>Ga0206130_10000368_pt1 | contig 77818 bp, 109 predicted proteins | sample Helgoland_Spring_9_FD_148637 | JGI IMG/M metagenome (GOLD analysis project Ga0206130, IMG submission 148637) | Pelagic subsurface seawater microbial communities from Kabeltonne, Helgoland, North Sea - Helgoland_Spring_Bloom_20160512_1 | ecosystem: Environmental > Aquatic > Marine > Epipelagic ... | reverse complement strand
AGAACGATTTTCACCGGGCCCAGGGCCCGGCTCAATCGGCGCTATCCATCCTCCACCAAATGATAGGGAAATCGCTATCGCTCAGCTTGGGGCATTTGGAAGAGGTCTTTCGCGCTTAATTGATAAACGTAGTGACAAGTTATAGTCACTATATTTATTGACATGAAATGAAAAAGAATGTATAGTTTTACCTCTTTCACAGGAGGCCGCCATGACCAAACCCATGACCAAAGATGAAGCACGAAAAGATTTGCCGGAGCGTGCCTTGAATCACGAGCGGTTCATGCAGTGGTTTGAGAACAAATTCTGCAAATACGACACCCCGCTCGATCACGAAGACTACCGGGTGCTGGATGAATCTCTTTCTAAGCTGGATGCTGAGCTGGCTGAAGATGACGAAGAAGGCTCTGTGCCGGACAGTTCCGGTGGAAGCCAGTGCGGAGCCCCATGAAAAACCTATCAACATTCCTTCTTATTGCGGGCCTGGTGGCCCTGAGTGGCTGTTCAGCAACCAAGACCTGGCCACGAGACCAGGCCGTTCAGCTGTACTCTGGAGATCGAATAGAGGCTCCGGGAGAGGCGGCCTACATCTACCGGACCGCAAGCACTGAAACCATTCGTGCAATGGTCACCGAGATCGATGGCAAGCGGGTTAAAGCGGGCGATGGTGAGGTTTTTGAAATCCAGCCGGGCCTTCATCGAATCTTGGTCCGGTGCTCAACGCTGAAGCCAAGACGAGCCTCATCGGATTTTGCGATTACACCGGACCTTCCGGCCGGCGCGGTCTTCACACTGGAGCCGAGGCAGGGTAAGTGCCCGAACGCCGGCTACACCCTCGGTGAGAAAGACGACTGATCAGAAACTTTGGATGCCCCATGGGACACAAAATAGAATTCAAACTGCTCACCCGGGACGCTTTCCGTGAAGGCGTCTTCGAGCGTGATGGTCACAAGTGCGTGGTCTGCGGAGCTCCCGCAAAAGATGCCCATCATATCATCGAAAGAAAATGTTGGGATGACGGAGGCTATTACATGGAAAACGGCGCCTCTGTCTGCGAGTCCTGTCACCTAAAGTGCGAGATGACCTTGATCTCTCCGGAAGAGCTCAGAGAGCTCTGCGGCATAAAACATATCTGTGTGCCTGACCAGCTATACCCGGACCACATCTACGATAAGTGGGGTAACAACATCCTGGCAAACGGTCAGCGGACGATCGGGCCGCTGTTCTGGGATGAAAGCGTTCAGAAGATCCTCAGAGCTGGCGGGGTGATGGATCTGTTCACCCACTATGTGAAGTACCCCAGGACTCACCACTTACCGTGGTCCCCGGGTATCCACGACGACGATCGTGTGATTCACAGCATGGAAGGGTTTAAGGGTAAGCGTGTCATCGTCACCGAGAAGATGGATGGTGAAAACACGACGCTTTATAGCGATCACTTCCACGCGCGCAGTGTCGATGGCCGGAGCCATCCGTCTCAGGACCGGGCCAAGGCAATGCATGCCCTGTTTGCGCATGATATCCCTTATCGCTGGCGGGTGAACTGTGAGAACGTCTATGCGAAGCACTCAATCGCGTATGACGATCTGCCTGCTTATTTACTGGGTTTCGCCGTTTGGAACGAATGGAATCGTTGTTTGAGCTGGGATGAAACCCTGGAGTGGTTCGAACTGCTCGGTATAGAGCCCGTAAAGGTGCTTTATGATGGCCTATACGACGAAGCTGCTATCAAGGCGCTGTATGACGAGAAGGAAGACTGGGAAGAGTCTGAGGGCCTCGTGATGCGTATCGCTGAAGGCTTCGACTTTGCAGACTTCCATAAGTATGTTGCCAAGTACGTACGCAGCCGGCATGTCCAAACCAATAAACACTGGAAGTTTGGTCAAAGGATTGAGCCCAACAAACTGGCGGAGAAATAGCCAGAGACTTTTGTTTGTTCTCAATTCATTGCCCGAGTATATTTAAAGCAATGGTTTGAAAAATGGAGTGACCCTGAAATGAAACGCGTCTTGATCGTCTCTGTTTTGCTTTTGACTGGCTGTGCCGGCCCGAGCATTTCATCGGACACACACAAACTGTACAACGGTGCCGTTAAGGCATCGAGTGAAGTAGGGTCCCTCGAAACGGGCGCTACCATTCGTTCCGGAGCTCTTTTCGATGGCATAAAAGCTCAGGCGCGGGTCGTTTCTGTGAATGGCGAAGCCATTGGCACCGATATTGATCAGGTTGATATGCTGCCTGGCAGTTACACCATAAAACTGGCGATCAGGCAGACCAACAAGGATAGTGACTGGAACAGCGGTGTGAGGGAGTTCGAGAAGAACGAACGGATCAGCTTTGAAGCTGGCCAGTCCGCTGAGCTGGTTTTCAAGGAAGTTCCCAGCTTTGAGGGGCCGCGTTTCGACGTTAACGTTAAACTGAAGGACTGATTGACCAGGACAGCCTGGGAGTGAAACGGGCGCCGGGTTCGGCGCCCGGCAAGTCAGTCAGCCGTGCCGACGGGGGCGAATTCGTCCCGATCACCTTTGCGAACAAATTCAGCCGCTTTGTCCACTTTCGACCAGACCAGGTCATTCAGCACCAGAGCTCGAGCATAAAAGCGATCGGTATTGACCGCCACCAATTGCTCGGCTTTTTTCACGGCGTTCAGCGATACGGACTTCTGCTGTTGATGTGCCTGGTTGATAAGGCCTTCAACGCGAGATTTCATAGGTGTTGCGGTTTGCGATGTAGTGTTCATCGATTTCTCCAAAGATTACGTTCATGTTGAATTTATTTTCACATATAGAATTAGAGTAATCACACTAATTTTGGACAAAGTTTGAACGACGGAAAATAGCCGGCTCTGTTATTCTGCTGGAAAAGGAGATTTATTATGATCAAGCGCCCCCTACAGTTCGTGGTATCTGAAACGTACGAATCCTGGACCCCTGAAGACATTGAACTCGGTGATACCGATGATAAAGGTTTTCTTTTCGAAGACTGGGGTTATGATGTTGACGAGCTTAAAGAACACCTCAAGCGCGAAGGATACACGCACCTGAGCCAAAGCCATGTGGCAGCTGATACCCGCGGCCTTTGGATTTCTAACGAATCCGAAACAACGGACTACGGCACTGGAGAAGAAACTACGAAATCGCTTCATTGCAAACAAGTCTGTGATGGCGATGGAAAAGAGATAAAGCCGGCACTGGCTGCGCGAGCCTGGAACAAGGTTTTGTGCGAAGCAGCTGGCGTTAAGATGCAGCAGCGTCCGCCAGCAATGTCCATGGGGTAATTTATTGCATGGTATAGAAATAGTTGAGAAGATGGGCCAATTGATGGCCCATTTTTTCGTCAGGAGAGTCGGAAAATTCATGGTTAATTATTGACATGATATGTATTAAAACGTATTATGCAACAGCAAGTTAAAGACCGACTGCCTCAGCCTGGTCACGCTTGTGGTCGACATTCCGGATAGGAACTTAACATGCCCGAGACAGTAGAACTGGACCAGCCAAAGCCCGTTTACGTCTTTGAAGAGCTTTATAATCTGGTTGACCAGTGTATAGATTCCGGCCATCCAGAGCCGGCCCGGGAAAGGGATGAGGTTCAGGAAGAGATCGATCTGCTTGCGATCAAAATACTGATCAGCAACATGAAAGCAAAATGTCCGGAAGATATCTGGCGCCAGTTGACCACCATTACGGCCGTCAGAGACCTCTCTCTTAAAGAATGGACCCCGGAGGTCGCCAGAGATTACCTGCCGGGCATCCTGGAAGATCTTGAAAGACCGGTCGGAATGGTAAGCTGGAAAGAAGATTTCGGTGGATGGGAAGTCTATGAGGCATTCCTGGGAGGAAATGAACGGTCAATGGCTCTCGCATACGATGCCAGAACGGCCGAAATCGTTGTAAAAGCACTGGTGAAATAATATATGTCTGGACTCAGCAGGAAAGAGATCATCCACCATTTGGAAGTTTTTATATCGCGGCTGTCTTCTATCGCAAGGCAGGAACCGGATTTGATCATGGGGTCGCTTGAAGACCTGTATGTAAAAAGCAACCCGAAAACGGGTCCTGCCACTCTTGAATCTATTGGTGGATTCAGGGTGTCGACGAAAGCAGTTCTGAGAAGTGACGCGCCAAACCCCCACATTGAGATCTTCTTGTTGGGAGGTAATAACGCCGATTACTCAATGTTTTGCACATCGGTTCCCGACAAAAGAGTCAGGCAGGTGATCCTGGCTTCTCTTGAAATCAACCGAACTGAAATTGAAAAGGCCGATGCCATTGTCTGCGAAATGATGGAAGCGGTAGACGACGAATTATTTGAGGACGTGAGCTGTTCCTCTTTCGAAAACATGATGCAGTCACTAGGAGTGGACAATGAAATCAACCAATAGGGCAAATACGCCCCATTTTGAAGGCAACCAGTTCAGCACCTTTTTGGGTGACTGCGATTATGACGGTCAGGTGTATGACCTCTATTTTGATCCCCAGATCCCTGGAATTCCGACGGTTATTGCACGCTTCTCGAACGAGCCGGCCGACTACGCCAGTGGTCTGGGCTTCGCTTTGAAGGCAGATGTGAATGGCGAAGTGGATCATCCGCTTTACATTGCCATGAATCGCGCGATTGAAGATGGGCTGCTGAAGGTTGAGCCCCGGTATGCCGGTCTTGAAAAAGACAGTGATGAGCTGACTCAGAATGTCCTGGTCGAAAAAGCCGATGAGGTTGATCGGGCAGAGTTTGAAGGCCGCTGCGAAGAAAACACGGTTCGCCAGTATTGGACTGTGAACGACGAGCACGCAAGACTGCATTTTCGTGAAGACGGTGTGGACGTCGATTATTTGAAAGATGTGGCTCGCCAGGCCCGGGAAGAGCGGCAGAAACAGGCGAGGGCTCGTCATGCTAACAACGGCGCCTCGATGTCGATGTAAGGTTCTGACCAGTGCCAAAAAAAAGCCTGCTATGCAGGCTTTTTTTGTGTCTGTTTGATGGATCGCTGAAGCGGAGGAATCAGGGCTCGTTGGCCAGGCCGAAAAAAGTCGACATGCCCGAAGGTCCCGACATTGACTCTGCGATCTTCTGGAAGCCTCTCAGAGCCCTCTATAGCAGCTTTGATGGCAGAATCAGTGGCGTTGGCCGGAGCTGGCTTTGCGAACGGCATAAACAGTCTCAGCAGGTCTCACAGTTAATCGATGTAGTCTTCAGCAAAGCATTCAGAGATGTGCTGGACCTCGCGCCAGTGCAGTCGGCACACAGAGCGATAGCGTTCGTCGCCACCGGTCTGGATAACTTCACCGGCACGAACGGTATGACCGTCCTCATCGAAGCGCATGTTCATGGTGGCAGGACGCCCGCAGAAGCATTCCTGATCTGTGTCCGGCGTTTTAATCGTATCCGCCATTTCGATCAGCGCCTTGGAGCCTGGGAACAGCTTTCCAAAAGCATCCACGCGCAGGCCAAAGGCGTAAACCGCAATCTCCAGTTCGTCTGCCACCCGGGTCATGTCCCACACCTGCTCTTCGGTGAAGAACTGAGCCTCATCGACAAAGACAGCCGACAGCGGGCCTTCAGTGGCGTTGGCGTGACAGACAGCGTCATACAACGAATCCAAAGGCTTGATGCTGTGAGAAGCGGCGGAAACACCATCGCCAATCTTGGAAGTGATTTTTCCTTCGCCGTAGCGACGATCGTGGGAAGGGGAGATCAAAAAGGTTTTACGACCCTGCTGAATCATGTTGTGGTTTCTCTGGAGCAACGTTGTTGATTTGCCAGAATTCATCACAGAGTGGGTAAAAATAAGCTTGGACACAAATTGACTCCGACCGAAATATTATTCCACAAGTATAAATATATTGGCCTTCTGTGTCAATAAAAACGAAGGCCAATTCGGTCAGATTGAGGTGGTATTTTCGGCGGGAGGGGCGACCATTGCGGTCGGGCGCCAGGCTGCCGGGGAGCCCGTCAGTCCGTTCCATGCCTTAATGGTAGCGACAACGCCGATGCGATCGACCTTGACCGGGCACTTTGGTGAGGTGCACCGAATACGGAACATCATTTTGACCCGCCGGACGGCCAGCGGCACCGAGGGGGCGCCGCCGCAGGCACAGGTTTTTATCTCAAGATCGGTCATTGGCTTTCCGGAAAAGCAACGAAACCGCCTCAAGGACATCGTCAATCGCATCGACATCGTCCTTATGCTGGATGATCTCGTGCTTGACGCCCATATCCAATAATCGGGTCTCGATTTCCTTCAGGTGTGAGCAGGTCTCAACAACACTGCCCCCCTCCGGAACCTCAAGTTCCTCACCGATCATGTAGTAGCAGTCAGAGGCCTGGATGGGATCGTCCTGCTTCAGCGCTCGATTTTCAATCACAGCCTCAAGCCGCGCGATCTTTTCGTCCTGAGCCTTGATGTGGGCAATCCCTTTTTGAGAAAACGCCTCGCACATCTTGGCAAGCTCCGAAAGCCCTTGAACCAACGAAGCGTTTTCAGTTTCTGTCTGCTCGGGCGCGCTCATAGCCTGTCCTTTCATTGATTAACGTGGCATGTATTATAATGATAAATCCATACCATGTCAATTAATATTATGCCTGAGTGCCGTGAGACTGCCGGGTGGCCTGGGCAATCATGCCTTGCAGTGCCTTATTGGCATCGGTGTTCGCATCGGCTGGATTGCGTCCTCGATGAATACTGAGCAGAAGGTTTGCGAACGAGGGAAGCGGAACCGTGCGATCCTCAAGCGCAATGCTCTGAAGTTCTTTGCGAACCCAGTCAGGCGTGGCGTTGCCCCAGGGCAGCCCACCGGGGTATTTCTGCTGTTGCTCTTCGAGAAAAGCGATGGCCGATTTGAGTGATACGGTCTTTTGGTTGTGAGTAATGCGCTTCATGCCTTTTCCTACAAAAAAACCGCCAAAAACAGAACATGTCAGGCGGTAACGATTAACAAATGATCTAAAATCAGAACGATACGGGACTAAATAATATTTGTCAAGAAAAGAATATAGGAGGCCTGGACCTCCTCTAATCAAGCCCGCATTGGCATCAGGTCAAAGAACGTCCAGCAAGCCCCTCTGCCATTCCTGATTCGGCTCATAAACTTCATTTCTTCCAAAGCCAGGTCCGAAGCATCCGTTTCACTGTCTGTCTCCGGAACGCCCTCGTCATAGCACTGCTGCATAGCATCAAACTGCTTGTCATTCAGGCGATATAGATTCCGAAAGACCGGCTCGGAAACCTTTCCCTCTCGGAGATTCTGGACCAGCAGGAGAGTGAGTTCAGCACGCTCAGTCGGCGGCAAAGTATTCAGTGAGTGGCGAAACACTCGGGCGCTCTCCAAAGGAAGGGCGTAGTTGGATGCCATGACGGCCATGGCATGAGTGGGGAAGTAACGCTTGGCATAGTCGTTGTAAGCAAACTCAATCTGCTTTTCGGCCAGCTCTGGGTCCCGGGTCTGCTTAACCTGGATGAAATTATTTGCCACCGGAACAATGTGCTCCTGGTAAACCGCTTTCGTTACCCGATAGGACTCATTCACGCCGAAAAGGAAAGCCAGTCCCAGCGAGAGGATCAATGCCAGTGGCCGAATGGAGCGGAGCTTTAACAATGTCATGTTCAGTAAACCTTTGATCGATGTTTTGATCAATAATACCAAACCACAACAAAAAATAAAGCTCTATTTGCTCGGACCTTCCAGAAGCAGGGTCTCGCCATCCTTCTTTGGGAGGTCGTCCATCGTGGCTCGCATAAGTGCCTCCAGGCAGAGCAGGCAGACACACTCCGCCAAAGACACTGGCCCGCCGCGCCCCATGGCCTGGATCATGTCCCAGCGAAATAGAATGAGCCAACTCGACTCGGTTTCCCCCAGCTTCTTGCTCTTAGCGAAGTACATGGCGCCAGCGAGCCACCCACAGACGTACCAGATAAGTGAAAGAAGGCCCGCCAGCGGCAAAAGGACCGCGACGGCCGAAAGCATGACAACGCCAAGAGCTAATATCAAAGCCGAAACCAAGCACCAGCGGATGAACTCCTTGAGGTACTTCATTCGTTTTCACCTGAATCTGTCACAAAGAACTTCAAGGTACGTCCCCCATCCTGAAACGAAAGCTCGCCACCTTGCGCCCGGTACGTCACGTAACGGCGCCCTCCGTCTTTTCCTGGAATGTGGTGGATCAGCTCAACCCGAGAAAGTGTGCCAGGCAGAATGAGAGGCAAGCTTACATCCGTCGGCTTAGAAGCGTCCGACTGTTCGGGTAGAGCCGTTAGTCGATCAGCCATGCTGTGTATAAGAGACGCATACGTCTTGTTGTCTCCAAGAGCTTCAAGCTCCTTGGCAGCCTGGCGGAGGTGGCTGGCTGCATTGGCTGTATGGGTGAGTTCTTCAGTGTTCATTGATGTCTCCAGTGGGGTCGACGTCCGTCGAAGGTTCGAGGGTTTGGACCTTGTTCGATTTGAGAACGGTCTTCAGTCCGCACATTCCACAAGCGATTTGCACCGACTTCTTGTCAGCGATTTTGTGATCTTCACGAGTATGACACTTGATCACTGAGCAATCAGGGCATCGATACAACTCACCGGCCTTGAGCTCCGTTCCGATCTTGGGTGTTGGAGGATTGGTCTCAACCTGCCCGGCTTCGTCCTCATCAACCCAGACCCACACTTTGACGATGGTTAGATTATCCGTGATAACAACCGGATCTTCGTCGACTTCAAGCTCACCGTCCCGACCAAACTGCTCCCGGGCAAGGTTGCGCCAGTCATCGTCGGTTTTACCGCTATCGAGCCCGAACTCCAGCTCAGCCTCGACATAGGCGCCAGGGTCGTCCCCGTAGCTGGTTACGGCTTCGCTGGGGACATTGACGGTTGCGCCATGGCGTTGAATGGCGGCAATCCGGTACTGCTCCATGTTGGGTTTGAGACTCATACAACAACTGCTTTCCAGTCCTGGGGCAATCCCCCAATTTCATCGCCGGGCTCGCCGGCAATGATGGCTTCGATCAGTCGGTTTGCTTCAAGAGAAGTTGCACACTCCATGTAGGGCGCAAACTTCTCGGCAAAGGCAATATTTAGTGTCGGGTCTGCACCAGGGCGAACCAGAACATGATGCTGCTCACAATGCAGCAGACAGGCTCTGTGAGCCTGGTCAGAATCTGCAAAGCGGCTAAAGTCCAAGGCTGTCATAGACTCAAAACCGCTTTCCGACAGATGATGGTCAAGTTTGCGATACAGTTTGACGGTACCCAAGGCACAGCGTGCCGCGCTGACCGGAGAAGAAGAATGACGGTGAATGCTGATCGCATCATTAACCAGCGCCGGCAAAACTTCGAGAATGTCTTTGGCAGTCAGTTCCCAGGCCAGGACCTCGGCCTGGTACCCTGGGTTCTGCTCACCGACGAACTCATCGGTATACAGTCGAAGCCGTTTTTCGCCTTTTGGCTTATCTGAAGTCGGCCAGGCGGGCTCGGTATTGAGCGTGAAGTCGATAATGAGTCCGTCCTCATGCACTTCAGGAACCCCGAAGGTCAGCCCATCCGGGTCGTCAACCGGGCTATGGTGGTCCTGAACCCAGATCCAAAACTCAACGGCATCCACGAGGTGGCTGGCTTTCTCTCCGGTAACAAGCAAGCCAGGCTCATCACTGTCGGACCGGTATGAGAGATGGAGGCCTTCCTCTTCTGTTATTTCCGGAGCAATGTTGGTGAGCCAGGACCAAACGTCGACAAGGTCAATGTTGATTCGTCCGTTTGCGGTAATGATCGCCATGGTAGATCCTTTTGCTCAGAATTAGCGGTTGTGTTTGAACATGCTGGTTAGCTTATAGCCTCGAAAGACGTTGAACTCGAAAACAGACATGGAGTCGATGAAGGCATCAGAGCACCGCAGATTCCTGTTTCCCGTGCGGTAGTCGACGGACGAAAAGTACGCGCCATTGCCAGCAATCATGTATCGCTCAACCAATGCGGGGCTCTCAAATGAGTCCAGAAAGACCGGGCTGTCCATGTCGATGCCCTCGTATAAACCTTGAAGGGTGGCCATGGTGTATTCGTGCCTGGAGCTGAGGGATCGAAAGACCAGTCCTGTTTTTCTGTCATAGACAAAATCACATGGCCCTTCGGCAACGTACTCTTCATTGTCTGCAATAAGGATGGGCTGGTGCCAGTCATCGTGCAGTAGCCGAGTCAGCTCCTCGCCGGCGTCCTCTTCTGAGCGACCGCTGGCGGACAGCATGAGATGGAGCGGATTTTCAATGAAGTGGTGGTTAATAGCGGCCAGCCATCTATCGCGATCTGAGCGCAAAGAAGCTACTTTTTCGTCGATGAGTGCTGGCATTATCCCCTCAGTTCCTGGTCATTAACTGGAGAATAATTATATACCACAATTAATAATAAGTCAACATGGAGGGTGAGATTTAACGGCCTGGTCCTGGTCTACGGGCAGGGACCAGAACCTGAGCGCTGTTGCTTTTGACTTTTCTTGTATGCATAAAGCCTGGCCTGGGACTCCTTGTTCATTTCATCCAGGCGTTCGGGCGTGGCGCCGGCCCACTCGGCGATGTTCTGAAGGCTCCGGCCGCAACCGATGCACATCTTTTCACCGTTGAGCTTGCAGGTTTTGTTGCAGGGACTTTGAGTGCTCAATTCGCCGGCCACAATATCACCCCATGCCCGGGTCGTTATTTGACCCTGGGAATTCGTTTCGTACGATAGTCTTTAGGGCCGAGTGGGTGCCTTTTTGTTCAAGCAGCCAGGCAAGCCCGAAGTGAGACTCGGAAGCCTCGAGGGTGTTCAGCTCTGCGTAGGAGAACCACTCGATGGCGTCATTCTCCCAGTTCAGGACAGGCTCGAAGCTGCTCATATCAATGTTCACGACAAAATTGTGGTACCGGAAATCGTTGTCGCCATCTTCAAACACCGGCAGTGGGCTAGCCTCTGCTGGATAGAAGTAACCGATTTCTTCCATCAGTTCGTTATCCAGAGTTTCCTGGACGCTATCGCCGGACTCCATGGCGCCGCCAAAGGTGCCCAGAAGGCCGGGCTCGTTGACCATGGCCGAGCGTCGGGCCAGACCGAACTTCTTCGACGAGGGGTCGAAAAGAATGGCGCCAGCGGCTTCATTTCCCCAGTAATCACTCATTGTTTAGCCCATCCCTGGATTGTTTGAGTTTGATAGTCTTTGCGCCTCGTTGGCGAGCTGCTCCCGGACACAATCCATGACTTCCCCTGAAGGCAGGATTGTAAAATCCCCAAAGGTTGCCGTATCGATCCACATCCGGTTCGCATTTCTTAATATGTCAGGGTGTCTCTCATGCCCGTGGATAACTGCGTCAATACCATGAACAACGTAAGGTCTGGCCGTGTTCCTCAGCGCAGCCACCTCTTCCGGCTTTTCCCGATTCCAGATCATCCGCTTATCAAACTTGACTGTATCCGCTGCATCGGGCCACACCTTTGGGCAGTCCGCATGGACCACGCCAATACGCCCTTGCTTGGTTTTGACCGTCATCATCAAAGGACACTTAGTCGCAATCGAATCGACAAGCTCAAGGGCTTCGTCAGTCGGGGATACCCCAATTTCTTTGCTTGGATCTTTTTCCCAGGCCCAGTAGCCACCGTTCCGTACATGAAGACTGACAAAATGGGAATTTTCAGGGTTACGCATGGCGTTCAAAAACAGCTCTTCGTGATTGCCAAAGCTTGAGAAAAACCAGGGCTCATCGAGTAGCGCAACGCATTCAATGTTTTCGTCGCCCCGGTCGATCAGGTCGCCCACAGCAAAGAGCCGGTCTTTGGATGTATCAAACCGCATCTGCCGCAAGGTGTGAATCAACATAGTATACCGGCCGTGTATGTCGCCGACAAAGTAGTCCCGGCCTTTCGTGTTGGCTTCAAAGATTGTGTGAGTCGTGATGTCCATTAGATTACCTCTACTCAAAGCTTAACAAAAAAGAGCGAAACACACGCTTTTTCGGACGCTATCAAACGATCTTTAAACAGGACTTCAGGAAAGCTTGGACGCGGCGATTGGCCATGATTTCAGAGCTTGGCGTATCACGGGTTTCACCAGGTCCGGGTTTTCCGATATTTGATAGCAAGAAAATCAGGATCTGACTGGCATGAAGATGAGCGTTCATAGCCTGTGTCGGATTCGGCGTTTGATAAGCAGCGGACAAATCCAAAGAAAGCATTGCCGTGGTCCGGTGCGCCTGTTTTTGGATATTCAGTGTGGCATCGCTGAGGATGGAACTCTTCACCACAGTCGTCGCATTCTGAACGTCCTGACGCTCCAGATCTTCTTTGGAAAGTTCTGAAAGCGCTTCTTTAAGTTGCTTGGTCTGATCCACGAAGCCTATACCCCATCAAAATTTTAGATTTTGGATCCTGAATAGGCTCGCCCGTTACAGGATGCTGAAACGCCCCTGTCCTATGAACTTTATTGATCGTGCTGAAGGGCAGTTCATGGAAAGTGTCGCCGTCCTGGAACTGAAATACCATTTCGATAATCCGGGCGCGCTCCCCTGAAAGGTAGTTCAGCACCGAAAAGGTGTCACGGAAGGAATCCTCGTCCATTTCCGCCTCGTCGAGTATGTCACTGACGCCAAAAACGCCGATATCCTGAGCGTAGATTTTGTCTTTTATGACCGGCCAAACCTTTTCCAGGGCGCCGGAGAAACGGCGCCAGTGGTCTGATCCAGACATACGATGAGCCTGCCTGAAGCCTTCGATATCCTCTTCGACGATTGTGAACTGATGCTCCAGGTTCACAAATTGACCTCAATGCCTTGTGATGCAAAGAACTCCCGGGCAAGAAGGTACTCTGACGCGTAGATCGGAAGAGCGCCATTGACAGCGAACTCGTTGATCCGCCGGGCCAGTTCAGTCGGTGGAGTTCTGCGATTCCGACCCAAAACTCGCGTAGATTGCATTGTGAGGTGGTCGTAGCGAATCACCACAACCACGTCTTGAGGAATTGTGCACCAGTGATCGTAGTGGTTGGTCCGGCGACCGTCAGTATAGCAGTTATGTCCGGCCACTTTCATGGTCTCATGGAGATCGTTAACGGATTTTTTTATGTCCACCGCCTCAGATTCCCGAAGATGGTCGTAATTGAGCATCACCAGGTGCCCGGCGTCCGCGTCCGGTTCACAGATCTCAGGGAGACTCTCCTGAGCTGACGGGTTCTGTTTGATGTAGGTTTTTCCCGTCACGAACTGCTCAAGCTCCGGTCGAGCCTTGAAGTGACTGCGGGCAAACTTCAGCTCCTTGCGATACTGGGCAGCCAGATCTTTCACGAAATTAGCGTCTGACTCAAGGCTGAAGTCAGGATTAACCATGGACAAATTAATCAGGTAATCGGTTGTGAGGATGATCGTGCCCTTGGCAGAGGTGTGCCAGCACTGCGGGGCAAATACGTGACCTGACAGGGTGCCGTCCTCGGCGCGAGCAGATTGATGGCGTTTTCGGGCCATGCCGGGGACGCCAAAAAGCCCGTCAGAGAAAGGCATGCTCATTTCGCAGCGATCGCAGCTTTGAATGTAAACTTCTTCCGCGAAGTTCTGAACTTTCTCTGCGTTACGCTCGTGAAAAAAGCCGACGTTCATCATACCCATGGCAAAAAATCCTCAACAATATATGGAGGAAATTATATACCATGAGGCAAAATAAGTCAACAATAGAGACTCGAAAAAGGAAGTGGGCGCAGGCTCGCTGCGGCCCTTTTGGCTTTACGCCTCGACGCTGCCTTTTTGGTCACGAGCCTTGTCTTTCAAGGCTCGGCAGACGTCCATATGCAGGTCCATCAGGTCGTCAAAATCGATCGACTCGCAGTGCTCGTAGAATTGGGCCTCAAGCTCAGCAAGGGCTGACATTCGCTCACCGCCGGCGACAGCCACAACGTCATCATGGAACATCAGTTCTTTACCGTGGACCTTCCAGAAATTCCGTTGCGACAAGTCCCCGTTGTCTGACGACTCCAGGTGGAACTGAATCGCCAGGATAAAGGCAATTTCATTGGTGTCCTTGGGGCGATAATCCCCGAAATCGTTGGCGTCCAGGCAGCCAGGACCGGTTGTTTTGACTGCAATCAAGCAACGGGCCAGCGATCCATAAAACGCTGAGGGAGAGAAACGATTACCAAGTTTAAGACCAAACACACCCACGGCGCGATATCCTTCCTGCCTACGAAGGCACATGATCGGGTGCTGGAACCAAATGGATTTGCGGATACGGTCAGCGACTTCGTCAAAAGTAAGTGAGAACGTGGAGCGCATGTGGAACAAGTACCTCATCATTGGGAGTTTTGGTCACGGAAAGAGGTGTCGCTGTCCCTCTTTCTCTTCACTCGTCAGCCGGGCTCCCTATGGCTGACAACAGTGACATGATAGTGCAGATTAAAATATCCGCAATATCAAAATGAAAATTAATTATCGGAATCCAACCTCAAGCCATTCGCTGGGCGAAAGATGAGCGGCCAGTTTATTGATCTGCTCGAGTACCGATTCGGACAGATGAACACCAAGACCGGCCATGCAAAGAGATGGACAAGGAGCCTCGCCATGGGGGAACTGAATCCTATCGGTTGATTTACTGGCAGAGTCCACGATTTTGCAGATAACGTTGGTGCCCGGAATATCAATAGAATCCCTCATAGGACCTCCTCTAAACATGATGCAATCATTATACCATAACTGAAAATATTGACAACCCCTGTAGCCGCACTATAATCGAAGCTACGGCACTTTATCAGGAACCCGAGACCGGTTGCCTGTGCGCGCAAGCGCTTTTCCTTCGTTCAGTCGTGAACATCTTTGGAAATTCCGCTTGGTACCAATAAAATCGGAAGGCCCTTCACTCGGTGAGCGAGCCTAGAGGTAATGGTAATTATGAATACAGATGTGTTGGTCTGCATAGATTTGGAGATGGCTTGCTATAACGACGGACGTTCTCCGCGTACAGGGGAGATTATTGAGGTGGGCGTTGCGGCTGTAAATCTTCGTGACAATCGGATCTTCAAGACGTCCCAATACTATGTGAAGCCGGAACATGATGAGATCTCTGACTTCTGTACAGAGCTGACCGGCATTACTCAAAAGCGACTCGATAAGCAGGGCCGCCCGTTGGGCGAAGTGCTCGAGGCTATGCGTGAGCAGTATGGGTGGCACTCTTTCTACGGGGCCTGGGGTCGAGACCAGCATGTTATCCGTAAGGAGTGCGATGCCAAGGGGCTGAAAATGCCTTTTTACGAATACCATAACCTCGCATCGCTCTATATTATGATGCACGGGATTAAGAAAAAAATGAGCATGAAAAAGGCGATGGCAAGGGAAGGTCTGTCTTTCGAAGGGCAGCAGCATTCAGGTGCCGACGATGCCTATAATCTTGCGCGCCTGGCAATGACGTTTATCCGGCGTCAGAGTGCGTCATAGTTAGTTTGCCGTATAGAAACTTTGGGTGCTGAAAAGATATTCACCCAAAGGAGTAAAATTCAGGATATTCACCCAAAGGAGTAATACTGTATGAACACCGATATGATCGCCGGATCGCCGTCCTCAATCATCCACAATGCCCGGGCAACTCGCTCAGCGTATACTCGTCATTTCATAAACTACCGCCACTAAGCTTCGCTTAGAAGCGGTTTTACAGCTTTCGCTGTTTCGGGCGAGTTTCCGCCCAAACCTAATGCCCACTTAATGGCGACGAGCCCGCTGGCCGCATCCCGTGGCATGGTACAGCCACAGTCACAACTATGAGTCCGCTCGCTCAGGCTTTTCTTAACAACCACCCAGCACTCAGGGCAGCGCTGGCTTGGCTTAGCCTTTCGAGTGGGGATTTCGACAAATTCGCCACCAGTTTCTTCCACTTTGTAGCGAACCATGGCCAGCAGTTTTGCCGGCGCGGTGTCTAGTATCTCTCGGTTTAATCCCGATTTTTGCTTGACCCGTTTGCCTGGCGCTTCCACCGTGCCTTTGGCCGTTCGGGTCATGTTCTTAATCGTCAGCTTTTCAGTCGCAAACAGAGCGTACTTCTTGGCCAGATTGTGACTCAGCTGATGGTGGTCATGGTGTCGCTGACGCGCGACCTTGGCCCTGGCCTGGGTCAGGGCCTTGCAGGCTCGCTTCCAGCGGTTGGAGCCGCGCTTTTTGCGGGCGACCGCCTGTTGCAAAGGTAACATGGCTTCCTTGGAATCCCGGTAATAGCGCGGGTTTTCAAGAGTTTGTGTCGACCCATCCTCATGGGCGATCGAACCCAGATATTCCACACCCCAATCGAAGCCGCAGGCTTTGAGTTCTTTACACTCTCGCTTTGGCTCACACTCGACAGTGACCGATAGATACCAGTGACCGTGCTTGTGCACGACCTGGCTGACTTTGACCTTACCGAGGGTTCGAGCCCGACCCCTGGCTTTTATTTTCCCGATGCCATTGATGGATAGACGGCCGTGCTTGCCGTTGGCTTCCGGCGTAAACGACCAGCCGCTGCCACTGCACATATCGAAACTGGAGAATCGGTTCAGAGATTTGAACCGCGGGAACCCTGGTGTCTGACCTTTCTTCACCCGATCGAAAAATGATTTGAACGCCTTGTCCAGGCGCCGCAGCGTCATTCGGGTGATGTAGACCGGAATGGCTCGATACTCTGGGTGATCCGCACGAATCTGGGTCAGGCTGGCCTGCTGATCGTTATAAGAAATGGACTGGCCAGTTTTCCGGTAGCAATCGATCCGCTCCTGCAAAGCCGCGTTGTAGAGCTGTTGGTGCAAACGCAATTGTCCCAATAGCCGCTCTTTTTGAGTGGCACTGGGATACAGTTTGTAATTGATCTTGCGCTTTTCCATAGCGATAATTATAGGTAGATACTGTAAATATGACAACCAAAAGCTTTTATGCGATGAGCTGTGGCGGAGCACCACTATCCACCATTAAACAATACATTGAAAATCAAAAGGGCACTTAAACCTCTCCAAGCTTCGCTTGGAAAGCGAATGCAGCGCCATTGTTGTTCAAGATGATGAGCAGAAAACTGCGCAGCAAAATGAGCATTTCAGTGGATCAGCCCGCATAGGCCTTGCGTTTTCGTAAATTACAGTGAAAAATAAATGGTATCCACCACTTTTCAACTGTAATTACACCCATGCCGAATTTGATCGCAAAAAGCAGTGCCTTTCTGACACTCCTTGTTTTCGGAGTGATGACTTATTCGTCATCACTTGCAGCACAGAACCAGGTTCAGGACATCCGTTTATGGAGCGCACCGGATCACACTCGGATTGTTCTGGATACGTCCAATGAACCTGAGCATGTGCTTTTCACCCTGAAGTCACCCGATCGTCTTGTTGTAGATCTCAATAATACCGCCATGGCGACGAGTATTGAGGGCATTGATACAGGTACCGGACCCGTTAAGGGATTCCGAAGCGGTGTCCGCAACGGCAAAGACCTTCGTGTTGTTCTGGACCTCAAGCAGTCCTTGAAGCCCAAGAGTTTTGTTCTCCCTCCGAATCAGAAGTATGGCCATCGCCTGGTCATAGACCTCAATGAAGGGGCTGAAGCTCTTGAGAGAGATTCAAAGCCCATTGTTACCAATGAAGATGGGGATCGTGACGTCATCATCGCGATCGATGCCGGTCACGGTGGAGAAGACCCGGGGGCTATTGGTCCGGCCGGTACTCATGAAAAGAATGTCGTATTGGCCATGGCCAAAGAGCTGAAGGCTGAGATTGATCGCCACAAGGGGTATCGGGCTGTTCTCACTCGGACTGGGGATTACTACATCAATCTGAGCCGGCGCACCGCGCTGGCCAGGAAGCATGGTGCGGATCTTTTTGTGTCCCTCCACGCGGATGCTTTCAAGTCATCCCGCCCAAGGGGTGCCTCGGTGTTTGCGTTGTCGCAAAAGGGCGCAACGAGTGAAACGGCGAAATGGCTGGCGGACAAGGAGAACCGGTCCGATTTGATTGGTGGCGCTGGGCCGTTATCAATCAACGACAAACAGTCGAACCTGGCGAGTGTTCTGCTGGATTTGTCGATGACGTCGAGCATCAACACAGGACTCAGTATGGGGTCGTTGATGCTGGGTGAAATGAAGAAAGTGACGAAGCTGCATAAAAAGCAGGTTGAGCAAGCGGCGTTCGTGGTTTTGAAGTCGCCTGACATTCCGTCGTTGCTTGTGGAGTCCGGGTTTATCTCAAACCCGCAGGAAGAGCGGAATTTGAACAGTTCACGTTACCGGGAGAAGCTCGTCAAGGCGATGTTCGCTGGGATCAATGATTATTTTAAAGCCTCACCGCCTCCGGGGACGTTACTTGCCCGAAAGCGGAATGAGCGTTTTGCCCAATTTGGGCAGTGAAATGCCCATTTCAGGCATTTTCCGAGTCGATTTCTGCCTCTGCGCAAGAGAAGATGATGAAGGCTGCCGAGAGGCAAAGCGCAATCAGACAAACTCCAATCCCTTCCCAGCTCGTCACTTGAACGTAAGGGAATCCGCCGGCCCACTCAGTGGATTTACTCAGACCGTAGCCGGTGACGGCCAGTCCTGTCATCGCGACAATCAGGCACATCACCGACTGAGTCGTTAGAAGCTTCATTCGGAGCATCATCAGATATGGCCTTTCGGGATTCGATAGTGGCCCTTCTCGTTGCGCTCAAGGGCGCCCACGCCAACCAGTCGTTTGCAGACCGGTGAGGCGCTGGACGAATGATGTCCTTCGCCCCAAACAGCTCCCCCGATGTCGGTAGGACTGGTCCAGTCTTTACCTTTAAGGTAGTTCAGGACGTCTTTTTGGCGGCTTGTCAGTATTTTCATGAGATCACCAGGTCGGTAGGTCGTCGATCGGAAGCATGCAGCTATCCACAAACACATCGAGGACGTCCTGAACTTCGGGGTTGTCCTTTTTCATGGATTCTATCTGCTTCTCGAGGCTCTTACGAACGCCGTTGAACTCAACAACGTTGCCGAATTTCTGCTCATCGAGAACTTTGAGATAAGCGGAGATAATGTCAGCGGCCTTCACCAGAGACTTGTAGGCCGAATCAACCTCTTTCTGAATAACCAGCGGTGCGTAGTATTTCTGAAGATCGGCGGGCAAAGAGTCGATGCACTCTTTCTCGGCCAGAAGCTCCAAACGCTTGTACTGTTCAGTGAATTCTTTGTTGTGATACTTCACAACGTGGTTTTGATCCTGAAGCTTGGTCTCGGAAACCTCATGGAAGATCGCCAGTGAGGCGGCTTTATCCGGGTCCAGCTGACCGTTGTAGCGCTCTTTTTGAATGACGCACAAAAGATGGGCAATGACCGCTACCTGATGGCTGTGTTCGGCCACATTCTCCGGCTTCACGCAGTGCATCAGACCCCACCGCTTGATCAGTGGCATACGAAAAATCCAGGCCAGAAATGCGCTTTGTTTCACAAATAATCCTCATCGGTCGTGATCGTAAAACTCGGCCAGAGAACCGGCCGCGGTGTCTTATTAACGACAAAGATTATACGTCAGAAGAGGGGTAAAGTCAAACCACAGCAATAAATAAATCAGGCAGAGAAGAGCTTCGCAAGGCCGGTTCCGACAAGGACAAACATAGCGAAGAGCCCCATTAAAAGGAGAAAGCCAGAAGAGAACGCGAGGACGCCAGCAGCGCAGAGACCAAAGAGCCCTGCGGCTTTAATCGACTGAAAATGACGCTGGATCATAGCTCGTTGGACGCCATGCTGTACTTATCCAGCATCTCGTTGGGGATGGCAAACACGATGCCGTCTCGCTGAGGCATCTCATCGGCACCAGGGCCGGTGTAAGGCGATTCCTGATCCCCGAACACCACCTTCATTGAATCGCCGTCCTCAGCCGTTACAAACGCCAGCCAGCCTGCCCTGGGGTCCATATCAACGTTTGGAATTTCAATCTCACCGAAACCGGTGATCCAGACAATCTGGGTGTCCTCGTAGATCGCGAACTCATCCTGACTGAAAAGAACGGCAGGCCTGGGGCGATCTGTCATGGCGCTGAGTGCATTGAGATTCTGGTCCATATAATCGACAAAGGCATCGCTGAGCTGTTTTCGGTTCATTGAAATAGTCCTGGCAGATATTTTATTCCATAGTAATAATTTATCAGCAGCGTGAAAGGCGGTCAAAGCTAAAGGCTGGACCGAGGCGTTTTTAACCAGTGGCCATGTCAATAAATAGAGCTATTAAAACATTTTTTCGTTTTAAAAAAAGAGGTTACGATTGATAATAATACCTATTATGGTATAATATGTTTATCAAATCAGGAGATATTAAATGACAAACACAGCGCGCAAACCGAGCTTCATGGTTGGTTTTTCCACTGGCTGGGACTACCCCCAGAATACTGATCCAAGCGACTCCCCGGGTGCGCATCGACTGTTGATTGAAATGGCTGCCTCATGGATGGCACTTGAAAAGGGTGTCACGGACAGAATCGTTGAGACCTACCGTGATCTGCAAGTCTCCGGTGAAGAATCCAAGACATTGGAACTGCCCGTCCTTATGAAAGAGCTTTATGACGTTGTCTCGGATGAGCGCCTGATTGTTTCAAAGAACGGCGATTTTTGCTTTGAAGCCAATCTCGACAACGATGAAAAGTGTAAAGGCTCGATTGCCATGGCTGATTGCGAGAAGGGTGCAAAAGCACTAGCAAAGCTATATGAAGAAATGCCTGAAAATGGGTCGGGCCTATTCACCATGGCGCATCTCTGCGGTGAGGAGGAACTCGAAGGGCTGTCCGAAACGGTTGAGGATCAACAAGAGGTTGAAGCTGACCGGGGAACGATCTGGATAAACGGCAAGAATGTCTACGGGGCAGTGAATGCCAAGGATTCAGACACGCATGCCGTCGCCGTTGATGGGCACATGTATAAGGTTGGATCGAAAATGTGTAAGCCTTATCGTGATTTCGACAATGATCTGGATACTGGTTTCTCAGTACCCTGAGTGAGTATGTTTTTAGCAGGTGGGCCGCCTTGTCGGCCTGCTTAATTTTACAGAAGGCAACAAGAACGATGAATTTCAATCGACCCACGTCGAACTTTTCTGAGCAGATCCGCCAGCAATCCGCACAGCTTCAAATCGAGATCAACCTCCAGAGCCGCCTGCTCAAATGGTCCATCCTGAAGGATCAGACCGGGACTGAAGCCTCAAAAAGCGAACCTGCCAATATGGCGCTCCAGGCTCGCGTGAAACTCATGGAAAACGGTGCAGCTCAAAATCAAAGCCTCGACACTATCGCAGGGATATTGCGATCCACCCTCGACTATGAACTGGCCGCAGAGGTGTTCGATCAAGTTCAGGATCAAAGACTGCCAGTCGAAGTGTGGGCTGAGCAATTCCGGGCGGTTGTCAGCAATCTCTCAAAGCGTATTGAGCAGAACCGCAGTGAGGCGCTGAACAACGACACCAACACAAGGCTCGAAGCGCTTGGAGAGTACATTCAAAACCGTATCGAATCGCTTCGTGGGCTGGGAGTCGAGCCAGGAACCTCAAGAGAATTATTGATGGGTGAAGCTTCCAGCAATCTCAGCCCCGACTGCCTGTACGTGCTTGAGGCTTATGCCAAGGGCGCCCAGAGAGGCTTTTGAGCAGCTCGTTGTTTAGCCTATGCGCGACAAGCAGACACAAAAAAGGCCGCAACCAATGGAAGCGGCCTTTTTCATTTCTGCCCTTTAAGTGGCTGGGCAGAAGGTCTGCGTGAAGGCCTCAGCGGCGTTCAGGTTGATTGGAATGCTGGAGTCGCAGGTGCCAGTTCGAACGCCGCATACGCTCAGGCCGTAGTCGTTTGCACTCGGATCGATGCCCTTGAGCAAAACCCGCGATCCCTGGCTGGTTGCGATTACAGTGCCGTTGGCCACGGTGAAGTCGCTACCGTCTGCCACTTCCAGAACCCTGAACTCAGAGCCGGCTGGGCGATCCACGTTCAGCTTTGTGGTGTCTACGTCGTACAGGTTGCAGGTATCCAGGTTTGCTGCATCCTGAGTGTAGGCGGCCGCATTGGGGCGATCCTCATTAATCAGGGCATGTGACAGAGGCTCTGCAACGAAGGTGTCTCCCGCAACAGCCTGTGCCAAAGCCAGACTGTTCATGATGCCGCGTCCAGCGGTGTCTACACCACCATCCCGCAGAACCAAAGGCTTTTTAGTGGCGGTCAGCAGGCGGGCGATTCGACGATCATCGGCCTCAGGCTCAACTGCTTTGATCAATGCTGCGTGAGCAGCGACGATGGGTGCCGCAAACGAAGTGCCAGTCACGAAGGTATAGACGCCTGGGTCACGAACCGTGAAAAGACCGCGACCGGTAGCATAAATATCGACGTCCTCTCCGTAGTTCGAGAAGTTGGATCGCTCGCCATCGAAATCATTCGATCCGACCGTAACAACGCCTTCACAGTTGGCGGGAAAACGCCCTGACGCATCAGCGCCGGTGCTGCCTGTATTTCCCGCCGCACCAACAACAATCACACCTTTGGATCGTGCGACGTTGATTGCATCCTGAAAAAACTCAGGGCAGGCGCCTCCACCACTCAGGGACATGTTGATGACATCAACAGGCTCCGCAAGTGTTTCACTGACACCAGAAACCGGCTCACCAGAAAGGTACAGAACGGCATCAGCAACGTCTGTGGAATTGGCTGAGAAATCAGATTCGGTGTCACAGTTTGAAGGGTCAATAGGCTCAAAAACCCGAGCCGCGACAATATCAGATTTCACGATACCGGCCATGCCAATGCCGTCATTGGCATAGGCTGCAATGAGGTGTGCAGCCTGAGTGCCGTGGCGAAAGCCGCAAGTTGCGAGTTCCCGAAAATCACTGCTGCGATCTCCTAGAACCATGTTTGCACCACTTTCATAAGTGACTTCATTGGTTTCAACAAAACCGCCATCAATAACGCCGACACGCATTGCTTTGCTGGTGTCGAATACCTGCTGCCCCAACGCGATGCTCAGCTTGCCGGGGGTCGACTCTTCGTATTCTTCCCAGACAACTTGGTCGGAAAGAAATGGGTCGTTGTAAACCCCTTGATGGACGCTGCTGGCACGCACCCTGGAAGGCGCCAGTTCCTCGTTGACCGGATCGATCGGCTGAACTTTGCCAGAAATCTGAATGTTTCCGACAGTCGCATCCTGCTCAAGCCGCTTGATGGTTTCGTCAAGTTCGCCAGCATCGACACGAATGGTTTTCCAGTTGTAAGAGGCGGCGCTGGAGGCTTGGCCATCTTCTGAGCCGATTACCTTGTAAACAACGACAACCGGATCTTGAGGATTGTCCATGCGGCTGTACGATTCGGCACTGGCCAGAAACGGAGCGCTCATCATCATGGCAGCGGCAATAGCGTTTTGAAGTTTCATAGGGCTCTCCTTAGAGTCCGGTCAGCGGTGTAAGGATTTCGTAGCCGGCGGTGTAAGCATTCCCGCCGGTGTTCAGCATGCTCGAATCGAAGAATCGACTGAATCGGCCCTGGCCGTCGACAAAAACCACATCGGAATTTGGCAGCGGGGTCATCAGGGGGTCAGACAGATCTTCAACACTTCGAAGGTAGGTCAAACCGGCGTCGCTGTGAGCCGCGAGTTCTTGTTCGGCACTAACCACGTATGACTCGAGCGAGGTTTCGCCCAATGAGCCGTCGAGGTACTGGTCGAAAACGGCCACAAGTTCGTCAAAGCTGACTTCGGTAGTGGCGTATGATGGCTCGCCGGAGACATCGAAATTATCGATGCGATCATCCCGTACAGCAGGCGTGATCACTTCTCGAAGGTAGGCAAGGTCCACAAAATACTGGTAAACCTTTTTGTCTTCTTCCAGATCAAGCAACGCCTGATAGTTGTCACGAATGTCGTAGGCCCGCGCTTCAATATCAGCAGCGGATGTGTTCACACCCATCACTTCGTAACGCTGAGTGTAGGTGTCATTGCCCTGAGTCGAAACAACGTCGTAGGTTCCCATAGCCGGGCTCAGAAGCTCGTTCGCAGAGACCAAAAGATCAGAACCTTCGAAGCTCAAATCAAGGTCGGGATCGGGATCAACCGGGTTGATTGACTTGATCGACCTGGAGGCAGACACCGTAATCTGGGAGCTTTCGCCAACATTAACCTCAACGGTTTCGCTAAGGGTGATGTTCTGGGCAGGATCTTCACTGCCTCCGCCACTTCCACCGCCGCAGGCAGTCATCAGGCCTGCTGATGCGATTGCGAGTCCGAGTTTCAACTTGTACATAATGCGTCCTTCAATTGAGGGTTTACGCTGATTCAATGGAAATTATTATACAGGTGAAAATAACTACTGTCAAGGAAAAAACGTAAAGGATGTGTAAAGAAAATCTTTAAGTCTTTATTTGTTCATGACTTTGTCTTGTGGTTGAAAAACAGCCATTTTGGGAATTGAGGGATTGAGGTAGCGCAATCGTCTATCCTGGTCGACGAACGATTCCCCAAATCTAAACCACGATTCAGTATGGCCAGAATACCACGTCAATAAATAAAGAAACACAAACCCCTCGCCATTCGCGAGTAAAAGCCGAAGGCTCTCGCGGCTTACAACCAATCAATGGCAGGGTGTTACCGTGCCAGAAAGGCACGGCCACATTACTCGGGCGTCACATAGCCCCGGAAGGTCAGTGAGATTCGTTCGCCACACTCAAAGCTGGCTTTGGGGATGCGGTGGTAGTGGGTGTCCTGAAAGCCACGGGGCATCAGGCAAACGCTGCCATGGCCGAGCTTTAGCTTGGTAACAGCCTGTTTGTCATCCTGTGGCCGGAACCAGATCTCCCGTTCAACGCCCAGACTGACGATAGCAATCGGCCGGGCGTCATCCATTTCCAGACTATCATCGGCATGCCAGCCGAGATGATCCTTCTGGTCCTGGTACCCGTTGAGGAAGCAGACTTCGAAATGAACACCAAAGCGGGATTCCAGCTCCTTCCGATAGAACTCAATGATCGGATGAATCGGCTGAGGCTGATATTCGCGCACACCCCGTCCTCGCCCATAGGCGTAAGGAACCGGAATCAGGTTGGTATAGTATTCAAGGCGAGGCGCGTTGTCCCGGCGCTGCCAGGCAAGGTCATTCCACAAGGCTTTGAAGTCCTCATCCGGCGTTTCCGTGAAGACCGGGAAATAACGAACGCCATTTTCTAAAGTTTCTTCACTCATCATTGGCCTCAATTTCTTTGTCGGCTGTGTCAGGACGTGCGGTGGACTGCTGATAGTCCTGCCAGGTGTAGGAGGCACCCCAGGTCATCAGTCCGCCACAGATCAGGCTGATAAAAATCCGTTTCAGTTGAACTTTTGCACTTGGCTTGTTGCTGAAGTTGTCGATTGGTCGTCTCACGCTGATTCCTTTTAGAAAAAAGCCCGCCGAAGCGGGCTAAAAGAGGCCAGAGCCTATCAGCCGTCCAGTGTGTCTAGGTAATGATTCATAACCTCTTCTTTCATTTTCTCGAGGCTGTCGTCACGACCGCGAAGGTCACTGTTTTCCCGCTCAACTGACAGGGAAATGCTGTCCGCGTTGGCCACCGCTTCATCGGTCAGGTCCGTGCGGATGATTGAACGCACAACCTGCTTTCGCCCACGGATGTCACCAAGCACATCGGTGGCTGTGATAATGCCCTGAAGCTCTGAAGGCAGGCCTTTGAAAACACCGTTTGGTTGCCCTTCGGCTGCCATGGTGATGTCTGACACTGCCGGGAGGTAGTTGGTCATAATGTCCGCAAACATTGCATCGTCATAGGCCTGTCGGGCATCCAGAAACGCTTCAGGCTCCTGGAAATAACCGGTGAATACGTAGTTTTCAACGTAGGTCTCACTGGTTTTTTCTTCCATCTCGTTAACCGCGCGCTTCAGGTAATAGTCAGCTTGCTGAACCTTGCGGTTGCGAGCACGGGCAGAACCGTATTTGTTTTCCGCAACGGTTACCTTTTGCTCGTAGACATTCTCTGCCTCGTCCACCTTCTTATAAAGACCGGTCTTGTCCGATCCCCATCCGCCTTTTTCACCAATGGTGTTTTGAAGCTCGACCATGGCCATGTAACTTTCACGGATAGCCTTGGTCGCTTTTGATTCGACGTCCGAGCCCGCTACATTTCGTGGCAGTGTCAGGTATACGCAACGATTGTTCGTGTCGCGCATATCAATGATCACCCGTCCATTTTTGTTCGGACAGTTGGTCGGATTGGCGTTGCGCCTGGAAAAATCGATGTACTGGACGCGTTTCAACGGTGTGAAACCGGTAATCGTCGAACCCGCAGCCGATGCAAACCGATCCATATCAGCAATAGAATCACTGATCAAAGATTGGTAAGCACCGATTTTTTCGTTCAGCTCCTGGGTGGCCTTTTCAAGATTTGCCTTAGCGTCAGCTACAATCTTGTCGTAGGCTGCACCGGAGTCCTTTAGCTTGGCTTTCGTCGCCTCGTGTTTATCGATTTCAGCCTGGATCTCAGCGATTTCCGCATCGTGTTCAGCCTTCTTTTCGTCGTACCAGGCCTGTGCGGCTTCTTCAAGCTCGCCGGCCGCCGATAGCAGCTGGTCGGATGGGACACCGTCATAGGTCAGCGTCAATTCTGGAGCGTTTCCTTGCGACTCATTGATAACGTAGTCAATATACTGGTCATCAATGGTGCGAGCGGCTGTCATATCATCAGCATAGGCTGTTACCGCCTCTTCAGCGCCAGGCTTGATGCCAAATACTTTGCCGGTGATTTCTTCGACATCGGCCCTTTCACGGATAACACGAGTGTCGATTTCACCAGAGGTGGGGTAATCAGAGCATCCTGACATAAAAACAGCCGGCAGAAGCATGACCATAACAACGAGGGATCGCCTCATATTTATCTCCTTGAGTGGCGCGCGACGATGCGCAATTATTCTGGAGATAATTATAGCGATAATATGCTAATTGTCAACAAAAAGATAATTACCAGTCAATAATAAGGCTGCTGGAGCGAGTGTAAAAGCAGGTGTTGAATCCGGAATTGTCACCACGCAGGAAAGCGTTCAGAGCAACAGCTTCAGACAGCACCCCATCAAGCCGTGCCTGGAGCTTCATGTTGTATGCTTTCTCGATCGTTGAATCCTCAAGCCCCAATGCATCCGTAACGCGAATCGGCGGGTTTTCAAGGTGCTTGCAGTGATCGATAATCAAAAAACGACTCTTAAGGCATCTATCGGAGGTGTAGTCGAAGACCTTTTGAAGATTGGCCAGATGGTTTTGGCTCCTGGCCGTCTCATGCTCGATTGAAGTGGATTCAATAGCATCTGAGAAATAAACTTCATCCTTGTTTGCCTGCAAAAAATGATGACGATCATTGTGCTTGCCCAGAGCAACCTTGAGGGATGACTGATCTCTTTTGAAAGAAGAAAGGTCGATAATAGCCATCGCAAGAGCGGCGTGTCGGACAGCTTCGGAAACGGCGGGTGCAGACATTCTTGGCCTCTGAAAATTTAAGCGCTTTAAAACCAGGCTATCACACGGAATTTGAACGACAAACCACAATGATAAATAATATGATGAATTCCAAAACTTATCGGCTCACCAATATGAAAGCTAAACCGTTATGTCTCGCCCTTGCCGGTGCCTTATTGATTTCAGGGTGCGGAACATCACCCAAACAATCGTCGGATCAATGGGGGTCCTCTATTCCGGGGGTCACCCCGGCAAAGGAGGGAACTAACGGTTCTCGTTACGCACTGAGTCAGGATGATGAGCCGGACGTTGCCCTGCACCCCTCCCGTATAAAGGATGCAGTCCCGCGCTATGAGCCCATCAAGAAGGCGGGTAACAAATCCCCCTATGAAGTCTGGGGTAAAACGTATCATGTGATGCCAAGCGCCAAAGGTTATGTCGAACGTGGGCGGGCAAGCTGGTATGGAAAGAAATTCCATGGTCATAAGACGTCCAACGGGGAGTTGTTCAATATGTACGCCACAACAGCCGCCCATAAGTCGCTTCCCATTCCAAGTTTTGCCAAGGTGACAAACCTTGATAACGGTAAAACGGTGATTGTACGGGTGAACGACAGGGGCCCCTTCCATGGTGATCGACTGATTGACCTGTCCTATGCAGCCGCTATAAAGCTGGGGTACCAAAAAAAGGGAACCGCCCGGGTTGAAGTCGCCGCTATAACAACAAAGCCGGACGGGGATTACGTTACAAGCAATCCAGGGCGGCAATACGAACCAGTGTCGACATCGAGTAAGCCTGGGTTTTACGTACAGCTAGGGTCCTTTCATAAAGAATCCGGAGCGTCGAAAATCGCCGCAAAGGCAAGGGGTCGTGGCTTGTCTCGTGTCGCTGTTACTCGTGTGGACCGTTTCTTTGGAGACTTGTTTCGGGTAAGGGTGGGGCCGTTCTCGTCTCGATCGCAAGCAGAAAAATCACTGAGTAGCGTGCGAAGCTCGGGATTTTACGACGCTGTTCTGGCAGCGGAGGGGCGATAGCCAGATCGATCACTGTTGACGTTTTCCGCCGGTGTACTAAGTTTCAGTGCAAACTACGTGGAGAACAAGATATGGAATTTAAAGAAAAAGTGATGGAGCTGGTTGCCAGAATCGAGAGCCTGGGAGAGCTGCAAACGGAAGAAGCGACAAAAAACGCCCTGGTGATGCCCTTCTTGAGCCAGGTTCTGGGCTACGATGTTTTTAACCCGAAAGAGGTAATCCCTGAATTCACGGCCGACACCGGAACCAAAAAAGGGGAAAAGGTCGATTACGCCATCAGTCATGATGGTGATCTTCAGATTCTGATCGAGGCAAAGAAATACGGTGACAGCCTGTCGCTCAAGCATGCTTCCCAGCTTTATCGATACTTCTCAGTGACCAACGCCCGGATCGCCATCCTGACCAATGGCACGCAATACCTGTTCTACAGTGATCTGGATGACGCTAATCGAATGGATGAGCGGCCGTTCCTGGAAGTGGATCTCGCGAACCTGGATGAGGCGGTGATCCCGGAGCTCCAGAAACTGTCGAAATCCAAATTCAATCTGGACGCGATTCTGAGTTCGGCCGGCGACATGAAGTACTCGGCTCAGATCAAGAGGATTCTCCAGCGCGAGTTCAAAGAGCCAAGTGAAGAATTGGTGAAGCTGCTGGTTGGCGAGGTGTACGACGGAAAGCTGACTCAGGGCGTTAAGAGCGACTTCCAACCGATCGTCAAGAAGGCGATGATCCAGTTCCTGCGGGACCGGATCAATGAGCGCTTCCAGAGTGCCATGAGCGGCGTTGTCCCGATTGAGGATACCGTCGACGAGGAGCGGCAGGAAGACGAAGGCAATGGCATCTATACGACCGATGATGAAGTTGAGGGCTATAACCTGGTCAAGGCCATCATCCGTGGGGTTGTAGCGCCTGAGAGAATCATCATGCGGGATACGAAGAGCTACTGCGGCATTCTGTTGGATGATAACAACCGTAAGCCTATTGCCCGGCTGCACTTCAATCGCTCTCAGAAATACCTGGGCTTGTTTGACGACAATAAAAACGAAACCCGGCATGCGATTGATTCGGTTAACGACATCTTTAATTTTTCAGACACGCTGTTGGCAACGGCTCAGGCGTACTAAGGTCGGCCCGGCAATGCCGGGCCCGTTTGCTTTACCAGTTTTCGGTGAATTGAATGTCTTCTTCATCGACACCCATCTGGCTGGCGCCGACGTGCCGGATGTATTCATCAACGGCCTCAGATCCTTGTGCCTGAATCTCTTCAGGCACTTCAATCTCGAAAGTCTCAGAGTCAGAACCAGGGATATTGACCCAGGCGTCGACCAGGTTGTCTTTGATTTTCACAGGACTTGCCATTTCATCGCTCCCGGATGATGGATTTCATTGGGTGTTTTCACTCTCCCCGCAAAGCGCGGGCTAATTCGCGCTCTGATGTGTTGTCGAACGCTGTTGCAAGCATTCCAACGATCCCAACAATGAGGGACGTGACGATGACCGTATTGATCAGGGACATTTGAGAAGGATGCGCCCCAAAGACCCTCATCGCTTCTTCAACCCCCAGCAGAAGGATGGCGAGAGAGAATGCTGCCAGGCCTACAAAGAGTTTGATTTTTTCAGACATGATCGTCGCCTTTTGGTGGTCGGTATCGGGCTTTAATGTGTGATTTATTATACTACCAAAATAAAAAATGTCAAATAAATAATAATATGGAATACTCTGGCCAAGATGGCATACTAGGGGTGTTGGTTTCCAAATTCTGGCTCAGGTGTATGAATGATGGCAACGATACTGAATTTTTGCCCATTGCAGTGGACCGAATCTGAACAGGCTCTTCTGGAGGACCTGGTACACCTGGGGCAAACTGCCCAGGATGTTTCGGACATCATGAAGATCCCGCTTCCAATTGCCGTAAAAAAGGGGTTCCAGTTCCTGGAGGTACCCAATCACCTCGGTCTTCCCGGCCCCGAGAGTTATGAAACGCCGCTGAACGACCTTGCTGATGCAATCATGAAAAAGGCGACACAAGGGTCGCCTAAGGCAGAGAAGCTTGCTCAGGGACGCTAGAGCGTCCCTGGTGCAGGATTAAAGACGGCGCAGTGTGATCAGCGTAAAGCCTCCGCCGTCGTCCCCCAAATCAAACACATCAATGCTGTCGTCAGTGAGGTGGGAGGCAAGAAGAAGATCCTCTTCCATCATGCGCGTCGCACGTTCTGGGCTGGCCATCGGAGGCATCCCATACTGGTTAACATCGGGACACTGGATCAGGATGTTTTCGACCTGATAGTTGTGCGTGAGAATCGATCGAAGCTCGCAGTAATCAATACCGAACAGCGCTTGAATGCGGTCATCACCTTCATCCTCGCCCGGGAAAACAAGTTCCACGTCAGACGTTGAAATAGGCTCGTTCAGGTTATTGCGGTATTCAAGCTGGCCATTTTTCAGGATGACTGCGTCTTGGGCGCCCAAAACCAGGCTTTCGATCTCGTCACCGCCTTCTATAAAGGCCATGATCGTGCCTGGCATACTATCTGGCACGTCGGGAACATAAGCGTTTTGCAGGTCGTTCAGATCGGCCATAGTGAGCTCCTCAATAAGTGAGGTAACACTATACCACAACTGTAAACAATATCAATAAAAAGGCAGCAGAAGTTGGGGTTTTAAGAGGCAGGAATAAAATGAAAACTCCGGCGGCCGTTGACCGCCGGAGATGAAGCATTACTCGCCGGCCGAAGTCGGGTAGGTCTCTGCTTCGTGATAGCGATCAGCCTGACCGCCATTGTCACCAGCGACTGCGCCGCCAGCCATAAACATCATGGCGGCAAACGCCATTGCTACGTACTTTTTCATGCTGAAAACCTTATTCATCAGTGGGTTGAATAGTTAATATTTCATTGTAAAAATTAACTGTCAACTCAAAGACTATAGATTCTGCAAATCTATCAGCTTTTCACTGTCCAGAGCAGCCATGCACCCAAAGCCCGCAGACGTCACTGCCTGGCGATACACGGAGTCCGCAACATCACCGGCGGCAAAAACGCCAGGAACGCTAGTTTGGGTTGCCATTCCGTTTAATCCGGACTGGATCGTAATATAGCCGTTCCTCATTTCGAGTTGGCCTTTGAATAGATCCGTGTTTGGCTTGTGACCAATGGCAATAAACACCCCGTGAACATCAATCGTTTCGCGATATTCAAGTTCATGCCTGTCAACGCGAATGCCGGTCACTCCAGATTCGTCTCCGACAATTTCTTCGGTTGTGGCGTTCCAGACGATCTCTATGTTGCCGGAAGCTTGTTTTTCGAAGATTCGGTCCTGGAGGATTTTTTCAGACTTCAATTTATCCCCGCGGACAATCAGGAAGACCTTTTTCGCGATATTGGATAGATACAGCGCTTCTTCAACCGCGGTATTGCCGCCTCCGACCACCGCGACATCCTGGTTCTTGTAAAAGAAGCCATCGCAGGTCGCGCAGGCTGAGACGCCCTGTCCCATGAAGGTCTTCTCGGACGGAAGTCCCAGATACTTGGCCGAGGCACCAGTGGCGATGATCAAGGCGTCGCAGGTATACGTGCCGACGTCGCCCTTGAGCAGGTAAGGGCGGGAACTCAAGTCGACCTCGTTGATGGTGTCGTACTGGATGTTGGCTTCAAACCGCTCCGCGTGACGCAGCATCCGATGCATGAGCTCAGGGCCCTGAACACCGGCATCATCGCCAGGCCAGTTATCCACATCAGTCGTTGTTGTGAGCTGTCCGCCAACCTCAACACCGGTGATCAGCGTTGGCTTCAAATTGGCTCGAGCTGCGTAAACGGCCGCGGTATAACCGGCCGGTCCCGATCCCAGAATGATCAGGCGGGAATGTTTTGCATCTGTCATGAAGGCTCCTGAAAGAAAAAGCCGGGACGTCCCGGCTTCCGTTTAATACGACAGATTTAGTTTAACACGTGGAATCATTAATTCCACGCAGAAGCCTACGCTGCGGAACGCAGCATGGAGAATGGAATTCGATATTCGTTACCGGTTTTTGGGCCCTTGATAACGCGACCCTTTACGGTTTTCTGGTTGACCTTCAGCGCCTTCACGATGTTTTCAGCGCCATCAATCGTTAAAGCATACGACTCGCCTATTCTGAAGTGGCCGCCGGATAAGCGTCTGGTTGGTGCTGGCGCCGGCGCCGGAGCCTTGGGAGAAAGACTGGCTTCCTCAGCCGATGCGGAGCGAAGCATAGAGAAGGGGACACGCACTTCACGCCCAGCTTTTGGGCCATTCAGATAGCGACCGCCAACAGTCTTACTGTTCACGCGGAGCGCCTGGATCAGGTTAAGCCGGCCTTTTGATTCAAAGGCGTAGGTTTTGCCTTTTTCAAAGCTGCTGGCGGTCAGCAAAGGCTGATCTGAAAGGCTGCTTGAAAAATCCAGGGAAATGCCTTTCTTTGCGCATTCTGACATCAGCATGGCAAGCGCCTCTTTGCCGCAATGAGCATGAAGCAGAGACAAAGAGTCATAGAACTCAGGGGTGTGCACCTCGCCCCTATCCCGGCCGTTCAGCGCGATGCAATGGTAGTGGGCGACCTCGTGCAGCACTGTGTGAGCCATCAGGTGAGGGAAAGACAGCTCACCGTTGTAATATTTGCGATTGAGTATCTCTTTGCCAGTCGTCCAGCCCGCGGACTTTTGTTTGCAGCGCTTGCTCTCGACCATCTTCTGGCCAAACGTGATGCTGTGCTTCATTGTTCTGCTACCGCGGGGGATGTGACGACTGTAGCAGGTCCGTGCGCCACTGCCAGCGCGCAGTTCTACGTGTGGCTGCGGCTCAGAGGACACCTCACTGACCAGCTTAACGGCTGCTGGCATAACAATGGAGCGAGCAATCTGGACCAATACGCGAGTGAGTTGTTGTTCAGACATGTAGCATCCCCTTATCAACTGTTTGGTTGACACAATTATACATAAATACCATTACATGTCAATAAAAAACCATCTTATTTTAAATAATTATTGACAAGGTATACTCTCGGCATTATATTTAGCCACATGAAATAAAACGCAACGACGAAAACCAGGAGATCAGCCATGTCCCAGATTCAAATGAGTGCGCAGGACGTCAAGGTGAAGTTTAAGCACAACGGCAAATCCTACGGTGATGACCGTTTCATCATCCAGATGGCCCCGGGCGACGTGATCGAAGACAAGATCGAGGAAAAGATCACCCGTAGTCGTTATGCCATCGAAGGCATTGATTTCGAGCTTGAGATTGAATGCCGGGAAGTGAAAGCGGCATGAGCAATCAGGAATCTGCTGATTTCAACGCAGGCCAAGTATGGCAAAGCCCAAGGGGCACGTTTTATCGCGTTGAGGAAGTCAGAGGGAAGCTGCCGGCCGCTCCAGGTAGCGCAGAAGAGGGCTATCGCCAGGCAATCCTAAGGGTGGGACTGAGAGGCTCCGGACGAAGGATCTTTCGAGATAGACGGAGAACCCAGGGTTGGCGGTTCGTCGCCCCCTCAGTGACTCCAGAGCTCATCCGGCAAGCCATGGAAGGCGAGCTTGATTAGCCGGCGCTTATCGGGGATCTCACAAGAACAGGGTCACGTGAAAACGTGGCCTTTTTGCGTTTCTGCTATCGTAGTAGACAAAGCCCGGGAGATCACATGACCACAGATAACCAACTGCATCCAAGTCTCGACACGCCACTGACGGTCATCATGGACCTGGACGAAACCCTGGTTAATTCGGCTGGGCATCCAAGGGATGACTGGCCGGACGATATACTGTTCGAATTAGACGACGGCGATCAATATTGGACAACGCTTCGGCCTGGCGCCCAATGGCTAATGAAAAAGCTTCTGGATGACCCAGACCGATACACAGTGGGCGTGTATACCGCGGCAACCAGAGACTACGCTGAAGCCATTATCGATCTTCTTGTGGGCAAAGAAAGGGCCAAAGAGCTGGCGTTCCTGCTGGACGAGACCCGAACAAAGTTCGACCTGGATAAGAGGCTAACCGCGGGGTGGGGCGATCAGCGTGAAGCTCGAATGATCAAACATAAAAGCCTGAAAAAGGCCCAACGCCTGGCTAAGGCGCCTCGCTCCCGAATCATTGCAGTTGATGACAGGGCAGATGTCTGGCAGAGCAGCTATAGCAATCACCTTTCACTGCCGGCATTTGAGAAGCCTGAGCGGAATGACAAGATTGCGCAGGGCATCTACCGGTCCCTGCATTTCTTGTCGGGCCTGGATGAAGTGCGTGAGATTGAAAAGCGAGGCATGGTGTTTCGGAAAGCGAATGAGTATGCCCGTCAGCGCCTGGCGACAGAGAGCTTTGGACCTTGATATATTTACCCTGATGCAATAAAATACTGTTTTCGACCCAATTCACGTCGGAGTCGCAGCAAGGAAATAAGACATGCTGGTTAGCTTATACCGCTACAATCCGGAAATCGACGAAGCGCCTTACATGGAGGACGTGGAGCTTGCGATGCCGGAAGGTAAAGATCTCATGGTGCTGGACGTCCTGAATCTAATCAAGGAACATGACACGACCATGTCTTATCGCAGGTCTTGCCGGGAAGGCGTTTGCGGATCTGACGGAATGAATATGAACGGCAAGAACGGACTGGCCTGCATCACGCCGGTGTCGGAGGTGGTAAAGAAAAACAAGCTCGTTCTCAGGCCATTGCCGGGCCTGCCGGTAATCCGCGACCTGGTGGTTGATATGAGCCTGTTCTACAAACAGTACGAGAAGGTAATGCCTTATCTTGTAAACGACAGTCCGGCGCCCGCCATTGAGCGCTATCAGTCCCCGGAAGATCGGGAAAAACTGGATGGCCTTTACGAATGTATTCTTTGCGCCTGCTGCTCCACCGCCTGTCCGTCTTTCTGGCGGAACCCGGATAAGTTCATTGGGCCGGCCGGATTACTGCAAGCGTATCGCTTTATCGCCGATAGCCGCGACACCGCGGAAGCTGAGAGGCTGGCTAACCTTGATGATCCGTTCAGTGTTTTCAGGTGCCGGGGCATTATGAACTGTGTCAGCGTCTGTCCGAAGGGATTAAACCCCACGCGTGCTATAGGGCATATCCGGGATCTCCTTTTGCAGCGAGCAACTTGAGTCGCATCCATCAAAGAATTTTGAATTCAGGATATTTATGAACAATCAGGCTTACTTGAAAACCCAGGCGAAACTGATGAAGGCAATGCGGGCCGGCGCCCGCTATGCGTTCAATCACCAGCTAAGCCATAAGGATTGTTCAGATCTGTTGGCGGAAATTGACACACTGAAGGCCGATGCTTCGTGGCCGGTGCCACTGGAGCAGGACAAGGAAGGTGTATTGCGCCGTCGCTGGGAAACTTCCAGTGCCATGATTGAGGAAGGTATCTCTCACGAGGCTATCGCCAAGACACTCGAAGGCGAGCTTCAGCTTGACCTTGATAACGGTGAAGCAACGCTGGCTAGCTCTCACAGAGTCGTTGACTACAAAAAAGGCCTGGAGGCAAGGCTTACAGCTGCCTTTGAAATGCTTGCCGATGAGATGGAACGAACAATCCAGAAAGAGAAGGGCTTCAGTCGCGGACTGCTATCGATAACATCAGGCACCGGCAATACTGGTCAATCCAGGTTTCGGTCAACTGATCCCGAGGATGTGTGCGTAAGCATAAAGTATGGGGAGCGGTTTGGACCCGATTCAGATATTATTCGATCAACATTACACTCTGCCGCCTCAGATGCGGAAACCGAGGTGGTGTTGGCCTCTAGTATTTGCCAGCGCCTGGCGCAGGGGTGTCGCATCGTTGCTGAACAGTATCATGACGGGAATGAGCTTCCGAAGGTTCTGCGCAAGCATCAGGCCCAGCTTCGCCAGATGGCCAGTCACGACATGGCGCCTTAAGACTCCTCGAGCGAGCGAATACCTTCAAGAATTGATCTGAGAAGCTCAACCGGGTGGGACTGCCTTTCCGACTCGCGAATTCTAAGCCCGGCCACCTCAGGTTTGTTGAGATCTTTGCCGGCCTGAATCAAAGCTGCTCGAGCTTCTTTGATGTATCCCACCAGGGTGGCAAGATCTGTCTGATGCTCAAGTGCATTTTCCCATTTAGGGTCAATTCGACTCATCTTTAAATCTCCTGAAACCAGTGCTCATTAACTATAGTGCAAGCTTTCGATTTTGCACTCGAACAAAACTGGAGTGCGCATGCGTAAAGCCAAACGGGAAATATAGCAGAAGATTCAAAAAACAGCACTATTTTAGAGAAAATATTAATTGAAAAAGACTTAAAAGAAGAAAAAACGGCCAATTTGAAGAAAAAAACCTGAAAAACCGCAGAAATCCGGGGTTTTTAGGCAAATTAAGGTTGCAGAATCTTGGTTGGGTTACTATAATTATAAGTGTGGTAACGAAATACCTGATCAATACTGATCGATAACCTGAAGAAGGAAACGTTATGAATAAATCCGAACTGGTTGATGCAGTTGCCGAGAAGGCAGGCCTGACCAAGAAAGACGCCGGCGCAGCAGTTGACGCTGTTGTTTCGAGTGTTGGTGAAACCCTGAAGTCCGGTGACACAGTCTCCCTTCCTGGATTTGGCACATTCAAAACGTCTGATCGTGCAGCTCGCGAAGGCCGCAACCCGCAGACCGGCGCTGCCATCAAGATTCCGGCGTCCAAGGCGGTGTCTTTCAAGGCCGGCAAGACCCTGAAAGACCTGGTCAACTAAGACCTGGATCGCGTAAGACGAAAAGCCGGGGGGCGATGTCTCCCGGCTTTTTTGTGTCTGAAATTCACTTCAGGAGTTCTTTTGACCTTTCTGAATAACCGACGTCCGGCATGGTTTCTTTAGAGTAGTCGAGAACAAGCTCCTCGCCGGCTTTAATGGGCCTGAGCGTCCTCAAAGAAAGCGGGGCATGTCCTTTTTGATGAAGGTACACATTCGGCTCAGAGCTGTGATTGATCCAGGAATAATGAGTTCGGTAAGCCCGGGCAAGGACTTTACCGCTAAGGCCATTGCACTCGACCAAAAGATTATTGAGCGGGGAGGGAGACTCGCCGTCGGAATACCCTTCTTTCAGTCGCTGATACTCTTCCGGCTCTAACCATTGCCCATCCAGGGTGCAGAGCATCATGTTCTCAGCGAAATCTTTATCGGCGAACAGGCCGAAGCCATGAATCGGGCTTGGTTTTATCGTGACATGGTTGATAGTCGGCACGGTCGTCTTGTTAATGAAATGTATATCTCTTACGGGCATAGATGGATCTCGGTAATATGTTTTAATTATCATCGTATAATAAGATCTTCGAGTGTTGAAACCGCTTCACATAATTTCTTATCTGGTATAATCAGTGCAGAGTCATTAAATAAGGAATTGAGTCGTGTCCAAGCAAAGCGAAAACACAGAAGAGCTTGAGCAAGCACTTCGTCGAGGCGCCCGGGCGTACGTGTTCGGCATTCTGAAAATGTCTGATCTGGCGGCGATGGTTGCACGGGAGGACGTTGCGAGAAACCTGGCAGACGGCAAGCTTGGCAAGACTGCGCCTTCAGAAGAAGAGCTCGATAGGGCAGCGGAGATCACCCAGCGTTTTTACATGAAAAGCGCATCGGCTCAGTTGATGGCTGAACTCATGGAAGAATCAGTGAAGATCGATACTGAGCTTGGGCGTGTTTACTTCCCTGAAACCCTGCAAGAGGTCGACTCCTATACTGGGCTGGCGGATTGTCTTCGGGTTGCTGTCCAGGACATCCAGCAGAGCCTGGTGACCGAAGGAGAGGATTATCTATTGCCAATCAACAGTGGCATGGAAACCGACCGTATCGCTGCCAAGCATTTGTTGGAGTCGATGCAGAGCAAGAAGTCCCCAAGCTCCGTTAACCTTGGCTCGTTTGAGTTTCAGGTGAAGTCCTCAGGCGGCAAAAAGACCCTCTCCTACGACGGCGATCTGCCGGAGCATGGCAAAAGAGTGCTGAGCGACATCAACGATCTGATTGGCCAGGCGAACACAATCAAGGCCGCTCAGGATAAGCGCGAACGCAAGCGCGAGATGCAGCGCGAAGCAAGCTCGTCACTGTCGATCTGAATGTTCGGCAGTGTGAGCTGAGTCCTGAGATCCGGACACATAGGCGTCCTTTACAAACGTCCACCGAGACCCCCGCGGCCGGTGGGCGTGTTCGTTCTGGTAGTAGCGCTCGCTCATCAGCTGGCGGAAGTGCCACCGCCGGTAATGAGGCTCCCTGTCTCCGGTCACGCCTTTTGATGCCAGATCCGGCATGCCCAGAGTAGCACTTCGAGGCCTCAGGTCCGACGGCGATCCGATAAAGCTGATCTTTGAGGATGGAACGCCATCGCGTATGTGCACCCCATCCGTTGCCTGATTGAATACCCCGATCGCCAGCGTAAGCTTCAGAAGGGTGTACTGAATCACCTGATCATGGGGCTCGTTATCCATGATGTTGAGCATGTTCGAGTTGGAGTAGTTGCCGGCAATCGCCTGAAACTCATCCAGGTCATTGGTCCCAAGAAGGTCATCGAACTGAGAGGATGGAATTGAGGCACGCGCATAAAGCATTCGAGCTGCCGGAGCCCTTGGGTCTTTGTACACCAGGTGCAGGCAGGATTGGCCAGTAAGCTCTTCAGGAAACTGATGCTCTGGATGCTCCATTCCGATCGCATCGCAGAATCGATTCATCACCTTGTCGCCATACTCACCAAAGACGCCGGTCGTAATAAGGGCGCTGGGGATTTCGACGCCGTTTGAGGTATAGCCCCTGGGCATGGCCAGGATGAACGAATCGAAAGGGAGCTCGAGCGCATCAAGGTGGCTGGACTCAAACTCGGCTGAAAGCAGGCGATCCACGACACTGCTGTCTTGAGGGAAGATGCAATGACGGCCTTTGCGCTTCCAGTTGTATTCCTCGCAAAAAATCGGGAAGTCGAGCCGGTTGACCAGGTCTTCGTCTTGCTGAATCAGCCAACCAATTTGTCGCTCGGTCGACAGTTTACGCGTTTTCTTGTCTGCAACCTTGCGCATCACTTTGATGGCCGAGTTGGTCAGTGGTCCGTAAACGTTGTAAGTGCCCATCGATCTCTCCGTTTGATGGGCAAGAGTATAGTGCGTCAGTCAAAGTCTTGGAACATGACGGAAGAGGCGGGCCTTTTATCAATCCGTATCGGGGATGTCCGCCAGCGTCTCGATTGAGGGCTCGATGCGCTCAACTCTCTTTTTCGGGTTTCGACTTTGATCAGATATTTCTCTGATTTTAGAAGACAAACACGACACTATAGGCTCCTTTTCATGTTTTTTAGGCTTTTTGCTGAGTTCGGTTACTGGGTTCTGGTCTGGAGTTTCTGCCTGAGTGAATGGAGCGGGTGGCTCCATCATCGGCCGGCGAATAGCAGGCAGGAACCAGGGCAATTGAACCGCCACAAGCATTGCACCGACCCCTGGAGCACTGCCGGAAGCCATGGAAAAGAGAGCGGCACTCAGAATGAGCCCATAAGCCCGGTGAGACAGCCCTTTCCGGTACAGCCCGCAAAAAGCTAAAGCTGCAACGCCCAGAGCAAGCCACGACCCATAATGTGCGCCCAGATCATTGCCCAGATAGGAGGTGACCAGAGACAGTGCGCAGAGCACGCCGAGCGGGGCGGTCACCCATATTGCCGAGGTCGAGGCCCCAGGCTTCAGTAACGCGGGTAAAGGCCGGAATCCAAAGCCTGAGAGCACCCAGTAGGCGCCGTAAACGTTGGCAAGCAAAACATAAAAGAACGCCAACGAACTCATCTCATTGACATAGGCTGTTGCTGAGGCGGCCAGGGACGAGACCAGGCAGATCAAAAATCCATAGCTATTGAGAGGGGTCTGATCTTTAATGCCGGAAAGCAGGATAAAGCGGCCAATTGCCATGGCTATGATGCTGGCTAAAACGATAAAAAATAGTAATAGAATCATTGATTCACCAGTTCAAGAGAGGCCGCATTCTGGAAAAGCTTTCAGTTTTTCGGACTATCGGTAGAATAATTAATTGTGTAGTATGAATTTACCACAGAGGCGTCAAGATAAAAACCTTGATCCTTGCCGCAGCCTTTTCGCGGCCCCTTATCCAGTATTCGCCGCACAAAAGGACATAGTGATTTGAGCGAATACATTCAGCCCGGGCTCGTTGTTGCCGACGCCAAAGGTCACGATGAATCAGGCCTTTAGACGATTTAATTTAAAACATGGAATTTCAGGGTATAAAATGACCAGTCAATCCAGATCCATTAGCGGTTTTGCCAAGATACTTTTTTGCCTCTCGGGTTTTGCAGCCCTGGCGTACCAGTTGTTGAGCTTCAAGATGATCAGTGCAGCCGGTATGGGCGACGGACTGTCAGTCGCAGTCAGCCTGACCTCTTTTGTGGCGCTCGCTGGCCTTGGTGCCGTTATTGGCCCCAAAGGCCTGAACATCTTCAGGGCCGAGATCCTTCTTGGGCTATGGGCCGTCAGTAGCTTCGGGATTGTTCATTGGCTTGATTTTTCCGTGTTTGTGAATTTGTTCTCTGACGGAAGCATGGTTGAGAAGCTGCTCACGTTCCTGGGGCTGACGGCACCGCTTGCTTTTCTGTCTGGTGCACTCGTACCCATCTACGAGAAGCAAATTGGCGAGGACGACAGTGAACCCAAAGGTCGCGCCTTCATTCTGATCTACCTTTTGTTTCATATCGGCGGCGCGGCCGGACTCATCTTGCTTGAACTAAATGTCGGCCGCATTCTACGACTCAATTCTTTGAATGAGTCGCTAGTTTAGGCCGACGGTTTTTCCTGGGAAAGAACGTAGTTCTTGACCGTCTCGAGCTGAGCTCCACCCGTGGTTGAGATCGAATACGATCGAGACCAAAACCTTGGTTTCCAGAAGAATGGTGCCAGGTGCTCAGCGTATTCTTTCCTTATATGCCTAGCACTGACGGTCTTTAGATTTCCGGCCAAGCGAGACAAATCCAAAGAAGGATGGGCCTCGATCAATAAATGGACGTGATCATCTTCGCCATTAAACTCGGTGAGCTCGCAGCCCCAGCTGGATAGAACATCCTGGAAAATATCTCGCATTCTTTCGAGTATCGGTTCGTTTATAACTTTATGCCGGTATTTAATTACGAACACCAGATGGTAGTGCAGACGATAAGCCGCGTGATTACGGGTCTTCATGGTCGTTTTGGGTTGCATGTTTTCAGAAAACCCCTATAGTATTTAATTATGACTATAATACGTTCCGATCGACTGGAGATCAAGACCGACTGCTCGGTTCAGCGCGACGCGCTGAATCAAACACTGTCGGTTTACCGGTCATTGGTGCGTGACCTGATGACCCTGGTATTTACCCGATGGCCTCAGATTGGTCCGCTCAAGGGCAATGACGTCATTCAGGTGATCGAAGGTCTGATTCATCCGACCAATCGGCGTCCCGAAGTCCGGTACCGGTATTTCCATCGCCGGTATTACAAGTTCCCCAGTTATTTGCGCCGAGTCGCCATCATGGATGCGGTCGGTCAGGTGCGGTCCTTCCAAACTCGCTATTCCGAGTGGCAGGGCAATCCCCGCCGGCGGAATCCGCCGGCCCTGACCTGTTCCACTCAGACATTCCCGAGCTTATACAAAGGCCAATGCGTGAAGTTCAGCGATGACCTGAAGACCGCTTTCATCAAGGTCTATCACCGCTCGGACTGGATCTGGATGGGCTTTCAGCTATCAGGGAACACGCGGTACCGAGGTCGAGGCAAGAGCCTGTCACCCTTGTTGACCGTCAAGGGCAAGCGTTGGAGTCTATCGCTGCCGGAAGAGTTCGAGCCGAGAAAAGCTCACAGCAAACAACCGCCACATCGGGTTCTGGCGGTGGATGTCGGCATCAACACAGCGGCCACCTGGGCCGTGGTGGATGCTCAGGGCACTGTGCACGACCGGGGGTTTCTCCGGCGGAGCGACAAAGACCGTGAGCACCGACTGATGCAGCGCATCCGCAAAGCAGCCCGAAAGCAAACCCGACACGGAACCCGGTTACCATCGGGTTTCTGTGCCCGGGATCATCGGCGACTGAAGCAGCTGGCCGACAACCAGGCACACCAGATCAGCAGGCGCCTGGTCGATCAAGCTCTGGCCAGCAGCTGTCAGGCCGTGGCTGTAGAACAGCTGAAGGGCTGGCGCCCTTCGGCCGGACGTAAGCGCAGCCCGATGCGGGCGAAGTTCCATCGCTGGTTTCACCGCATGCTGATCAACCGTGTTGAGTCAAAGGCGCGTGAAGTCGGTCTGCGCTTTGTGTCGGTTTATGCTCGAGGTACGTCGAGCCAGGCCTTCGACGGCTCTGGACCGGTCCGTCGAGACAGCCAGAACTATAGCCTGTGCACGTTTGCCAGCGGCAAACGCTATCATGCCGACCTGAATGCTGCGTATAACATTGCAGCCCGTGGGCTGGTGTATTTTCAGGGCAGCAGGCGTAAGCCTGCCGCCCGTGCGGATCAGCCAAAGTCTGACCGCACACCGGGAATCCCGGTGACGCTCTCCACGCTCTGGCTACCAGCAGCGGCGTGAGAGTGATCAGATTCCGCGAGTCAATTCTTTGAATGATTCGACGGAGGATTCAAGTCAATACGATGAGCCCAGCGAGAATTGCAGCTCTGTTCTTTATGTCGGTTCTCACCGGCATCATGGGCGTGGCGGTCTACAAGGCTTTTGATTACATGGTTGGACCGAACATTCGCAATTATGCGGTGGTGACGGCCTGTATTTTTGTGGGCCTGGGCCTGTCTGCGCTTATCGCTAAATATTGCCGCATTCGCTTCCTGTCAATGATGAGAATATCGGCCATTTCGGTGTTGATGTTCATGAGCCTGTCTATCTATGGTGCTGCGGCTGGAGTCCATATGATTGGCGCCGGCCTGGGCGTGTGGACTGTCTATGGGCTGCTTGCTGTTGGTGTTATCATCCCGGCTTACGCCCTGGCGGGTCTCTCAATACCTGTTGCAGTCCAGAATGGGCTGCCGGGTCGTTGGACGCTGCTTGTTGTCTCTTTAGGCAACGCCGCGGGGTATTGGATTTATATTGGAACGGCACCGATGGTGAACGACCTACTCGTTATGCTTATTTTGTCGTCGGTGATAGGGCTTGGCGCCGGCTTCGTGAGCCTGTTTCGAAAATCAGGCTGGGACCTGAGAGACAAAGTGGAAACGATGACGATGATTATTGCGATCGTTTCATTGCCAGCATTGAGCCTTTCTACGCACCTGTCGATTCTTGAATCACGACTTATGGCGATAGGGGAAGTTGTCGATGATGTAGCTCCTGAAGAACTGGATTTTGAGGTGATTAAAAGCTGGAACACCTGGGGGTGGCCGTCGGAGGTCGTTAGGATATCAAGGTCAGATGGAGAGTCGTCAAGGTTTGAGTGGGGCTACCCAAAAGAAATGCTCTACATTAACGGGTTCAAAAGTCTGACCGTATCCGCAGAACGAAGCACAATCTACAGTGAGTCATCAGCGTCGTTAATAAGCTCGCTTTATGCCGGGAAATCGGAAAGAGCACTTGTGGTCGGGGCCGGCACAGGACTGAGCGCATCGGGGATCACCCCATTCTTTGACAGTGTTGACCTGGTTGACCTCAATGCAGACACGCCTGAAATGATGGAGTACTTTTCAGAACTGACAAGCGGTTCTGAAGAAAACCTGACGTTTTTGCAAAAAGACGCGATGTCTCATGTCGCTTCGGAAAAGACCCCAAATTATGATCTGATTTTCAGCACCGTGACGGGGGCAGGCTATTCTTTTTCAGCGATGCTCTACACTGAAGAATATTTCGAGCTTGCGAAAAGCAAGCTTCAAAAAGGCGGGGTGTTCGGCTTCTGGATCGATGCCCGACTGGATATGGAAGGTGGTGCCTCAAATATCATCAAAGCGGCAAACAAGGTGTTTGAGCATGTGGTTGTCGTTGGGGTTTATCCGGAATCTGTGCCTTCAAAACAGTTTGTTCCCTATTCTGTAGTGATAGGATCGGATGAGCCTCTTCGGCGGAGTCATGAGAATAGCGAGGAGATACAGCAAACGCTTCGTCATTTGTTTAAAAACACCAAAAAAGAAATGCCTGGCCCCCTGGAAGAAGGGTACCCCAAAGAAATTGATCTTTGCATCGACCAGGAGGCAAGCCCTGCGAGTTTGAAAAAACTGGCTTTTGCTCGTGACTATGAAACAGAGCTTGGTTTGATCAACTACTCAGTCAAGGCTCGAAATAGCAGAATGAAAGAAGTTTTTTGTGACGAAAAGCTTAATAATCTATATGGAGTAGAGCCTGATTGAGGCTTTGGCTGAGGCTTCCGGAAAGGCATGGATGCCAGTCAAAGACCTCTATTAGACCGCTATCAATATTGCCCTCCTTACAGTTTTGGCGCCCGGCTTTGCCGGGCTTTCTATTAGCCAAGGAGCTTAGCGGCACCCCACAAAAGATCAATCCTCTCTTGCCTGCAAAATATATAATTGACGTTATGGAATAAAATCTTTATCCTGTATCGCCATACCTTAAGAATAGCCATAATTTTGCAAGAGAGGTCTGTTGTGATTGGAATGCTGATCGGGCGGGTTGCCCATAAAACACAGGAAGTGGCCGTTGTCGTCTGTGGCGGCGTTGGCTATGAGGCTCATGTGCCTGTCCCTGTCTCTCTGGAAATGCCGGAAGGCGACGAAAACGTCACTCTCCACACGCACCTTGCTATTTCTGATGATGCCCACCGATTGTTCGGATTCCTGACCATTCGAGACCGAGACCTGTTCCGCCAGCTCATTAAGATCAATGGAGTAGGCCCAAAGGTAGCGCTCGCTATTCTGTCGACCCTGGAGACAGGCCAATTGATTCAATGCGTTCAGGAAAAGGACGCAAAGACCCTGACGGGCGTGCCAGGCATCGGCAAGAAAGGTGCGGAGAAGATCATTGTAGATCTGGACGGGAAGCTGGACGGGCTTGGCTTTGAGTCCATGATGACGGGGAAGAGCAAAGCCCCGGTTAACTCCGAAGATATTAACGGCTTTGAAGATGCCAAATCTGCATTGATTTCTCTGGGTTACAAGGCGATTGAGGCTGAGAAGGCTATCAAGGCGGTAGCAACACCCGACATGGAGGTAAGAGGCCTCATTCATGCAGCGCTTAAACAGGCGGTGAAAGCATGAGCGACGATCGAATCATCACCGGCGAGAGAAAAGTGGACGACGGCTCAATTGATCGGGCTGTCCGGCCCAAGATGCTTGCCGACTATGTCGGTCAGCCGGATGTCTGCGACCAGATGGGTATTTTCCTTGATGCCGCTCGAGGGCGGGGAGAGCCCATCGACCATACCTTGATCTTCGGTCCGCCGGGCTTGGGTAAGACTACCCTGGCCAATATTATCGCCAATGAAATGGGCACGAAGTTGATATCAACCTCAGGACCGGTTTTAGAGAAAGCCGGCGACCTGGCGTCTATGCTGACAAACCTGGAAGAGGGCGATGTACTGTTCATTGATGAGATCCATCGCCTGAACATTGCAATCGAGGAAGTCCTGTACCCGGCGATGGAAGATTACCAGATCGATATCATGATCGGGGAAGGGCCCGCGGCTCGCTCCATCAAGCTTGATCTTCCTCCGTTCACACTCGTGGGAGCCACTACACGGGCAGGATTGCTGTCTGCTCCTTTGCGGGACCGGTTCGGCATTGTCCAGAGGCTGGAGTTTTACAACCTTGATGACCTGACACAGATTGTCCAGCGGTCGGCGAACTTATCCGGACTGGAAGTTGAGGCATCCGGCGCCCGGGAGATTGCATTGCGATCAAGAGGCACGCCCCGTATCGCTAATCGCCTGCTCCGACGGGTTCGGGATTACGCACAGGTTCGTCACGATGGCAAAGTGAACGAAAAGGTCGCCAGCGAAGCCCTTAATCTTCTCAAGGTTGATGACCGCGGGTTGGATACAACGGATACACGAATACTCAAGGCAATCATCGAGAAGTTTGATGGTGGTCCTGTTGGTGTGGAAAGTCTTGCGGCCGCCGTTGGCGAAGAACGAGGGACTATTGAAGATGTTGTTGAACCTTACCTTATCCAGGAAGGGTTTATGGTTCGCACGCCCCGGGGCCGTTCGGTTACCGAGCGTGCTCTTGTTCATTTCGGGCTGGAGTCATAAGTGACGACCTGGTGCCAGTTCATACTCTTATTTTTGGAGTCAGCTCATGATTGCTGAGGAAAAGATTTACCTGGTTGGCGGCGCGGTCCGTGACACCCTGGACGGCCGGACCGTGAACGACTGGGATTATGTCGTGGTCGGTGTTACGCCTGAGGCGATGATTGAGGCCGGTTTTGAGCAGGTTGGGGCGGACTTTCCGGTATTCCTCCACCCAGAGACCAAAGAAGAGTATGCGCTTGCCAGAACCGAGCGCAAATCGGGCACCGGTTACCACGGGTTTGAAGTGGACGCGTCTCCATCGGTGACGCTGGAAGAAGATCTGGCTCGACGAGATCTGACGGTGAACGCGATGGCTGTGGATTATCAGAGTCGAACTGTGGACCCTTACGGTGGACAGCAGGACCTTGAGGACCGGATTCTTCGTCATACCAGTGATGCGTTTCTGGAAGATCCCCTACGGGTACTTCGAGTCGCCCGGTTTATGGCGCGGATGTCGGATTCTGGCTGGCAGGTACATCCCGATACGATGGATATGATGACAGAAATAGCCCGTTCCGGAGAGCTGTCAAAGATTACGCCTGAGCGGATCTGGAAAGAAACCTCCCGGGCACTTTTGGAGCCAACGCCCTCCGCGTTTATCAAGACACTCCGGGAGTGCGAAGCGCTTCAGCATGTTTTTCCAGAAGTGGATGCCTTGTTTGGTGTGCCTCAGCCGCCAAAGCATCACCCAGAGGTCGACAGCGGCGTCCATACCATGATGGTCATGGAGCAGGCTGCACGTCTGAGCGATCGTCTTGAGGTTCGGTTCGGAGCAATGGTCCACGACTTAGGTAAGGCGGTAACGGATCCTGAAAACTGGCCCAAGCATCATGGTCACGAAGAGTTGGGGATCCCGGTCATTGAGGCGTTATGTGATCGGCTAAAAGTGCCGAATGCCATCCGCACGGCCGGCGTTCAGGCCTCGGAGTTCCATCTGAATGTGCATCGAGCTTTTGAGATCAAGGCAACCACGGCCGTAAAAATGTTTGACCGGCTTGGTATCAAGAACAAGCGCCATCAGCTGGACGATCTGTTGCTAGTGTCGGAAGCCGACGCGCGAGGCCGGACTGGTTTCGAGCACCGGGATTATCCCCAGGCTGACTATTTGGCCACGCTGGCGGACAAGATGCTCCAGGTTGATGCAAAAGCCGTTGCCTCTGAGCACAAAGGAGATGGCCAGGCCATTCGGGAGGCGATCTATCGCGAATCCGTGAAGGCCGTGAAGGTAGAGATGAGCCACTTGAAGGCCGATGGGCCGGAAATGAAGTAATCCCGCGGCCCAAACGGGCCCGGGCATCAGATGGCAGATTGCCAGGAGACAGACTATGCGAACGTTAATCAACTCAAAACGGTTTGGAAGAAATGCACTTTTAGCCACGGCAGTGCTGGCAATCAGTGGCTGCGTGAACGCGCCGGCCAGTGTCGGCAAGTACTCTTACGAATACCTGGAGAAGATTGGCGCGATTGAATCCGATGGGTCCTGCAAAAAGCTTCGCGACAAATACGAAAGCGACGGGAAGATGACAGAGACTCAAATCAGAATGTCGACGGAGTCCTGTAAGGCAACAGCACGACAAGAGCAGCATCGCTACGAATACCGCCAGAAAAAGAAAGCGGACAAGGCCTACTTTGCCAAAGTCGAAAAAGAAGAGGCCGCCCAGGCTGAGCAAAACGCTGAAATGCAGGCAGAGCGAGAAGCACTTGAAAAACGCCGGGCCGAAGGCTTTCAGGAAAGTTTGAGCATCATTGAAAAGCGGATCAATGAAACCCAGGTTGCCAGTCAGCTTAGCGCGGACCTGGACGATGCGTTGGTGAATAACCAGATGACCGTCTCCCCGGGGTTCCCTCTGCCGGACCTGAAGCGCGTGCTCGCCTGTGCAGAATTGAAGTTTGAGCCCAAGAAGGTGACGGTTAACCAGTCCGGACGGGATTTGTCGGTTTTCTACAAAGATGCCCTGACGAATTCAGGCGAGATGGATATCACCATGAACTTTCGGGAGACCTCCGATTTCTGGCTGATGACCGATTACGTGGTCGGTACCTGGACGCTGTCCAACAATACCGACAAGGGTCAGATGATCGTTCAGATGAACGCGGCGAAGCCTTGTAATGCGATGGATGTCCTGGAAGGTGTGATGTCCAATCAAGAAGGCTAGAAGTAAGCCTGGCGAACCCAAGATGCGTGTTGTGAGTCAATGCGCATCTGAATTAACATTGGAAAAATCCCGAATGGCCCCGGAAGGTTAAAAAATGCGCAATATTTATAATTTAGCAGGACCTTTTGGGTGCCGCTTCGAGACAGCCTTATTCTTCAGCGACATGGAGAAAGTCTTACCCGGCCTCAGTCATATTGATATCAAAATGGCGAAACCGTGCGCAGGCGACGTTGTCGACGTAGCACACCAAAGGGCCGAAGCGGCGGTTGTCACCTTTAACAATGGAGACTTTTTAGAGGTTGCTGGGCCTTATTTGTGGAAATTTCTGGATAGCGTGCCTCATAACCTGCTCAATGAATCAGGCTCTGATTACGCGGATAGCCGGTGTGGTGGCATTCATGTTCGGGATCTTGTCAGCGCATTAAGGCGACTCTATTCGGCTATGATTAGGCCCAATGATACGATCAAGGAGAGCGCTGAAGCGGATTTGATCGCGAGCATCACAATCGATGCTCAGGGGCGTGTATTCGCAAAGCCTGCACCAAAGATGTCCGAGGAAGACGCTCAAGAAATAGCGGCCTTAATCAAGGACTATTTCGCTGCAAACAGAAGCGAACTTCTGACTGAGATTTCAGACTGGATCAGTGACATCCTTTCTGAGCCTTTCCTTGAACAAAGCTTTGTGAAAGAGGGGGATCGTCTACGCCCAGTATTTGAGCCGGTTGAGTGGAGTGAGGAGATGGAGTCCCTAACCTGGACAGAGTTCACAGCTAAGCTGTCGGGCCGGACCAGCGAGAACTCCCCAGCCTACCTGCATGTGTCCGATTGTTGGCTGGCTCAAAACAAGTGCATGGTTGAAAAAGCCGTCCAGTCAATCATAAACAACCACGGGGACAATCAATCTGTTCAAGCCCTGAGTGATCTGATCAGCGAAAGTGATCACCACTTAACGCAAATTCAGGGCACCCATACTTTCTTTGACGTTTTCTCGGAAGCTGCGGCATGTCTCGGGGAAATAGCCTTGCGTAGTCATCGAACGTCCATCAACTGATGGCAACACACGGGACTATCGCAAGACTTCAGCGGTGTTACTGACGACGGATGAGAAGAAAATTACCACTTCAGCCCGGTTCAAGGCGAAAGCAAACGCCTCAATACGAACCGGGCTTTTTCTTGTCAGGGCTTCACGCAGTAGCGGCTCTCATCCATCAGATCGTCTTTGACGGGCGTCAACGTTGTTGAGGCGCAGCTGCTGTTCGTTAAGTCACAGGCGACAAACCCATAATCGTATGTCTGTGGGTCCAGGTTGTATAAAACGAACTGGCGATCGGTGGAAGCTTTGACCAACTCTGCATTGCTCAACGCATAGGAGGTTCCCTGAGGTACCCGATACAGGGAGTAGTTTGGATATGCCGGGTTTTCCTCTACAGAGGCTGTGTCTATTTCAAAAATAGCGCACGCATCTACTGGATCGCCACTGCCATCAATGAAGGGAACGCCTGAAAGAATCGCCTCCTGGCATTGGATGGATCCATCCAGTGCAGGTCTAAGCAGGGGCGTGTTTGCGGCGATGTCTGCGTTGACCGTGTCCATCAAAAGCTTGGCATCCATATTCCCGGATCCGAGCGAGTTTTCCGTCTCTCCGGCTTCAAAAGCACGAGTTGCCGATGTCACATAGCCGAAAAGTTCATTGACGGTCATTGAAGGATCAGCCTGCTTAGCAAGGCCCGCCATTCCAACAACATTAGGTGTCGAAAAAGAAGTTCCAAACCAGAAAGAGTAACCGGTGCTGCCTTCAGACATGACGAGTTCGCCAAGGGCTGAAACATCAATGACGGACCCGAAATTGGTGAAATCTGACTGTGTCCTCTGGCGATCGACCGAAGCAACGGTAATCAGGTTGTTGCAGTTTGCCGGCGTGTATCCAGCTGCATCAACACCATCATTGCCGGCAGCTGCGACCACCGCAACGCCTTGGTTGTAGGCAAAATCAATAGCGTCCTGAACGTAGACAGGACATGAATCCACAAGAGCGCCCATGGATACGTTGATGATATCAACGGGCTCATCGATTGGCGTCACGCCTGGCAAAGAGGTGTCTCCGGCCAGCCAGCGAATGCCGTTCGACATCTCGGACAGCAAACCCGTACCGCAGTTCATGACGCGGACGCCGTAGAGGTCCGCGTCAACAATCCCGGCAACACCGACTCCGTTATCCGTATTTGCGCCAATAATGTGAGCAACTGATCCGCCATGAGGGCTCGTGCACTCAGGGTTGTAAGCGTCTTCAAAGAAAATTGGCGACACCTCAGCGCCGGCAAGCGTCGAGAAGTTGTAGCCGCCAGCGTAATCGATATCTTCACGATCATAGAAGCCGGAATCAGTCATTCCGATCCGCAACTTCCTGAGTGGAACACTGCTCTTGTAGGCACTCAAAATGTCATGCTGACCAGGGTAAAATCCTGATGGTTCAGACCATGAATATTGATTGATGTATTGCGGGTCGTTTGGCTCATTGCCAATCAGATCTGCCGATTGCGTGAGACCCATCGCTTCGGCCATCTGTTGGAGCTGCTTGGGGCCCGGCGCTGGCGTCGGAGGGGTAGAAGTCACAATGTCGCGCTCCACCGCTCGTATGCCAGGCTGTTGGCTTAGCAGTTGGATCATTGCATCCGCTTCGCCTGCATTGACTTCAATCGTAGAGAGCCCTTTTGCCTTATGACTCACAGAAGAAGTCCGCTCCATGCTTTGAGCGCTGCTTAGCGAAATGTCGCCCGAAATCACAAGCCGGACAGTATCTGGCCCATCTGGAAACGACTTTACGGGTTCTGCATGTGCAAAGCAGCCGACAGAAACAAGCAGCAATGCGGAAGAGAGAGGTTTGATCATTACGGGGCCTCACAGACTAAAAGGTCATCAGACAATTGCTGGGCGACCAAGGGTGTTAAAAGCTCGTAGTTCGGACTGAACTGCCAGGACTGCTGGTCATAAGTCCCCATGCTCAGCTGACCGAGGTAGCGGCTATATCGACCGCTTTCGCTGTCGTAGGTCAGGTCGGTCTGACTCAGGTCTCCAAAAAAGACATCTGCGTAGGTCTGAATGTCAGTAAGTTCGTTTGCCGCATATTGACCATGGCTTGAGATGGCGGAGCTGGCCTGATCAAGCGCCGAAATAACAGCCGAATCAGAGGTATTACCACTGTTATAGCTGTCAAACACGGACTGAAGGTCGTCGATAGCCACGGCCGCTGGGGCAAAGGAGGCGCTGGTGACGGGGTCAAATCCTGAAACAAACGCTTCTTTTTGTTCGCTATTGACGAGACTGCTCAGATAAGAGGCATCCATAACAAACTGAAAAACCGCGGCGTCTTCTGATAGGTTCAGAACGTCAGAGCGCTGCTCCAAAAGGTCGGACACTTGCTCAAGAACAGGTACGGCGGAATCGTTGGTGACCACAATGGATACCGACTTTGAAGATCCGTCCCCCATTCCTCTTTCTTGTGAGTAAAGGACGCCATTGATGACGCCTGGACGGTCTGTTTCACCGGCCGTGATCGCCAGGGTGTTATCCTCTACGACAACGGATCCGATATCAGCCGGGTTGGCCTCCGTGATTTCAAACACCAAATCAGAGAACACAGAAGAATACGAAAGACTGCCTGAGCTATTTTCACTGACTGCAATAACCTGAGTGTTCATTTCAATAGGGTCAGGGTCTGGCGCCGGCGGAGCACTCCCGCCGCTGCCACAAGCAGAAAGAATGGCAGTTGATAATAAGATAACACCGAGTTTTTTGTGCACAATGGCCTCACAATTTAGTTATTCAATGATATTAATTATCTAGCACATATTAAATAATTGCAAAGTAGACAATTAAACGCCTTCAGAACGTCTTTTTAATTTAAGGGCTGGGGGTAACGGCAAACTGTTTCTTTTTTTCGTGCTCTCGGGCACTGTACAAATTCTTGTAAAGCTCACTCATTTTTTCGTAATCCACATCGTCTGGGAGCGGCCCCTTCAGCATCAAATCAAGGGCTGAATCATTCAGCTCCTTTGTTTCCTTCATGATTGAGTCCAGTGAGCGTGAGGCATGATTGCGGATATCCAGCAGCTCCTGGGCGTCCGGCCGACGAACCTGGTAGGTGCCATCCAAAGAGAGCTCATGAGCCAGGCGTGCGCACCGAAGAGCGTTCGCCGCGGTTTTCGTGTCGAACCCATGAATCTCAGCTAAAGTTGCTTTGGCGCTTGATCGTTCAGGCGCGTTCATGCGATTTTTGTAGGTCCGATTTGCGTCATCGTAAGCACGTCGATCGTAGTACATCGAGCACAGAAAATGCGACGAATCGGGCACGGTTCCCTTCCTGACCGGGGTCAAATGTTGGCTGGCGGGACCGGTATTACCCCGGGTTGGATGCTTGTAAAGATTAAGCCGAATCATTTCGCCTTCCGGCCTGGCTTTCTCAATATAAAGACCGGTCTCTGCGCCGGCCTCGGCGAACGCATCCAGACGGAGTTTTTCGGATTTTTCAGCATCTATGTACAGGTAGTCCAGCTGGCGGGGCTCAATGAGTGCATCCTTGGTGGGTTTGACACCCTTTTTCAGGATCGCAAGGTCGCGCCGGGCGTGCCCAAGCAGGGCCTTGGCCATTTTTTGAGTCAAAAATTCGTCACGGTGTGCCATGAGCAAACGCATGGCCGGGCCAGGCGATTTCACCCAGCAATCTTTGGGAACAAACAAGGCGTCCATCTTGTCCGGCGCCGTGGTCAGGCCGCTCATATAGCTGCCCATTTCCCAAAGGATCATGTCTTCGTGCTCAGTGTGCTTCACCACGTCCGTGCGAAAATCAATGAAAGGGTTGGTGAGCATGTAAGGCGGTGCGAAAAACACGCCCCGCATGTCTTCGTCTGAGCCTTCTTGCTGGGTACCATAGGCGTTAGAACCGCCAAGGAAAATGAATTCGGCGTTCTTGTAGGCGTGCTGCTGGTACTTTTCTTGAGACATGAATCAGGCCTTGGTTGTTCTCGATTTGCTTCAGGAAGGGCCGGAATGGCCTGGCTTTGAGGCTGCATTTTGAAGCGCATGAAAGGTGCGATTATCCAGATGATTGTAAGCATCCTCTGGACGAAGAATCAGGAAGTGCTCAGGATCCCAGAGTTGACCGCGCATTGATGTCTTGAGATGAGGATCAATCTCGAAGACTCGTTCCGTCGTCGCAGCCTTGATAGACCTCATGACATCGCCAGTTTTAATCTTGCTGGGGAAGGATATTTCAGCCAGAAGCTGATCAGGTCCCATGACGTCATTAATGAACTCCCACCCTTTGTCAGTACACAGATCGGATACGGCATCGCACGCATCACGCGCGAGCCCTTGGGTGAGAACTTCCTTGGCTCCGTGCGTGACGAGAAAAAAGCATTGGCGCTTACTGTCAGTGGACATAATAGTCTCCTTGGTTTTGTTAATTGTACCAAACATGCGGATGCACCAGGCCCCAAAAATTAATACCATGTGTTAAAATAATGAAAAACCCACAGGCAAATATGGAAAAACCATGACCGAACGCGACAATTTTGTATTTTTCTGGGGGAAGCAGGACATAGCTTCCAACTGGCATCCGGCCAAATTCGAGGTCCGAGGAAGGAAGTTCGGACAGGCCGAACAGTATATGATGTATGCAAAGGCCTGCCTGTTTAACGATCAGGAAATGGCCGACAAGATTCTCCAGGAAACCGATCCGGCAAAGAACAAGAAGCAGGGCCGGCAGGTACGGGGGTTCGATCAAGCGATCTGGGACCAGAAAGCAGACGAACTGGTCAAAATCGGGTTGCGTGAAAAGTTTCTCCAGAATCCCCGGATGCTTCAGTGGCTGGTGTCGACTGAAGGCAAGCAGCTGGCGGAAGCCAGTCCCTATGACAAAATCTGGGGCATTGGCCTGAAGGCCAACCACCCGGATGCGGTAACCCCAGAGAAGTGGCCTGGCCAGAATCGTCTGGGGAAGACCCTGGAACAGCTTAGAGACGACCTGTTGCTAAAGCCGGAAGCATTGCCACCGAGAGCGGCCAAAGCCGTAGAAAATGCCAAGGCGGCCGTAGCCGGCGCCCGTGGTCGTCAATACAGCGTTGGATCCGGACCCGCCTTTTAAGACTTAAAGCCCAGGCCCCGGCTCCGATCTCGTCGCTGGAGCCGGATTCATATCCTGACCGTATTGCTCCCCCATCGATTTCATCAGTGCCTTATAGTGGCCGGCGCCGGAGTAGGGCGCTATCGGCACACCCTGGGCCTCAAGGGTCTTAATCAGTTCCGGATCATTTTCAAGCATATGCTGGGGCACCAGGGCCGCAGAGAACTCTGAAAGCTCAACTGCACGGCGGAACTTGCCTTCAAAATAAGCAGTAGGTGCATCCCGAAGCAGGACCAGATAATCGGACACCGCAGACAGATCCTCCTCATCGAGCCCAGAGAAATCTTCCTTCAGTCGTTTCAGATCGTTCGGCTTACAGCGGGTCAGGATCTCCGACAGAGTGTCCCCGCCAAACCGTTCTTGGCTAAACCGGTACCGCGGACGCAGCTGGTCTGTCAGATCAGTTAGGCCCGTCAGCGTCTGTTTCCTGAAGATTTCGAAATCCGCCTCAGAGACCAATCGGTCACCCAGGCTCGCCATTTTAGTCCAGGACCTGATACCGCTCGCCATCTGCGCCCGGATATTTCCGGCGCCATACATGAAGTCCTCGCCATTTTGGGTGTTGCGATTCATTTGGCGGGTAATCGCATCCAGAGTGGCTTCGGTACGGCGAGTATTGCCCTGCTTGCCATAGGTTTCGATGAAGTAGGCGCTTGTGATGGTGGGCGAAAGAGTGCGATCAGTCCATTGCTCATAGAGCTCTCGAATACCAGGCTTTTTCATTTCCTCTCGAACCTGCTCTGACAATACCTTGCGATCAATGCCGGCGTCACCTTGCTTGAGGACCTTTTGATCCTGGGAGAGGGATTCCAGGCCGGTGAAAGTGAACTCACCTCGTGCGTTGAAGTAATTATCGCCCATAGTGTCACGCCAATAGCTTTCTTCATTGGCGATGGCTTCGGCGCCAGAGCTATCAGAAGTCATATGGGCATAGTTCTTTACCATTGCCTCAAAGGCCTGCTCGCATAGGGACTGTAGCTCGGGTGTTACCTCGTCTCGGGAGACCGAGAGCTTGTCACGATTGAGCAGATGGACCTTGAGCTCTTCACTTTCAGAAACCAGTGGGCTGTACTTGATGGGCAGACGGGGAAGTGCCTCATCCTTAAACTCAATGCCCATCTCTACCGAGAGAAAGGTCATCTGAAGTTCCAGGGTTTCTTCTGTGGCGTACTGAAGATCCTCTATGCCCTTTCTGTGAAGAAGGTCCCCTATCCGTGTCTGCATGGAAACAGGATTGTTGAGTTTGTCGGCAATGTCTTGAACAGGCTTCAATACATGGGCCAGCGCATCGTCATCGGTCTTCAGGTAAATCGTCGGAAATCGGGAGGAATAGATGTCTGCGTCGAAGACGTTCATCTTACGTTGCGCTGGATTGGCGAGGTTCTTGTCCGCTATGAGTGTGATATCCCCGAAGCTCTGCATTGGAATGTCTGAACGAACGTAAGCAATGGACGGGCAGGCCAGGCCACCAATCTTTTCTGCAAAACGCAGTTTCCGAGCGCTTAAGTTATGAATTCCGATTAGGCTAGTCATGATTCCTCCAGTGATATTTTCATAATACCATACAGGGCAAGCCAAAATGGCCTGAGGTGTTTTAACTTAAAAAATCATGATGCAGAAAGAAAAAAGTTAATTTGCTCAGGTAATCTTTTTGAAAAACCAATGGGATGAATTGAAAAAAATGCTATTTATTATACGAGAGGGTTTGCCACGCTTCTGAATTTAATAGTATTGTGGAATGGTGATTTAATCATCGTCGCCAACAGTGAGCGACTACCTTTATGCCATTTACGCCGATTTAGAGACAACATGAATAACCCACTTGATCCGGGCCCTTGCTTCAACCTCAAGAGCCACGCTCTATCGATGATCTTTGTTGAGCTCAATTACTATGACGAAATGGATTTCGAAGAACTGCTTGGCAAAAAGATCGGCCAGGCACCCGGTTTTCTTCGAGACGCCCCTCTGGTCATCGATCTTGAGCGCTACACCGGTCTGAGCGACGAACTGAACTTCTTTACGATGATTGGCCAGTGCCGTAAGTACAATATGAATGCGTTTGCCGTTAAGTCGGCGAACAAAAAGCATATTGCGGCTGCAAAAACGGCCGGCCTTGCCATTATCAAGCCCGTTCCCAAGAATCCCAAAGATCCCGAGACGCCTGAAGAGGCTGAGGCAGCGCCGGCAGAACCGGTGGATCAGCAAACGGTCACCGAAGTAGAAGCCCGCCAGCCTCGTGACGTCCAAACGGCACCAACCAAGATTGTGCGTCAGTCTATTCGATCTGGCCAGACCATCGAGGCGCCGGAAGGTGACCTGATCGTGATTGGTCCGGTTCAGGCGGGAGCGGAAGTTAAAGCCGCGGGCAATATCCACATCTACGGACCGCTGAGAGGCAAGGCCATGGCCGGGCTTCACGGTGATGAATCGGCCAGCGTTTTTTGTCAGTCTCTGGAGGCAGAGCTGATTTCAGTCGCAGGTCAGTACAAACTCTCTGAAGACCTTCAGGGTGATTCCTGGAAGAGCCCGACCTATCTGTATTTTTCAGACGGTCAGCTGATGGTCCAGGAATTGGCTCAATAAACTTTCAAGCAATAGGATTAAAACCTTGGCTAAAATTATCGTCGTTACCTCAGGTAAAGGTGGTGTCGGCAAAACCACCACCAGCGCGTCCATCAGCACCGGCCTGGCCCTGAAGGGCTATAAAACCGTTGTCATCGATTTCGATGTGGGCTTGCGTAATCTCGATCTCATCATGAACTGTGAGCGCCGCGTTGTTTACGACTTCGTGAACGTGATTCAGGGTGAGGCCACATTGTCTCAGGCTTTGATCAAGGATAAGCGTGCCGAGAAGCTCTTTATTCTGCCAGCCTCCCAGACTCGCGAAAAAGAAGCGATGTCCAAAGAGGGCGTGGAGAAAGTGATTTCTGAGCTGTCCGAAAGCTTTGACTACATCATTTGTGACTCACCGGCCGGCATCGAGCACGGTGCTCTAATGGCCCTTTATCATGCCGATGAAGCCGTCATTGTTACCAATCCGGAAGTCTCATCCGTTCGTGATTCCGATCGGATCCTGGGCATTCTTCAGAGCAAATCCCGTCGGGCCGAAGAGGGCCGTGAGCCGGTGAAGGAGCACTTGCTTCTGACCCGTTACAGCCCTGAGCGCGTTGAGCGCGGCGAGATGTTGTCGGTTGAAGACGTGAACGACATTCTGTCAATTGACCTGGTTGGCGTGATTCCTGAGTCCCAGGTGGTCTTGAACTCATCTAACCAGGGCCTTCCGGTGATTCTGGATAAGGACAGCGATGCTGGCCTGGCATACCAGGACGCAGTTGACCGGCTGCTCGGCGAAGAAAGGCCGTGGCGTTTCATCAACAAAGAAAAGAAAGGGTTCTTTTCGCGGATGGTAGGAGGTAAGTCCAAATGAGCTTCATGGATTATTTCCGTAGCGGCAAGAAGCAGTCTGGCACATCCGCCAGCGCCGCGAAGGAGCGTCTTCAGATTATCGTTGCGCACGAGCGTAACGGCAGCGCCCACCTGGAATACCTACCCAGGCTTCAGCAGGAGCTGCTTGAGGTGATTCGAAAGTATGTGGCCATCGAAGATGACCAGGTACAGGTCGACGTTGATCGTAACGATGACTGCTCAGTGCTTGAGCTGAACGTTACACTGCCGGAAACCCAGATTTCGGCCAAAGTTGACCAGACACCTGAGAAGCCGAAGAAAAAGCATAATGCTCAGAAGGGCAGGATGCACGGTGGCAGTAAGCACGGCGGTCAAAGACGCGCCGGCTGACGAAAAACTGACTCTCCCAGATTAATCCGGGTGGTCTGTGAATGAAGGCTGGAAAGATATTTTCCAGCCTTTTTTGATATCAAGCCTCAATAATTAGCCTGAATATCCGTCGCGGCGCTAACGTTTCGCTGAGCTTTTGAGTCGATCTACCAGCTCTATTAACGACTCCAGTGCCTGGACTTCCTCAGGGCGCCAGGCTTCGTTCAACGCTAACTGCATTGCTTTCGAAATCTCGGGTGCTTTCTCAATGACCGCAATCGCGTCTTCCGCAGCGGCTCCGTAAAGGTGCAGCTCAATATTCTCTGAGTCAGTGTTACGACCATTTTCCATTTCACCCCTCCTTGTCGTATTCCAATTAGCGAGTTTTAGGCTTGTCGTTATAATCCCGGCGCAGCGTCTTCAAGTGCTCAAGCTTTTCCTCGCCCACCGGGACTACCTGATTCATTTCATCGAAGGCCATATCACCAACATGTTTAACTTCGACGCCATGCTTGCGCCCGTCCCGAACAAGTTCTGAGAGATCTTCGCTAGACATATCGGATTCCAATATCAATTTTGAGGGTCACCCAAGGAATTTTTGGCCAACTCAATTTGACGACCAATAACTTCCTCTGCATGGACGTAATCACCAGATTCAAGTGCATCACCCAGCTTCGTCGCGTTGCGATACTCGGTTTCGCTTACGCTCTGGCGAGAAGCGGCATCTGGTATCAATGATGCTATGAGTGCCGGATTGCCAAGCGCCAGAGGGTTGTCTATATTCTTGATTCGCTTCATAGATCGGATTCCCAGTACTCAATGATGGCTTCAACATGTTGTTTAATGCCTCGAAGTATCTCTAGTTCATCCCCTGACATATTCCAGAGAGTGGGGTGGCCACCGGCTTTATCCGCGCTGTCGTGACTCACGTACCAGGAATCTGAATCTTCAGTTAGCGGCGACACGGCGATGTACTCACCGTCGCAAAGGTCCGACCGTTCGGCACCGGCAATCCAGAGCACGTCCGAAGATTCCGGGTCTTCGGGAGCGTGCGCTTCAATACGGTCGAAGGTTCCCGGCATTATTGCGATCAATTTGTTGCTTACGATGTAGAGGTCAGCCATTTCGACGGTTTCCAATCAGTGTATCTGTGCTCGCTGGCGCAACGTTTGTTCGTCCAGGTGCGGGTACATTTGGAATAGCTTCTGCCAAGCTTCACGCTTTGATCGAGCATGAATCGCAACCTGGTATGGGGACCAGCTCACAGAGGACATTAATTTCTTCATAGGTCGGTTTCTCATGTGTCATCCTTCGGCAATAGATCTACACCAATGGTGAACTCCGATCGCTGCAAAAATTCCGCCGACAAGAAAAACCCCAAAGGCCGCCATATCTGGTATAAAACTAAATTGTGTAAAAACCTGGAATGCCGCAGTCAGTGATGCTAGTCCAACACCAAGAGCAATCAATTTCCCAAAATTAAGCTGTGCCAGTTTCATAAATTTATTCATAAATGCGGACTCCCATCAGTTCGATTTGAAGCATTATTTGGATTCGTCCTGTTGTGCGGAGTAGGGACGGGGTTGCCACGCGACAATTGCGCCCTCGGATATTATGTTGCCAGCGGTTTCGAAGTAGCAGGAATCGCCATTGTTGCGGAGGATCGCCGGGACCACCGCACCTGTATTTGTCAGGCCAGAGACCCATTGGTTTTCCAGAGGCCTCAGTTCCTTACACTTAATCCATTCATCACTATGGTCAGCGCTCGCATTGTCGGGCTGCTCGGTGTTATTAATCGCTGCTGCTTTCGTATCCACTGAACAATCTCCAAATTCCCATTAGTCGCGATCCTTCAACCGCCTATCAATTTCTGCTTTCTTACGCTCTACCCACCGATTAAAAAAAAGGGCGCAACAGCAATCTGAAGCCGTAATGCGAGGCTGCGAATATGGCGATCCACAATGCGATAAGGACAACAGTCTGAGTCATAATGAACAAGGTCCTCGATCTCCAATGTTAGGAGTCGATTTTGCCCTGATGACCAATTAGCGGGCCAACTGATTTACTGAATGAATTCAGCATTTCATTGATGCTGTCGGTCACTCGGCGAGCGGCGTTCCTCGCAGCATCCTCCGGCGTGTCCCCATCCCCGCTTACACCCGACAAATTTGGAACATTGATGATGCAGGTCCAGCGTGATTTCGGGTCATCCGATGGTGGGTGTATCGATGCGACACCATTCTCTGCGCTGTAAGTCCAGCCCAGGTTATCCCAGACTGTCACCTCCCAGTCAGGTCCCAGCCTTTTCTGTAATTGCTCCGCATCGTTAACTGTTTTTTGATATTCGGAAAGGGTGCAACCGAGTCCGCAATTACTCGCACAATAAATATCACCCTTCGGATGCACCTGTTCATTTTCGATTATCACCAAAGAGGAGCATTCACGTTGCTCGTTAAGCGCCTTGGTCATCGTCTGTCCTCGGTTTCCAATAACTGATTCAAACTTGTCTCAGGCGCTTCGACCGGAAGCCATTCTGGCCACTATGCCTGGGTCATCGGTGCGCTCTGGTCCAGAGGTAGGGTTGCCTGAACCGTGATCTTCCCGGTACGAATCGAATTCATCTGCAAGGCGCTTAACATCCGACACGTACTGCTCGCCATAACCCAAGCTCTCAGCCTCTTTGGCATAGAAGCGAAGAGCCTCTGCGGCTGCTGGATCACGGGCTCCCAATACCATGTGAGGCCACTCTGGCACGGACCCGTCGCGGCGCTGCACCAAGTATTTACCACCCTTCGTTTTTTCGTTGTTTCTCCACAATCCAGTCATTTGGCACCTCGCTATCGAATTCAAATTAATTGACCCAGTTTGCCAGGCGTATGCCGGGCACGTTTTCAAACTGCTTCGTGTTGTTCGAAACAACAACCAACCCGTGTGAGCGGGCATGACCGGCGATCATTTCATCGTATGGCCCGATCGGTCGACCGATCTTCCGGAGTTCGGCCCGAAGCTGCCCAGTATGAGTCGCAGCATCGCTATCGAAAGGTAGAACTTCCACGCGAGCGGCAAACCCCTCTATGTCGCGCAAATTGCGATCAACTGCCGTTGAAGCTTCCGCCCCGTAGATCAGCTCCATTAGAGTGACCGCTGAAATACATAGCTGACCATCATGCGCTTTGAACGCCTCCCGGACCTGCTTTGGCCGGTTGTTGATGGTGTATATGGCAATGTTGGTATCGAGCATGTACTTCAGCATTAAAGGGCCTCACGCTCTTGGTGATCTGGCTGGTCGCGACTTACCATGAAGTCTTCAGAAGCGCCTTCACCGTCAAACCAGGTGTCCCATGATTCACCCGCAGGGGTGATAATCCTGGCTCGACCCTGAATAACAATGTCCACCTGTTTAACTGTGTCAGGATACGCAACGGGTTTCGGAAGCCGTAGTGCCTGACTTTTATTGCTTTTGAAGATGCTTGCTCGTTCCACTGATTGCGCCTCTGCATGTATATCCAACGGGTATATCCCAATATAATGTTTGCAATGGGATATGTCAACGGTACATCCCTTTTCAAGACCGACGGTCTTGAGCTTTTCTAGCTTTACGAATGCTTTCACCTTCCTCTTCAGCTGCTGCAATCTTGGCCTGATAACTTTGATGCCTGGCCAGTTCTGCCTGGTACTGAGTCGCGATCATAATGCGGTTGATGGCTGTGATCAGCCAGGCGGTGGCAATTAGCAGAAAGCCCAAAACTAAAGCGGGAGCGGCAAGAGCCACTGTAAATTTAACCGATTCGCTGCCATGTATGAAGAACACCACGCAAATACTGATGCAGAAGCCAAGAGCGCACCACCCCAATAGTCCAATGAAGGGTCCGATCGCGGGAGGCTTCATTCCTTGCATCATGGCATCAAGGTCCGGCTCTTTAGGGGTAGCAGCCCTCAGGTTCTGAACCTCGATCTCAGCCCTGTCCAGATCTTTATCGAGCGGAGGGAGCTCACGCTGATGCCTGGCGTAAACGAAGTACATTTCAGTAGAGAAGGGGGTGCCAAAACGGAAGAGCTGACATTCCCCTTGGGTTTCGGTTACGGCTGTCAGTTTGTAGCCGTTATTGGTCTCTTTCTCAAAAGCCTCTGTGGCCGATGCCACATCAAGTGCCCGCACGGACAGCATGAATTTCTCCGGATAATGTTGGCCGGTGGCGTCGAAAAAACCTTGGTACATTGGCATAGCGTTGTCCTTGTTTTATCTCTATCTGGCTAGAAGTCAGGCAATAGAGCGATTGACCGGCTTGCCTTTCTGATGGCTTTTCGGCTCTTCCTGTGGCTTGTACTCAATCGGATACACCAGGCGCCCATCCTCATGAATGTGCGCGTTGTAGTTGCTTGCCGCGTGCGCCAATTCGTAAAAGAACTGGCTGACGCCGGTTGCAATGGGTGTCCCCTCGAGTCGACCGAGGCGTACGGCCCGGGCAAAGACCGGGTCGGTACCGGGGCCAATAAGATGAAGATGCTTCTGGGCCCGTGTCATAGCGACGAAGAACAGTCGACGCTCTGATTCGACAACTCCTTCAGTCATAGCCGAATTGCGGGGCTCGAACGGGAATAGGCCTTGCTCCAGGGTCGGCATGATGACCACAGGCCACTCCAGGCCTTTGGCCTTATGGGCACTGGTGATCAAAACCGCATCTGTTTCGCTGGCGGAGTCTTCCTGTTTTTCGCGCAGGCCTGACACGCTGCCAAGGAACTCTTCCAGGTCCATGTCATGATGCTTGATGAAGCCCATGATGGCGTCAAAACGACGCTCGGTGTTTTCTTCATCCATAGCGGTCATGGACCGGCCGGACATGTTCTCCCGAATCGATAGGGACTGCATGACCCCGCTGAGCTTCTTATGAAACGCTGCCCGCTTGCGCGACGAGTTAACTGTCAAAGCAGAGGTCATTTCCATCGGAAACTCCGATAGAATCTTCCCTTTAAAACCGCCATCGCTGCGAATACGCTGGGCGACCGGGTGGCTCATGCAGAACATTTCCAGGGGCATATTGTCCGGATTGTCCTCAAGGAAGGCGTTGATCAGATCTTCCTTGGGCTGGGCGCCCAGGTAATTGAACTTGGTATCGGACATGAGCGTGCGGATATCATCCGGGAACATGCTCCGAGCCGCGGTCCATCCTTCCCTTGAATCGGCGCCGGAAAAGGCACGCATCAATCGGCCGATGGCCAGAAACATACCCATCTCACGGCTGTTCAGGATGCTTGAGCCCTGAGAGATCGAACAGGGAATGCCGTTTTTGAGCATTTCCATCTCAATACCACCCGCCGCTCCGTAAGTCCGGGCGATGATGACAATGTCGTTGTACTTGTAGCCCTTGCCTCCGGACTTGCTGGGAACGTACTCCTTAACCAGGTTGTAAACCAGCTCGGGCTCATCGTTCATATTGACGGCATGGACGTTCAGATCCATGGGCTGATCTTTGTTGAATGCCACGCAGGACTGATCGAACCGATCGCGGTTATGCGCAATCAAGGCACCAGAGGAGGTAGCCAGGGTCGGCCCATAGCGGAACGTGTAGCTCAGCGAGTAACGATTGATGGGGTGAAAATCTTTATCTACCTCGTGCAGCATGATGTTGGGATCGGCGCCACGCCATTCGTAAATGGACTGGTCCACATCGCCAACCACCATCAGGTCCGCGCGATCGCCCGCGAGGATCTTGACCAGTTCGTACTGAACGGGATTGGTGTCCTGGAATTCGTCCACGATCACCTGAAGCTTTTTATTGGTCACCAATTTGCGAGCCCCGTCGTTAGAACGAAGACAGGCGACCAGCTCGCTCAAGAAGTCCGAGAAGTAGAAAATCCGGTCGTTCTTCCGTTGAGTTTCGAACATCTGATACGCATCCAGAAGCTTCTCGTCCTCATCATTGAAATGCAGATGCTCAAACACTTCCTGGGGCGACAAGAAACCAGACTTATGAAAGTCCACCAACGACAAGAACCCATCCACCAACTCGGTCTTCCGGCGGTTGAAAACCTGCCGGCCGTAAACTCTTGTCAGTACCATACGAGCTGCATAACGAAGCTTCCCCTCGTTCGGCTCCATGGTGAAGGGCTTCATGAAGCCTTTCTTGACCATTAAGCGGCAGAGACGAAGAGCCAGGCTATGGTAGGTGTACACCGGAAGGTCATAGGCATTTTTAACGCCCATGCTATCCATCTTCCGCTTGAAATCAGCGCAGGTGCTGGCGTTGAACATCAAGACCAGAAGATGGTTGGGTGATAGTCCTTCTAATAGCATTTTGAGAGCAAAATCGGCCATAGTGGTCGTTTTACCGGAGCCCGGGGAGGCCGACACCATGGCATGACCACCTTTGTGGTCAATAATGGCTTGCTGCTCTTCGGTTGCCTTCTTTGTCATAACGTTTCCTTTCAGCCCGGGGTCCGGGCTCTAACAATCAGTGTTTGGGTAGATAGCGACTTCTGAGATACCGGCGAGATGGAACTTCAACGAGCGTGTATAGCGCCTGAGCCAGCACAAGACTCAGTGCTATGGCAGCCGTCAGTGTCCAGGCATCGGAAATACCGGCGTCACGAAGGTGGGTCATTAGGGTGATGCCCACGTTCTGGTGTATCAGATAAAGAGGGTAGGAGAGGGCGCCCAGCCACAGCAGAGGCTTGTAGCATAAGAGCCAGTCCAGTCGCCCCTTAATGGCAAACCACAGAACCAGAGCAGCCATATTAAGCGTGAAGCCGATCCAAAGGGGGTGAGCCAGAAGCATAATGCCAATGCTGTAGCTCATGATCAGACGCTGCGGCCAGTTCAGCTGCCCGTTTTTAATCGACAGGTACATGAGAACGCCAACAACGAAGAACATGGAGTACCGACTGATCATCAACTCAGCGAAAAAGATGTCCATCGGGAAATCCCAGGTTCCCCACTTGAGCATCCCCACAAACGAAACAACACTCCAGCCAAACAGAAGCCACGTAATCCGATTGCCCAACCCCAGCAGATAGATAAAGATCGCACTCAGCGCGTAGAAAGTCATTTCGACCAGCAGGGTCCAATACGCTCCATCAATATGCATGCGATCTGTCAGACCTTGCAGGAACAGAGCATTCACGAAGACATCAAGCAGCTCAACATGTCCCGTAAACGGCCCCCAGGCCACGCGAACAACACTTGCGATCAAAAGCACAACCCAGAACACCGGTATCAACCGGATCAGGCGTGCAATCATAAAGCTCTTCGCATCTTTCATCCGATCGATGGTCAGGAAGATCACGAAACCACTGATCATAAAGAAGACATGCGGCCCATAGCGAAACAGCTCCATCCATTCAGGCGCCTGCCAGTGGGTAAAGCCGAATTGCTGATCGAAATGAAGGACCAGGTGGTACAGCAGTACAAACACCGCGGCGAGGCCTCTCAATGAATCGACGGCCTGAAATCGTTGTGGGCTGTAATCCGGGTAAAGCTGAAAACGCATCGTTATTCTCCACGCTAAAAACAAAGCAAAAGTATACCAAAAACACCATACTATGTAAATAAATAAGTATAAAATAGGCGCTGAGAAATCCGATTAATGAATCTGCCGCCTCAGCCAAGCTGAGAAACAGCCAGGTGTGGTAACCTGAGGACATTAATTGGGAGATAGTTTATGAATAACCCTGAACATTACCGGACCCAGATTGGGCGCTGGCAGAAGAAACTGGACGCTCGAGATTCGATGCCAAAGTCCGCGGCTAAAGATTTCGAGAAGACCGTGACGCGATTTCTTGAGGAAAGCTGGGACGTTATTGTAGCGCCTCTTTACGGCATGAGGACCGACGCCAGTACTGAAATCATTTTCTCTCAGAAGCCATCGGTAAAAAACCTCGACAAGCGCGTTGCGAAACTTGAAAAGCTTCGCAAGCAATATCCGGATGAGGTTCCGGTGATTGATGACGTGATTGGAAAAGTTCAGGCTCTTGAAAAAGATGCGGAGCCTTATCTCAAACTGGCAAGTCATTACCAGGAGCGGGCTGATGCGACCGTCAAAGAAAAGCAAGACAAAGCAAATGCACCGGCGCCGGAGATGCCAAAAGCCTCTTATGAAGCCGTCAAAACCTTTGAGCGATTGCTTCGTGAAAACACCCAGGAGCTTGAGTCAGACCTGAAGCATCGCATCAGCAGCCAGCTTCATCGCTATGCGGACGAGTTTCGGGAAAAGACCGCGGATGAGCCGGTCAATCGACTGTCCAAGGTTTTCCCGCAGTCGAGCATGGCGCATCACTCATTGCAGCGTCTGGTGGTTCGGGATTCGCCCGTAAACAGCCCCCGGGATCCCTTGAAACTGGCCGATGACGTCGATCAGCGAATCGAAAAGACCGCAAGCCAGGACGCTCGGGATATTCTGGATCAGTTCCGCATTAAAACGGCGTCAAAGCTGGCCCCGGTAGCGGAGAAGTTCCCACCCATCACCGAGGCGACGCTTCGAGTCACGACAGGCTCCGGCAACATTGAGGGGGATCTGGATCTGGCGTTCGAAGACGATCGGTCGTTTACAATGCGCTCGCAGATCGTGCCGGTGGTTAACCAGTTTGGGACATTCTTTGCCCGTTATCCGACCACTTTCCACAATTATTCTGTGGATGGCGAGGTTCAGAAGCGGAAGTTGTCCCTGACGGAAATGACGGAGATTGGTAACGGCGCATCAAGCCCGTCACCTTGATCAGCTCTTCCAGTAAAAACAGGACACCCGGCCAATTGCCGGGTGTTTTTTGATTGATAAGCGAAGATCCGGTGGCTCAGTCGCTTAAAACCTGCTGCATCAGATGACGGATACAGGCCCGGCAGCTCGGTGTCTGCGAAACAGACGCCAGTTCCGGTAGTGCCCCTGCTTTTTCGCAAAGGGTATCCCCGGATTCGCGCTGGAGTTGGCCGCCGTCCAAAAATCCGGATGTCAGCTTTACATGAACCAGGCTCTGGCTGTTATGATCATTTTGCTCGCCTTCAGAAAGGCCATGTTCGCGGCCGCCTGTTGCGGTCAGTGGTTTTTGCTGATGAATCTTGGACATCAGATCCTCAACAATCAGGCTCATTGCCTGATCAAGCACTTCCAGAGCGATGGTGGCTTCTCTTGCTGCACCCGTCAGGACCGGATCTTCAGAAGTGCCCATACTCTGAAGAAATTGTCGCTCATCCTCGAAGTGATCCTGGGCTGACCAGTAGGTCTCCATGAATTTAGAGGCCTTGGACAGGGCGTAGTCGGTCTCAATAATATGCTCGGCGGAGCGAAGATAAGCCATCTCCGCATGCGCGCGTCTTTGTTCGTCTTCGGTAAGACTGTTTTCCATGGTCGACTCCAAATTTCTATCAGTCGGAATGATAGCGTTGATCACAACGGTTTTCGAGGACGTCCTTTATTCTTGGCGGGCTCGCGATCGCTTTTCTTTCAGGGCGGCAAGCGCCTCTTCCCATACGACATCAAAAGAGACGTTTGGATCATAGCCGGCATCCTGCTTGGCCTTTTTAAGCCACGAAGCCCGGGCCCGCGAACCTTCTTGTTCCGAAGCCAACAGACGCTCGGCTTTCCCGGCCCTGGCGTCGGCCACAGCCAGATCTTGCTTCATCGCTTCAAGAATTTCTTCTCCCAAAGCTCTGCGAATCCACTGCGCCTGCAACTCATCAAATGTTGACCGGTCGATGGCTGCAAAGCCATCTTTCTGAACCGCTCTTCGTAGCTCACTGATGACGTTACTCATGATTTTTGGTCCTGTGGGGCTCCAGGGTGTTTGCCATCTCACGGATTTCATCGCTCAACGCCAAAAGATGCTCTTTACCGAGGGACAAAGCGTACCAGTGATCACAGCCGTCAGTGAACTGAATGCGATCTGGGCCCTTTTGATCAGCGCTAAAAATGCCAGCATCATCCAGGGCCCTTAAAACAGAAGGAGCCTCTACCTTGCCGCTCATTGTCTGGTAATGATCGTCTTGCGCGTTATCTTGATCAAACTCGTATGTCATTTCAGGTCCTTGTTTGGTTCTCTGGCCTATTTCTTTTTCTTTTTGCTGCCACTCATAGTGAGAAAAGCCTGATAGTGGCGCTGAAATTTGTCCATATCCTGATCAACGCCGCGGCCATGTTTGTACGCAAGCGCAAGCGTCATCTGAGCCCAGGGGCGAGTGTCAGCAATGCTTTCGGCAAGATCAAAAGATTCTTTGTAGCGGCCTTCCCGATGGTAAAGATCCGACAGGCAGTGAGTCGCCGTCTTTGCAGATTCGGTTTCCGGAAACTGTCGAGCAGCTTCCCAGGAGTCGATCACCATTTGGCGGTGTTCCGGATCCGTTGAATCCTTCACTCGATTGCGGAAGAAATAACACAGCCCTAATCGACAGTGATACAGCGCTTTCTGCTCGTCACTCAGACCCTCAGCCTCGATCAACCTTTGATAAAAACCCATGGCGATCTTGTAGGACGCCGGCAGGATGAGTGAGCCGAAGTTACCCGGCTCCCAGACGCTCATAAAGTACATGTCAGCGGCTTTTTCCAGCGCGGCATGACTACCGGCCTCCCCCGCCTGCACAACCAGCCTGGGGGCATCTTCGCGAGCCTCATCCTTGGCCGCCTTCTTCGTCTTATGGATCGTCAGGTCACCACCGTACTTGGCACCAAAGACTAGATCCGCAAATGCGATCGCCGCTTCAGCGTTTCCGTCCTGCGCCATTGCTTTGAGGGCAGCGCCATCTCTTCGTCCAACTGATTCTTCGACCGTATCCATAATCCGAGCCTCTGGTGTTTAAGGGAAGGGCGGCCGGAGCCGCCGGTGGTCACTCTTCGTCGCTGTCTTCTTCGGCGCCTTCTTCCATGGCGGACAGATCTTCTCCGCCAAACAGGCCGGTGACGTCGGTAACCAGGCTGCGCACTGTCCGGACAAAGAGGGTAAAGAAAGCGTCGTAAAGGGCCAACTGATCCTCAGCGTCGATTTCATCAAGCTCGGACAAGATGCCTTCGCCCAGGGACAGCTTTTTGATCACCAGCTTTTCATCAATTTCAAAGGCCGCGTTGCCGTTTTGCCATTGCAAGGTCATGCCTTTGACGACCATGCCATCCTCAATGTGCTTGCGCACCTCTTCCGAATGAGGCTCAACACCCTTGCAAGTGACCGTCTTCGTGGACTCCAGAGGGTCAACCAGGGTGGTGTTGAAGCCAGCGGCCATGTCATTGGTGAAGTCACGCTTCAGGTTGATCAGGTCGGTCATGATCGGCTGGGGCGCTTCTTGCGTTGCAATCGGACGAATCGGCAGTGAACCGATGGTCTTTCGAAGCAGGGAGGCGATGTCTTCCGCCTTCTTGGAGGAAGACTCATAGACAACCACGAGGTTTTCAACGGTATCAATGTAGGCGACGGACTGGGCGTACTTGGAAAAAGCTCGCGGCAGCATTTCGTTGAGAACCTGCTCTTTCAGCTCGGACCGCTCGTTTTTTCGAACCTTGCGGTCCTGCTCTTCTTCAAGAGCGACAACCCGCTCGCTGACTTCCGCTTCAATGACAGACGTTGGAAGCAACTTTTCTTCGGTTTTCAGGGTGATCTGCAAGCAGCCTTCCAGCTCACGAACAAACAGGTCATCCGGCATCTGATGGGGCGGCACCCAGCCTTGACGCTTGAACTCCTGTGGCTTGCAGGCCACAAACTCATCGTTTTTCAGCTTGGTGTTCAAGTCATCCGCACTCAGGCCAAACGGCTTGTAAAGGCGGTAGATCGTAAGATTCGTTGGTTTCATGGCAGATCTCTTTTTTGAATTGACGTGTTCGATGGTTGAATCGGGGATAAAAGAGCCAAAAGCCCTGTGATCCCGGCTGAAATATTGAACTGATTTTTAATCCAGCTGGCGCTTTGTGAATCATCTGGGGCGATAAAGCCGGCAGTCATCAAGAGTCCTGCTAGAGCCACAAGAGCCATGGTGCTGCCCAGAAAGGACTTAGTCTTCATGATCAAGCTCCGGATAAAGGCGGATGGAGCCCAGCTCATCCCGATAGATTGACCATGCTCGCCCGATGACTCGGTACAGAGCGAGCCAGGACTGGTGCCCTTCAGTACGCTCCTGGTCGGACACCAATCCGGTGCAGGCCAGATAATCCAGCAAGTCCAGCAGGGCGCAGGCGCCAAGCGCCTTTATGTCGTAGCCTCTGAGGCCGTGAGCAATGCCCATACCTTTCATGACAGATTGATTCCAAATGATGCCTGTGTGTTTAAGCGGTGATAATGCTATACCACACAATTAAATATATCAAGTAGTTTTTAGCGGGAGCAGTGCTTCTCTCCATGTGTGAGAAAGATTTGGCTTCAGGTTCGGATCAAACTGAGTCACCGCCCGGGAAATCTTCGTCCAGTAGCTGATCATTGCCTGATCCATGGCCCTCGACGCCTCTTTGATGTAGCGAGGCCCTACGTTATAAGCGGCCAGCGCGCAGCTCACATCACCCTCACAACGCTCAAAATAGCGAGTAAGAACCTTGCCGGCGCAGAGCACATTGGCTCTCGGGTCGTTGGTAATATCGCCTTCACACTGGGAAGCCCAGAAGCGAGGGACAACCTGAGTCGGCCCAACAGCGCCATAGCTCGAAACGGCCTTGTAGCGAAAGCTGCTTTCCGCAGAAATGATCGCGCTGAGGATCACCGGCGGAATGCCGTGACGGTCCCGAACCTCGATGATCCAGGTGGCAAAGTTCTTGGCCCGGGTTTCATTCAAACCAAACGCAGCAGTCAGGCGCAACGCCAAGCTCTCCGGCGTGGTTTCCAGGGAAAAAGCCACGGGATCGAGTTTAGCGACCTCGGTAACGCTTGCAGCGGTCACCTGATACGTCACCTCAACAATCTCGTCAGACTTGGACTCGTAGCCCCAGAACAAAGAGAGGCAGCCAGCCATAGCGATTAGCAACGATACTGACAAGTCCATCATTAACTTCATGCTGACCACTCCCCTTTGAATGTTGAAACATTATATATTTAATGTCGTGATATGTCAATAAAAAAGAGAATATTTGCATACCACAGATAAAAATAATATATTTTCATTTCGTCTATTTGATAAGGGGCACACAATGCACAAGCGATGGCTTTTCCTGCCGTTTATAATGGCCTGCGCGATGCCGGCACAGGCAGAAACAATCAACGGCATGCTTATGGGGAATGACAAAAACCTCGTATTCCAGGCTTGCCTTTCGGGTCGAGAAGACCCGGTCCTCCTGAAGACAGAAACCAACCGGCGTAACTGGAGCAATTTGGTGGATACAAACCTTGCGGTAGGTCTGCCGGCCATCAATGACCAGCGATTGGCTGCAAAGTACCTGGAGAACAACATGGTCCGGCTAAACGTTACCGCCCGGGGTGATATGAGTCTGGGTCATGTGAGCGGGCCCGGCGGACGCATGTACCACGGCTCGTTCAAACTGGAAGACATCCTGATTGCAGGACCGTCCCGCGGTTTTAAGAGATCCTGTAATGGCTAAAGGTGATTGGTTGAATCTGATGATGGCGTCACTGCTCGCAGTGCCCATCGTTTTGATCACAATGAAAGCGCGGGAGGCGGGGGTTAACCTTCGGCCTGCGGTCATCCTGGTTTCTGTCGTGCTGATGGGTATGGCAGCCAGTTCTATCTGGCGAAGAATTTCGCCAATAAAAGCAAAAGCGGACACACCGAACAAGGAATAACCATGGGTTTTGCAATTGGAGAAAAGAAAAAGAAGGTCATTTTAAGAGTCCTTCTGTTTTTGATATTTGTGATGACGGCAATCACGGGGTACCTGGCGGCGACGTTCATGGCCGCAGGGGCCGTCATTTCAAAGCAGGAGCCTCACATAATGGCCGTCCTTGAGATTTACAACGAGGCAACGGATCGAGACGTGACGGAAGGAATTTCAGTGTCGCCTGGTCATATGCAGGAGATGCGGGAGCTACTGACCTACACGCCGGCCGGCCAGCTTGGCATAGCGTGGGTTATTGAGCATTCGCTTCTGTTAATAGAGGCAGATCCTGTGAAGGTGGAGGAGAATATACGTTACGCACTGAACAAGCTTCAGGGTTATGAGCTTTGGCTCTACATGAGAACACTGGATCGAACCATCAAAGGCTTTGAATCGCTCGGGTTTAACGATGTGCTTGATAAAAAGGAAGAGCTTGAGCTTGGCGAGGACCACGTTCAAAGCATCAAGGAACGAAGGGATATTGTGACCCTGTCGGGCGCAGAACTCGAGGCTTTGAAGGCTTGCAAGCAGGCTCAAAAAGAGCGCATAGAAGCCCCCTGGGGATGGGGATCAAACGGAAATTTGTTCATAGTCGTGAGTATGCTGGCGCCAGAGCTGGTTTTCGATGATCGGTGTGCCCTATCAGGGAAAATTGCGCTCAGCGGTGAGTAGTTTGACATCCTCCCCGCCCTAAAGTTCTATATAGTTCCTAGAACTGTGTAATTTTGACAAGAACCCCCTTAATTGGGGGTTCTTTGTTTCTGTTCTCTGATCGGTATGTATAGTAGATTCTGTGTAAAATGTGTAAGGCACAAAGGCTATTCGCAGCGACAGTTAGAGCCAGGACAGGCCATCGCTGGTCCTCAAATACCTCGGGTGAATCGCCGCTTGTGGCGAGAGGGCAGAGCCCTGTTTTTACACATCGGATTACACACTGTGTAGAAATGAAAATGCCCCAAAAGCCATAGCCAATGGGGCATTCATTCACTCACCGACCGAAATACACAGTCTCCACTATATACTCCTAAAGGCCGGTTTATTGTTTAAAAACAGCAACTTAGCTCTATTGGCATTTGCTGTCGCCACATTCAAGGCAGACTCCGCATCCGTCCATAATGACAACAGCTTTCACGCTGCACTTCGGGCAAACAGTGGCATTGGCCGGATAGTCGTTATCCTCGGCTGACTCCGTTTTGGACTCCTCGCCCATCAGCTGCTCGCGCTTCTGGTTAACGATGGCCATCTGCTCATCGGACATGCCGGTATCAGCAATCAGCCCCAGTCCCTTCATGTGTTTCTCAATGATGCTGCCAATGTGGGCAACCAGTGAGGGCATGAAAACACCGCCTTTCATGAAGTAGCCGCCGTTCGGATCTTTCACCGACTTCAGCTCATCAATGATGAAGGTTACGTCACCACCTTTGCGGAACAGGGCGGAGATCAACAGCATCTGCGCGGTGATCCACTGGTAGTTGTCCATGTCCTTCGAGTTCAGGAAAATCTCGAACGGACGACGCTCCTCGTGCTCGGTACCTTCGTTCATCACGATGTCGGAAATGGTGATGTACATCGCATGCTCGGAGAGGGGCGGCTTGATCTTGTACGAGGTGCTCGGCAGAAATTCCGGGCGCTCAGTCTTCTCGTTCAGTCCGCCGGGTGCTGCCACCGGAGCCGGGGCCGCTTCTTCATTGGCTGAGGACTTCTTCAATACCGCCTGGGCGATAATGGGCTGATCAATTTTAAGCTTCGCAGTCATGGTTTCATTCCTACTGGTGTCTGGATGGGGGCCGGCCTTGTGGCCGACCCTTAAGTCGTTGAATTACAACGACTAATACTTTCCGTACGTCCCTTCCTTCAAGGCATCGAACAGGTTCGCTGCGGTGTGCATGCCACCGTCGTATTCGATTTCTTCGTTGCCCCGGGCCTCGACCTTGGTGCCGTCTTTGAGCGTGAACTCATAGATGGTGTTCTTCAGGTCTTCTTCTTTCACCAGGACGCCCTGGAAGGCTTCCGGATTGAATCGGAACGTCGTGCAGCCTTTCAGCCCTTTGTCTGCGGCGTACATGTAGATGTCCTTGAAATCCTCATACGGGAAGTCCTGTGGGACGTTCGCGGTTTTGGAGATCGAGGAGTCTACCCACTTCTGAGCGGCTGCCTGGATATCAACGTGCTGAATTGGCGTCACGTCGTCAGAAGTACTGAAATAGTCCGGCAATGCCTTCTCGGGATCATCGGTGAACGGCATCGCTTCCGGATTAACCAGTTTGCGGTAAGCCAGCAGCTCGAAGCTGAACACATCGACTTTTTCCTTCGTCTTGCGACCCTCGCGAATGATGTTGCGAGCGTAGTGGTGCGAGAACGATGGCTCAATACCATTGGAGGCGTTGTTGCCAATCGACAGGGAAATGGTTCCCGTCGGAGCAATGGAGGAGTGGTGCGTAAAGCGGGCACCGACTTCCGCCAGCTCATCAACCAGCGCCTTGTCGACAGAAGCAATCTGCTGCATGTAACGGCTGTACTTGGCGTGAAGGATCCGGCCAGGAACCATATCACCGAGCTTGTAGCCGTCAGCCTTCATTTCCGGGCGCTTAGCCAGCATTGCCTTGGTGACTTCGAATTCCTGAGTCATGATCGGAGCAGGACCGCGTTCTTTGGCCATCTCCAGCGCCTTGCGCCAGCCTTCCATCGCCAGTTCCTTATTCACTCCCTCAGTGAACTCGATGGACTCGGGCGATCCATAACGCATGCCAAGCATGGACAGGGCAGAACCCAGACCCAGAATACCCATGCCGTGACGACGCTTGGTCAGGATCTCATTACGCTGCTGCTCAAGCGGCAGGTTGTTGATCTCAACCACGTTGTCCAGCATGTGAGTGAAGATGCCCACCACCTTGGCATAACGCTTGAAGTTGAACTTCGCGTCTTTGGTGAAAGGGTCGTCTACAAACATGGTCAGGTTCACGGAACCCAGCAGGCACGAGCCGTAAGGAGGCAGGGGTTGCTCTCCACAGGGATTGGTGGCCCGGATTTCTTCGCAGAACCAGTTGTTGTTCATCTGGTTGACCTTGTCGATCAGGATGAAGCCAGGCTCAGCGTAATCATAGGTCGAGGACATGATGGTGTCCCAGATAACCTTGGCCGGGATGGTGCGGTAAATACGGCACGCCACTTCACCGGTGTCATTGGTCACATAGCCTTCGGTAACCGGGAAAGAGCGATAAAGAAACTGCGTGGTGTCGCTCAGATCCAGACCTTCTTTCTCAACTTCCTTGGCCGGAACCGGGAAAGACAGGTGCCAGTCTTCATCATCACGAACCGCTTTAACAAACGCTTCGGTAATCAGCAGTGAGAAGTTGAATTGACGCAGACGACCGTCTTCACGCTTGGCCTGGATGAAATCGATCACATCCGGGTGGTTCACGTCGAACGTTGCCATCTGTGCCCCACGGCGGCCGCCAGCGGAAGACACGGTAAAGCACATGCGATCAAAGATATCCATAAAGGACAGGGGACCAGAGGTCATTGCACCCGCACCCGCCACATAGGCGCCTTTGGGACGCAGAGTAGAAAACTCATAGCCGATGCCGCAGCCCGCTTTCAAGGTCAGACCGGCTTCGTGGTTCTTTTCGAGAATGTCGTTCATGGAATCCTGAACGCTTCCGGATACCGTGCAGTTGATCGTTGACGTTGAAGGCTTATGCGCTTCAGCGCCGGCGTTGGAAGTAATACGGCCAGCCGGAACGGCACCGTGGCCCAACGCATACAGAAAGTCTTTCTCAGCTTTCTCACGCTTCGCCTTGGTGGTCTCAACGGCGGCTAGAGCCTTCGCTACACGTTCAAAGGTCGCGGAAAGATCCTTGTCGACAGCCTCACCAGACTTGGTACGCAATTGGTACTTGGTGTGCCAAATGTCCAGGGATGCGTCCTGGAGCGGGATATCGACAACGGATTTAGGCTTCTGAGTCATGTAATGCCTCATTAAATTGTGTGTGTTCGGTTTCAGGTCGAAAGGTCAAAACACCCATATAGTGTGTCTGACTCTTTCCATTGTATGGATATGTAGTATACCAAAGAGGGAAATATCTCGTCGATGTCTCTCTCCGGTTCCTCCATCTGATGGTGATAATTATATACCTTAACCATAAAAAAGTCAAGAAAAATCGGTCAAAATGTGAGCAAAAAGCGGGGCAAAACCACCATCAAAGTCCAACCCCCAGTCGCTATTCTCACCCCCAGGTGAGCAAAACTCAAATCAGAATTGAAAATTAGTTGACGGCAAAAATTTAAGATGCAGATAATTAGGTTTGTGGTATAAATATTGAGGTTTTTATGACGTCCTCCAGAAAGTCTGAGAGTGGGATCATGTCAGATCTGTTTCTGCATCAGTGCGGCCAAACCAAGTTCCGCCAGGTAAAGCACTATGATCGCAGAGGCAATCTTAGAAACGCCGCGGTTATTGGTCAGCAGCAAAGGGATAGAGTCGTTGCCATCCCGATGACCTCGCAGGGGCGTCTAATGATCGTTCAGGACTTTTTTGCCGGCATGGATGAGAAGCTTTACGGGGGGTTGCATGATTATCTGAGTGAAGACTACCAGGACCTCAGTGAAGTCGCCCGGAACATCTGTCTTGAGAAGATGGGTATCAAGGCGCGCGTCGTTGTGTCATTGGGTTACTTTGCGCCTCTTCCATCAACCAGTAATGAGCGGGTGCACCTGTTCCTGGCGTTCACCCAGGACCAGGAAATCAATGTATCCGAAGCTATTGGTGACGGTGGGCTTAATTATCAGATCAAGACAGCCGATCCACGAGCAATCACAAACGATGATGTTGGCCTGTCTCCGGGAGATACTTATGAGCTTGATGGCGCTGCTGCGCTGGCGATCAGCCGGGTAAGCGAGCTGGTGTCGGGGCTTCCTCTTGATGATGATCTGGGTGGGGCCGTAATGTTGGGGTACCTGTACGCCAATCAGCGCCAAAGGAACGACGTTGCCGATAGAATGGCGGACGATTTCCATTCAGGCGCCCCTTTTCCCATAAACAGCCGGGAAGCCTCAGACTTTGAGCGTGGCGAAAGAATCTTTGCTCGCATCCAGAAAGCCATATCGGAAGTGGCCACATGGAACTGAGTGTCGTTGGGAGTGGGTCGTTAACGATCGTCGGAGAAGGCGCGTACATGCTATCAGACCGACTCCAGGTGCCGCTGGATCAGCTGGTCATGAGTTTTGTAGGTGGCATACTGCTGCTGGCAGTGTTGTTCATCGCTCTTGGTCAGCATCACCCGCTCAAGCCAGAGCACATAAAAAACATCAGGGAGTCCAAGAAGGTTCTGGGGAGTATCCGCCGGATTACAAACAA
>Ga0206130_10000364_pt1 | contig 78061 bp, 61 predicted proteins | sample Helgoland_Spring_9_FD_148637 | JGI IMG/M metagenome (GOLD analysis project Ga0206130, IMG submission 148637) | Pelagic subsurface seawater microbial communities from Kabeltonne, Helgoland, North Sea - Helgoland_Spring_Bloom_20160512_1 | ecosystem: Environmental > Aquatic > Marine > Epipelagic ... | reverse complement strand
CACTACGCTTATAGCATACAAAACCTGCTGTAGGATCTAGAACGCTCATCCCTGTAATCAATCGTACATATAAAGAAGCGCCATAAGAGAGTAAGACTCTAGACAACGGCCAGTTTACTACGTTTACTCCTTTGATATATCGTGATCCCACAGCCACATCAGCATGTTGGTGTTTACAGGCTTCATATAGGAGCTTAAGATCCTTTGGGTTATGAGAAAAATCGGCATCCATCTCGAAAATAAATTCATAATGGCGACTTAAACACCATTTAAAGCCTTCAATATAAGCGGTTCCTAAGCCTAGTTTTCCACTACGTTTTATCAAAAAAAGACGTTCGCCATAGGTGGCTTGAAGGGCTTCTACTTTTTGCGCAGTTTGATCTGGTGAATTATCATCTACAACCAAAACATGAACCTCATTGTACTGAGAAAACACAGCCGTTAAGATAACTTCTATATTTTCACTTTCGTTATAGGTTGGTATGATGACAATGGCATCTTGCATTGAGTAGAAAAATTTTAACAAAAGTAAGTTATTTTTGGCGGACTCTTTTTATAAATTTTCTTCATAGCTTTGTATATGCTTAGAGCAGTTCTATTTAATGATTTATACACAGCTATTATTGTAGTCAGTTTGGCCAGTATTGTAACTGCTAAGGCTCTAAAACCGCAACGCTTTACAGCCCTTCTAAAACTGGTTGGGAATTCAAATTATTTGAGAATCCATCTGAAAGATCACAAGTTTTTAGATCCTTTTGATATTATTTTGTTTTTGAATTTTTGTATTAATGGCATGCTCACTAGCTTACTAACATACCAAGACTACGTAAAAAAAATAGAGATCGATTCTTTGTTATTTCTAAAACTATCAGCGGGGTTAGGAGCTGCTATACTAGTAAAGATTTTAATAGAACTGGGAGTTGGCACTTTATTTGATCTCCAAAAACTATTCCATAGCTATGTTTTTCAACAGGTTAGTTCCTTAAATTTTCTAGGAATCGTTTTACTTCTTTTAAATTCTATCCTAATTTATGGTGTTCCAAACAACCGTTTTTTATTGATTTTTATTTTATCTGTTTCTGGGCTAATTTTATTGATTGGGATGCTCAAATCAATTAAATTATATCAAAAGTTACTAATCAATAATTTATTTTATTTTATTTTGTATCTTTGCGCACTCGAAATTGGGCCTTACATCATTTTATGTAATCTGTTTTCGTAAGATATAAAATTAACATTCTAGAGTAATTGATCTATGAAAGTAAAAACAATTTTGGTGTCTCAGCCAGAACCAAAAGTAGAAAACTCTCCTTACTTTGATTTGCAAGACAAACAAAAAGTGAAAATTGATTTTCGCCCTTTTATTCATGTTGAAGGCGTTACTGCAAAAGAAGTGCGGTTACAAAAAGTTGATTTTTCAAGCTATACTGCCATAATTATGACCAGTAGAAATGCTGTCGATCATTTTTTTAGAGTTGCAGATGAAATGCGGTTTAAAGTGCCTGACAGCATGAAGTATTTTTGTCAATCAGAAGCAGTGGCCTTTTATTTACAAAAATATGTGGTTTATCGTAAACGTAAAATTTATGTAGGTAAACGAAATTTTCAAGATCTTTCCCCGCTTATCAAAAAATATAAAGACGAAAAATTTTTATTACCGTCTTCTGACAAACTAAAACCTATTGTACCTTTAATGCTAAATGAACTTGGTGTTAAATGGAAACAAGCCGTATTCTATAACACTGTTATTAGTGATTTATCCGATTTAGCAGATGTGTATTATGATATTTTAGTGTTTTTCAGTCCATCAGGAATCGATTCCTTGTTTCACAATTTTCCAGACTTTAAACAAAACGATACACGAATTGCTGTTTTTGGAAATACTACCGTTAAGGCCGTAGAAAACAAAGGACTCCGTGTTGACATTTCGGCGCCTACAAGCGAGATGCCTTCAATGACTATGGCACTAAACAAATACATTCAAAACGTGAATAAAAAATAATTCTCCTTTTATACGATTTTAAAAACCTGCTCAATGAGTGGGTTTTTTTAGTTTCAGAGCGAACTGAAAAATAACAGCAACGGCCCTAAGTATCCATCACAACTGTTCATTTTAAGAAAATACGATATAAATAAAAACACCATACAGAAACACCAACAAAAACCCTTCGATCTTTTTAAGTTGATGCCGTTTCAACACTAATGCAAGAGGTAATAAAAGTGCAGCAAATACCAACATCCATATTAAATCTCTCGACAAAATTTCAGGATCTTCAACCACAATAGGCTTAATCATTGCCGTGAGTCCGAGAACAGAACCGATATTAAAAATATTAGAGCCGATTAAATTTCCTAAAGAAATTGCTTTTTCATTTCGAAGTATAGCAACTACAGACGCCGCCAATTCAGGAATGCTAGTCCCCACAGCAATAACAGAGACCGAGATTACGGCCTCACTCACCCCTATATTTTGAGCAATTACAACTGCACCATCAACGAGCCATTTGGCCCCGAAATACAGGGCAACACCGCCAATGCTTAACCATATTAAAATTTTAAAGTTGGAGGTTGATGATAAAGCATCCATAGCATTATCCTCATTGATTTCATTTGGTTTTTTGAGAGATAAAATCACAAATAAAATTAAACTCAAAAATAAAACTGCTCCTTCGATAGCGTCTAATTTATTATCATTATATAAGAAAAAATAAAAGGCAAGTGAAAAAATGATCAATGCAGGCCAAGTGAATTTATAAAATGTTTTATCGATGTAAATCGTACCCATCACTGCAGTGATACCAAGAACCATCCCTATATTGGCAATATTGGAGCCCACCACATTATTTATCGCAATCGAAGGTGATCCGTTCAAAGCGGCATTTAAACTAACTAAAAGCTCAGGAAGTGAGGTTGCAAACGACACCACTGTGAGTCCAATAACCATTTTGGAAACATTAAGTTTCAAGGATAAGGCAACAGAGGCACGAACCAGAAATTCACCACCTATAACTAAAAGACCAAATCCAAACAGCATCAAAACAATATCCATAACCATATATTTTTTTTGCGAAGATAAATCTAAGTTATGGAATTTATATACAATTAGAATAAGATTTTCTATTTTTGACTGATGAATTCAAAAGTAATTTTTAAAATCTTAGCACGGCTAAACAAACAACTCCTTCCAAGTTTAACCAAAAAACGTATAGACCTCAGTAAAGCCTCTAAATTGCAGATGGCATTGTTTGGATGGCGACTTTACGTTACTAAAAACGCATTAGATTAATAACTCACAGCCGCATAGATAGGATGAGGTTCGAGTTTTTTTGCACCATCTAAAAAATCAAGTTTCATAATAAAATTACATTGAACAATTTGACCGCCTAAGGATTCTACCATTTTACAAACAGCTTGAGCAGTACCACTGCATAGGATGAAAACCCTAAGAGCAAAAAAGCTAAAAAGAAGTAACGCATTGTTAAATTTGGTTTTTTCAAATATAATAATTTATCTCATTGTGTACACAACGTACTCCAATTATCGAACTTATTCTTGCAAGACCTTGAAAAGCTAAGAATGTTTACAGACACATATAAAAACAGAAAGTTATTAGAAGTTTAAGTGTTTTTTTTAATTGGTAATATTGTTAATAATTCATAGCTGTCAACCAAACTACGTAGCTAATTATTGCCGCATTATTATTAAAAACTCGGCCTCTTCTCTCTTTTCTAAATAATAAACTTATTAAAAAGGGGAGTAATATCCCAAAGATACTGATACATTGAGAAAAACCAATTTTATATTTTTTGGTTTCAGAATTATTGGCACATCCAAAAACGAAAATCAGAAATAAGAAAGTAATTGGTATTAAAATATTAGATATTCGAATTTCCATAAATTATTAAAGTTTTGGAAGTTTAAAAAAAATAAATTTTTAAATGAATAATGATTTTTAGAATTTAAAGATAAAAAAATATCCCCAAAAACAATAAATTATTCTTGAGGATAATTTGTGACCCAAGCTTACAATAGTTCAAACCTCATGGAGTTTTTTGAACACATTGCTCAGGTTAAATTTAATTGAGTTAAACTGTAAACGTGAACTCAAGTTTTTTTCTTTCGTAAGCGATTAAAGTCAATCAGGTAGTTTATTCTTAGCGAAAATTGATGCTGCGTGGTTTGATCAAAAAGATTGTCTAAGCTTCCAAAGTAATCTAATTCAGTGGTGTTGTCTCTGCTGAATAATTGGTTTCGATACAATAATACCAAATTACTTCCAGGAGCAAACCACCATTCAAAATTAATATCTAAGTTCCATATGTTGAAGTTTGTATCAGGATCAAAATCCAATAAAGAAAAGTCTGATGGAGTTCGTTCTCCATTTTCATTAAGGCTAAACAGAATGTGATCGTATTTGGCTCTGCTCCAATAGTTTCTTAGTTTTAAGTTGATCCATTTTTTACTATCAAAAAAGTAGTTGAAATCAATGTTGTTTTCTACCGTACGGATATCTCTTCTCCCAAAATAAATGTCATCGTTTATGGATTGAAGAAATCCAACATCGTCTGTTACTTGAAGGTGGTTGGACTTTAGTGATAATGAGAATTGCTCTGAAAAGCGATAAAGCGTAGAAACATTAATTCTGTTTCGAGACCAATTTTCATCATAATCCTCATTAAAATAAGCAAAATTATTCCATTGAATTTTATATGAGAAGTCCTTGTTTTTATTGGACTGTACACCCAGCTTTACTTGAAAATTCTCTGGCTCAAGAACAAAACGGTTATAGACTCTAGGTTCATCAAAATTTTTAGTAATGGATTTGTAGGCAAAATCAGCCTCAAAAACCATTAAATTTTGTGTTGAGAAATCGTTTCCAAACCTCAAGCCCCAAAACTTTCTATCAAAAGAGTGAAAGGTACGCGTGTCGTTAAATCTTAAGTAGTTGCTATACTTTCTTAGAAAACCATACTCATTAAGGATTTGATAGCTTATTCGTGCAGCATAACTTTGATGATCTATAAAATTAAAATACCCCAATTCATTTTGTTTGTAATGTTTGTCAACACCCCACCAACTGATATTGTATCTAAAATTTCCCTTTAACTCACTTAGGCTAATCCCCGATCTAAATCCGTTATCATTGTTATTTTTAGGTGTTTTACTGCCAAAAGCTTTTATCTTAATATTGAAGTCTCTGTTGTCATCAAACAAGTCTGCTACAAAAGCTACATTGTTGCCATACAAACCATCACTTCCAGTTTTGTTGGTGTTGAGCAAACTTACCGATGAGTAGTCATTCAACAGTTGTTGAGATAATGAAAGAACGTTGTAATTCACCAAAGGCTGAATGGTTTGTCTTCTTCTTTCATATGATGACAGATTTTCGATTTCAGCATCTACTTTATTGGTAATGGCGTTAAGAAAACCTATACTTAGATTTTTGCTTGTTGTTCCAGTAACCTTAACTGTGTTTAATAGTTGTGGGGTCCTATCAAGATTATATATTTGCTCATCGTCGTCTAATAAATCATCTCCTACCGACACTTTTTCTCCAATCCTTCGGCTGTAAAAAAACGATCCACCGCCCATACCCCCATCTGCAATTTCGAACAAGGTTGCACCTTCAGTAAAAAAGGCCCTATTTTCAGAAAACTGTTGCTCGAATGGGCCTAAATTAAGTTCTACATTATCAAAGGCAACTTGGCCAAAATCTGGAATTAGAGACGCATCTAACGTAAAACTACTGCTCAATCCATATTTTATGTCCATTCCAGCCGTATAAGAAGACGCTGATCTTGCTCCTTTTTGAAGATTTATGGATGACTGAACATAGGGGTAGAAAAACAGCCTTATAGGGGGGCTAATATTCTCAATTCCTGTAAGGGTTCCATTATACTCATGATATTTTAATTCGTTGGCATTAACGGGACTCCACACGTAAGTCTCATCCAAACTTTGAATTTTTCTCCCAAAGTTCAAACCCCATAGTTGCACCTCTTTTTCAGGAAAGCGAAGTGCACTGTAGGGAATTACCATTTCCAAACTCCAACTATCTGAATTGTAATGCACCTTAGCATCAAAAACTGTGTCATATAAAAAATCGTCAGACCCAATGGGACCTGAAGAATATACATCACCAACTGTACCTGCACTGGTGATTTGAAACCCAAAAAAATTCAAATCGTCATTATATGTATTTAGGGTTACAAAAAAAGTCTCCGCATTTACATTCCAGATATCATCCCGCTGACTAAACTGTTTGGGCATCTTGTCGGGATTTGGATGATTAAGAATTGCACCTATATAAATAGCATTGTGGTCGTATCCAACATATGCTGTTGTATTAAATTCTACAGGTATTTTGTTGCCATGACGCGTTTCTGGCCAAATCAAAGTGAAATCAGTAGCAGGGTTTAAATTGTTCCAAATTTCTTCAGAAAGTATCCCATCAATTACGGGAGGATTTTTTATAGGAGATGCTTCTAAATTCTTGCGTACTTGAGCTTGAATAATAACATGAAAAATTAAAAAAACCGAAAGAAATAAATACCTCACTAATATCTTATGATTAGGTGTCAAAATTAAACAAACAACAGTAGAATACTTAATCATTTATTAACCAAATATAATACTGATTTATCTATGTTTTATGTTACACTTATGTTATGGTAAATATTTAAACCTTTTTGACTAATTTTCAGGAAATATGAGCTTTGTGTTGTGAAATTAGTTTTAAATAAAAAAACTATTCCGTTTTTAAGTCCATCACCGTTCTAAAACCCAAATGTTCTAAAGACGTACTAGGATCGGTGGCCATTCTTGAAGATACTCTGTAACTGGCACAATAGGAGGCATTGCATAAAAAAGAACCGCCTCTAATCACACGCTCATCTACATACGGATTATTGGGATTAAAGGCCTCCTTAGGCCCTTTTGGATTATTAGTTATTGAATTATCTTTACAGTATTGATAGTACTGACTGCTAAACCAATCACTAGTCCATTCCCATACGTTGCCAGAAATTTCATAAAGCCCATAACCGTTTGGAGGATAGGTTTTTATAGGTGCACTTTTTTCAAAGCCATCGGCTTGGGTATTATCCACAGGGAACTCCCCTTCCCAGCTGTTGACATAGGATGATAATTTATCCGTTAAATCGCCCCAAAAATAAATCTTATCGCGCTTACCACCACGAGCTGCAAATTCCCACTCTGCTTCAGTGGGTAATCGCCTACCAACCCAATTACAATAAGCCATGGCGTCTTCATAGGATACATGAACAACAGGGTGATTATCTTTTTCATCTATACTGCTTCCCTTCCCTTCTGGTTGTTTCCAATTGGCCCCATTAGTCCATCGCCACCATTGCGAAAAGTCATAGAGATTAGGTACCGATTCTTTTGTTTTTTTAAACAAAAGAGATCCTGGTAATAAAAGTGAATCCTGAGGCTTTGGGGTGCCTGGAGGCAATTGTTGTTTGATTAAATCCCAATCCACTGGTCGCTCTGCGGTTGTTATATAATTTGTTGCTTCAATGAATTTAGAAAACTGTGCATTGGTGACTTCGGTCTCGTCCATATAAAACCCATCCACCTTTACTGTGTGTTTGGGCTTTTCGTGGGGTAGTGCCATACGATCGCCATCAGAAGCCCCCATGTCATAAATACCGCCAGAAATCCAAACCATACCGGGGATTTGTTGTCTATTAGTTGAAATGGTTTCGAATTGATTTGATTGTTTACAACCAACTAATGAGGTGATAAATAAACCGATTAAAAATAATCTTTTGTGCATAATGTTATTTTGCAGTTGTAGTAGCCCTATATTTTTGTTCCCATCGCCACGCTGAGTCAATCATTTCGTCAAGTCCAAGCTCTGCTTTCCAACCTAATTTTTGATGCGCTAAATCTGTTGCAGCAAATAATTGGGGGACATCACCTGGTCGTCGACCAACAATTTCATAATTTAATTTTATCCCCGATACGCGTTCAAAAGATTCGATAACCTCCATGACAGAAAATCCATTTCCAGTACCCAAATTAAAGGTCTCTAAAGCCTGTTCTTGTTTATTTTCTATTAGTCTAAACAAAGCTTTGACATGTGCTTTGGCCAAATCCACTACATGAATATAATCTCGAATTGGTGTACCGTCTGTTGTATCGTAATCATTACCAAACACCATTAATTTTTCGCGAATGCCTGCTGCAGTTTGTGTAATGTAAGGCATCAGGTTATTTGGGATTCCATTAGGTAGCTCTCCTATTTCTCCAGATTCATGAGCACCAATTGGGTTAAAATAACGTAAAGAAATAGCAGAGAAATCAGTATAAGCTTTGGAAAAATCCTCTAAAATTTCCTCAGCCATTTTTTTTGTATTCCCATAAGGAGAAAAAGGGCGTTGGGTCTGATTATTTTCTGTAATAGGTAAGGACTTTGGATTACCATACACAGTTGCTGATGAAGAAAAAATAAAGTTCTGAATTCCATTTTCATGTTGTGCCTTAAGTGTATTCAGCAAAGAATATAAATTATTTTGATAATAATCTAACGGTTTTTGAACGGACTCACCAACGGCTTTGAGCGCTGCAAAGTGAATCACTCCAAAAGCATCTTTATGTTTTAAAATCACCTGACTGGTATGATTTACATCTTTAAGATCTACTTGCTCAAAAACGGGACGTACGCCTGTAATCGATTCAATACGACCTATAGTGTCTTGCGATGAGTTGGATAAATCATCAAAAATAACCACTTGAAAATTATTCTTTATGAGTTCTATTACAGTGTGAGATCCAATGTAGCCGCAACCCCCTGTAACTATAATTTTTTTATTCATGTTCTGTTCTAATTTTAAAAATACAAATGTACAAAAAACATACTAGTTCGTACTAGTTGTTTTTTAATTTCTTTATTATATATTTGTAACATGTCTTTTGCAAAAAAACAAATGAATTCAAAGGTACCGAAATATAAGCAAATTATTAGTTTTGTAGAGAATGCTATAATCATTGGTGAACTTAAAATTGGAGACCAGTTACCTTCTTTAAATGATCTTAGAAACAAATTCAAACTCTCCAGAGACACTGTAATTACTGCTTTCAACGAGTTGAAAGCTCGCGGGGTGATTTATTCTGTTGTTGGCAAGGGGTATTATGTAAAAACAACAGATATTAAAGTACAAGTTAAAATTCTTCTTTTATTTGATGAATTGAATTCTTTTAAAGAAGATCTTTATAATTCATTTTTAGAAGAACTCGAGGACGATTATCAAGTCGATATTTTTTTTCATCATTTCAATTTTGATTTGTTTAAAAAAATAATTGATGAAAGTGCAGGAAATTATGGGTACTATGTCATTATGCCTGCTAATTTTTCTGGGATTGCTCAGATTCTTGAACCTTTGCCCAAGAATAAAACCTATATTTTAGATCAAACTCAGGAAACACTCAGTCATTTCCCTTCAATTTATCAAAATTTTGAGAACTATATCTATGAAGGTTTAACCGTGTTATATAAAAATATTAGACGCTATAAAAAACTAATATTAATATACGATGCGAACAAACAACCTCGAGGGATAAAAAGTGGATTTGAATTGTTTTGTTCAAGAAATAAAATTAAGCACGGAATACTAGGAGGGGTTGATGATAAAGTGATCCAAAAAGGCGAGGTCTATTTTACCTTGGATGATAGAGATTTAATTATAACCATACAAAAATTAAAACAAACGTCTTATCAACTTGGGCAAGATATTGGAATAATTTCATTTAATGACACACTCCTCAAAGAAATCTTAGAGGGCGGTATTACCACAATATCAGCAGATTTTAAATTCATGGGAAGTCATTTGGCAAAAATGCTTAAAAACAATGCTTTAAGTCAAATTGAAAATCCAAAAAAAGTTTTCCTCAGAAAATCGCTATAAATCATGTTTAAGATTCACAAAACTTCTTCTGGAAAAGGGCAAACCCTTCAAATAACAAGCGGTTGTAAAACAACCAAAGCTAACATTAGTTTGAGCAACGGTGGGAGTTTAGAACAATTGGTAATTGGTAATGAAGAGATTATCACAAACCTTTCACATCTACCCTACAATCATACTTATGCGTCCTCGATTTTATTTCCTTTTGCAAATCGAATTAAGGACGGTAAATACCGCTTTATGGGTGAAAATTACAACTTAGAGTGTAATGAAACAGCAGGGAATAATGCTTTACACGGCTTGGTTTACAATAAAAAATTTAATGTTGTAGAGCAAAATTGTAACTCAAAAAGTGCATTGGTAAGATTGTCATATAATGAAATAGAACCTCATTCTGGTTTTACATTTTTATTCACAATTAATCTGATTTATAAAATTTCCCTAAACGCCATGACATTAGAAATCGAAATTACAAATACTGACAGAATCCCCTTTCCTTTCACAATTGGCTGGCATCCTTATTTTGTAATGAATGACACTCAAAGTAGTTTAGAATTTAATAGTACGCAAAAGTTAGAGTCTGATGAACGTAACATTACAACAGGGATTACTGTTTTAAAAACTCCAAACCCTCTATATCTTAACAATATGAGTTTAGACGATGCTTTTGTTTTGGAAGATAACAATGTGGCTTTTGACACGCAGAGATACCGTGCCAATCTAACCATTTCTGATGAATCAAAATACTTACAACTTTATACACCAAAACACGAAAACGCCATTGCAATTGAACCTATGACTGGAGTATCAGATAGTTTTAACAACGGTATTGGCCTGAAAAAATTAAATCCAAAAGAAAAATTTAATATTAAATGGACATTGGACATTTCAATAAAATCAAAAACAATATGAGTAAAGAGTTGATACATAACGTGAAAGAGAGTTTTAAAACGCAATTTCATGGAGATCCTTTAATGGTTTTCTCGCCGGGTAGAATTAACTTAATTGGGGAACACACAGATTATAATGATGGCTTTGTTTTCCCTGCAGCTATTGATTTAGGTATTGTTTTAGCCATAAATAAATCATCATCAAAAACAAGTCGTATTTATGCACTAAATAAAAAAGAAAGTCATGAAATTGACTTGAATCAGATTTCACCACAAAAAAATGGTGGATGGCGAAACTATGTGAATGGAGTAATTGGCGAATTACAAAAACTAGGAATTACTATCGGTAATTTCAATAGTGTTTTTGCTGGTAATATTCCAGGAGGTGCAGGAATGTCTTCCTCTGCAGCCCTTGAAAATAGTTTTGTTTATGGGCTGAATAAACTTTATAATTTGGGTTTAAAAAAGAAAGAAATGATTTTAATTTCTCAAAAAGCTGAACACAACTTTGTGGGTGTTCATTGCGGAATCATGGATCAATACGCTAGTATGTTGGGAAAGAAAAAAAGTGCTTTGTTTTTGGACTGTAGAACCACCAAGTCTGTCCCTTACAAGTTGAAACTTAAATCATTGAAATTAGTTTTAGTTAATACTAATGTAAAACACGACCTTTCGGAGAGTGCCTATAATAATAGAAGAGCTGTTTGTGAAAAAATAGCAAACTTGCTAAACGTAAAATCACTCAGAGATACTACAGAAAAGAGCCTCAATCTAATCAAAGATCAAATTTCAAAATCGGATTACAGCAAGGCCCTTTATGTCATTCGTGAAAATAAACGGGTAAAAGAATTTGCCAAGGCTATTAAAAAACAGAATGTTAAATTAATGGGGGATCTAATGTACAAAACCCACGAGGGCCTTTCAAAAAACTATGAAGTCAGCTGTGAAGAATTGGACTTTTTAGTTGAAACAACAAAATCAATGGATTTTGTTTATGGTTCAAGAATGATGGGGGGTGGTTTTGGTGGTTGCACTATTAACTTAGTAGAACAACAAAATATTGATGATTTTAAAACTACTACAAAACATAAATTTTTGGAAACATTTGGAAAACCCTGTACAATATATGACGTCAATATTTCAAAAGGAACCCATTTAATTAAGATATAAATATGAATCATTTTCTTGAACACAATTCACACCGCAGGTATAATATTTTAACTGGAGAATGGATTCTAGTCTCCCCGCACCGATCAAAACGTCCATGGCAAGGTCAAAATGAGACTGTTGCAAAGAGAAAAACCAAAAAATACGACTCTGAGTGTTATTTATGCCCGGGAAACACCAGAATAAATGGCGAGCAAAATCCAGACTATAATGATGTATTTATTTTTCAAAATGACTTTGCAGCACTAAAAGAAAATTACATTCCTTACAGTGTTAATGAAGGTTTATTAAAAGCCGAGAGTGAAAGTGGTATTTGCAGAGTGATTTGTTTTAGCCCAGATCACTCTAAAAGTCTTGCTGATATGAAAGTCTTGGCCATAGCAAAGGTTATTGAAGCGTGGTGTCAACAGTATGAAGAATTAGGGCAAATGGAGAATATCAATTATGTACAAATTTTTGAAAACAAAGGAGCGGTCATGGGGTGCAGTAATCCACATCCTCATGGACAGATATGGAGTCAGTCTACACTACCCAATGAAATAATAAAAAAAGACGAGCATCAGCAGAAATATTTCAATACCAATCAGCGAAGCATTTTAAAAGATTATTTAACCCAAGAATTGGATTTGAATGAAAGAGTCATTTATAAAAATGATTCTTTTGTTGTACTGACGCCTTTTTGGGCCATCTGGCCATTCGAAACAATGATTTTACCTAAAAAACATTGTCAAAATATAACCCAACTAAGCAAGGACGAGAAAGTAGATTTTGCTGAAGCAATATCAATAATAACCAAAGCGTATGACAAGCTATTTGATTGTTCGTTTCCCTATTCAAGTGGTATTCACCAAGCACCAACTAACAATAAAAATAACAACCACTGGCATTGGCACATGAGTTTTTATCCCCCTTTGCTTAGAAGTGCAACCGTAAAAAAATTCATGGTTGGTTATGAAATGTTTGGGATGCCACAAAGAGATATCACAGCAGAACAAGCAGCAAGAAGACTTCGAAGTTTGATTTAATTTTAATATTTCTAGCTCCAAAATGCAGCGTACAGCGCTGTCAAAATAAGCATCAATGCAAAAGACCCAATATTGAACAAAGGAGATGTTTTGAAAATATTTTCAGTTAAAATAATCCCTTTGCTATCAAACTTATTTTTGTGTTCTAACTTACTGACGACAATAATAATTAGCATCGTAATTAATACCGTGTAACCCATTTGGTCCATGAAAGGCACATCAACAAAAAGAGTACTATTTGACCATCCTTTTGGAGCCACTTTAAAATACATAGCCACCGGAATTGAAGCTAATGCACCTACAATAGCACCACGATTACTGGTTTGTTTCCAAAAAAGCCCTAATAAAAATACGGCTAATATTCCAGGACTCACCACACCGGTATACTCTTGAATAAACTGGAATGCTTGTCCAAGGTTTTGCAAAAGAGGAGCAATAAAAACTGCTATCAAAAGTGCAACTGCTGCGGAAATACGCCCCACAGATACAATGGTTTTATCAGAAGTGTCTCTGCCTAAATATTGTTTATAAATATCCATTGTGAAAATAGTTGATGTTGAATTTAGCATTGAGGCCAATGAAGAGACAATTGCTGCTGTAAGTGCCGCAAAAGCCAAGCCCTTAAGTCCAACTGGAAGTAATTGTAATAACCATGGATATGCTTTGTCAGTGGCATCAGCAGATGGCGTATTTTGTAAAGCTAAGTCTCCCAAAGATGCCATAATGTTTGGATCATTTATAATGACATAGGCAGCAATCCCAGGAATAACTACAATGAGCGGAATAATTAATTTTAAAAAAGCGGCAAACAATATCCCTTTTTGAGCTTCTTTAAGAGATTTAGCTGCCAATGTTCGCTGAATGATGTATTGGTTGAAACCCCAATAATATAAATTTGCAACCCACATGCCGCCAACAAGCACACCAATTCCTGGCAGGTTAACATATTCTGGATTTTCTGGTTTTAGTATCATAGCAAAACGTTCAGGAACAGCATGATATACCGATTTCAATCCTGAAATAAAGCCTTCACCTCCTGAGACTGTATTTAAGGCAAGATAAGTGGTTATTGTTCCGCCTAAAATTAAAAAAACAACCTGAATCACGTCAGTCCATGCCACAGCAGAAAGCCCACCATACAAGGAATAAGCAGCAGCAAAAAGTGCAAGGCCAATTACCCCATAAATCAAGGGTATCCCTAAAATTGTCTCCAAAGCTAAAGCTCCTAGGTAAAGTACGGTAGTTAAATTAACAAAAACATAAAGTCCAATCCAAAATACAGCAAGTATAGTTTTAAGATTTGTCGAATAGCGTTTTTCTACAAATTCGGGAATGGTATATATTCCTTTTTTAATAAAAATTGGAAGAAAATATTTTCCTACAATGATAAGAGTTAAAGCCGCCATCCATTCATAGGAAGCAATGGCTAATCCAGAGGCAAATCCTGATCCTGACATTCCAATAAATTGTTCCGCAGAAATATTAGCAGCTATGAGCGAAGCTCCAATTGCCCACCATGGAAGTGATTTACTGGCAAGGAAATAATCTTCAGCAGTTTTTTGATGTCCTTTTTTGTCTCTGGACATCCAAAGTCCTACTCCTAAAATTAGTATGGCATAGCCCACAAATATGGCATAGTCTAAAAATTGAAAGTTACTGGTCATAAAATGAGTTTTTAAATATGTTTATTAATTGCGTTGGTTAGGAATTAGCCAATATGAGTACTGATAATTATCATATGGTAGTCTGTATTGTTCTAATGGTAAGGCACCCCAACTATTTACACAACCAACACCAGAAGTAAAACCATCTATATTTAGAAAGATATCCTTTTGAGGCTCTAATAATCGGACGTGTTTTTGAGTTAATCTTTTTGAGCTGCCCGAATCTAAATCCTCTTTTTTATGGTGGGAAGCAGAAAAGTTAAAAGGGACATCGCTATAAAAAAGTAAGCCAACTTCAGGCCCAGCAGAAAATTCTACCCATCTGATATCAGTTCTATTACCATTGTCTTGCGGCCTAGCATATAAAGTAAATAAATCTTTTGGGGTACTTTCATAAAGACCAATATCAGCGGATTCTAACCTATCGATGTAATTTTCGTGAGGTCCTCTACCATACCACTTAACAGATGCTAAATCGGAGTTTAAAATAAACTCATTACCGAACTTATAAAAATTAGAATGTAATCCTTCAGGGACTTTAGCCCGCTTACCTTTGAGACCAAAAGTTTTTTCAGATTTACCTCTTAGAGCCAATAGATTATTTGAAATTTGAACAATTCCACTCGAGTGAATTATATAACTTTGAATCAGCTCAGCATCTCCATTTAAAATGTGTTGTTTAAAACTGACTTCAATTTCACTGTAACTTTTTGTTTTTATTTCATATTCAAGATCTGCGTCGGATTGTCCGATGTCTTTCCACTCCTTGTAAATCATTGGAGTATTGGCACCATAATCATTGTCAACTGGTGCACGCCAAAAATTGATTTGACCACCTTGTTTTATCAATTGGACTCCTTTAAAGGTGTAAGAAGTCATTATCCCTTTATCAAGGGCTAAGATGAGTTCAAACTCTTCTGTAGACAATGTTAGGTTAGATTTATTTTCCTTCACTTCTATTATTGAGTTACCATTTTTTGGATAAATTTTTACAAGGGTTTTGTCCTGCAATTTGAATTGTTCTTTGGCCACTTCAAATCCCTTTTCAAGTAATGGTTTTGATTTTTTTAATTTAACAGAAAGATTTAAAAAATATTCTTTGTTAGCGTTCAAATTATTAAACAAAGGTACTTCAACATAGCATTTCTCTTGTGGTTGAGCCTTCAATTCTTTGATAATTCCTTTTGAAACCTCCAAGCCATCTTCAATTATATTCCAGTGTAATTCATAGTTGGATAAGGTTTCAAAAAAATTACCATTTTTAATCTCCAACATACCAGTGTCGACATCAAAGTTTAAAAATTTAATATTTTGCATAAGCTGTTTGGCTTCTTTAAGATGTGGATTAGGCTTTTTATCCGCTTGAATAAGGCCATTATTAAGAAAATTATGGTCACTTGGAACATCTTTTGGACCAAAATCACCACCATAAGCAAAAAATGCTTTTCCATTTTGTTCTGAAAGTAGACCTTGGTCTTGAAAATCCCAAATGAACCCCCCCTGAAGCTTAGGATATTTTTCAAACAAATCCCAATACTCTTTTAGTCCGCCTAAACTATTTCCCATAGCATGAGCATATTCACACAAAATCATTGGTCTTTGTTGAGACTCATCATTGGCATAGTCTTCAATAGTTTGATAATCTGCATACATGGTCCCAATGACGTCAGTATTCCATTCTCTATTAGCGCGTTCATAATGCACAAATCGAGTAGAATCTATTTCTTTGGCTCTCAAGTAAGTCTGATAAAAGTTATACCCATTCCCTGCTTCATTGCCCAGTGACCAAGCAATAATTGAAGGATGGTTTTTATCTCTTATTATCATTCGTTCTGTTCGTTCCATATGAGCGCTTAGCCATTTAGGATCATTCCCTAAGGTCTGAGTAAGATCATAGCCCATACCATGAGATTCAATGTTGGCTTCATCATAAACATAAATACCATACTGATCACATAACTCATAAAAATAAGGATCATTAGGGTAATGACTCGTTCTTACAGCATTAATATTATTTTCTTTGAAGATTTTGATGTCTTCCAACATGCTTTCTTTACTAACTACATGACCATTGATGTAATTATGTTCGTGACGATTGACTCCTTTAATTAGAATTGGTTGTCCATTAACTAAAACTTGACTGTTTTGAATCCTTACATTTCTAAAACCAATTTTTCTTGAAATTACCTCAGTTATTGATCCAGATTGATTCCTAAATTCCATATCAAGGGTGTATAAATTAGGAATTTCAGCCGACCACGACTTCACTTCATCAATTATTGTTTCGTAGTGTAATGATTCATCCTTCATAGAAGAATACTTTTGCGTTTGCTGAAAAATGATTTTATCATTTTTTGATATAACTACGCGCAAGCTACCTTTGATTTTTCTCATAAATTCGTTGGAGAAATCAACTGAAAGTTTAAATATTCCATTTTTGTAAGTGGAATCTAAATCTGCATAAACACTAAAATCTCTAATGTGTACTTTGGGTGTGGCATAAAGATAGACATCTCTTTCAATCCCGGAAAGTCGCCAAAAATCTTGGTCTTCTAGATAACTTCCATCAGACCATCTGTAAACTTCCAACGAAATTGAGTTTTCTCCAATATTTAAAAATTTTGTCAAATCAAATTCTGCAGGTAGTTTTGATCCTTGACTGTAACCAACTTTTTCGCCATTAACCCAAATAAAAAAAGCAGATTTTACCGCACCAAAATGTATTCTAATTTTTTTTCCTTCCCAAGTTTTTGGAATGGTAAAATTACGTTTATATGAACCAACGGGATTATAACCATCTGGAATATCTGGTGGGTTTGGTGTTTTATCAAAACTAAATGGGTAGGGAATATTGCTATAAATGGGAACACCATAACCCTCTAGCTCCCAATTCGATGGTACAGCAATTTGGTCCCAATCCGAAGAATCAAAATTAGGGCTGTAGAAGTCAATTGGTCTTTGTTCTGGGGACTCGGACCATTTAAACTGCCAAATTCCATTTAGTGATTTATAATTTTCAGACAACTCAAGTTTGTTTGACCGAGCAAGATCTAGGCTTTCATAAGAAAAAAATGTTGATCTGGGCGCTAATTTGTTAACCCCTATACATTGTGGATCTTCAATGTATGGTAGTAACTTTTGAGCAAGGCAATTGAATGAAATTAAGACAAAGAAAAAAACAATAAATTGTTTAAAAGTATGCATATTGTGAATTATAACAATTTATTCAAATTTAATTTAAAATGAAGTTCCAAAATTATCAAATTCTATCATTGTTGTTTCAAAAGTTAACCAAAATTTAGCCAATTAAAGTAATAGATTACCACCCCAATTAATGGTAATTTTTGATTAATTCATGCTAAGTGATAAAATCAACTTTTTGGATAAATTTGATAGCTTTGTCTTACATGGAAAATGTAAAATTTATAAGTGTGGATTGGGGGACATCTAATTTTAGATTAAACCTTGTAGACTATAATCTCAATGTAGTAAAAACAATCCAAACTAATAATGGTATAAAATCCATTGCTGAAAATTTAAATAAAATCAATGGAAACCATGTTGATATATTTTTAAACTACATTAAAAATCAACTCAAAAAAATTGAAATATTCAACAATAGCGTTCCTATAATCATTTCTGGAATGGCCTCATCTTCAATCGGAATAGAGGAACTTCCATATGTAAAAATTCCAATCTCTATTAATGCGAATAATCTTATAATTAAATATTTGCCAAATTCAATTTTGACACATCCTATTATACTTGTTTCTGGAATAAAATCTCAAGATGATGTGATGCGTGGTGAAGAAATTCAACTCTTGGGGTTATACCATGATTTAAAAATAAAGGAGAAGTGTGTTTTCGTTTTCCCAGGGACCCATTGTAAGCACATATATTGTGAAAATGGTTTATTAACTAATTTTAAAACCCAGATGACAGGTGAGATGTTTGACATTATTTGCAACCATTCAATACTGTCGGGTTCCATTTCAACAGGTTTATTGAACGCTAGAGCCATTGATGCATTCAAGCATGGTGTTAATCTTGTAAACACCTCAAACTCCATCCTAAATACGCTTTTTTCAATTCGAACGAATACCTTATTCGGTCATAAAGACAATAAAGAAAATTTTTATATCCTGAGTGGTCTTTTAATCGGTGAAGAGTTAAGCGCAATAAATACTAAAAACCAAATTGTTTTGTGTGCTGAAAATTCCCTTTATGATCTCTACAAACTTGCTATTTCACAACTTGGATTATCTTCAAACACTATTTTTGTTGAGCAAGAAAAAGTTAAAAAATCGGTAATCATGGGGCATAATCAAGTGTTTAAAATATTGGAATTATGAAAAAAAACACATTTAACTTAAAATCCTTTAACTCCTTACCAATTATTGGAATTTTAAGGCATTTTAGTCTTGAAGAGATTAGACCTATCATTCCCATTTACCTCGCGGCGGGGTTTACGACAGTTGAGATCACTATGAATACAGAAAATGTTTTGAAAATAATTACTAGTTTAAAACAAGATTTTCCTAGTCTAAACGTAGGAGCTGGTACTGTATGTTCCATATCTGATTTGGAAAAAGCACTTGAAGCTGGTGCTTCATTTATTGTCACTCCTATAACTTCTACAAATATCATAAATCATTGTGTAAAGGAACAGATCCCTATTTTTCCGGGGGCTTACTCTCCTACAGAAATTCACTTGGCTTACAGCCTTGGAGCCACAGCCGTAAAAGTTTTTCCAGCCACTCAACTTGGGCCTACATACATCAAAGATATACTTGGGCCATTAAACAATATTAAATTATTACCGACGGGTGGCGTCACAAAAGAAAATCTAATATCTTTTTTGAATGCTGGGGCTTTTGGCGTAGGAATGGGAAATTCACTTTTTGACAAAGCCTTAATCAAAACCAAAGACTATAATTACCTCGAAAATCATTTCAATCAAATTGCAAGTATTGTAAAATCAAAAATATAAGTCCTTATGAAATTTTATTTTATTTTGCTTTTAAGTGTAAGCTGTCTTTTAGGAGTTAGTTGTCAAAATCAACACACAAAACCCAATATACTGTTGATTATGGTTGACGATTTAAACGACTATCAAGGTGTGTTTGGCGGTCATCCTCAAGCCAAAACTCCTAATATTGATAAACTTGCAACAGCCGGAACACGATTTGTTAACGCACATACCAATGTTCCTGTTTGTTCGCCGTCAAGAAATAGTTTTTTTACGGGCGTTTACCCACATCGTTCGAGAGACTTTGGATGGACCCCTCATTTCAAACAACATGTTCTAAAAAACCATAAAACATTTATAGAACTCTTCAAAGAGAATGGGTATAAAACACTTGGTACTGGCAAATTGCTACACGTGAATGTAAAATCCTATTGGGACAAATGGGGGGTTCCAGAAAGATTCAATTACGGCCCTCATGCCTACAGTGGTATAGATCAAAATGGAAAACGACTCATGGGACACTCTTCTGTACCAGAGCCTTTTAGAAGTATTAATATAATAGATGGATCTTTTGCACCATTGTCTGATACGCCTGTTGTGACAGATTCGTTGGGAAAACTCAAAACCACAGGCTGGACCTATGGAAAAAAAACCTATCGATATGTTAACGATAATGACCGCGACTTAATGCCTGACGAGCAACATGCACTGTGGATTTCAGAGCAATTAAAATCTTATCATTCATCTGAGCCCTTTTTTATGGCTGTTGGTTTTGTAAATCCACATACTCCTTTGTACGCCCCGAAAAAATACTTTGACCTGTTCCCTTTAGAAGAAATTGTGCTTCCAAAAATTAAAGAAGGTGATATCAATGACACCAATTACAGAAATGTTTATCCAGATACTGAAATGGGAATAAGCTATTTTCAAAAATTGAAACAAGCCTACCCAAATGATAATGAAGGACTAAAACGCTTCTTACAAGCTTATCTAGCTTGTGTTAGCTTTATTGATGATCAGGTTGGAGTGGTATTAGAGGCCTTAGATAAAAGCAAGTTTAAAGACAATACAATTGTTGTTTTAGTTAGTGATCATGGTTGGCAAATGGGGGAAAAAGATTATTTGTACAAGAACTCCCCCTGGGAAAGAAGTACGAGAATACCATTTATAATTAAGGACCCTAGAAACTCTGTTAAAAATACACCTGTATCTCATCCCGTTTCCTTAATTGATATATTTCCGACATTAGTAGATCTATGTCAACTTGAGGGAGATTTAACAAAAAATGAAAAGAAATTTGAATTGGATGGAAATAGTCTGAAACCATTTCTTAATAATCCAAACACAAACCGTTGGAGTGGTCAAAATGGGGTGCTAACCGTTTTGGGCGTTGGTGTCAATACCCCAATTGAGGGATTGGGGTACAACAAAAATAAAGCAGCTCCTTGGCACATCGAAATAGAAGGTGATTTGGATAAATCCTACATCTACAAACAAAACTATTCATACAGAACTAAAGATTGGCGCTATATTCTATACCGCGATGGCTCAGAAGAACTTTATCACACAAGTGTCGATCCTAACGAATGGCACAATCTTGCTAATGATAATAATTTTGATAAAGAAAAAATTAGTTTAAAGGCCCAACTCACCTCTATTATTAACAAAAATTAGAATAACTTTTAATATTGATAATTTTTGACTAGTAATTGTTAAAAATTGAAATTTTTAACATTCCTTTATAGAATACATTGCAGTCATAATAAAAACTCTATTCAATTTATGAAGATTGCAAATACATATCTATTCCTATTTTTTGTAACGATCTCTTTTGCTCAGGAAGAGGTTTACTATGAAGATTTTGAATCACAAGATATAGGCGCTAAACTTACTTCTTGGAAAGGTATGAAGTTTATGGGCTGGAACAAGTCCGTCTGGAAAGTGGTCGAAGAAAACGATAACAAATTTGGGCAAAGTAGTGACCAACAAAAAGTCTTTTTGGTCAAGACTTTCGATTTGGAAGCCGGTGCTACCTACCGCTGGTCTGTTGATACAAAAGTTGTCAATAACGGCCATGGTTGGAAACGCAGTCACACTTTAACGGTCACTGCAAAGGGAGATAATGACAACCATAAATATGGATTTGTCAGTGTTGATGAACCCACTTCAAATAAATGGAATTCATCAACCATTGAATTTACTGTACTTGATGGAAAAACCAAAGTTTCCTTGCAAATATTCAGATTTGCAGAGGGCGCTATCATGGCAGTAGACAATTATAAATTAACTAAACTCTAATATTAAACTTAAAAATTAAATACTATGAAACAATTTTACATTTTTACATTTTTGCTATGTGTTTGGATTACACAAAGGGCTCACGCTCAACAAACTATTTTTTCAGATGATTTTGAAAGCGGTTACACAAATGAAGCTGATTTAGTGGGTGTCAATGGTTGGCAAGTTTTCGCAAATGCTACTGCAATTGTCAAGTCAGTTAATAATAATGGTGCTGGTTTTAATGGTTCAGATTGGTATGCTGATATTAGAAATGATGGACATCAAGAAATTCAACAAGTCCGTGCGTTAATTGCAGGAGAAACTTACGAATTTAAAGCACAAGCCAAGAAAACTGGGGCTTGGGCATCGTTGAAAATTGGAGCTTATGATCTTAGTGGTACTAATCCAGTTTTGATAATCGAATCTGCTAATTCAGTCGGTGTGGAATATGCTGAAAAAACAATATCATTTACGGCGGGTTATAGTGGAAATCATGCATTTCGATTTACGAAAGGTGATGGTGCTACTACTACTGCTCAAGTTCAAATTGATAATGTTGAAATTACATGCACCACGTGTACCCCTGCTTCTGTAGATGACTTCAACAAATTAAAATTTACAATTTCTCCAAATCCAGCACAAGATATTGTAAGAGTGACATCCAATGACATTTTGGAAAAAATGGAACTATATTCTCTTACTGGTGCCAAAATACTTGAAGTCAAAGGGAATAATTATATTAATATGAATGGCATTAGCTCTGGTATTTATTTATTAAAAGTCCACTCTGATAATGGAAGTGTTGCTACAAAAAAATTGATTAAAAACTAAAAGAAATGTACAAACACATAGTCCTTTGGAAATTAAAAAAACAGCCAGAGGAAATGACACATGCAGAGCTTGCGCAAGAGGTCAAACGCCGCTTGGACGAATTACCAACTCATATTCCAGAAATTAAGCAGTATGAAACGGCGATAAATATTGGGGATTACAACGCTTGTTTTTATGATGTTAGTTTGATAAGTAGCTTCGATAACAAAGATGATTTTTGGGCCTACACAAAATATCCAATACACGACAAGGTTGTCCATTACATACAAAGTGTTACTGTAAGTGAGCAGATTGTTGACTATGAGTTGTAAAGCTCGGCAAATAAAAATTTATGAAAATTACAAATGTTGAAACCTTTATCCTAAAAGATAAGTTATCTAAAAGTTTTTTCTTTTCACAATGGGAATACTCTGAGCGTTGCGTCTGTTTAGTCAAAATAACGGCTTCTGATGGCACCATTGGCTGGGGTGAAGGATATGGTCCAGCCGCCGTTATCGAATCGGGAATTAACCTATTGCGTCCTATAATTATTAATCAAAATCCACTTGAGAATGAAGTTATATGGAATCAGATGTACCGCAAAACATTGGATTATGCCCGAAAAGGCGTTTTAGTAGCTTCAATGAGTGCTATAGACATAGCCATTTGGGATTTAAAAGGTAAATTATTGGGGCTTCCCGTTTCGACACTTTTGGGTGGTGCACACAGAAAATCAATTAAGCCATATGCTACAGGACTTTATTTTACGGACAAAGAAAATCCCTCCAAAAATTTTGAAAAAGAGGTTAATGATTATCTCCAACGAGGGTTTAAGGCCATTAAAATGAAAGTTGGTCTCGGGGTAGAAACAGATGTCAAACATGTAAAAAAAATGCGGCAACTTATTGGAGATGACATTCAATTGATGGTCGATTCAAATCACGCCTATACACTGAGTGAAGCGACAGTACTTGCAAAAAAAATTGAACCCTATAATATTTCTTGGTTTGAAGAGCCCATTTCACCTGAGTTTTATGAACAGTACCATGAATTAAGATTAAAGACCTATATCCCAATTGCTGGTGGTGAGTGTGAATATTTAAGATTTGGATTTCAACAACTGCTTAAACATAAATCTGTTGATATCATACAACCTGATATTTGTGCGACTGGAGGACTTACAGAGGCCAAAAGAATTGCCAGTCTTGCATCCACTTACGGCGTTGATATTGTACCCCATACTTGGGGAACATCCATAGGTATTCATGTAGCACTTCATTTTATTGCTAATCTTGAATCCATTCCAGGGCGTATGAACGATGCTGATTTTTTAATTGAATACGATCAAACTGAAAATTCGCTAAGAGAGGAACTCACAAGTCCACCAATTGAAATGATTAATGGAATGATTAGTATTCCTACCGCACCTGGATTAGGAATTGAAGTTGATGAAAGTGCCTTATTAAAATATTGTATTTCTAAAGATTTAATTCCAAAATTTATTTTGGAGTGATTATATTTAAAATATGAAAACAGAACATTTTGGTTACAAAAAATTATATATCCACGGTCAATTAATTGATGCAGAAAGTGGGAAAAGAGAGTGCGTTATCTGTCCTGCAACTGGCCAATCCATTGCCGAGATTGCTGTTGCTGGTATAAATGACACTCACAAAGCTCTAAATTCGTCAAAAGAGGGCTTTAAATATTGGTCGCGTCTTACCTTAGCTGAGAGAACAGCTTGGATGCATAAACTTAGAACTGCAATACTCTCAAAAGAAAAAGAACTTCGTTTAGCAATCATTCATGAAATGGGTAAAACCTATGCAGGATCTTTCGAAGATATTGAAGCACTAACCAATGCCTTAGAATGGTATCCAAATGCTATGAAAAATTTTAGAGAGGAACAAATTCCAGACTACGAAAACACACACACCCATAAAATGGTTCATCAACCTGCTGGCGTGGCTGTTGCTTACTTGGCTTGGAATTTTCCGTTGCTTAATGTAGGCTTTAAAATTGGTCCTGCACTAGCAGCTGGTTGTTCATTAATTATTAAACCATCCTATAAATCTCCACTATCGGCCTATATTCTTGGTGAAATTTTACACGACATTAAATTTCCGCCCGGCGTCGTTAACATCCTATGTGGTCCAAGAGAAGAAGTGGCAAGTATAATGACTAAAAGTAAGATCCCGGCAGTAATCACAATGATTGGTTCCACAAAATCAGGCAAAAAAGTCATTTCTGAAAGTACAACCACAATTAAAAAATTAGGCATGGAATTGGGGGGCAATGCACCATTTATAGTCTTTGAAGATGCAGATTTTGATAAGGCCATAGACATCGGTATTGGCTTGAAATTTGGTAATTCTGGGCAAATTTGCGTGGCAGCTAATCGTTTTTTGATTGAGGAAACTCTACATAAGCGTTTTATTTCAGAATATATTGAGCGTGTAAAACAATTAAAGCTCGGATTTGGATTTGATGAAAATCCAGATATGGGTCCAATGATTGACAAAAGAGCTAGAGACCATATGTTTGAACTAATTCAAGATGCTTTAGAAAAAGGTGCCGTACTAGAATATGGTGGTAAAATACCTGAAAATTATGATGAGGGATTTTGGATGGAACCTACTGTATTGTCTAACGTAACACCAAATATGCGGGTTTTTAGAGAGGAAATATTTGGTCCAATTGCCGCTTTTATGACCTTTAATTCAGATGAAGAAGTTTTAAAATTAGCCAATGATACAGAATTTGGATTGGCATCTTATCTTTTTACCAATGACCACAAAAGAATACAACGATTTAGTGAAGAATTAGAGTTTGGGGAAATTCAAATCAACGGAGTGAAATATGCAATATATCTTCCTCATGGTGGTATAAAAGAGAGTGGGATTGGCCATGACTGTTCACACCTAGCACTTGAGGATTATATCGTAAAAAAACGCATTTCAGCAGCATTATAAACTAACCAAAAAAAACAACCAATTATGGAACTATTTTTTCCTTTTTTACTTATCATATTTGCAAGCGTATTTCAAGGCTCCTTTGGTCTAGGAATGAAGTATATGGAACCCTTAAAATGGGAATCTTGGTGGCTCATCCATGTTACAATTGCAATGATTATTATTCCAGTGACTTGGGCATTCATTGTAGTTCCAGATTTTGCACTGGTATTGAAAGAAGCATTTACAAATCCTGATTTAAGTACTGTGGTATATTCCGCAATGTTCTTTGGTTTTTTATGGGGCATTGGAGGAATATTGTTTGGAGTGAGTGTACCCTATATCGGGCTATCCCTAACAATGGGCATTGTGATGGGGCTTGCAGGTTCTGTTGGCGCTTTGATTCCGTTTTTTCAGATGGAAAATGCCATAGAAAGTGTTCAATTTCCTTATGTGATTTCAGGACTAATCATCACATTGATTGGAGTGGCATTGACCGCAAAAGCAGGAATTGATAAAGATAAATTAGTCAATAGTAATGAGGGGGGAAAATCATCGATTGTCAAGGGAATTTCTATCGCAGTGGCTTGTGGTATTTTATCCGCTTTACTGAACGTTGGTTTTGTCAAAGCAACTCCTGTTGCAGAACTTGCTGAGCGTTTTGGATCAATTGAACGCAATGCTAGTTTAGCGGCTTGGGTTATTGTTTTGCTTGGGGCCTTTCTAATGAATGCTGGATATGCAATTTTTCTACTGTTTAAAAATAATACTTGGTATAATTTTAAGGTTAATCAATCCGCAAAATCATATAAATGGGCCATACTATCAAGTGTCTTTTGGTTTGGCGCACTTGGGGTATATGGACAAGGTGCTGCTTTAATTGGCCCCATAGGCCAAGTTATTGGATGGCCTATGTTACTTGGACTATCACTAATTGTTAGTAATTTCTGGGCCTACAAAGCTGGTGAATGGCAAAATGCTAAAAAACCATTTAGAATTTTATTTTTTGGGCTAGTTATTTTAATTCTTGCGAGTGTAGTTCTTGGTTACTCAAACAGTGTAACATAAGATATCTTGGATTATAAATCAGCTTAAATACTAATCAAGCCTTTTCAAAGTGTTTTAAATTCAAATCGGAATACCTTGATTTGTATTCTGAGGCGGAAATATGTTTTAATGACTTAAATACCCTATTAAAACTAGAGAGTGAATTAAATCCAGTATCAAAACAAACTTGAGATACATTTTTTTCACCATTAATTAGCATTTGGCAAGCCTTATTTATCCTATATTCGCGTATAAATTGAAAAGCTGTTTTGCCTGTTCTGTTTTTAAAATATCTACAAAAAGAATTTGTAGTCATGTATGAAACTGAGGCAAGATCTTCAAGTGATATATTTTTATTGTAATTTTCTGATATGTAATTAATTACCTTTTTAGTTCGGTCTTTAGTAGCCGATCCATCTTTCATTATAAAATTGTCAGATGATAATTCATGATAATTTTTATGGCTTGAAAGAGTTTTTAGTATTTTAAGAAGCAAAATAATTCGACTTTCATTTTTACTTTTTGATAATTTTAGCATTTGTTTTTTTAAACTGCGAGCTGTTGATTTAGGAAAAATTAACCCTTTATTAGATCGTTTTAGAAAATTATTTATTGAAGATAGTTCAGGGATTCTGAAAATATCTTGACCGCCAATAGTGCGGTTGAACTTTACCACAATATAATCAACCTCGTCTTGAAAGTTATTCATTTCATTTTTAAAAACGTGAGGTACACCACTGCCTATAAAAACAAGCTCTTCATTGTTGAAATAGTCCATATTATCACCAACAATACGAACTCCGTCCCCTTTTATAATGTACATCAACTCAAATTCATTATGAAAATGCCAATCATTTCCGAAGTAGGGTGATTTTTTTCGTTTGACGTATATGGAATTAAAGTTTGATTCTTCAGTAGATTTATACTTTAGCTTCAAAATAGTTATTTAATGTTAAAATTACCCCAAAATATTAATTTTTTCATAAATTAACAATATTCTAGGCCTATTTCACAAAAAAATTATCCAAAGCAATACGTAATTCAGCTTTAACATCTTGATATTTTGAAACCTCTGAAATATTTGCCCACTCAAACGGGTCAATTCGATGGTCATAGAGTTCCTCTGCACCATTTTGATAACGGATATACCTAAAATTTTTAGATCGTACCGATAAATGTTGATTTTTTGGATTTTTAGATTTCCAACTTGCTATAACGGTTAATGCTACGGAAGGACCTTCCCAAAGACTAGTTTCAGGATTTTCTAAAAATGGTTTTAAGCTGTGGCCATCTATCTCTGCGCCTTTCTCATTAAGCTTTGTATCGCCCTCCAAACCACATAAATCGTTTAATGTTGGGAAAATATCCACAAGGCTTACAGGATGAGACACTGTTTTACCTGCATTGTGGTCATAATCAGAATGCCTAATAATTAGAGGGACTTTAGTACTTTCTTCCCATAGAGAATATTTAAATAAATAATCTTTTTCTCCCAAATTATAACCATGGTCACTAAACAATATAACCATTGTATTTTCACTTAATTTTGATTGATCCAAGGCATTCATGACTTGACCAACCATGTCATCTGCAAAAGCCACACTTGCCAAGTAAGCTTGCGTGTAAGTTCTGAGAGCTAACTCTTTTGTTGAATAGGATTCTGTTAAAGTTCTAAAAGCCATTCGTCCACGGGGTTCTTTGTCTGAACCAACCCCTAAAAACGTATCGTCTTTGTCATTTTGTAATAAAATTGGTATCTGAACATCTTTAATGGGAAATAGGTCAAAATATTTTTGAGGGACGACCAATGGTGTATGAGGTCTAATAATCCCTAAGGCCATTAAAAAAGGTTGGTGGTTTTTTGTAGACTCTATTTTCTGTAATGTATTAATGGCCCATTGTACACTTTTTTCATCCGTCAGTAAATCGCGATCCTCATCGTTATTATAACGAAATGGGCCCCTAGTTTTCCAGTGAGTATTAAACCAGCCAGTATAACCAGAAGTAGAATCAGTCGGTTTTACCATTGGAACATCTTGAAGGGAAGCAAAAGTAGAATCTAATGGCCCAAGCGTTCCCATAGCTTCAGGGCAACTTGGGTGTAATGCTGCATTTTCTCCGTCAAAAGCCATTGGCCCATAATCTGAAACTTGACCAAGCTCATCCCAAACCCCTCTTTTGTCGACATGAAAAACCTTACCAGTTTTGTAGGTCCTGTATCCATTTGTTTTAAAATATTCTGGAATGGATTGGCTATTGACTTGTATTTCATTTTTTAGCCAGTTCCCAAAACCCCAATTTTTAGAGGTTGTGGGCAATATCCCAGTCATAAAACTGGCTCTAGAGGGAGAGCAAACAGGGACATTTGAATGCGCATTACTAAATAAAATACCTTGATTAGCCAGTTGATCGATATTTGGTGTTTGGGCTTGTGGATGCCCACCCATGACCCCAACGTAATCGTTAAGATCATCTAAAACAATCATTAGAACATTTGTTTTTTCTTGTGCAAAAGCATTGAAAACAATAAAATAGAATAGTGCAAAGCAGTACTTTGATTTCATAATTAAGTTTATTAGAGTTTATTTTTTCTTTTAACGTATAACGTTTTTGATACTTTTTTTATAGCTTCAACTAATTCACTGTATGGTTGATCTGTAATACTTACGACACCGATTCTAAAATTTTCACCATCCGATCTTCCAGTTGTAGGTTGATCAGACCATTGAAACCAATGGGCACCAATAAATTGAGTATGTTGGCAGGCCTCTTCAATATATTGCATATACAAATTTGCCTGATTTTCAAGAGAGGACGCATTTCTCAAACCACTCCCCCAAACTCCGTGTGATGCAGTGCCAAAATGAAACTCTCCAATTAGCATTGGTTTGTCAATTTTAGACAATAATTTAAAGTCTTTAACACCATAATCATAAATGTTAAAACTAACAACATCGCAGTACTGAGCTGCAATTTCATGTAAGTTTTTATTAAATTTTGATTTACCATATAATCGACTACCTAAGTATAGATGATTGGGGAATATTTTTTTAAATTCGGTAGATACGATATTGTAGTAAGTATCTGCAAAATAACTAAAAAACAGTTCTAAGTCAGCCATAAATTTAGATGAAAACATGGTTTTGTTATCACCCGAAATATTATTAAATGAAGTAAAATTACTGGCCCAAACTGAATTTAAACTATTAATTGAGCCATATTTTTTTTTCAAAAATTTTTCAAAAGCTTTTCTTGCTGGTTTTTTATTTTTAAGGGATAATATTTCATCCATTAAAGAAAATTTATGTTCCCAGTGGATTTCATTGTTTACAAATACTCCTAAAAGCCAGGGGTCTGAATTTTTATGCGCAATTCTTTGCAAGGATTTTTTTAATGCACTGGAAAATTCTGATGAAAATGGGTCTGGTAATTTGTCGATTTTTCCAATCCCTTGTAACTTAGGATGAATAATAATAGTGTATGGATGTTCAATAAAATCTGATTTTTTTGACCATGCACCGTAGGTGTTTACCCCCCAGTTTTTTAAGCGGCCTGCTGTTACATCTTGGTGTTTCTGTATCCAATTTTCCCCATATTTTCGTTTTAAGTTTAGATAATAAAAATTTATTTTGTCGGGTTTAAATATTAAATACTCCTTAGCTTGTCTTTTATGATATGACGCTGCTAAAGTCATGCTATCTTGATATTTTTTTACACTCAATCGTTCTAAACTCAAATCAGAAAACAAAACTTCTCTGGAAGTTGTTTTAGTGGCACTACCTCCTCCAATTCCAGTTATCCCTAAAGACCAAAATAAATATCCATCAGGATCAACAAACCACCACTTACCATCAAACTTTTTGGTATAAAAAAACCCTTTTGCCTCTTGTTTTGGTCCATTTTTCCAACCTCCGTATTTAGATAAATTACTGTTGAATGAAATTCCATGAAAATCTTTATAATCTTGATTTCCTAAAAATTCCAGAGTATCAATACTATGAAGTTTGCCTCTCCATTTCTCAGCATTGAATTGACCCATTTTATCTAAGATTGGATAGCTTAACTTAGAAAGTGTATTGGAATCATACTCAAGTTCACCAATTCCAAATGGGTGGTTAAAACCAATAAAATCTCCTTCCTCTAAAGGTTTACTTAAAGAGATTTTAACAAATAGTTTCTCTATTTTTGAAGAACTAGGTGCAGCCCAATGTGTTACATACCCACCAGGATATCCTCTAACTTTTTCAAAATGTGATTTCCAAGTATCTTCTTGATTTGGTTTTTGTCTGGTGATCATCATTTCGCAAGTTTTAAATTGATTGGGAGCTATTATAAAACGTGCTGAATTTTCAAGATGTGGTTTAGGATCGTGACTGATATCTAAAATTATTTTTGAAGATGAATTATTTTCGATATTAAAACCAATAAACCTGTGACTAGAGAAATCTAATGGACAATCTTTAAAATCCCAAGAAAATTCATAGTTTCTTTCAGAAATTTTATCATTAACAATGCGAATAATTTGATTTTCATCACAAGACTGATAAACTTGAGCAAAAAGGTTAAAATTGAATGCCCCTATTGAAAACAAAAAAAATTGTAAAATCGTTTTATTCATCTACAAATTTATTTATGAGTTGTTGCACTTCCTGATACAATTCCTTTTTGATATTTAGGTACTCTTTATCATATGCAATATTTCGCCATTCGTATGAATCTTTAGTGTGGTCGTACAATTCCTCTTGCCCATTCCCGTATAAAATATAGCGCCATTTTTTCGTTCTATACGAAAAATTTTGAGTTTTCACAGTAGTATTTTTACCAATGTTACCAATTATAGTTAAAGCTCCACTAGGCCCTGTCCATTCACTATTTTCAATTAATGGCCGTAAAGAATGGCCTCCAAGTTTGCCGCCTATTTCATTTATTCTATAATCGCCTTTTAATTTACAATAATCAATAAATGTAGGATATAGATCAATTAAAGAAACTGGTTGTTCAATTTCAGTAGCCATTTGATTATTTGGTAAGCGAATAATGAGGGGTACTCTAGTGCTTTCCTCCCATGGTGCATTTTTAAAAAGTTGATTTTTCTCACCCATTTGCCAGCCGTGATCGCTGGTAAAAACAACAATAGTATTGTGTTTGAGTTTGCTTTGATCCAGTGCATTAATAATCTTTCCAACCTGAGCATCGATAAATGACACACAGGCCATATAGGCTTGTAAAAAATGTTTTATTGCGAGATTACGATCTCCGCCGTAAGATTCTAGTAACATATTGTAGTATTTTGGTCCTTTTAAATCACGATGACCAAAATTTGATTCCCAAAAAGTATCATTAGAGTCATTCTCAATCCACGGCTCAAGATAAATCTCATCTAATGGATACATCTCAAAATATTTGTCAGGAGCATGCATTGGGGTGTGAGGCCGAACAAATCCAATTCCCATAAAAAAAGGTTGATTTAAATTATTGGATTCTAACTCTTTTATTTTAGTGATGGCCCATTCAGCGTGTAACTCATCTTGTAATAAGTCTCGATCATTCTCATTAATGTACCTAAAGGGTGATTTGGTCCAACCATAAACCCATCCTGTTTCGCCTTTCACACCTTTAGAAATCCCAGCATCTGACAAACGTCCATACGAACCATCAATTGGACCTATAGAACTAAATGGTTGAGGGACTTTGGGATTAGAAATATTGCTTTGCCCGTCAAAATAAAAAGGCCCATAATTATTACCTAACTTATTACCCCAAACGTCCCAATCCTCAAGTGATTTACCATGAGTGATTTTTCCAGTACCAAGGGTCAAATACCCGTTTTCTTTGAAATAACGCATGATGGTCTTATTGTGTTTTAACACCTTTTGTTCTTTTAAATCAGTCCATCCGAAATCTTTGGAGGTATGCGGGTATACACCTGTTATAAAACTATTTCTCGACGGAGAGCAGACTGGAACATTAGACTGTGCATTAACAAATCTAATCCCAGAATTAGCCAACCTATCTATATTTGGCGTTTTTATTTGCTTATGGCCACCAAAGGCACCTAAGTAATCATTTAAATCATCGCATACTATGAAGATTACATTGGGGTTTTTTAAGTCCTGCCCTTCACAATTTGGTATGATGAATATCAAAATAATTAGTAAAACAAAATTTTCAAATTTAAGTTTCATTTAATCTAATTTTTAATAAATAGCTGTGATTCATAGCCCTCTAATAAAATAAAATATATTCCCTTTGACAGTTTTGAAATTTCAAGGCCATTATCATAATACTTGTCCATAACAAGCTCCCCTGTTGTATTATAGATTTTTATCCTTGTAGATGGCATAAGGTTGGTAATAAATATTTTATTAGAGGAAGGATTGGGGTACAAGACTAAAGAGTCTGAAATTAATGTCTGATCTGAATGACCAAGAATTTCACCATTTTTTGAATTACATGCTCCAATATTTGGTGTTCCAAAGTCAAAATCTATTGGATTTCCATAAAAATCAACAACGGGGTAACTCGGAACGTGGTTAAAAATTCCTGTTCCTGCTCCAGGAATGGGTGGACCTTGATACGCTATTCCAGCATTAACTGCAGCACTATTGTTGAGTAACTGATACCCCAATTTATCACCTGAATTTTCATTATTGAAATTTGGATTTCCAAATACGGGATGGGTATCTAAGTTTTCAAAACTATTTCTTACATTCCCGAAAAACAAATTATTGCGCATGAACAGTGCAGTTCCATTAGTATTCATAACCATTTGTTTTCCACCAAGAAAAGCACCATTTGTAGCATAAAAAATATTATTAAAAATATAAGTATTCGTGGCTACAACATCAATGGCTGTGGAATAATCATAGTTCATCACGATAGTATTATTATAAATATAATTCTCATTGGAGTAATGTATATTCCCACCTGGCGTATTTTCATTGATCCAAATTGTATGGTTACTATTAACCCAGCCGGGGTTCTCACGCCACCCATCGTTAACACTCACATTAAAACGATAGACAGCATTAACATTTCCTCCTAAAATTTCAACAAATCCGCCTTCACAATCTTCCATATAATTATATTGAACAAAAGTGTTTTCGTTTTCATGGTCAATATGAATGCCATGAGAATCTAGATAGCCTCTAACGTGTAAGCATTGATTGTATTGAATTACCGTATTTATGGAACGCCATGTCCAAACTGAACTCCCACGATTTGGCATTCTGGGGTCTGAGTCGTCCCCTGGATATTCAAAAATATTATTTTCAATCAAACAATTATAAGTCCTTGATGGAAGAATACATGTACCACCAGTTCTAAAAAAATGATTGTTCCTAAATACAAAGTTTTTGTTTCGACTAATATCATTATTTCCATGACCACCACCATGCTTAACATGTACACCAAAGCGCTGCAAATCTGTAAAATAACAATTCTCAACCAGTACATCTTGAATATTTTTGGGATGGTCTTCAGAATTCCAAGAACTAAAAAATCTAAGTCCAGCAACCTCTAAGCCGTTAAAGCTTTCAGGTTCCAAAATAGGTTCTACGGCATAAACATTTTGAAAAATCATATTTCTGAAGGTAAAATTTCTCATAATTTGATTGCCTGTATTGTGAATATGAATCCCATAAGAATCTTTATCATCAATTCCGGTTCTGGAATGTAATCGTTCATTCTGGATTTCAAGACCATCAAAGATAATGTTATCATTGTTGTTCACATAGACCGCTTCCCTATAATCACCCCCACCTGAGGAGCCAACTTCCCCAGTAAGGATTGGTTTTGCTCCATTTCCATATGATGATATTATTATGGGGTGAGATAGCGATCCAGATCCATTTACTATGAAATGTCCATTGAATTGTTCATCAGATTTAAATAATACCTGATCTCCTGGCCCCAAATTTGTTTGTGATATTTTGTTCAATGACTTCCAAGCATTGGCTGGGGTGTCCCCAATATTTGTATCGTCACCGGTTGTAGCATCAAGATAATAAGTTGATTGTGCAAAGGAAAATACACTAAAAAAAACAAAACAAAAGAAATTAAATTTAACCATCATCCACTTTTAATTTTTATTTGGAATTAAAACAAAATGTAAATTTAGAGCTATTATTTAGGTGTACTTTACAACTCTTAACTAATACTAAACTATAATTAACTTAAATATATTTCATCCTTGCCATGGTAACTACTGAAAAACGATTGTTAATTTGGTAGTTTAACGTAACCTTTAATTATCATAAATTTACAATTCAAATAGATAATTTAAACAGGGATGTATTCAAAAAAAATAACATGGGGGCTAATTATAATTGTTTTATTAACTTTTTCTTGTACTGAAAAAAAAGCCCAAAACAAGTCGTCAAAAAACTCAACACCAAATATAGTGATCATTTATACAGATGATTTAGGTTTTGGTGATATCAGTGCAAACGGCGCCACAGAAATTCAAACCCCAAACATAGATAAACTGGCCAATAATGGAATTCGGTTTACTAACGGATTTTCAAGTTCGGCAACTTGTACACCTAGTCGTTATGCTTTGTTAACAGGTATTTATCCCTGGAAAAATAAACGAGCTAGAATTCTCCCAGGGACTGCACCCTTAATTATCGATACCGCTCAAGCAACACTACCAAAAATGCTAAAAAATAAGGGCTACCATACTGGAATCGTTGGCAAATGGCATTTGGGTCTAGGTTCAGGAAATGTAGACTGGAACAAACGCGTTTCGCCTGGACCAAACGAAGTGGGATTTGATTATGCCTACATAATGGCTGCCACTCAAGACCGAGTCCCAACTGTTTATATAGAAAATGGTAATGTTGTTGGATTAGATCCTAATGACCCTATCGAAATTGATTACGCCAATAACTTTGAGGGAGAACCCAATGGATTGGATAATCCAGAACTCATTTCAATGAAATGGCATCACGGTCATAACAATAGTATCGTTAATGGAATTCCTAGAATTGGATTTATGAGAGGCGGAGAATCCGCTAAATGGAGTGATATTGATATGGCAGATCACTTTCTCGTCAAAGCACAAGACTATGTCAAACAGCATAAAAATGAACCCTTCTTTCTATATTATGCCATGCAGCAACCTCATGTACCACGTACTCCTCACCCTCGTTTTGTTGGAACTTCTGGAATGGGTCCAAGAGGAGATGTTATTTTGGAAGCAGATTGGTGTGTTGGAGAATTCATAAAAACGCTTGATGATGAAGGACTCTTAGAAAATACTTTAATCATATTCTCAAGCGATAATGGCCCTGTATTAAATGATGGCTATTTTGACCAAGCTGTAGAAAAAATTGGAAATCATAAACCTAATGGCGTATTTAGAGGCGGTAAATACAGTCTTTTTGAAGCAGGTACAAGAGTTCCTTTTATTGTTTATTGGAAGAATCGTATTGCACCCAAAGTATCAAATGCCTTAATCAGTCAAATAGATATAATGGCCTCAATCGGTACCCTAATAGGTAGTGATATCGAAAATACTGACAGCCAAAAAATGTGGAATGTACTCTCTGGTCAATCTGATCAAGGCAGGAATTCTCTAATTATTGAGGCTACTACACGAACAGCTTACAAGCAAGGCGATTGGGTAATGATACCACCCTATGGTGGACCAGAAGTTTTAGAGCAAGTAAATATAGAGATTGGCAATTCAAGTAATTATCAACTTTATAACCTTAAGGACGATAAAAGTCAACAAAATAATTTGGCAAACTCAAAGCCTGAAAAGCTTCAGGAGTTAATAAAAGCCTTTAATGCAGAGAAAGGGAATGCCAACACCAAGGTTGAAGCTATTGAATTAAAGTAGCTTTTAATGAAAATTATTGTTCTAAGATTTAGGTAATCAGTAGCTTGATGGAAATCTTCTTACTATTTCGTTCCAAAATCATTTCATAAACTCCATGCTTTAATGCTGCAATTGCAACATTAGGGTGTTGTTTTGAAATACGTCCTTCTTGCTTGACTTTTCCCAAAATATCAAGAAGTTTATAGTCATATGTATCCTCTACTCCACCCAAAATAATTAGTCCTGAAGCAATAGGATTTAATACATGGACACCAACACCCTCAAAATATAACGCTCCATTTTTTGAATTATTTGCACCAATATTTGGGGAATAATTCTCATCGATAGGTTGATTAAAAAAATCTTTAGTAGGTGTTTCCTCTACAGATGAAAAAACAAATGAGGCTTCGACAGGAAAACGTGGATGAGCAAACTCACCAATATATGGGGTGCCGGAATTGATTGTATTAGGCAGGTCATTTACATCATTCTCATTCACAGAGCCAGATGATGGTTTTCCCAATAACTTATGGTCGTCTCTGTCCATAAAGCGTTTAGATATTTCCCCCAAGAAAAAATTATTTTTAACGGCAGATAATGAGTCTTTCAATATCATTTGTTTTGTGCCAATTCCCGAACCGTTAACAGCGTAAAAAATGTTATTAAAAATTCGTGTATTCAATGCATTGATATCTATAGCTGTTTGGAAAGGATAATCCTTGCGATCTAAAATTATGGTATTATTATAAATAAAACTATTGTTGGATTCGTGCCCCCCTTTACCGTTTATTTTGTTGTTTAACCAAATGGTGTGATTACTATTTTTCCAGTTTGGGTTTTGGCGCCAACCATCGTTCTTACTAATATTAAAACGATAGGTAGCACGCTCATTATCTCCTAAAATTTCCACGAATCCCCCCTCACAATCTTCCATATAATTATATTGAACCACAGTGTCTTTGTTATGATGGTCAACATGTATGCCGTGTGAATCTAAAATACCTCTAATTCCAATACACTGATTATATTGAATAACTGTATTGACACTATAATAATTCCAAACAGCACTACCTCTACCAATCATTCTATCATTTGTTTTTGCTCCTGGCTGATCAAATATATTGTATTCAATAAGGCAATTTCGGGTTCTAGAAGGTAATATACATGTTCCTCCAATTTTTGAAAATTCATTTCGTCTAAAAATAAGATTAGTATGCCTATGATCTTTTCCTTTTTTACCTTGGGCATGCTTGATATGAATACCAAAGCGCTGCAAATCAGTAAAATAACAGTCCTCCACCAAAACATTATCGATGTGGGCTTTATCCCAATCAGAAAAAAATCGAATAGCGGCGACCTCAAATTGGTTGAAGGCGTTTTGGTTTGAAGGATCAACATAAACTAGAGAATAGACATTCCTGAAAGTCATTCTTCGAAAAATAAAATTGTGCATCACCTTGTTGCTGGAATTGTGAATATATATACCAAAACTATGCGCATTATTATACTCCAATCTGGGCTTCAATCTATTATTTTGAATTTCTAAGTCTTCAAAAACAATATGTTCGTTGTTATTAACATAGATTGCTTCTCTAAAATCACCCCCTTGTTCCTTATCTAATTGCCCCGTCAGAATGGGTTTATCACCACTATCATATGACGTAATCACTATTGGCTGATTAAGATTTCCTGAACCATTAACAACAAAATGGCCTTTGAATGTATCACCGGTTTTAAAAAAAACTGTATCCCCTGGCTTTAATTTCTGTTTACTAATCTTTTCTAAACTCTTCCAGGGCTTTGATTTGTGTCCTTTATTGGAATCACTTCCCATTGAACTCGATAAGTAATAATTGGTTTGTGCATAACCAATTGAGCATAGAATTATGAATATTACAAGGTTAATTTGTTTTATTATTTTCATTTTTGATACAATATTAATTTTACAAAAGTTATGTTTTAATGTTGAAAATGGTTCAAAGTTTTAAATTAAAATTAGTGTAATATGATAGGTATGTATCATATCCTTTTTAAATATTTTATTTGTAAACACTTAATTCTTACTTAGACTATATGAAATTATATTCATCAATATTTTTTCGGCCACTGGATCTTTCCCAAGGTTTTCTATAATCCGTAGTGTGGAAAGTAACATTTGACCTTTTCCATGGTCAGACTCCAAAACATCAGCCGCCCACCAAACCTCACCAGGGCCATTATAATGTCTAAGCATAATGTCATTATTTGGAAAATGATCATAACCGATCATTCCAACAATATAAACCCCCTCCTGTTTTGCCATTGAAGTTATTGGGTGTATGTTTTCATAAACGCCATGCATAATTTGATTAGTGGGAAGTCCCTCAAAAATGGGGTGTTTCTTTATTATGTGTGATTTCGCAGCCCAACCACCAAGAGTGGGCCATTTTCCTAACATTTGAGCATTTGTTGGTAAGCCTTGTTGGGGAATTTCTTTTAAAACTCTGTCAAAATTTTTGGTTGGTTTACCCTTGACCTCTAAAAATACAGCATATCCACCCTTGTTCACATGATTTTGTATCATTTCCGCATCCTCAGCGTATTGCTTTTTATTTTCTGATTGGCCTACAATTACTGGGATATCAACATCTAAAGCTGGTGTAAAGGGAATAAAATTGATTTTTTTAGATACTAAGAAGTTTGTTAAATCCCCCTTTGGATCGTGTAGCGCAAACAATTCTTTTGGTAGTTGATAACTTTCATTATCAAATACATCAAAACTTTCAGAATTTTCAGTAATAGCATTTCCTTTTTTATCTAAAATGACTGCATGAACTTTATAACTTCCATTCATTTTTAGACTAGATAACTTTTTATCGAAAAGAACATTGATGCCACGGTCTAAATCACTTATAGAGGTTTCACTAAAGACAATATTATCCAAGGAATCCTTGATTGAAATTACCGCTTTAACGTCAGAATGATTGTTTTCATTGACGCCATAAACCTTTAAATTAAACCCTTGATTTTTAAAAACATTTCTAGGGAGTATTCGAATTGGAGCAACAGTGGGTTGGTTTGCAGCTTTGGTCATGTCATAAGCCAAAGTTTTTGGATTTCTCCAAAGGTCCAGAAGACCAGCACCTAAAACCCAATCACCTCCAACAAGAGCATGTATGCAATAGCCTTTTATTGAACTATTTAATCGTGAAGCTTCAATCATGCGTTTGTTGGCAATTCCGTGCATTTTTTGCTGCTCCAAGTATAGTAATTCTGTATTTTGATAAATACCATCAAATTCAATTTTTTTCAAGACTGAATGAAACCCTTGGTCTAAGAATTTGTGGTATACAGTAGGGGCTAAAATGGGATTACCCTTTTCTTTAAAGGTGATATTATTTTGAACTAAATTTGGAGTACTTCCATACCCAAGCTCAGAAATATATGACATAATTCCTGGAACAACATTTTTTCCGTACCCCTTAACTTTGGAAAGCTTGAGTTGTTTTTTCTCGGATTGTGTTTTACCCGTAACCAAGTAACCATCAAATTCCATCTGATTAACCTGGGAACCACTGTAATGGTGAATATCATTAAACTTCGTTGGGGTTGTTTCATAAGGGAGATAAATATTTGCTCCTTCACCCCAACCCCCAGATTCATCGAGAATCATTCGACTTGGATCTAGTTCTCTAGCTAAAACAGACATTTCGTTGAGCATTTGTGTTAAAATCGGTCGGTTAATTTCATTAAAAAGCTCCCATTGTACTATAGATGTTCTGTTTCTATTATTCAAAATAGTCTTTTTTAACTCATTTTCTACGACAAACGGTAATCGTGGAGTAGAAATAGGTCGATACATACATTCAACAACAAGACTTCCGACGACTAGCACCCCCAATTCGTCACAAAGCTCTAACCACATTTTTGGAGGTGGTTTTCGCCATGGTCTAATCATATTAAAGCCTGCTTCTTTAGCTAATTTAATTTCTTTTATTGCCATTTCTCTGGAGTCTGGGTAAGCCATACCGACTGGATACAAACCCTCAAAAAATGCAGCTTTTAAATATATTGGCTTGCCGTTTAAATAAAACTCATCATTTTGAACTGTGAACTCTCTAAACCCAAATTTATGTCTCCACTGATCGGAAATTTTTTCTTTTTGTTTTAAAATGATTTTAAGCTCATAAAGATTAGGGTTGTCCACATCCCAAAGCTGAATGTTGTCAAATTTTAACAAATAATTGGTTTGCGTTTTTCCTGGACTCAGTGTCAAAGATTTTGATTTCGATACCACTTGAGCCTCGCCTTGATTAAAAACTTCAAGCTCTAGACTAGCTTCAATAGGCGAAATTTCATGATTGTAGATTTCCAGATTAACTTCTAATGTTTTATTGTCGATATCAGTTTCAATAAAAACATCCTTTAAATGAATAAATCGTTTTCTTAATAAAGAAACAGATTGCCAAATGCCTCCATTAATAGCACCTCTCCACATGGGAACCTCTTGCCTTCCCAAACCATCTATGTTTTTATCGGTCAATATTATTGGGGTAATAACGCGTACAATTATTGAATTCTCTTTATTTAAATCAATAAGTTGGTCTATCCTAAAGCTAAATGGAGTGTATCCCCCTTCATGAAATCCTACAACCTCGTCATTAATCCATATCTCAGATTTGTAATTTACTGCATCAAATTGAAGTTCAATAATTTGGTTGTCCCAGTGTTCAGGAATCGTGAAGGTTTTTCTATAAAAAGCAACACCCTCATAATTTTCATTAAAAGACTCTAATGTAGATGGTACAGAAATAGTTTTTTTGTGAGTGAGTTTATCAAAATTTTCATTCAAATGCCATTTTTCATCAATCCCTATATTTTTATCATCATAAATAACTTCCCATGAACCATCTAAACTTAGTCGTTCTATCCCATGTCCAGCTTGAGCAATAACATTGGTTGAGAGTACTATAAAAAATAGAATCAACGATAAAATAGCTGTCTTGTTAATCATATAAACTTCATATTTTTTTTTTACAAATATCTTTGGCATTTTAAATACTGTATCTACACTAGTTAACAATAATTGGACACAGATTAACATCGAATTCCAATATTTTGGTAATTTTTGATTAAAATATGTTAATTTGAAATTAAACAATTTTTGGTTATGCACTAATTTTACATTGTCAATTTAATAATTACTTAAAAATTGACGTTAAAATTTATTAACTAAGCAAAAATTTATGAGAAATTTTAAGAAATTATATTCGAAAAAAAGAATTTCACTACTCATCACTGTCGTATCTATTTGTACAATATCTGCACAAAAAATAAAAGGTACGGTCAGTGGTGGTGGAATGCCCCTTCCTGGAGCAAGTGTTATTGTTAAAGGAACTACTAATGGGACTGTTACAGACTTTGATGGGCTTTATGAAATTGAAGCCAACGGTAATGATGTAATTGTGATATCTTATGTTGGATTTAAAACCATGGACATAGCTGTTAACAACAGAGCAGTCATTGACGTTCAAATGATTGAAGATACAGCAAAGTTGGATGAAGTCGTAGTCATTGGATACGGAACAAGTAAGCGAAAAGATTTAACAGGTTCAATATCTTCGGTTAAAGCAGAAGAAATTGACAAAATCAAGACGGTATCATTTGAAGGAGCTTTGGCTGGACGTGTTTCAGGTGTTCAAATTGTGTCTTCAGAAGGTGGTCCCGATGCTGCATTTAAAATCAGAGTTCGTGGAGGAACATCTGTGAATGCGAGTAATGATCCCTTGTATGTTGTTGATGGATTCCCTATATCGGGTGGAGGAATTACAACATCAACCGGATTAGGAAACAGTACAACAAGTCCATTAACTACGTTGGATCCTAGTAATATTGAATCGATAGATGTTTTGAAAGATGCCTCTGCTACAGCAATTTATGGATCTAGAGGAGCGAACGGGGTCATCATAATCACAACCAAAAAAGGAAAAAAAGGCCGAATGAATCTAAATTTTGAGACCTACACTGATTTTTCTACTTTATCCAATAAACTGGATGTCCTAACCCCCCAAGAATGGATCGATTACAGAAATGACTTCCAACCTTGGTCACCAGATCTTCAAACGCAAAAAAAATACCTTGCTCAGACCTACCGTATACCTACAGTTGATTCTGATGGCGACGGCGTTTTAGATACAGACTACGTTGGTGTGTCAGCGGATGACCCAAGGCTGTTTGTTGATGATTGGCAAGAAAATATCACGCGAACTGCTTTAGCTAAAAACTATAGAATATCTGCCAATGGTGGAAGTGATAATACGTCCTACTTTGCCTCTTTCTCTTATCTTGACAGAGAAGGTATAATTCGAACATCAGAAATTGAGCGTTATACACTCAACTTAAATGTAACCCAAAAAATTAACGACAGGTTTCGTGTTGGAATTAACTCTAACATTGGCTACACCACAAGAGGCGGAGTTGTAACAGCAGCCACAAATAATGGACAAGGACGAGCAGGAATTGTAACGAGTGCTGCTCTTTTTAGTCCAGTGATGCCAATCAGACCAACCGAACAAGACATGATCGAAGAGGAGACTTCTCTGGGGATTGTTTACGATGAAGATGGCAGAATGATTTCCAATCAAAATGGTGACTTAAATAATCCCATGACAATGTTAACAGAAAACACTAATACTGGTACCAATTTTCAAGGTCGTTTTAATGCCTTTTTGGAATATAATATTTCTGATGATTTAACGTTCAAATCATCAGTAAGAGGATTTGCATCAAATTCAAAAAACAAAGCTTACTACAGTAGTAGGTTTGGTTGGGCAAGAGCCATTGGAGGACAAGCTATCACCAATTTTGGCAACTCAACTAGCATTGTTACTGAACAAAATTTAAATTTTAGAAAAAGTTTTGGGGCTCATAGTATCAATGCAACTTTGGTTGCTGAGCATCAGCAAAATAAATATGAGTATCTACAATCTAGATCTTCTGGATTTGATATTGAAAATCTAAATTTAGATGCTTTACAACAAGCATTAGAAACACAACCCACAGTTTCAAACGCCATTGACTCTTCCTTAGAATCTTACCTTGCAAGAGTTCAATTTAATGGTTTTGACAACCTTCTTCTTCTTACTGCTAGTGCACGATATGATGGATCGTCACGATTTGCTGAGGGAAACAAATGGGGGTTTTTCCCTTCGTTTGGAGCGGCCATCAATTTCTCTGAACAGAACATTTTAAAAAGCAGTATTTTTAATACGGTGAAGTTGAGAGGTAGTTATGGAGAAACTGGTAATACAGAAATTGGATCTTATTTATCATTATCCAGAGCTGGGTTTTCAAGCTATATCTTTAATGGAAATACACTTGAAACGGGAGCATCAATCGACCGCTTACCTAATCCAGATTTGACGTGGGAAACCACTACTCAAACAGACTTTGGTCTATCTCTATCTTTATTAAATAACAGAATTAATTTAGAGGCCGATTACTACAATAAAATAACAAGTGATTTATTACTTGAAGTACCATTACCTGCAACATCCGGATACCAAACAAGCTTTACAAACATTGGATCGGTCAGAAACAGAGGTTTTGAGTTTGCTATTGATGCCGCAGTTGTTCAAAACAATAATTTCACATGGAATACAAATTTTAATATCAGTTTCAATAAAAATAAAGTTTTGGATTTGGGTGGAGCCCAAGAATTTTTTGTCACAGCCATTGGTGATAATCAAATTCAAAACGATTATATCATAAGAGTTGGTGAGTCTTTAGGCTCAATTTATGGACTGCAAGATGATGGTGTGTATAATTTCAATGATTTTGTTGAATTCGATGGTTTAACAGATGCGGAAGCCGCTGAATTACTCTATTCTAATGTTACTGGAACTGAGAACTGGTATTCTGTAAATATTTATAATCTTAAAGACGGAGTTGTAAGAAATTCTCTTGTACAGGATGGAACATATCGCCCTGGGATGACCAAATTTGTGGATCACAATGGAGACGGTATCATAAATGATGAAGACCGCCATATAATAGGAAATACACTACCCATCCATGTAGGTGGTTTTTCAAATAATTTCACCTACAAAAATTTTGATCTTTCCATTCAAACGCAATGGTCCTACGGAAATGATATTTACAACAAAAACATCAAAAAGGGGACAAGTACAGCTAATCCTTGGTCAAGTAAATTGGCTTTAGTCAACCAAAGATGGTCACCAGAAAATCCAAACAATACACTCACCTCTTTTAACACTGGTGCTAGTGGTAACATTAACTCAGCTGCCTATGCCCGTTATATTGAGGATGGATCATATTTAAGATTAAGTAATATTACCCTAGGATATACGCTTCCAAATAAAATAGCCAAATCCGTTGGTCTAAAGTATCTACGACTATATGCTGCAGTTGATAATGTTTACGTATGGACAAAATATAGTGGATGGGATCCAGATGTCAGCGTAGGAAGAAATCAACTGACCCATGGCTTGGACGTGGACTCATACCCAAGAGCTAGAACAGTACGGTTTGGAATAAATGCTAGACTTTAACTATAAATTAAAAAAATTATGAAAACAAAATTTAAATTATTGTGGGCTTTTTCAACGCTTCTGTTGTTAATTAATACAAGTTGTGAAAAAGAATTTTTACATGAAGAAACAACTAGCTTTATCAGCCCCGAGCAACTTCTGCTAAATGAAGAAGGTGCAGAAATATACGTAATTGGAGCCTATGATGCCATTAGAGTCTTAGCTTCTAGCTTCGACGGATGGTTTAGCATGTGGGGAACCCTAGGTGCAGATGAAATTGTGGTCCCAAACTGGGGTACAGACACTAAAGAAATTTACCTCCAATCTGTATCACCTTCAAATGCAACCATAAGAACCATCTGGGAAAATCTTTACCAATCTGTGAACAAAATTAATAGTGTTGTAGACCGATTGTCCGCAATGACAAGCGAGCAAATTAATGATGAAAGAAAAAATAAACTTATCGGAGAAGCTAAGTTTTTGAGAGCCACATTGTACTTTGCGCTTGTTACTACTTGGGAACATATCCCTCTTGTTGATTCTGAAACAACTGATATAAACGATTTATTTGTATCACAAGATAACAACGGTGATGGAACGATTGACAACGCAGACACCAAGTTGATTTACGATCTTATTGAAGCTGATTTATTATTTTCAGAGTCTGTTCTAGATGCCATGCAAGGCCAAGGGAGAGCAACCAAAGGAGCTGCTCAGGCGCTTTTAGCAAAGGTCTACTTGCAAATGACTGGATTCCCACTATTTGAACATAATAAATTTGCACTTGCTGAGGCAAAACTTCAAGAGGTCATTGACAGTGGAGTCTATCAACTTGAAACGCTTTACCCTGATGTTTTTAGTATAGAAAATGAACAAAATAATGAAATGGTATTCGCCATTGGATTTGATGGTCCAGGATTAAATCAAGGAGGTAAGCTCGGAACTTTTTATGGTCCATTAGGAAATACTGAAAATGGTGGTCAAGCTGGAAATAACTGGTTTGTAAATTGGGAATTAGCTGGAGATAGTCAATCCAATGCCAACGGAGGTAGTGGATCGTGGGGTGCAAGAAACAACTTTGCTTTTGCACAAGGTTACCAAGAGGACGACATCCGTTGTCGAAATAACATTGCTAAGCATCGTGTTAATGAACCTCAGGGATGGACACCATATGATGGCCTATACAACGCAACAGCAAGAAAACCACAAGTAGATTGGAGACGAGCAACATGGAAACCATGGAAATGGCATAATATAAGACCTAGTAACTGGGGGACCGATACCCCATTCGATCAACCCTACATACGCTATGCAGATGTACTTTTAATGTATGCTGAAGCCAAAAATGGACAAGGTATATTAACCCAATCTGATGTAGACAATACCGTTAACTTATTACGGGGGCGTGCACGTGTTTTCCCAGACGGAGTAATTATGCCAGACACTGTTGCACCGGATATGGTTTTGGGTGCGCAACAAGCTAATGCAGATGAAATTTTGAGTGAAAGAAGAAAAGAACTTTGTTTTGAAGGGTGGAGACGAAATGATTTAATACGATTTGGAAAATATGCGCAAGCAGTCAGTGTAACACAACCTGCTTGGTCAAATTCTGGAAATCCAGCCACTCAATACTCAGATTTTGAAATTAGATGGCCTATACCTGCATCAGAACTTTTAATCAATCCAAACTTGATACAAAATCCTGATTATTAAATTATCACAAACAGGAGATAAAAGGAACTTGATTACTCAAGTTCCTTTTTTATTTTAAATAATAATTTATGAGCTGGTAATGGATATTCTGCTTTTGGTATAAGTAATGTATCGAGGCCAACAAATCTGATAGAAATAATGACCTAGGATAATGTAATCCAGACGTTGGTTTTAATTTATGAAGGATTGACGACAAATCCTGTACATAAGATTAATGTGTTATTATAGTAAATAATGAAAATAAAACGTATTTAAACATACTGTCTAATTTTCATTTTTAGTCCACCACTCGTCTTCACCCAATGTTGGGAATATTCTGTCTTTATTTTTTTTATTCCAATGATCCCACGCATTTTGCAATTGTTTTTCCAAAACAACGTTGGAGCCTTTAGTGTTTTTTGACTCGGAAACATCAAGTTTCAAATTATAAAATTCTGACTCTGATCTTTTATTTGATTTGAGTAGTTTATGTTCTCCATGAATTACTGCCATGGCGTTTTGTTCCCACTTTCTCCAAAATAAATAATCATGAGGCGCGCCTTGCTTTTGTCCTGTCAGGTAAGGTATGATATTTACACCATCTAATGGTTTTTTTGGATTTGTTTTAATATCTAAAATATCAACCATACTCGCCATGATATCCAATGAAGATACCGATTCTTCATACTTTGTATTGGCAGGAATCAAACCTTTCCACTGTATGGCGAATGGAACCCGAAGCCCACCTTCATAAACATCTCCTTTAAGCCCACTCAAAGGGGCATTAGATGATGCATTATTATGCGCCCCTCCGTTGTCAGATAAAAAAACGATTAGCGTGTTTTCTTCAATTCCATTATCCTTAAGGACTCGAAGTACATTGCCGACACCATCATCAACAGCACTAACCATAGCTGCATAAGTCTTTCTTTTTGTATCCTGTATTTCTGGAAATCTTGAAAGGTATTTTTCAGTGGCATGCATAGGTGTATGTGGAGCATTATAGGCGAGAAATAAGAAAAAAGCTTGGTCACTTTTAGCCTGTTTATCAATAAAGCGAAGGGCTGCCTCGCTGAGCTCATCTGTTAAGTAGTCGGTTTTATAATCCTCAAATTCGAGTGTTTTATGATTTTCCTTTAACTTAGTCCTATACCAAGCCCATTTTGACTTAACATTTTCAAGATTTTCTATAGTCAATTGATTCATAAAGTAATTATGCCCACCAGATAAAAAACCATAGAAATAATCAAATCCTCTATTTAATGGGTGAAAATTTGGATGTGTCCCCAGATGCCATTTTCCAACAACAGCGCTTTTATAGCCTTTGGTTCTTAATACTTCAGCTATTGTTTTTTCGTCGAGTGATAAGCCAGCAATGTTATTGGCTGGGTCTATGGTTGGATTGGTAGTAAAGCCAAATCTATCTTGATATCTTCCAGTAATAAAACCCGCTCGGCTAGGCCCACAAACGGGAAATGACACATAGCCATTAACTATATGAGCGCCGTTGTAAGCAATGGAATCAATATTTGGTGTAGGGATGTCTTTACAACCATTATAACCAACATCTGCATAGCCCATGTCATCGGTCATGATAACAATCAAGTTGGGTTTGTTGTTATTTTGTTGAGCCGAAAGCAACAAACCCGAGAACAAAACAAATGTTAAAAAAATTTTAGACTTCATGCTTATTTTAATATTTGATTAAGTTGATTTCGCAACATTTTTAGTTTTTTTCTATACTTTTTGTTATTAACCACATTGTACCATTCATAAGGATCTTTTTTGTTTTGATACAACTTTTCAAAGAAAACAAAACAATGGAATAGGTAAGATGCTAAAAATTACCCGTGATTTTGTAATAATTAACATATCTTCAATGTTTTTAAAATTGCTTTATATAATCTATTTCAACCAAGTCGTTTTTCTTGCCACGAAACGATATACTCAGCTTTGTTGAACCGCTCAAACTGGTATTTTTATTGAGCGGAATCAACACTTCTTCAAAAGACGAATTACCCGAATATTCTGCACTGCCTAAGTCACCATAATCATTTGCAACAAAAATTTTCAAGCTGGCATTAGATTTCATTTTTATGACTATACTTTTTTGTTGATTGGTTTCTCTAATCTGTAATCCTTCTTTATATATGGTGCCCTTTTTGCTATCAAGTTTAAAATCCAGAAATCCTAGACTACCCGCCAAATTGGAAAAAATGTCTATCGATTTCCAACCCTCGGTTTGCCAACCACCACAATTAAATTCAAAATAAAGAAGTCCATCACTTGGGTCTCTGTTATTGGCTGTTTCCCATCTGTCGGATAGGCCGTCTCCATCTGAATCCACGCGGTATATCTCGTACTCTGGGTTCACCCCTTCTCCCCATTTTTTTCCATCGCCATTTGCTTTTAAAGATGCTATGGATTCTGGAGCTGAGCCCATGTCGCCTGACGCCATCCATTGATTTAGTAATGCCCGGTGCTGTTCAAGCACATTTTGGTATTCCACATTGTCAACAAGGTTAAAAACCATGGCAGGGTCTTCGTAAACATTATATAATTCTTCAGCGGGTCTTTCACCAAAATATATTTGTTGATGAATTTTTGAAAGTTTATTGGTTTCATATAAATGATGAAGATTCCGTATAGCAGGTTTTGAATCTCTGTATTGCGGTTGTAAAAAAATACGGTCTGTTTTATAGTTTTTAACGTACCTAAATTGTTCAGTTCTAAGCGTTCTTACCCTGTCAATTGTATGATCTAATCGGTCTTTGTGTGCAGCAACAAATGCTCGTGGTGTAAAGTTTTTTGAAAATAAATTTTGTCCTTCGTACCAATTTGGCACATCAACACCTGCCCATGAAAGCGTTGTTGCTGAAAGGTCTAACATATTTACCAAGTCATTTCTAACACTATTTTTTGGGACATATTTATCTGGTCCCATAACCATAAAAAGCACATACAATCCTCCTTCAGTGAGCATTTGTTTATGTCTTGGAAGGTTGTTGGCACCATGGTCTGAAAAATAAACCACAATGGTGTTTTGGTGCAGTCCTGTTTGTTCTAATGCTTGTAAAATCTGCCCAATAATTTTATCATCAACACGAATCGCATCGTAATGTTGCGCCACAATTTTTCTAAATATTTCATTGTCTGGATAATCGGTAGGCACTGAAACCTTATTAGGATCAACTCTAACGCTTTCTTTTAAATAATCAGTATTGTTTTTACCTCCTCTCAATTGGATTTGCCCAAAAAATGGTTGCTTATGAACCAATTCGGAGAAATCTGTACGTTTTTTGAGCTTATAATTGTACGTCTTGGTCATATCCCAAATAAAATTATAATCTGCCTTACCATGGTTAAAGGTGGTATATCCATTTTCAATTAGTATTTCAGGAAGTAATTTGTAGTCTTGAGGTATGAATAAACGGGTCTCTTGGGTACGTGACGAGCGGTGCTGGTGAGCACCAAATCGAATGGCAGATTGACCGACAATTAGAGCTGACCTTGTAGCTGAACACACAGGTGCTGGAACATAGGCTCTGTCAAAACGAACACCCGCCGCAGCTATAGAATCTATGTTTGGCGTGGCATTCGCATTGATTTTATCTCCATAGCAACCCATCCATGGAGACGTGTCTTCTGCATAAATCCAAAGTATGTTGGGTTTTTGAGCCTGTAAAAGTGATGTTTTGGCTACTAAAACAATGAAAAAAAAATAAAAAACCCTATTCATTGGAATTTAAATTATCGGTTCTAAATGATGATACAGGAAGACCATTTCTCCCAAAAAGCGTTGGTAATACACAGTTTTTAAATCCATAACGCACCGCTTTAGGATGGGGTACTTTTTTAGAAAACACCCTAATTTTTTGATCGCTATGATAGGGGCTCGTCATAACTGTATTTGCAGGATAAAAAATCATATCAGCTCCTGCTATTTCAAAATTTTCTGAAGCATCTACATTCTTATTTAAGTGTACACGATCTGAAAAAGTTAAAGTGATCTCTTGGTCTTCTACAAAGTAATTTTTTAATGAGGGTGATTTGAAATCATATCCACTAATCCCATAATCTTTAGCAAGTGCTATATAGGATAGACGCTTGCCAACTTCTGTTTTTTTTGATGGATGGATTTGGGTGCAATCACCAACATCTAATGTAACTACCATCTCTGAATTTTTCAATGAATGACTTGTGTTTAACTGTGCTTCTCTTAAAAAAGCAGAATTTCTTTTTCCGTAATTGAAAGGAGCAATCTGGGCATAATAAAAAGGGAAATCTCTATTATTCCATTTTTTGCGCCACGATGTTACCATGGCATTAATTATTTGTTCATATTGCTCCGCATTATGACGGTTCGATTCTCCTTGGTACCACAAAATTCCTTTCATTCCATAGCCAATTAGAGGATGTATCATGGCGTTGTATAACACACTTGGCGTTTGTTGTTTCATTTTGGCCATTTTTTCAGGTAATTCTAAACCTAAATCGTTTAATGTGCTTGAGTCTGTCCATGCCTCTGCTGAAGAAGCGCCCCAGGCTGTTACAATAATTCCAATGGGAACCTCTAACACTTTCTCAAGTTGTTGAGCAAAGAAGTAACCAACAGCACCGAAGGACCCTGATGTTGAAGGGTCAGCTTTCTCCCATTTACCTTTTATGTTGTCCAAAGGCTTTAAACTTGCATTTTTCTGGACAGTAAAAAATCGAATTCTATCATTTTTTGAATTCACAATTGCATCCAACCCGCCTTCAATGAAATTGCCATCTAACCCCCCTTTAAGAGGTAGTTGCATATTAGATTGCCCCGAGCATATCCATACCTCACCAATCAATACGTCGTTTATTATTATTGAAGATGACCCCTTTATCGTAATCGAATGAGGGCCACCAGCCACAGGGGTTGCTAATTGCAGCTTCCATTTTCCGTTTTTTGATGTGGTTGTTTTGGCTGTCTTTCCCCATGAGCTAACAACATTAATTTTGGTGCCAACATTATCTGTGCCCCATAAATAAATGTCTTTCTGTTGCTGTAACACCATGCCATCGTCAAAAACAGCACCCACAGTGGTTTGGGCGATGGAAATTAAGTTGGAACAAATCAGTAAAAGAAAAACAAGTGTTTTTGTATGCATATTTTTAAAGTCACTTTTTACACAGTTAAAATTATGTAATAAATTAGTTATTTTATAAATAGCTATTACCTGATTGTTAATACATATTATCAAAAAAATAATTTTCAACAGTTCTAAGGTAAAATAACATTATTTAAATTTTTATAGTTTTTTAAATTCAAAGCGTGTGCGTATTGAAGGATATGTGATAGTAGCAAATGTTGATACTTCTATGGTCAATCATAAATTAGTAAGAAAAATAAATTATTGACCAAGCTCTATATAAGATATGAAACTAGGAGATGTAAGTTAAATATATCTAATTATAATTATTAAATAAATGATTTAATTATAAAATCTCGTTGAACTTTTTTAGCATGGATGAATTTTTTCTATAATTTGGTTTGGTTGGACTATTTTTTTGTTTCATTTTAATTTTATAATCCTCAAAAAAAATTGATTTTATACCCTGGTTATCGCTAAAAACAATATCAAAACCGATTTTAATACAGTTTCAGCGGTTCTAATACGGTTTATTACGGTTTACGCTATTTCTGGCCGGTCTGTTTGATTGATATTGGAATATTATTTTATAAAATAATCTTTATTTTCTACAATAATTTTTGTTCGATTAACTTCGTTATATATAAAAAAAAGGCACACATTAGCGTACCTTTTTCAATAACCATTAGAGCTATAATCAATTTATTCTTCCTTAGGATTTCTACTTCTGTTAATATTGAATAGTATAACAGAAACTGCTATGACTGAAATAACTCCAAGTGAAAAATAGAGCATAGCATAATTTGGTTTTGAACTATCGCTATAAACCTCATTATCTTTAATAATGCCCATAATCTGAGCCTGTTGGGTTGATGTTCTTAAACGATCCATACCCTCAAGTTTCAATTGTTCCATCTTGTTATAATTTAAATAAATATTAATTCCTGTTTATTATTAATCATAAATCGAATATCATAGATTCGAGATACCATAATTTTTACACCATTATCATCAATAACAGCTTCATCTTTGTGAAGGTACCCAAATTCAATACCATGACTTTCTAAGGTTTGACAACTTATAGGTCCTAAATCTTTTTGTTTTAATTTTAAAAGTATATGGTAGTTTTGTCGCATTAGCTTGTCCCACTCAAAGAGATGACCATATGTTTGCTGACGCCTTAGATAATTTGCTCTGTTCTTACAGCTATCATTGCAGTATCTCCTCTTTGCGCTTTTTTTGTATATTATCTCCTTTTTACATTCTGGGTTTTTACACGTCATATCTTATATTTAAGATTAATATACAGCAAAAGTAATTTATTTTATTACATATTACTTTATTTTATATTATTTTTTTTACATTTGTGTAAAGTTTGTATATGAACAGCGATTTAGATTTTAAAAAAGACTTATTAGGACAGCACTTTACACTGCCTAAGTATTTTGGTATTAGCCCCCGTATGGTGACTTATTGGAAAACCAAAGAAGTTCTTCCTTTTTTTGATGCGGGTAAAAAAGCCAAAATGAATGTGCCTCAGGCGCTGTGGCTATGTTTAGTTGATGAGCTTAGTGCATTTGGTATCAATACCACAAAACTTGCTGAGCTTGCTAAAATGGTTTGGGATGAGCCACGTGAGAAAGGGTATTTTAAGTCTAAGCTTGAAAAGCATATTGCTTTTTTAAATAAACAAAAGGTTGTTGATTCGTCTTTAGGGATTTATGAATCTATCTTAAACGATCCGCTTCTGCTTCATTTTCATGGCATGGAGATAAACCCGTTTAGTGATGTTGTTATAGATAGCATTTTAATAGACAAAAAGCCGATGTCGTTTTATTACTTTCCTAAAACAGGAGAGTATCACATAAGAGATGGTAATAAAGCCATCACAGAAAAGTTTTTAGAGATGATAAACGATAAGGCTTATATGTGTATTCCTCTTATGCCCTTTATAGAGCAGATAGTATCTGTTGAGTTTGAAAGGGTGAATAAAGATATTGCATACCTCAGCCAAATAGAAAATCAAATTCGAGAGATTGTTATGTTTAAATCTCCAAAGTACATTGAGCTTCTTATAGACAATGATAACATTAAACCACTTATTATTCGTGAAGACCATAAAAAAGCCAAGCAGCTGGCGGATTTCTTTTTAAACAACAAACTGCCCAAAACAGCAAGGCTACTCATTGAGCCAAGAGCACAAGACAATTATAAACTAACCATCTTAACCAAATAGTATGAAGCATTTTGTATCACCACACCGGTCCCTGACGATCCAGCCCGAGTTAATCCTAACTCGATATGGACCAAAAGGATCGTTATGCATTAGAGGATGATGCTATAACCGAGCAGAAAAGAGAAGCTGTCAGACAAAAGCTTTCTCTTATCTGTGATAAGAACGAAAATATAGATAAAATTTTAAAATCACTTGAGGCGTATTGCCTCATCGTTGTAAACAGCCATTAACTAAACGCTTTATGACCACACTTGAAAAATTCAAAGCATTTGCCCCAGCAAAAAACGAACTTGGCCAAAACAACAATGCGATTATCTACACCAGGGTGTCTACCAAAGAGCAGGCCGATACCAATACCTCACTTGAAACACAAAAAAAGTATTGTGAGAACTACGCTAAATCTAATGGTCTTCGCGTGGTAGGCTATTTTGGAGGAACATACGAGTCGGCTAAAAGTGATGAGCGTAAAGAGTTTAAACGAATGCTCAAATACGTAAGACAAAGTGGTTCTGTGGGTTATATCATAGTTTATTCTTATGATAGATTTTCAAGAACTGGAAGTAGTGCAGCGCAGATCTCGCAAGAGCTATTTTCCCAAGGAATACAAGTTAAAGCTGTCACTCAAGAAGTAGATACCACCTCCGCCGCTGGAAAGTTCCAGCAGAACCTGTTTTATATGTTTAGCCAATTTGATAATGAGCTCAGAAGAGATAAGACCATAACAGCCATGACCGATCTTCTTCGAAAAGGCTATTGGCTGTGGAATCCACCCATTGGATACATCAATAAAAAGAAGTATCACAAAGCTGTGGATTGGGAGATTGTGCCTTCAAAAGAAGGCAAGCTGATTAAAAAGGCTTTTACTTGGAAATTAAAAGGAATTTACACCAATGTTGAGATCATAGAAAAGCTTCAGTCTCTTGGATTAATAATTGATGAGCGAAGACTCAGTGAAGTGTTTAAAAATCCGTTTTATTGTGGGGTACTTGTGAGTAAAATGATACCAGGTGAAGTCATTGAAGGAAAACACAAACCTCTTGTATCTAAAGAGGACTTTTTAAAGATTAATGCTATTGAAACGCATCATCCAAAACACCGCAAAGCAGAAAATGAAAATCTTCCCTTAAAACAGTTTATCTATTGCGATAGCTGTAAACTTCCTCTAACTGGATACCTTGTTAAGAAAAAAGGACTCTACTACTATAAATGTAGAACTAAAGGGTGCTCTTGCAACAAATCTGCTAAAGCACTTCACACTACCTTTACTAAAGATTTAAAAACCTATCAATTAGATCCTAAATACAAGGATGTTGTAAAAGAAGTGATGACCTATACTTATGACAATATCACTAAAGAGTTAAGAACTAGGAAGAAGTCCATTAAAAAAACAATTACGGAGCTCAATACAAAAATAGACTCTATTGAAGAGCGGTATGCCCTTGGAGAATTAGACAGCACTATTTACAAAAAGTTTAAAGACAAGTATGAAACTCAAAAAGACGAACTACAGTCAAAAATTGAAAATCCATCACTTAGTAGTTCGAACCTTGAGTTGGCTATTGATAAAGCCCTTACTTTATCCGAATCTCTCGAGAAGATTTGGGAAGATGGAGATTTAAAACAACGACAAAAGCTGCAAAATTTAGTGTTTCCATCCGGATTGGGTTACGACAAGTCAAACGACCGAGTTCGAACCCCAAAAGTGAACGCTATTTTTGGGTCAATTCCTATTTTATCGAAGGAAATCTCAAACATAAAAAAAGGAGAACCAATTCCTGTGAATCAATTCTCCGATTTGGTGACCTCGGCAGGATTCAAACCTGCAACCTCTTGAGCCGTAATCAAGTGCACTATTCAGTTATGCTACGAGGCCAATTGTTTTTAATATAATCTCGACCTTGACCAGATTTTAGAAATTTTTCTCTTTCTAAAGCTTCTAATTTAGAAATAAATGTTTCGAAAAACAATAATTTCCAAGGACGATATGGTTTTGTTGATTTGGTTTTTCCTGAATTATGTTCCTTCAATCTTCGTTCTACATTTTCAGTAAAACCTACATAATTTCTTTTAAAATCAACACTTCTAAGAACGTAAACATAAAAATAATCCATCACGATTATTATTATTTGAGCCTCTTGAGCCGTAATCAAGTGCACCCTGCCTGCCGCAGGCACGGTATTCAGTTATGCTACGAGGCCGTTTTGAGGGTGCAAATATAAGTTAATAATCTTTTTATCAAAAAAATATCACGGCTATTTCAAAAAACTTACATTTGTAAAAGTAATATAACTTTAAATGTCATGAAAATAGAACAAATCTATACCAGTTGTTTAGCTCAAGGTGCCTACTATATCGAGTCTAATGGAGAGGTTGCTATCATTGATCCACTTCGTGAGACACAACATTATGTTGATAAAGCAACTGCTAATAATGCTAAAATAAAATTCATTTTTGAAACCCATATTCATGCCGATTTTGTATCCGGTCATTTGGACTTGGCTAAAAAAACAGGGGCAACTATTGTTTTTGGTCCAAACACCAAAACAGCCTTTAACTGTTACAATGCCTCCGATAATGAAGAATTTAAAATTGGGAATATCACAATTAAAGTATTACATACTCCTGGTCACACCCTAGAATCTGTCACGTATTTACTGATTGATGAAAACGGTAAAAACCACGCTGTGTTTACGGGTGACACCCTGTTTCTTGGAGATGTTGGACGACCCGATTTGGCAATAAAATCTGACCTTAGTGAAAAAGATTTAGCAGGTATGTTATTTCACTCCTTGCGCTCAAAAATCATGACTCTAGAAGATTCTGTGATTGTATATCCAGCACATGGAGCTGGTTCTGCTTGTGGAAAAAATTTAAGCAAAGAAACGGTTGGTACGATTGGAGATCAAAAAAACACTAATTATGCTTTGCGTTCTGATATGACCAAAGAAGAGTTTGTAACAGAAGTGCTAGACGGCATCAGTCCACCGCCGCAATATTTTGCCAAAAATGCTAAAATGAACCAAAGTGGATACTCTGATTTAGAGGAAGTATTATCAAACGGCAATACGCCCCTATCTGCAGAAGCTTTTGAACAGTTGGCAAACTCCCAAAAAGCACTTGTTTTAGATGTTCGAACTCAACAAGATTTTGTGAAAAATCACATCCCGGGATCAATTTTTATTGGGCTTAATGGCGGATTTGCACCATGGGTTGGTGCACTCATTTCAGACATCAATCAACCCATTTTATTAGTCGTTCCACAAGGCAAGTCAGAAGAAGCAGTGACACGTTTGGCACGTGTTGGTTATGACAACGCCCTTGGCTATTTAGAAGGCGGTATGGACGCTTGGATTGCTGCAGAAAAAACAACAGACCAAATTAAGTCTATTTCAGCAGAGGAATTTTCTGAAGAAACAAAAGAACACAAATTAAACGTTTTGGATGTTCGAAAAGATGGTGAACATGCCTCGATGCATTTAAATATGGACGGTCTTCAGCATTTTGCATTAGATTACATCAACCATCAAATGAATCAGATTGATGCCAATAAAACGTATTATATCCATTGTGCAGGTGGCTACCGTTCTGTGATTGCTGCATCTATTTTAAAAGCACGTGGATTTCATAACATCATAGATATTGCGGGTGGATTTGCAGCGCTTAAAAAAACAGATTTATCAATGTCTGAATTTGTATGTCCCTCAACGCTTTAACCTTTAAAATAATGAAAACTACGCTTGAAATTCAAAATCTAAAATGTGGCGGATGCGCGCATACGATTATCTCCAAACTCAATGACTTAAAAGGAATTCAAAATGTAAGTGTAAACACAGAAACGAATACCGTTTCATTTGAAAATGAACTCCCAAACGGAGTTGAATCAGCTACAACATTACTGTCTAAACTTGGATACCCAGTGGATGGAGATACCAATTCAATTGGCAAAAAAGCAAAATCATTTGTAAGCTGTGCGGTAGGACGCATGGCAAAATCTTAAACGATCTCCGCACTTAAACCCGCTTTTAAAAGTTGAGTGCATTGCGGCTCTAACTCCTCATATAGCCCAGTTTTTACGGTACATTTCCCTTTATAATGAACGAGCAACGAACACTGTTCTGCCTGCTCATAGGAATGCTTACAAACATCAACTAAGGTTTCAATCACATGATCAAAGGTATTGACCTCATCGTTGAATAAGACAATTTCATTCAAATGGCTTTCTTCAACTGAAACCTCTACTTCTTCTTTAATTTTTTCTTTTGTACCCATAACTACTTAACGAATTTCAAAGCAACCCAACTATTTCGTGTTAATGTTTTTTCAAGTTTTAAATTCAGTTGATTACAGCTTGATTCAATCAACTCGCAATCACTGTCATAAAAACCGCTTAAAAATAAAACACCCTTTTCATTTAAACAAGTAACATATGTACTTAAATCATTCATTAGAATGTTGCGATTTATATTTGCGATGATGACATCAAATCGTTTTCCTTGAAGTAGAGACGCATCCCCTTCCAAAACATTGATATGGTGACACTCATTTCGAGAGACGTTTTCAAGACTGTTTAAATAACACCAATTATCAATATCAATGGCTTCTAAAGAAGTGGCTCCTTTTTTTTCAGCTAAGATAGCGAGCACTCCGGTTCCACATCCCATATCTAAGACAGATTTATTGGTGAAATCAAAGGCTAAAATATGCTGAATCATCATGTGGGTGGTTTCATGATGTCCCGTTCCAAAACTCATTTTAGGCTCAATCACAATGTCATATTCTACATTAAATGCTTCATGAAAGGGCGCACGAATGGCACAACGATCTTCTACAACAATGGGGTTGAAATTCTTTTCCCATTCTGCATTCCAATTGGTCTGTGCTATGGTCTCAAATTCATAAGTAATCACAAACTCCTCGGAATTTAAAATTTGAACTCCATCTAAAATTGCATCAAAATGTTCTGATTCTTGAATATAAGCTATGACCCCATCTGAGGTTTCTACAAAGCTTTCGAAACCAGAAAAGCCAAGTTCCGCAATCAAAATTTCGGTACCTGGCTGAACGGGTTTAACTTTAAAAGTGTAGCCTATATAAATAGAATCTGCCAAATTTAAAATGCGTTTATAATGGCTATAAATTGTTCTACATCTAATGCTGCACCGCCAATTAAACCGCCGTCAACATCTGTTTTTGAAAAAATTTCTTTTGCGTTTGCTGGCTTTACACTTCCACCATACAAAATAGAAACCTGGTCTGCTAACTCCGCAGAATAGTGGTCTGCAATTGTTTTACGTATGAAGGCATGCATGTCCTGTGCTTGCTCTGGGGATGCAGTTTCTCCAGTACCGATGGCCCAAACTGGCTCATAAGCCAATACAATATGCTCCCAAGCTGATGCTGGCAAATGAAATAAAGCATTTTTAATTTGTGCTTCTACAATCGCTTCTTCATTGCCTGATTTACGATCTTCCAATTCTTCTCCAAAACAGAATATCGCACACATATTATGTGCCAAGGCTGTATCTACTTTCTTAGCTAAAAGCGCATCGGTTTCATTAAAGTAAGCACGGCGTTCACTGTGACCTAAAATAACTGTTTTAACTCCTACACTTTTAAGCATTTTGGCACTAACCTCTCCTGTATAAGCACCATTTTCTGCAAAATGCATGTTTTGTGCAGCCACAATAACTTGACTTCCTTTGACTGAATTTGAAGATGCTAAAAGACTGGTGAAAGGAGGTGCAATAATCACTTCTGTAGTGCTGTGCTTCAATTCTTTTAGCAGTTTAGCAACGAATATTTCTGAATCGACATAGTCATTATTCATTTTCCAATTTCCTGCTACAATTTGTTTTCTCATTTTAAATTATTTAATAGTGTTATATCTGTTGTTTTAATGGCTTTAAAAACTTTTATACTGCCTTGTTTATCGATAATCATATACCGTGGAATCCAATCCAAATCTAAAAATGTGCCCATAGCACCTTTCCAACCAGATTGCATAAAATAATGATCGCCTTTGATTTCTAATCGGTCAATTCCTTTTTTCCAAGCTTTTTGTGTTTTGTCTAAAGACAAATACACAAAATCAACTTCGGGATGTTTTTGTTGAAGCTCTTTTACACTGGGCAACCCCTCTAAACAATCTTTACACCAAGAGGCCCATACATCTATAAAAACAGTATTTCCAAGGTGTTTTTCTAAAATAGTTTTAAACAAAACAGAATCCCCATTAAGTGTTACAAATTCATCGTTTAAAGCAGCCTCAGAAAATTGAGTTTCAACACGATTTTGACAACTTAGTTGTGTGATTACAAATAGAAATACTAAAAGACTTTTTTTCATCTTGAGATTTTATTTAGGAGTTTAATTTAATTTTTGGATCCAAGTAAGTGTAAATAATATCGACTACTACATTAATAAATACAAAAGTAAGGGCAATTATTAAAACAGCCCCCATAATTACGGGTAAATCTAAGGTGTTCAGTGCATTTACAATTTCTTTTCCCAATCCATTCCAAGCAAATATATACTCTACAAACACAGCGCCCGCCAATAAAGATGCAAACCAACCCGAGATGGCAGTGACCACGGGATTGAGTGCGTTTTTCATTGCATGTCTGATAATAATTTGAAATTCACTCAATCCTTTGGCTCTTGCAGTACGGATGTAATCCTGATTAAACACTTCTAATAAAGAGTTTCGCATCAGTTGTGTAACAACTGCCAATGGACGAATTCCAAGAACTAAGGCAGGTAATATTAAGTTTTTGAGTTTTAATTGATAAACTTCTCCAAAATCATCCAATTCATAAAGATTCCCAGTCATTTCTAACCCTGTATAGTGGTGTAATAAAAAGCCGAAAATCCAAGCGGCTAAAATTGCACTAAAAAAAGAAGGTAAACTCATTCCAAATGTACTAACCACCAAAATAGTCTTATCCACCCAATGGTCTTTATATAATGCAGAAATCACTCCTAAAATGAGTCCTAAAACCAATGCCACACATATGGATGCTACCGCCAAAATAATAGTGTTTGGCAGCGTTTCTTTAAGGATTTGACTGACTTCTTTGCCTTGTTTTGTAAAAGAAGTTCGAAGGTATGGAAGTTTTAAAACAACCGTTTTATTGGAGGTTTTAAATAGAGGTTGATAACGATATGAATGTGATTCTAAAAAAGTATAATCGTTTGAGGAGTTAGAATGAAACGATAAGGGTGACAAATCGTTCAAATAATTCAAGTATTGTGTAAATACAGGCTGATCAAATCCATATTTTTGTTTTACGAGGGCCAATTGGGCTTGGTCTTCATTTTGACCTAGCATCATTTGAGCAGGATCCCCTGGCAAAACATTAAACAGAAAAAAAATAGTGGTCACAACTCCAAAAAGAGTCCAAAATGAATGCTGTATTTTTTTTAAAATATATCGCCCCAAAAGGTTTAAAGATCTAAGTTATCAATGTCATTCCAGTGTACTTTTTGTTGGACCGTCCCTTGATTTAATTCCAAGACCCCTGGATTGGAACGCACCACTGTTTTGAGCGCTTTTTCGTCACATAGATAAAACTCAAAACCAAGATCGTAGGTTTTATTTATGTTGGCAATGGCATTCTTACCTGAAGCACTGAGTCCAATAACGGTGTAACCTTTAGATTGTGCTTTTTGAGATAATGATTTCAGTTTTTGCAATCCTTCTTTTTCCGCAGTGTCCAAATTATAGGACACAATCATGATGAGTTTATCTTCAGCAAGAAAGACATCAGTTAAATCTTCGTCCTCAGATTCTATCGAAAAATCTAAAATGGAAGGTTGATAACCCTCATCAATAACTTCCGTTTCAACGCTGACATAATCGCCCTCAATTGTGGGATATGATCCATCTGTGATAATTGTTTTTTCTTCCCCATTTACATTAAATACCCATGTAAATTCTTGAATGGCTTTAGGCGCATCTTCTGGGGTACTCATGTTTTTAATCAAATTGTCCCCTATTTTGTAAGCTCTAAAATCAATACTTGGTAAATGCATCAACACATGGTTACCAAAAGCGAGACTTGCTATAAAACTCAGAAGGGCAAAAAGGGTGGTGAGAAAAGGATTAAAAATGGGTTTGATATAGGATTTTCCGAGAAATAAAATTAATATCAATACTAATAAAACCACATCCTTTGTAAAGCTTTCCCAAGGGGTCAATTTTAAAGCGTCCCCAAAACATCCACAGTCCTTTACTTTATCAAAATATGCAGAATAAAAAGTTAGAAACGTAAAAAATACAATCATGAGAAGTAAACTCCAAACCGTGAATTTAGGCTTGTATCCTATCAGCAAAAAGACGCCAAGGATGACTTCAAAAACGACTACAAAAAGAGAAATGGCAAGCGCATAAGGCTCTAAAAATGGTATATTTAAAACCTCAGTACTAAAATATTCTTGAAGTTTATAAGAAAACCCTAAAGGGTCATTGAGTTTTATAAATCCTGAAATTATAAATAAAATTCCAACAAAAATTCGTGAGAAAGATACTATTATTTTCATTTTAAGATTCGTTTAGGTGTATTAAAGCAAAGATGGCATAGTTAATCATATCCTGATAGTTGGCATCAATTCCCTCGCTGACAAGGGTCTGACCTGCATTGTCTTCTATTTGTTTGACACGTAATAGTTTTTGCAAAATCAAATCGGTTAAAGAACTCACACGCATATCGCGCCATGCCTCTCCATAATCGTGATTTTTATCTAGCATCAATTGTTTCGTATGGGCAATTTTATCTTTATACAAACTTACAACCTCTTCAAAAGACAAGTCGGGCTGCTCTACAACCCCTTTTTCAATTTGAATGAGCGCCATAACACAATAATTAATAATCCCAACAAACTCACTTGCAGCACCTTCATCTACTTTTTGAACAGCATTTTGTTGAAGCCCTCTAATTCGCTGAGCCTTAATGAAAATTTGGTCTGTTAACGAAGGTAATCTGAGAATCCGCCATGCGCATCCATAGTCTTTCATTTTTTTACTGAACAAGTCTTGACAGACTTGTACAACGACATCGTATTCTTTTGAAGTATTTTGCATGAAATAAATCGAATTTTCCGTAAATTTCGCTTAAAATATTCAAAACATCAAGATTTATGGTTTAAAGTTTTAAATCTTGACCAAAACCTTCAACGATACATTTATATGACTCTCAATTGTAAAGGCCAACTCATTGATCTCAAGACTCCAAAAATAATGGGGATTTTAAATGTAACTCCCGATTCTTTTTATGATGGAGGACGGTTTAAAAACGAGGAAGATGTATTGATACAAGTTGAAAAACTACTGAAAGAAGGCGCTACTTTTATTGATATTGGCGCTTACAGCTCCCGCCCTGGTGCCGATTTTGTTTCAAAAGAAGAAGAATTGAAGCGACTTATTCCTATTATAACTTCTGTGGTCAACAACTTTCCTAAGAGTCTTATTTCGGTTGATAGTTTTAGAAGTGATGTCATTAAAACCGCCGTAGAAGCAGGGGCTGCAATGGTGAATGACATTTCTGGAGGGCAACAAGACCCATTGATGTTTGAAACAGTTGGAGCACTTGGCGTGCCTTATATAATGATGCACATGCGAGGCACCCCGAAAACCATGCAGCAAATGACAGAGTATTCGGATGTTATAAAAGAGGTCTATACCTATTTTTCTGAACGCATTGAATTGGCACGAACTCACCAAATAAAAGACATTATTTTAGATCTTGGGTTTGGGTTTTCAAAAACTTTAGAACAGAATTTTAAGCTTTTAGAGATGTTGGATTATTACAAAAATCTGAACCTTCCGATTTTAGCAGGGATTTCCAGAAAATCGATGGTTTATAAAACACTAAACACCAATGCAAACCAAGCTCTTAACGGGAGTACAGCCCTTCATATGGTGGCACTTCAAAAAGGCGCAAAACTGTTGAGAGTACACGACGTGAAAGAGGCGATGGAATGTATTCAGCTTCATGAGGCACTTCGAAAGTAGCGTTCATTTTATATTTATTATATTTATTAAAATTTTTAGACCAAGTGGACATTTTTAAAGACTTATTAAACTTCAATGTATTAGACATCATCGACATTACGTTAGTCGCATTTTTGCTGTATTATGTCTATAAATTAATCAAAGGAACGGTCGCTATCAACATCTTTTTTGGGATTGTTATTTTTTACTTGTTTTATTTATTGGTAGATGTATTAGAAATGCGCATGCTAAGTAATATTTTAGGCGGCTTTATGAGTGTTGGAATTATTGCCTTAATTGTCGTATTTCAACCTGAAATTCGTAAATTTCTATTAATGATTGGCTCCACAAATTTGAGTAAAAGTGGTTCCTTTATGAAACGGTTTAATTTTGTAAAAACGTATGATGAAAATGAGTCTGATACAGAAGCGATTGTAAAGGCCTGCACCAAAATGGGCAGTAGCAAAACTGGGGCGCTTATTGTGATTGAACGCAATAATAATTTAGATTTTTTAGTAGAAACTGGAGATGACATGAAAATTACAGTCACACAACCTATATTGGAAAGTATTTTTTTCAAAAACAGTCCACTTCACGATGGTGCTATTATAATTTCAAATAATGTAATTAAGGCCACACGGGTGATCCTACCTGTTAATAACGAAAAAAATATTCCGGCGCGTTTTGGACTACGTCACCGTGCTGCAATTGGAATTACAGAAAAAACAGACGCACTAGCGCTTGTGGTTAGTGAAGAGAGTGGACAGATTTCTTATGTAAATAACGGAGAGTTTGTAATTTATACAGACACACAAGATTTGATCGAGAAAATCAAGTCAGATTTATCTTAATATTAACTGTCTTTGCTTAAAAACTGAGCATCGTATAAATTTCTGTAGTGGCCCACTTTGTTTTTTAATAACTCTTTATGAGTGCCCATTTCAACAATTTTACCAGCATCCAATACAATTATCGTGTCGGCTTTTTTGACCGTTGCCAAGCGGTGTGCAATAACAATAGATGTACGCCCATGTGTGATTTTCTGAGTCGCATTTTGGATGAGTTGTTCTGAATTAGAATCTATTGAAGCAGTAGCTTCATCCAATATTAAAATTTTTGGATTAGTGACATACGCTCTCAAAAACGATATTAATTGGCGCTGACCAGAAGACAACATTACACCTCTTTCTTTGACATTATAATGGTAGCCTTTGGGCAAACTCATAATAAAATCATGGATGCCAATTTCTTTCGCAGCAGCTTCTACTTGCGCTTCACTAATATCTGGATTTTTTAAGGTAATATTATTTAAAATGGTATCTGCAAACAAAAATACATCTTGGAGTACGACAGCTATATTTTGTCTTAAATTTTTAACTGAAATGGATTTAATATTTTTAGAATCAATTGTAATTGTTCCAGAGTTAATATCATATAAACGGTTCAATAAATTAATAATGGTTGATTTCCCCGCACCCGTTGCTCCTACAATCGCAATTGTTTCTCCAGCAATAACCTTAAAAGACACCCCTTTGAGCACAGGTTCATTTTCGACATAAGCAAATTTAACGTCTTTAAATTCTAAGTCACCCTTTACATTTTCAAGAATATCATTTCCATGATCCTGAATATGAGATGTGGTGTCCAATACCTTAAAGACACGATCGGCAGCCACCATTCCCATTTGGAGTGTATTGAATTTATTCGCAATTTGATTCAGAGGTCTAAAAATCATTGGCACCATCATAATAAATGCTGTTAAATCTCCAATCGAAGCCGTTTGATCTAAAACCGTGTTAAGGCCTCCAATCCAAATCACTGTTCCTAAAGTTACGGACGATAAAAGATCTGCAATTGGAAAAAATACAGAATTATACCAAACTGTTTTGATCCATCCTTTTTTATGACGTTCGTTAATGACTCTAAAATTATTAGATTCAATTTCTTCTCTAGCAAATATTTGAACGATTTTCATGCCAGTAATCCGTTCTTGAACAAAAGAATTGAGGTTTGAGACTTCGGTGCGAACATCTTCAAATGCTTTTTTCATGTACTTCTGAAAAACTTTGGTAGCTATCAAAACAATTGGAAGTGTAAAAAATACTATAAGACTCAGTCGCCAGTTCATATAAAACATCACGGCACCGACCACAGTCATTTTCAAAATATCGCTAAAAATCATAAACAGACCTTCTCCAAAAATGTCAGCAATTCGCTCCATATCTGTCACTGTTCGGGTGATTAAAACCCCTACAGACGAGTTGTCAAAATATTTCATTTTAAACCCTAGGATATGATTAAAAAGTTTAATTCGAATGTCTCTTACTACCGACTGACCAAGCCAACTTGCATAATAAATAAACAACAAATTACAAGTAACCTCAAGAACCAGCAGTCCTAGCATAAGAACTACATAGCTTAAAAAACCAGGTTCAAATTTCTGCTCAATATTTTGATCAATAGCCAATTGTAATACTTTAGGGCGAAGTGCTCCAAAAACAGCCAAACCAATGACCGTTGTCAATGCAAGAATAAAAAACCCTGTGTAGGGCTTGATATAGTGCAACAATCTTTTGAATAACTGCGCATCAAAAACTTTACTTTTAGTCTTCTTTATGGACATAAATTGATTTTGGATATTCTATATGAGTTAAATACAGTCCGTGAGCTGGTGCCGATGTACCTGCATTAGACCTGTTTTTTGAAGAAATAATTTCACGAAATTCTTCAAGAGTTCTTTTTTTAGCTCCCACTTCAATCATTGTGCCAACAATTGCACGCACCATATTTCTAAGAAAACGGTCCGCTTTAATTGTAAAGTTAAGACTGTTTTTATCAACCTCCCAATGGGCTTCCATTATCCTACAATCATACGTTTTAACATCTGTTTTTACTTTTGAAAAACATTGAAAATCTGTGTATTCAAACAAAATTTTAGTGGCTTGATTCATCAAATCTACATCTAATGGAAGTGTGTATGTATGTTCGTTTTGATATTTAAAGGCATTTTTTGTTCTTGATATTTTATAGACATACGTTCTACTTATAGCTTCAAAACGGGCGTGAATTTCTGGATGTACTTCTTTAATACTGTTTATATGTATATCTTTTGGAAGGAGTACATTAAGTTTATAAACAAGATCCTTGGAGTCCATCGCTGTATCCAGATCAAAATGAGCCATCATTTGTTCTGCATGTACCCCTGTATCTGTTCGTCCTGCTCCCATACATTCCAAAGGAGTTCTCAACACAGTACTCAGCGCATGATTGAGCTCCGCTTGTACCGTCGTAACATCGGGTTGAATTTGCCAGCCGTGATAAGCACGACCATTATAAGATAAATCAATAAAATATCTCAAGCTAATTTGATACTTTTGTAGTTATATAGACAAAGATAAATAGACTTTATCATTAAACGCTTTCACATTAACATTTTCTAATGACAAAAATTTTATTACTCTCAGATACTCATAGTTATATGGGAGAAGACATTCTTAAATATGTGAAACAGGTCGATGAAGTTTGGCATGCGGGGGATATTGGCGACCTAAAAGTTACGGATGCTATAAAAAAACTGAAGCCATTACGAGCTGTTTTTGGTAATATTGACAGTGCAGAAGCACGTTTAGAATTTCCAGAACATTTAAAATTTAGATGTGAAGACGTAAAAGTATGGATCACACACATTGGTGGATATCCTGGACGGTATGCTCCTGCTGTTAGAGAAATGATTAAGGTACACACTCCAAACCTATTTATTTGTGGTCATTCGCATATTTTAAGGGTGATGAACGATAAAAAACTAAACCTTTTACACATGAATCCTGGAGCTGCAGGAACGTATGGAATTCATAAAGTCAGAACACTGCTGCGATTTGAAATATCAGGTGAAAAGATTCAAAATCTTGAAGTCATCGAATTTAAAAGATAAGGCATAAAAAAACCCTGAGAAATCTCAAGGTTTTTTTCGCACTCTTACTACTAAAGTTATTTATCTCAACCGATCCACTGATTTTACAAGCGCCTCATCCTTTTTGATGGCCTTATTGGCAAATGCCAATAACACGATAGAAACAATAGGAAGTAGCAACCCAATACCTTTCTCAGAATTCGCAGTTTCTCCAGATACAGTTAGCAATCGATATATAAATAATCCTAGTAAAATTAAGTTTAATATAATATTTAAACGTCCCAACACAAATTGGGTCTGTCTTGTTTTGAATAAAAAAATAGAGATCAACGACAGCAGGGCTGATGCTGAAAATAGAATCGCATATTCTAATGAATCAAATGCAAATTCAATACTTGCTTCTGTGTTTCTCAAAGACAGCACTTGAGACAGTCCTCCAGAACAAATGGCGGCAAGTAATAAGTATATGGTTTGAATTCTTTGAAGCATTTTTAATTTAATATTATACAAAAATAATAGTTTCTTTTTTATTACATCTATAAAAAGTTTAAAAATAAAGTTGTATAATTGCATATATAATGGCGAAACCAAACTCAATTCGCTTTACTCAATTTACAATAAAAATCACTTCTTCATAAAATCATTACAAATAATTAAGCTCTTTAATTAATTAAAGATTTAAAATTAACTCACATAGATAATGTTTGAAATTTCACAACTAAAAGAAAAGAAACTCCCTGAACTACAAGAAATTGCAAAAGAACTAAAGGTTCCTAAATTCAAGAGTTTAAAAAAAATTGACCTCGTATATCAAATACTCGATTTACAAGCTACCAATCCTACAATCGTTACACCTGCTGCATCGGATGTAAAAACTCCAAGACCAAGGAGAGAACGCATCTCAAAACCAGAAGCGAGACCAGCTGTAAATGCAGCACAAAAAAAGGAAACTCCTACTGAAAACAAATCACTCAAGGCAACAGCTGAAACCAAACCAACGGAAAAATCAGAGACAAAGCCTGAGACCAAAGTAGAATCTAATGGAGCGCCTAAAATTAATCCAAGGCCTCAAAAACAAAAAAACCCAAATCAAAACCCAAATCAAAACCCTAATCAAAAACAAAACCCGAACCAAAAAAACCCAAATCAAAAACACGGCAATAACGGAAACAAAGACACTCGTAACCGCTATAAAGAACCTGATTTTGAATTTGATGCCATCATTGAAAGTGAAGGCGTTTTAGATGTCATGCAAGATGGCTATGGTTTCTTAAGGTCTTCCGATTATAACTATTTAGCATCTCCTGATGATATCTATGTATCTCAATCTCAAATCCGTTTATTTGGATTAAAAAATGGAGATACCGTATTAGGACATGTACGTCCCCCAAAAGAAGGAGAAAAGTACTTTCCTCTTATTAGAGTTAGTAAAATTAACGGCCTCGATCCACAATCAGTACGGGATCGTGTCGCTTTTGAACACTTAACACCTCTTTTTCCAAAAGAAAAATTTAATATCGCCGAAAAACAAAGTACAATTTCTACTCGAATTATGGATTTGTTTTCTCCAATAGGAAAAGGCCAACGTGGTATGATTGTTTCGCAACCAAAAACGGGTAAAACAATGCTCCTTAAGGATGTTGCTAATGGAATTGCAGCCAATCATCCTGAAGTATATCAAATGATTTTACTGATTGACGAACGTCCTGAAGAAGTTACAGATATGCAACGTAATGTACGTGGCGAAGTGATTGCCTCTACTTTTGATAAAGAAGCACATGAACACGTCAAAATTGCAAACATTGTCTTAGAAAAAGCAAAACGGTTGGTAGAATGTGGCTATGATGTCGTAATACTTTTAGATTCGATCACGCGTTTGGCACGTGCATACAACACAGTTCAACCCGCCTCAGGTAAAATTTTAAGTGGTGGTGTAGATGCGAATGCACTTCACAAACCAAAACGTTTTTTCGGAGCGGCTCGAAATATAGAAAATGGAGGATCGCTCACAATTATTGCGACAGCATTGACCGAAACAGGGTCTAAAATGGATGAAGTGATTTTTGAAGAATTTAAAGGAACTGGAAATATGGAACTTCAATTGGATCGTAAAATATCCAACCGTCGTATTTTCCCTGCCATCGATCTTACCTCATCAAGTACACGAAGAGATGATTTGTTGTTAGATGAAAAAACTATCCAACGCATGTGGGTAATGCGAAAGTACCTTGCAGATATGAACCCTGTGGAAGCGATGGAGTTTATCAACGAACGTTTCAAACAAACACGCAACAACGAGGAGTTTTTAATCTCGATGAATGGGTAATTAATTCATTACTCATTTTAAGTCATAAAAAAAGCCTTTCGATTTCGAGAGGCTTTTTTATTATTTAACAACAACCAGTACAAAAAAATCCTGTGAAATTAACTTCACAGGATTCTTAATTTTATCGGATACCATAGTCACCCTCCTAAGGACAACACAGTATATTCGTTTATAGTGCTGCAACAAATTTAGACAAACCAGACTTAAGGTTTGCTGCTTTATTGTCGTGAATGATGTTGTTTTTGGCTAACTTATCAATCATTGAAGAAACTTTTGAAAATGATTTTTGTGCCTCTTTCTTATCCGTTAATTCACGTAAATTTTTAATTGCATTACGGGTCGTTTTATGCTGATACTTGTTCAACACACGTTTTGACTCGTTACTTCTAATTCTTTTTAAAGCTGACTTATGATTTGCCATAATTCTTAATTTTATTATTATTAAATAATTGTAGCCCGTAGGGGAATCGAACCCCTCTTACCAGGATGAAAACCTGGCGTCCTAGCCGATAGACGAACGGGCCATTTATTACACTCAAAAACAAAATCTAAACGAATCTGTTTTTATTTCAAATAGCATGCATTATTTCTAATGCGGTTGCAAAAATACAACTATTTTTAAATGTTACAACTTCTTACTAGCTTTTTTTAAAAAAAGTTAAAATTAATAGGCTTTTGCAAATAAAACGCGTTGCTTAGAAGGTTTACCCGAAAACACACAAACGCCATCCTCTAATTTTGAATCTATTGGGATACAACGAATTGTTGCTTTTGTGAGTTCTTTTATTTTATCTTCTGTCTCTGTAGTTCCGTCCCAATGCGCCGAGATAAACCCTGTTTTTTCTTCTAAAACAGTTTTAAATACATCAAATGTATCTACTTGTGTAATGTGATCAGCTCTAAAATCAAGTGCTTTTTGAAATAGAGCTGTTTGAATCTCATTAATCAAAGTCTTTACTGTAGCTGTTAGGTTTTCTAAGTCCACAACTTGCTTGGTTAATGTATCTCTTCGAGCCAATTCCACTGTACCACTCTCCAAATCTTTTGGTCCAATTGCCAGTCTTAAAGGCACGCCTTGTAATTCGTGTTGTGCAAATTTAGCACCTGGACGTTGAGTCGTTCTATGATCGTATTTTACAGAAATATTTTCCGCTTTCAAAGCACTCATAATTGCCTCGGCTTTTGTTGTTATTTCTGCCAATTGTTCTTCACTTTTATAAATAGGCACAATGACCACTTGGTAAGGGGCTAAGTTTGGAGGCAACACCAATCCTTTATCGTCGCTATGCGTCATAATTAAAGCCCCCATCAATCGTGTAGAAACTCCCCATGAGGTCGCCCATACATAATCTTGTTTACCTTCGCTGTTTGCAAATTTAACATCAAATGCTTTTGCGAAATTCTGACCTAAAAAGTGAGAGGTTCCTGCTTGCAATGCTTTGCCGTCTTGCATTAAAGCTTCAATACAATAAGTTTCTTCGGCACCCGCAAAACGTTCACTCTCAGTTTTGACTCCCTGAATCACAGGAATTGCCATAAAGTTTTCAGCAAAATTAGCATAGACACTATTCATTAATTTGGCTTCTTCAACAGCTTCTTCTTTGGTTGCGTGAGCGGTATGTCCTTCTTGCCATAAAAATTCAGCCGTTCTTAAAAACAAACGTGTTCGCATTTCCCATCGTACCACATTCGCCCATTGGTTAATTAAAAGCGGTAAATCTCGGTACGATTGTACCCAACCTTTAAACGTATTCCAAATAATCGCTTCACTCGTTGGTCGGACCACTAACTCTTCTTCGAGTTTTGCTTTTGGATCCACACGAAGTTTTCCCAAATTATCTGGGTCATTTTGCAAACGGTAATGTGTCACTACCGCACATTCTTTTGCAAAGCCTTCAGCATTTTTTTCTTCAGCTTCAAAAAGACTTTTCGGTACAAACAATGGAAAATACGCATTTTGATGCCCCGTTTCCTTAAACATACGGTCTAATTCTGCTTGCATTTTCTCCCATATAGCATAGCCATAGGGCTTAATAACCATACAACCTCTGACCGCAGAGTTTTCTGCCAAATCGGCTTTAACGACAAGTTCATTGTACCATTTTGAATAATCTTGGGATCTTGGTGTAAGGTTTTTACTCATATTTTCGTAATTTGGCACAACTATTGATGTTGGTACCTTATAATAATTAGTTTGACAAAACTAAGTATTTTTGAGACGTTCAACAATTTAATTTAAACACTTATGAAATTTATTACTTACAAAAAGAAACAAATGACACTCGCTTTTGTAGTTGGAGTTCTTTTAAGTTTTAATTCTTGTGGATCTTTCCAATACTCTGGAATCTATGATGATGGAATTTATTCCGAATCTACACCCACAGAACAAGTTAATGAAACTGTTGACAATACATCCAATTCATCAGAATATTATAAAAATTATTTTAAAGAAAAATCCCTTCAAATTGAAGAGGATAACAGCGTTTTTACAGATGTTGATTCCTATGAAGGAACGTATGCGGATGACTCAGAAAACACAAACGACTATGCAGGTTGGGGAGAAAATAATAGCAGCGAACTAGTTATAAACGTTTATAACGACAGACCGTTTTACGGCAATGGATGGGGCTATAATTATCGCAACAATTGGGGGTGGAATTTTGGTTGGAACAATTGGGGTTTTGGAATTTGGCAACCTAACTATTATAATTTATGGTACAGTCCATGGAACGATCCGTGGTACAATCCTTACTGTTACTACGGTTGCTACAACAATTTTGGCTACTTTAATTATGGGTACAATAGGTACTACAGAGGACGTTCCTATTCTTACATTAACGGAGGAAGATCAAGGTATAGAAATTCAAGAAGTCTAAGCAGTCGAAGTGTTTTAAGTGCCACAACACGCAGTCGAACTAACACGCGGTCAAACACAAGATCAACAACAAGAAGTCAAGCGACGACGCGTCCAACCAATTCAAGCTCAACCACGAGACCTACTAGAAACAATTCAATGACACGACCAACAACAACACGGTCGTCTAATCGTACGACACGCCCTAATACAACCACAAGACCAACGCGATCTACGACCCGTTCGAGCTCGCCTTCGAGAACAAGAACCCGATCAAGTTCACCAACAAGAAGCAGAAGCAGCAGTAGCAGTAGCTCTTCAAGAAGAAGAAATAATTAGGTATAAATACAAAATCAGATGAAAAATTTAATTTTAACTCTAGTGGGGCTGATCTCCATACTAAGTTCCTATGGCCAAGACCTAACGGATGCTTTAAGATATTCTAATGGCGAAACACAAGGAACCGCACGATTTAAATCCATGAGTGGAGCTTTTGGTGCACTGGGAGGCGACATGTCTGCAGTGAGTATTAATCCCGCAGGGGCTGCCATTTTTAATTTAAGTCATGGTGCCATGACAGTAGCAACTCAAAGTGTTTCAAACGATGTGTTTTATGGTTCAAATACACAACGATTAAAAGACAATTCATTTGACATGAATCAAATTGGAGCGGCGCTTGTTTTTAATAATACAGACCTTGAATCTTCATGGAATAAATTTGTGTTCAGCGTTTTTTACGAGCAACTTCAAAATTATGACAACCAATTTTTTGCGGCTGGCTCCACACAAAACTCAATAGGAAGTTATTTTTTGGAGTATGCTGACGGACTCCGACTGGACGAAATCACGGCTTTAGAAGGAGAAAATATTTCTCAAGCCTACAGCGGAATTGGATCTGCTTTTGGCTCAAATTACCAACAAGCTTTTTTAGGTTATGAAAGTTTTATTTTGGAACCTGAAGATAACACAAGTAACGATAACACCACCTACACATCCAACATTGCAGCAGGTGATTTCTATCAAGAATACAGTTATGCTGCTACAGGGTATAATGGCAAGTTTTCGGCAAACCTTGGGTTTCAATATGATAAAAACGTCTATTTTGGAATCAATTTAAATTCTCATTTAATAAATTATGAAAGAAGTACTTACTTCTATGAAGACAACACCAATACAGGTTCTACAATAAATCAAGTTAATTTTAACAACACGCTTCTAACTACGGGTGAAGGGTTTTCCTTACAACTTGGAAGTATTGTAAAAGTAAATGATTTCATAAGACTGGGACTCACATACGACAGTCCTACTTGGTTACGATTAAGAGAAGAAACAACCCAGTACCTCTATACACTTGAAGATGCCACAAACCTTGAGGCTGAAGTTGACCCCGCTGTTATTAATGTATTTCCAGAGTATAACCTACGAACTCCAGCAAAAATTACAGGAAGTGCTGCCTTTATTATTGGTACTAGTGGACTGATTAGTATTGATTATTCTAGAAAAGATTTCAGTGCTACTAAATTTAGATCCAATTCAAGTAGTGATTATTTCAGACAACAAAACGCTACCATCAGCAACTCCTTAAAAGTGGCGAATACCATCCGTATTGGTGGCGAATTAAGACATAAAAAGTTTAGTTACCGTGGAGGCTATAAACTAGAACAAAGTCCTTATAAAAATACCGCAACATATGGAGATCTTAAAGGGTTTTCTTTGGGACTAGGATATGATTTTGTTGGTGCTCGATTGGATTTGGCTTATGAGAATTCTAAACGTTCAATGGACCACCGCTTTTTTAATGCAGGTAACTTAAACACCTCTAGAATAAACAGATCAAATTCTAATGTTTCACTGACATTAAGTATGAGTTTGTAGAACTGTAAATTTACAGACAAGAATAATTTATCTTTTGAGAGAGAAATGTGCATTTAACAGAGTTGGGGCGCCTGTGACGGGTTCATTATAGCTCAATACAAACCAATAATCACTTGAGGGTAACCTAGCTCCGTTATAGGTACCATCCCAACCATCTCCAGACGGGCGAATTTCTTTTAAAAGCTTGCCATACCTATCAAATATCTGGATTTTAGCATTTAATTGATTTGAAATTCCAATGATATTCCAAGTATCGTGGTATCCATCTCCATTTGGCGTGAAATATTTTGGAAAGTCAATTACGTAAACAACTGCAAATCCTACTCCACACCCATTTAAGTCCCGTACATTCACAACGCGTTCCCCTGAGTTGACTCCTACAAATGTGCCTGTATCTTGCCATGGTCCCTGATCGATATTGTATTCATAATCCCCAATGCCCGTAGCGGTAGCTTCAATAATATGTGTGTTTGCGAACGCCTGTGTCGTGACCACTGCAGTCACTGTTGGAGGTTCACTTTCTATTACTGTAAAGACTTCGATTGGTGCAGCACATTGGGTGGCTAAAAGAGCATCCGAAACTTCTAATGTATATATTCCTCCTTCTGTTGGTACATAACTGGATGCTGTTTCTACAATGGTTCCTGAATCGTCTCTCCAAATAAAGGTATAATCCGAGTCAGATAAGCCTGTCGTAATTTCTAAAGGACCTAAAACCTCTGTGCCATTAGTGTTTACACACATCACATACTCATCATCTATATCTATGTATGGCAACGGATTAACCTTTAATATCAAAGGAGCTGTTTCATAACATACAGAACTATCAACCAATGTTCCTGTATTATCTATTATTTGGGTATTATTATCAACTCGTGCAAAAATCACCTGTGGGTTTACGGTATTTTCATAGAAGTTTGGCAGTTCAAATTGATCTAAATCTGCATCGTTCTGACTGGCAAAATAACGAACTAAGTAGTTTGCAGGATCTTGACCATTTAATACAAAGGCATCTTGTGTCGATAAATCGAAAAGCACACTGTCATTTGTTGGATCGTTATCAGTCTCTACATTGTCATCACAAATTGTATAGGGATCTGTAGGAGATGTTGCTTGGGCCGCTTCGAGAACCTCCAGATTAAATTCTATTGCTGTGTTTTGACAGCCTGTATTGGTATTGGTCACATTGACATAAATTGTTTGAGGATTACTTGTATTCAAATAGGGACTCGTCAATGAGTTAACCGCTAAGGTAGCATCTGCTAATGATTCGTAATAAGTGACATCATATTCCGTTGCGCTTTGAGTTCCTCGAATTTCATCGCTTTGAACTTCTAAATCAAACGCATATATCCCGTCTGTGTTTAGCTCACAGGCAATTAAAGTTGGAACAGGGTTTGCTTCGGGTAATGGATCTACAATTACATCAAAATTTATAATAGCAAAACAGTCTGTTGTATCATTGGTTACACGTACGTATATTGTCTGAACAGGAATATCTGTATTTGTATAGTTTTCTGGGAATTGAATAGGATTGGTATCCGCCTCGGCATCTGCCAGGGTTTCGTAATAGGTTGGTGTAACTCCTAACTCACCGTTCAAAATGAACGCTTCATTTGTTGTTAGGTCAAAAACTTCCTGTCCATCACCAGTTGCATTGTCATCACACTCGTTCATATCAACGGGTGTCTGTGGGGATGGGATTGGCAATACTTCAAGCGTTAAAGTAGTTAAATCAAAACATCCCGTAACTGGGTTTGATACTCGAACAAAAATGGTTTGAGGATTACTAATATTTGTGTAAGGACTCGTAAGAGAAGAACTATTTGTTTCCGCATCTAAGGCCGTCAAATGATAGCTAAAATCCAAGCCTGTTTGTCCATTTAAAATCTCTGTTTCTCTATCCTCTAGCGTAAAGGCTTCCTGCTCATCACCTGGGGCATTGTCATCACATAACCTTAGAGGACTAGGAGTCACTAAAACTGGCAATGGGTTGACGATCAATTCTAAACTTATAAGTTTTTCACATCCTGTTGCATTGTATGCTACACGAATCCAAACGGTTTGAGGATTGGAAAGGTTTGTGTAGTCTGTTGGAGTTGCAATCTCAAAGGTTTCAGCCTGAGCATCCGCTTGAGTTTCATAATAACTAATATCTACATCTGAATCTGCAATTCCATTTAAAAACTCACCTTCATTAATTGTTAAGTTAAACTGAGCAAATTCATCCGTATCATCATCACAAACTTCTAAAGGAGTTGGGTCCAATAATTGAGGGGTTGGATTTACGACCAGCACCAATTCTACAATGGATGCACAAAGTGTGGATACTGCAGGGTTTTCTACACGAGCAAAAACCGTTTGTATATTAATATCGACATTAGTATAAGGGCTGGATAATGCATTAATTTCGTTCTCTGCATCTGATAAGTTTTCGTGATAGCTGATTGTAACACCGCTTACACCACCTGAAATTTCAAAATCTCTATCGGTTAACATAAAAGCTCCGAAGCCATCGCTATCGGGATCACAATAGGTTAAATCTTGCGGCGTGATCGCTAAAGGGGCTGGGGAAACATTCAACTCCAAAGCAACTGTAGTATAGCACCCTGTATTTATATCTTGACCTCTCGCAAAAACGGTTTGAGGATTGCTGATATTTGTGTATGGGATTGGTAATGGGTTTGTTTCTGAGTCTGCATCAGCCTGTGTTAAATAATAGGTGATTGAATAATCAGCGTTTCCACCCTTAATTTCATCATCTTTTTCTGTGAGGTCTATTTGAGTTAATCCGTCAGGCGTTCCATCGTCACAAACCTCTAAGACTGTTGGAACAACCAATTGTGGCAATGGGTTTACAATAAGTTCAAAACTTCCAGTCGCACGACACCCTGTAGTTAAATCTGTGAGAGCTACATAAAGTGTTTGTGGGGTTGATGTGTTTTGGTAAGTACCTGTTAATTCATTGATGTTGTTG
>Ga0206130_10000359_pt1 | contig 78610 bp, 75 predicted proteins | sample Helgoland_Spring_9_FD_148637 | JGI IMG/M metagenome (GOLD analysis project Ga0206130, IMG submission 148637) | Pelagic subsurface seawater microbial communities from Kabeltonne, Helgoland, North Sea - Helgoland_Spring_Bloom_20160512_1 | ecosystem: Environmental > Aquatic > Marine > Epipelagic ... | reverse complement strand
CTTCATGGTTAACGAATTAGGTAATTTATTCTATGGCGAAAAGAAACAGAGCACGCTCCGCATCTAGTCGACAAAAACAAGAAGGGAGAAAAGCTAGATACTCCGGAGGACACTCCGGAGGACACTGTAGCGGACACTCCAGCGGACACTCCAGCGGACACTCCAGCGGACACTCCAGCGGACACTCCGGAGGACAAGCTGCAGCTAACTTCTCAAATAAGGTCCCGCGCAACGGTGGTGGTGCAGATGTCTATACCCTGCACCCCGTGAATTCTCATCCTGAAACAGTCTACGGCCCCACCCGTATGCGGGAGCCCCTTGAAGCCCGCACTAAATCCCAAAAAGATTATATGTGCGCAATCCAAAGTCATTGCTTGACTTTCGGTATTGGTCCGGCCGGGACAGGTAAAAGCTATTGCGCGACGGCGATGGCCGCTGAAGCCTTGCAAAGTGGACGAATTGAAAGAATCGTTATGACCAGGCCAGCTGTCGAGGCGGGGGAGCAACTGGGTTATCTTCCCGGTGACCTGAAAGAGAAATTTAGTGTTTACATCGACCCATTCCGCGACATTCTGAATGAGCGACTTGGGAAAGAGGCAGTAGAATACCACCTGCGGCATGGTCGTATTGTGGCGGCGCCTTTAGCGTTCATGAGGGGAAAAACCTTTGGTGGTGATACATTTGTCATTCTTGATGAGGCTCAAAACACATCGATTGCTCAAATGAAGATGTTCTTGACCCGTATTGGTGAGGATTGCAAAGTCGTAGTGAACGGCGATGTTAAGCAAAGCGATATTCGCGGCAGCAACGGGTTGGCGGATGCTGTTAGACGACTTGGAGGGCTTCCAGGCGTCTGTATTCATGAGTTTGAGCGTGATGATATTGTTCGTAGCGGGCTAGTGCGGGCAGTCATTGAGCGTTACGAGGCGGACTAATAGATAGCGTTTACGGGTTTACGGGTTTGCTGGTCAGTGCGTCATCAGGGGTAACGGTGGTGGTGGCGGGGTTTTCTTTTTGCACATTAAGCTGGTTAAGTTTCTTCTTCACGCGATCTGATTCAGGGTTTGCTGCAAGCGCCGCTTCAAGTGCCGCAGTCGCATCGTCCCAGCGCTTTAATCGAATGAACGCTAATGATCGGTTGTAGTGAAGAATATCAAGCGGCACATTGGCAAGGTGCAGGGCTCTGTCGTAGTCCGCAAGTGCTGTGACGTATTGGTGCAACTGGTGGTAAACGTTACCTCGATTAACATAGATCTTGCCCATTTCCGGTGCCAGCGAGGCGGCCGTGTTATGGTCCTTCATCGCCTTATCCAGTTGACCGTTTGCACCATAGATGATGCCTCGATTGGTATGAGTAGCGGCAAGGTCTCTAAGTAACAGGTTGTCTTTTTTGATTGCGTTCGTACAAAACACGATGCCGTGGGTAGAAAAAGGCGTATTACTTTCCTGATAACAACGGGTTGCATTGTCTGACCCAAAGGTGGTTTTGGTCTGCGCGTTTGCGAGTTGGCTAACCGCCACGATAATAAAGTAGATGATCCATCTCATGGGGTTTAGTGTTCCTTCAGGCGCATCGCCCGTGGTCTTAGTAAACTGCGTCAAGCTTGTTGCCGTTGGCTAGGCAACCGCCGGTTTTGGATAAAGTATCTCTAAAATAACGTCACAGGGTCCCAGCCACCGCAAAATGATTGGGTGTTTGCCCAGATTGTGTGGGCTTCTTGAACCAGGTCGTGTGTTTTCACCCGTTTTATCTGGTTGTCACGGAATTCGAACGCGGTGATGTTTTCGGCTTCAAAATCAATAACCGAGAAGCCAGGCCAATGTTCGCCCCTGAGGGTCCCGGCGTTGATAAGCGTTAGCGCCTCAAAATGGATCAAGGTGCGGAAATGCATGTGACCATTAATAAGATATTGAAATTCTCCTTCAAGGATTATTTTGTCCAGAAGGTGACTGCGTTCTATGCCCATTCTGTCTGTTCCAGGCCAGACCTTTCTCAGATCATCATCAGCCACGCCATGGCAAAGCAGTAACTTCCCTCGAACGGTGTTCAACGTCACTTGGGTCGGCAGTGAAGTTAGGTACGAAAGTGATTCTTCCGACAGCTCAGTAACGCTATGTGCGTTCTCGATATGTCGAGCTTTATTTTCAAGGATCCATCGGTCATGGTTACCTTTGACGGTAAATATCGCCGCGTTATCAAGTAGCTTGATGCTTTCGTTTGGGCAACCAATACCATCGACAATGTCGCCAGTGCAGACTGTCGCGTCCGTCTCCATAGTCTGCAGGAACGCCAGGGCGGCTTCTAGTCGATGATGCTCCGCATGGACATCGCCAATGACGCCAAGTTTTTTAATGGTACCTGCAGCGCTCATATTTCTCCCGGGTGAACAAGTGAGTCAACCATTTTCAGGCGTTCAAGGTTGCTGGTTTCTTCCAGTATTGATTGCATGATGTCAGCTTCGAAACGCACGACCTGGAAAATTTTGAAGGAAAATTCGGCAGGGGAAAGCTTTAGCCAATCGGCAGAGTCGAACTCGCTAAGGTTGGCAGGGTTGTGCCGGCCAATCATGTCGACAATCGAATCGGTTATGGACTTCTGGAATTGCTTCAACTCGTCATCAGAAACGATCTCGTGTGCGTCCTCTAGCTCACGACAGGCAACGATTCTGTACGGTAGTGTCTGGACTTCTTTCACCAGTTGTAGGCGCTTGCTCATCGAGATATGGATGTAGACTCTGCCGTCATCGGTCTGTTCAATGACCTCGCAGGTTCCGGCTGAAAACACGCCAAAAGGTTGATAAGTTGCCTGATTGTTTTTGAGCGCATCCTGCATGCTCTGTCCATTTCTGGCCGGTCTGATTTCTTTTTGGGTATGACAGACCGCAATCATGCGATCCTGCTCCACTGCATCGGTCACCATCTGTCGATATCGTGGTTCGAAAACGTGCAAAGGCACAACGGTGCCGGGAAAAGCAACCATGCTGGGGATGGGAAATAGCGCGACGTCGATCAATGGTTTAGCCATAGAGGATTGTACGCTTAGGTACGCTGGAAACGAAAGTCTGGATCAATCAGGCAGAGTTTGATTTCAGCTGATTTAGAACAGCTGGAATCAAGCTCCGGGAAGATCATCCACGACCGTGACAGGTGTGTTGTAGCCTTTTTTGTTGCTAGAATTTATAGGCTGTATCCAGCATCAGTCTTTTATAGTCCTCCGCCACACCAACATCCATGTTTCTTTGATTGTCGAAGAAAGTGAAGCCTATTTTCCACTTCTTATTGATCGCCCATGCACCCTGAAGCAGGTGTCCTTTGGCATCAGTGCCGCCTCCAGCAAAGTCTGAATCGGTGATCAAACCCAAAACAGCATCAGCCTCTATATCTTGATAGGTATAGCTAAGCTCCCAGGTTTTGGGTGCACTAGCTTTACCCAGTTTTATGCCGGTTGCCCACGCGGTATCAAGGTCACTCGCAGCCTGGTTCTGGACCAAGTCAATGAAAAGGGTGATCGGTGTCGCTCCAATGGTGGTGCTAAACTGGGCAAACAGCTCCAGTTCTTCGTAGTTATTATTGTAGGTACACCCAGTGAGCGCGTCAGAATCGAGGCAGGTAAAGGTGTTGCCGAAGAAATCATCCGAGTCGCCAATAAAGACTTCCCGGGTCTTAGTATCGATCTCAAAGTAACCGACCCCTGCAATCAACTGACTGTTACCAATAGAACCTTTGAAACCGGTCTGTAGTCCATAGGCAGCCTTATCGTCATTTTTTCTGCTATCACTCTCAAGAAAGTTTGCGGCAGTATTTAAAAAGTAGTTGCCCCGTTCAAAAGTGAACCCCAAACCTTCAGGACGATAGTCTCCATCCCAGAGCAATCCATGACCCGCAGGCCGGTAGAAAATATTTTTCATTTTCCCGCCAATGACATTGAAGCCGGGTTTTGCTTGCCACTTAAAGTAGGCAAGGTCCAGGTTGATATCCTTGGTGGTGCCGCCACCACCTAAAGTCTGGTTTGTAGACACGGCATCATCACTGCCCGATGCCAACCCGATACCTACCTCAACGTTGTCTGCCGGTTTAGCCGTTACTGCAAGGCGTGCCCGAATCCTGTTGCGTTCTCGAGTATCACTTCGCTCCGCATCAATATTTTCATACCGATACCGGAAGTCGCCCTTTATTTTGACGCTTTTTGTCCAACTGGAAGACTGATCGCTCGTTACGAGCTTCTCAACAGTTGAAGCGCTGGAAACGACTGACGCCTTAAGCGCTTTGTTTTCTGCCTCCAATGCGTCTACCCGGCTTATCAAAGACATCAGTTCGGTTTTCAGATCAGAAAAATCCTGGTCTGACATCGATGCTTGCCCGACCTGGGCGTAGGTCACTGCCAGAAGCAGTGCTATAAATCGGATCATGGTTTGGTTCCTCAAAATGGATCGCTAATCGGTACACCTAGTAATGGATGGAGAATTTAAAGGGCTTTTGTTAAGGCTTTGTTAAGACGGTGTTAAACGAGATATTAAACACCTTGTTAAGTCAGTGCTTACGTTCGGCTGGTCTCTAAGGGCATCGATCACAGCGAGTTAGGTGCTTATATTAGAGCGATTACCAGGAAAAAGTTGGGTAACTTAAAGCTATCTTTAACAAATCTTAACCCGAGGTGTCTCTAATGCGCTCCATTACTTACTGGAGTTGCAAAATGAATAAATATTTAGCTGCCTTACTTTGTGTATTCGTTGTTTATGGCTGCTCACCATCCAACGAAACGACGCCAGTCGGCGAAGGTTCAGTGTTGTCTGGCAAAGTTCGGCTCGATGGTTCAAGCACGGTGTTTCCGATCAGCGAAGCTGTCGCTGAGGAATTCATCGCAGTCGCCCCTCGGGTGCGGGTCACTGTTGGCGTTTCAGGAACTGGCGGAGGGTTCAAGAAGTTTATCGCTGGCGAGATAGACATAAACGATGCCTCCCGCACCATCAAACCCAGCGAGCAGGAAAAAGCTGCTGCAAACGGGGTCGGGTTTATTGAACTACCGGTGGCGTTTGACGGGCTATCAATCGTGGTCAACCGTGAGAACGATTGGGTTGATCAGCTGACAGTTGCGGAGCTGAATGCTATTTGGAACCCGGACTCTACCGTCGTCACCTGGGCAGATGTCAGAGAGGGATGGCCAGAGCAAGAGATCAGGCTCTACGGTCCTGGAACCGATAGCGGTACATTCGATTACTTTACCAAGGTTATTAACGGCAAAGAACAAGCTTCACGTGCCGACTTCACCGCGAGTGAAGATGACAATGTTTTGGTACAAGGGATTGCCGGTGACAGATACTCACTTGGATACTTCGGCTTCGCCTACTATATAGAGAATCAGGACAAGTTGAAGGTCGTCCCGGTCGACGGCGGTAATGGTCCTGTTGTACCAACGTTGGAGACGATTAACGACGGTCGTTACAAACCACTTTCCCGGCCGATATTCATCTACGTTAACCCCGCATCTTTAGACGACCCAGCGGTTTCGACATTTGTTGATTTTTATCTTGAGAATGCCGCGTCTTTGGCTGAAGAAGTCGGGTACGTTGCTTTGCCTGCTGATGTTTATCAGGCTGCAGAGCGGCGCATCGTGCAACGCGAAATTGGCACTGCCTATGGTGAAGGTGCAACTCTGTCCACGCTAATCGGCAATGACGGTTGAAATAGACGATGAAAACTCGTACTCCTCGCTACCTGGAGAATTCTCTCCAGGCAGTTTTTTTTATGTGTGCCGCTATTTCAGCGGTGACTACGGTTGCTGTAATAGGCATCCTTGCGGTTGAAACCTGGGGGTTTCTGCAACAGATATCGCTTGTCGAGTTCCTCTTCGGTACGCGTTGGTCGCCACTGCTCCATCCAAAGTCCTATGGTCTACTGCCGCTACTAGCCGGTACGACGCTTATCGTTGTTGGAGCCTCTCTGGTCGCGTTGCCTGTTGGTCTGGCCAGTGCAATATTCCTAAGCGAATACGCCAGTGAACGAACCCGTAACATCCTCAAGCCTGTTCTTGAGGTGTTGGCTGGCATTCCTACCGTTGTGTATGGTTTTTTTGCACTGACTTTCGTCACGCCGCTCCTTAGGATTGTTTTGCCCGATACTCATGTGTTCAATGCCGCCAGCGCTGCCATTGTCGTGGGCATCATGGTGTTGCCAATGGTGGCCTCTTTGTGTGATGACGCTTTTCGGGCGGTGCCCGATAACCTAAGGGAAGGCGCTTATTCTCTTGGCGCGACGTCCTTTGAGGTGACGACAAGAATTGTTGTCCCGGCGGGATTGTCCGGAGTTTTTGCCGCCTTCGTGTTGGCGATTTCGCGTGCGATAGGTGAAACGATGGCGGTGACGCTTGCTGCAGGAGCAACACCTAACCTGACAATGAACCCCCTTGAGAGTATCCAGACGATGACGGCTTACATCGTTCAGGTGTCCCTTGGTGACACGCCTGCAGGAACGCTGACTTATCAGACGTTGTTTGCGGTCGCCTCTGTGCTATTTCTGGTCACGTTATGTCTGAACATCGCGGCCAACATAATTATGAAACGGTTTCAGGAGGTCTACGAATAATGATCGCTCAAAGCAATCTTGCATGGCGACATAAAAAAGCAATGTTCTTCCGGTGCTTTTGTGTCGGCGTAACGGCCTTTGCAGTCTTTATTTTGGGGCTGCTGATTTACCAGGTATCGGTGTTGGGTTTACCCTGGCTGGATGCCCAGTTTTTATCGAGTTTTCCCTCTCGGTTTCCCGAGAAAGCAGGGATAAAATCAGCACTCCTTGGCACTTTGTGGCTGGTGTCGATGACGGCAGCGATCGCCATTCCTGTCGGGGTGCTCGCGTCTGTCTATCTTGAAGAGTATGCGAGGCCGACAAGGCTAACCGAGTTTATCAACATTAATATCGCGAACCTCGCCGGTGTACCGTCAATTGTTTACGGGATGCTTGGCCTGGCTATTTTTGTCAGGTTCTTCCAGTTGGAAAGAAGTCTTTTGTCCGGCGCGCTGACGATGAGTTTGTTGATTTTGCCGGTGATCATTATTGCTGCGAAGGAAGCTATTCGAGCTGTTCCAGGATCCCTTCGTCAGGCTGCTTTTGCAGTAGGCGCAACCCGCTGGCAGGTCATACGAGCGCATGTCTTGCCGTCTGCATTGCCTGGCATTCTGACCGGGGTAATCCTGGCGATTTCCCGCGCGATTGGTGAAACAGCACCGTTGATTATGATTGGCGCATTGACCTACGTTGCCTTCGTACCAGAAGGACCGATGGACGAGTTCACCGCGCTTCCGATTCAGATATTCAATTGGACCTCCCGACCCCAGGAAGAATTCCATGAACTGGCCTCAGCTGGAATCGTAGTTCTGCTATTGGTTCTATTAATGATGAATGCCCTTGCCGTTTATATTCGGTATCGGGGAACACGAGCGAAGTGAGAATTAAATGAGTAGTCAAGAGAACATAATTTTGAGCATCGATGATGCGTGTATCAGTTACGGCGGGAAGCTCGCGGTTCGCAACGTTTCTCTACCGATATACGAGAAAAAAATCACCGCGATCATCGGCCCGTCCGGGTGTGGGAAGAGTACTTTGTTAAGGTCGCTTAATCGAATGAACGACTTCATTCATGGTTGTGAGCAATCCGGGCGAATATCATTTCGTGGCGAAGATCTTTATGACCCGGGAACTGATCCGGTGGAAGTTCGATTGCGCATCGGGATGGTTTTTCAGAGGCCCAACCCTTTTCCCAAGTCTATTTACAGAAACGTTGCATGGGGACCTGGGATTAACGGTCTTGACGGAGATCTCGACGATCGTGTTGAGAAGGCACTTCGTCAGGCCGCTCTATGGGATGAGGTAAAGGACAGGCTGCAAGAGTCTGCACTGACCTTGTCGGGTGGGCAACAGCAGCGCCTTTGCATCGCCCGGACTCTGGCGATGGAGCCAGAGATGATATTGATGGACGAGCCTTGCTCTGCGCTTGATCCAGTATCGACAGCGAGAATCGAAGATCTACTGTTCGAACTGAAGGAAAATTATACGATTGTCATCGTCACTCACAACATGCAGCAGGCCGCTAGAGTCTCACAACATACGGCATTTCTGGAAAATGGGGTGCTGGTTGAATATGGCGATACTGATCAAGTTTTCACGAACCCCAGTAACAAAAGAACTGAAGAATATGTCACCGGAAGGTTTGGATAAAAGTCATGACTAAACATTTTGATAAAGACCTCATAAAGCTAAATGAAAAAATCTCGAAACTCGGCTCGTTGATTGTTGAATCCTCAGCAAAGTCGATCGTTATGTTGCAGAATTTTGACCTCAGCATTGCCGCTGAAATATTAGCGTCGGAAGTCGCTGTCAATGAAATGGAAGTTGAGATCGAAAATGAATGCCTCAAAGTGCTGGCGTTACACCAACCGGTAGCGGCAGATCTCAGGTTTTTGATTGTTGTGTTAAAAGTTAATAACGATCTCGAGAGAATGGGTGACCAATTCGTCAACATTGCAGAAAGAGTCCGGTTTTTGAAGGATCAGCCTAGGGTCGTATCGGATATCGATCTAGTGAAAATGGGGGAGGTCGGATCCAGAATGGTAGGTCTTTCGATGACGGCGTTAACAATGCGAGACCCGGAGATCGCCAGGGAAGTTCTCCAAATGGACGATGAACTAGATGCACTCCACTCTCGATCTTTTCAGGTATTGCAGGACGCAATGCGAAAAAACAAGGAGATGATTACACCGGCGATTTCTTACATGACGATCTCATCTAATCTGGAAAGGTTAGGTGACCTTGCGACCAATATCGCAGAAGAAATTATTTTTATGCAGGAAGGTGAAGTCGTCCGGCATCAGTGATGGCTGCTCTGAATATAATGGCCAAAGATTAATCCTTTAACATTTTTGCGGTGTTGAGTGCATTGTTCGCCGTTTGGGGGAAAAAGTCTTCGGGTCTTTCGATGCCGCGTTGTGCAACGAGGGACTGCTTGATCGCTATTGCGGCACCCGCCGGGTAACCCGCAATAGTCACTGCGATTTCATGGCAGCGTTCAACAACGCTATCGTCGTTCACACATTCGCTGATAAGCCCCAGCCGCAGCAGCTCTGGCGCTTTAACCCGATCACCCAGGAAGGCCAGTCGGGCGGCCTGGAATTCAGTCGTTTTAATTTTGAGCCATGCCGCATTCATCGGGATGCTCGCGCCCTGTTGAATTTCACCGATTTGAAGAAACGCTGTTTCACCGGCAACGATGAGATCACAGGCAAAAGCGAGAGACGCGCCTGCGTTGATCGCAAATTTTTCCAGCGCGGCAATGATCGGCTTATTACAGTGATAAAGAGCCAAATGCATTGACCTTACATCCCCGACATCTTTACCCGTCCAGGGTGGTGGGGGGTCAGCCTGCAGAGCCTTCAGGTCTATGCCAGAACAAAAGTATCCGCCTTTTCCGCGAAGGACGATGGCGGAGATATTGTCGTCTTGATTCAATTGTTCTATGTGGTCGCGGATTTCGCCCGCCAAGGGTGGGATCAGTGAATTACGTCGGTCCGGCCGTTCGATAATTATCTCTGCCCAGCCTTCATGAATATCCAGTCTTGAAAATTCAGGCATTGTCGCTACCTCTTTGTCTATTCTGATCCACCATAACCTTAATGGCAGCCTTTATCCTGCCACGAGCATAGCTTTAAGGTAATGGCTCCGGCGCTTACCTGCTGGATTATGCTCGTTCAGAGTCTAGCCGTGACGTTTATGAAGCAGATGAGTTGATGCGCGGGGAACCCTTGTGGCCCCTGGTCAGGCATGAAAAAATGCTCGAAGGTCGTCCACCAGACGCTTTGGTTCTTCCGCCGCGCCAAAGTGGCCGCCGCTCGGCATCAACGTATATCGCACCAGGTTGGAATTTTTTGCCAGTACAGCACGGGGTAGATGTACAACATCTTTTGGGAACACCGCGAAAGCGCAAGGAGCTTCCAGGGCCGGGGTACGGTCGTGTGCCATCGGCCAGGGTTTGCTGAAATGTTCGTGGTACAACCTAAGCGATGAGGTAATGGCGCCGGTGCACCAGTAAAGGGCGGCGGTTGTGCAGAGGTGTTCTTTAGAGAATCTTGATTCAATATTTCCGCCGCAATCACTCCAGTTTCGTCTGCGTTCCCAGATCCACGCGGCAGTACCAACGGGGGAATCCATCAAGCCATAGGCCAGCGTCTGGGGGTCCAGTTTATGAACAGCGACGTGGCTGGTGATCAACGGTCCGGCTTCGGTGTTGCGTTTTAGCATCCATGCCTCAGTGGTATCGTAATCTTCTGGCCCCAGGGTCGAACGATCAACACCGGGAATGAGCGTAAGGCTCATGTGGGCGCCCAGCAGTTTTTCAGCGTACTCATGTGCAAGGTGAGCGGTGACCAAAGCACCCCAGTCACCGCCATGAGCAGCGAACTTAGGATGACCGAGTTCTTCGGTCATCAGCTTCACCCATAGGCTAGCGATTCTCGAGACATCAACACCTGATTGAGAAAGGGGGGTTGAAAAACCAAAACCCGGCAGGGATGGCACGTAAACGTTGAATGCGTCTTCTGCTTTGCCACCGTAGGACTCGGGGTCTGACAGAGGCCCGATGACATCTTTAAAGTCCCAAAAGGTCCAGGGCCAGCCATGGGTCAATATCATTGGCGGTGCATCAGGTTGCTTGGCGGGTGCATGCAGGTAATGCAGTTTTATCCCCTCGACGGTCGCTTCATAATGCTTCCAGCGGTTCATCTCGACTTCCTGCTTGTTCCAATCCCACTCTTCTATCCAGTACCCGACCATGTCCTTTAACCATGCTTGAGGTACGCCATACTGCCAGTCATCGCTGCCGATCACCGGGGGCCAGCGAGTTTGCTTTAGTCTGGAATTCAGTTCCATTAAAGAGGCTTCCGGCAATGTTGCACTGATTATTTTCGGCATACTTTTCTCCAATTTGGCTTCAGGTTAGTTCAAATATTGGTTCAGGAAAACTGCCCTGTGTTATCTTTGCGGAATCGAATAAAAGGATTGAAAGATGCAGTCATTAAAGGGGAAGGTCGCCGTAGTAACGGGCGCGAGTAAAGGTATTGGTAAGGGGGTTGCGGAAGGTCTTGGCGAAGCGGGCTGCACGGTGTACTTGACGGGCAGGAGTACCAGTAGTGACACACCGCCTGAGCCGCTCACGGTTGAGGCAACCGCCGCGGCGGTTGAAGCATATGGTGGCACAGCGATACCGGTAGCACTTGATCATAATAATGATGAGGAAGTACGCGCTCTGTTTGCGCGGGTCGAGAAAGAGCAGGGCAGGCTCGATATCCTGGTTAACAATGTTTATCAGATCCCCAGCCCACCGGCTATGGGTAAAGGTTTTTGGGAGCACCCTATTTCGGTCTGGGACGACCAGTGCGGCGTAGGTCTGCGAGGATATTACGTTGCCTCTGTCCTTGGGGCGCCGTTGATGGTTCGTCAGGGAAGTGGGCTTATCGTTAACATCTCATCAAGAGGAGGTCGGGAATATGTGTTTAGTGCCAGTTATGGCGTGGGTAAGGCTGGGGTAGATCGGATGGCCCAGGATTTTGCTGTCGAACTTAAGGAATATGGCGTTACTGCGATTTCGCTGTCACCTTCAAAGGTAAAGACGGAATTTATACTGGAAATGGTCGCGCAGGGGAAGATGCAACTAGACGCCGATGCGGCACAGTCTGTAAGATTTTCCGGACGAGCAATAGTAGCGCTAGCGACTGATCCTAACGTCTTGGAAAGAACTGGAGGAATCTACACCGTAGACGAAGTTGCCAACGCTTACGGTGTGATTGATCCTGACAAAGAGTAGCGGGTTTGAAACCCCGCAGGCTCTTATCCCTCAGGAACTCATTCCTCAGGGAGCTATAGTGCGACTACGTTCTCAGCCTGGGGTCCTTTTTGACCCTGGGTGATCGTGAACTCTACACTTTGACCTTCGGCCAGCGTTTTGAACCCGTCGCCTGTGATAGCGCTAAAGTGAACAAATACGTCCGGGCCTGACTCCTGGGCGATAAAACCGAACCCTTTAGATTCGTTAAACCATTTTACGGTGCCAGTCGTTGTTGACATGATGTCTTCCTAATTTCTTTACAAGTTCGTGCTACTACGTAGCGATTAGCAGAAATGTATTACTAATACTTATGGAATCAGGAAGTATAAACTTCTTAGCCGTACATAAATAAAAGAGGTACTTTCTCGCGTCAACTTAGTATACGCAGCTTTTATGGCAGGCTACAAGGCTCAATGAAAATGAATAATACCTATAATTCCGCATCATGCCCCTGTGAGTCAGGACGGGTTTATAAAAGTTGTTGCAGTGAATTACATTCTGGACGTGTGCTTGCCCAGACTGCTTTGCAGCTAATGAGGTCCAGGTATAGTGCTTTTGCGCTTGGGAATGCCGAGTATCTTGTCAAATCATGGCATCCTGATACAAGGCCGGCCAGCCTTATAATTGATGAAACGCAGCATTGGATTGGCCTAAAAATAAAGACCGTTTCTCACGGAGGCGCGAAGGAAGATGAAGGATCAGTAGAATTCGTTGCCCGCTATAAGGTGCAGGGTAAAGCCCACCGGCTTCAGGAGAACAGCCGTTTCCGGAGGCTGGATGGGCAATGGTACTACTTTGATGGTAAGTGACCAGGCTATTCGGCCGCGACAAATTCCATAGAGATAGAATTGACACAGTGACGCGTATTTTTCGCTGTCAGTCCCTCACCTTCAAATACATGCCCAAGATGGCCGTCGCATTGGGCGCATAGAATCTCGACGCGATAACCGTCGGCGTCAACCTCTCTTCTAACAGCGTTCTCAATTTCATCGTCGAAGGCCGGCCAACCGCAATTCGAATGAAATTTGTGTTCGGAGCGGTACAGGGGGGTACTGCACTGTTTGCAGGCGTAGTGGCCACCCGCTTCGAAGTGATCTGTCAGGGGGCCGGCAAACGGCATTTCAGTGCCTTTGTGCAGTAGAACTTGCTGCTCTTCAGGGGTCAGGTCTTTGTAATCGGACATAGGAATCGTTAGGTAGTGATAGGTAGAGTGTTTTTACCAGTGTTAGATGAGCACCTGCAAGTTGAAAATGGATTGTGCTAGGATTTGACCCGCTAAAATCAAGGAAAAAGTCATGTACCAAAAACTGATACCAGTGGCACTGTTTTTGCTGGCGGGTTGTTCCGAAACGCAGGAAGAATCGCAGCTGCAGGCCGCTCAAGAGCTGCAATCGCAGGAAATTCAGGCTGACCAGGTGGTTAGTGAAACGGGAGTAGCCGTAGGATCTAATCTTATTGAGCAGGGCGCTGGCGAACAGGACCCTGGACAGGCATTTCTGTTCATCAATGCGCAGAAACCGGGGGTAAGGGTAATGCCGTCAGGATTACAGTTTGAAATAATTGAGTCCGGAGAAGGTCGGTCTCCCCTGGCCACCTCAAATGTCGTCACGCATTACCATGGCACTTTTATTAATGGTGATGTTTTTGACAGTTCCGTTGATAGAGGTACGCCAGCTGAATTTCCAGTAAACCGCGTCATTGCGGGGTGGACCGAAGCTTTGCAAATGATGAAGGAAGGAGACAAGTGGCGACTGGTCCTGCCTCCCGAAATCGCCTACGGTGAAAGAGGCGCTGCGGGTGGGCTGATCGCGCCTAATACCGTGCTGGTGTTTGAAGTAGAACTCATTGAGGTGAAGGGCTAGAGACGTATGCATACGCTAGAAGATTTCAGGGCTGAAACCAGGACCTGGCTTGAACAAAATTGTCCGGATGGCGCAAAAGGCCCAGGGCAGACGCCTCTCGGAAGTAAATCGATCGAACTGGAGCCGGATGTTCGAACCTGGTTGGATCGCATGTCTAGAAAAGGCTGGACGGTGCCCACTTGGCCCGTCGAGTATGGCGGCGCCGCGTTGAACAATGATGAATACAAAATCCTCATTGAAGAACTCAAACGGGTTGGGGCACGAACGCCCCTGACTGGCCGTGGTGTTAATTACATAGGGCCGACTATTCTTGAATTTGGAACAGATGAGCAAAAAGCGAGATGGCTGCCAATTTGTGCGCGGGGTGATGGCGCTTGGGCGATGGGTTATTCAGAACCGGGTGCCGGTTCAGACCTCGCCAGCCTGTCTACCAAAGCAGTGAAAGAAGGCGACAACTACATTATTAATGGTAGGAAGACCTGGACCAGTGATGCCGTTGATTGTGACTACATTTTTGTCCTTGTACGCACATCTCCGGACAAACCCAAACATGAAGGTATCAGTTTGGTGCTGGTGGACATGCACCAACAAGGTGTCACTGTTAATCCTATCGCCTTGATTTCCGGTGCGTCTCCTTTCTGTGAAACACTGTTTGAAGATGCCATTGTGCCGGTCACTGACCTCATTGGTGGCATGGATCGTGGCTGGACTGTTGGCAAGCGATTATTGCAGTTTGAGCGATCAACTCATGCAGGTATCAATATTTCGGGCTCCCAAGGCGGCAGGACAGAAGAAAGTCAGCTGCCAGGGCTCGTGGCGCATTATGCCGGGAAAGTCGATGGGCGAATCGCGGATGCGTCCATAAGAACCTGGCTCACTCAGCACGAAATGAACACTCATGCGCAACAAATTACTCAGCGTCGTGCGATTGCGGAATTACAAAGCAGAGCGCCAGGATTCACCTCCTCTGCAGTCAAGCTGACCAATGCCCTTAATATCCAAGATGGTGATGAGCTGTTAATGACTGCCATGGGGAACAGTGCCTATCACTGGGATACTGACAGCGGGGCTTCAGAGGGAGAGGTCGCTGCAGTCAAAAAATGGCTCTACCAAAAGTCGCTGACCATCGCCGGTGGCACCAAGGAGGTTCAGTTGAACATTATTGCCAAACGGGTTTTGGGGCTGCCTGATTAAGGTCGTCTTGACTAAGAAAAACCGAGGGAATTTTGTTAGGCTCACAGCCTAACAAAAATAATATGGAGTGCTCATGGATCTGGAATTGGTAAATATGCCCTTGTACACGGGGTTAACCGCAGCCTTGCTAACAATAATACAAATAGGGCTGATGCTTACGGTGATTAAGATGCGTGGCGACGCTGGGGTCTTTATTGGCAGCGGCGGTAACGACGGTCTTGAACGTATAATCCGGGCTCATGGTAATTTCATTGAGAATGTCCCCACTTTTTTAGTTTGCCTGATGCTGATCGAGCTGATGGTTGGCAGCACACTCTTGGTGGCGTTGCTTGGTGGGGTTGTCCTGGTAGCGCGTCTTGCTCATGCCATTGCGCTAAGTGCAAATTCAGGTGTTACCGCCGGCCGTTTAGTGGGCACCCTGGGAACCGTGATTCCTATGTTGGTAGCGGCTGGTTATCTCGTTTACCAAGTCGTCAGTAAACTCTGAGAAACTACCACGGCAATAGTGCGCAGGGTTCACCGGGATGAGAGTGGCGCTTATCGTCCTTGTAATCCTTACGGTTCTCATTATTGGGTACGGTGTTTACGTGACGAGCATCGGAAATTCCGGGGTGGTTGCGGATCTTAAACAAAATCCGATGGGTAAGCGTGCCGAGCGTACGATGCTGTTGATGTTTTCTGGGGGCAAGATGATCCCCGTCAATTACCTGCGAGAGGGTAACCGTGTTTATGCCGGCGCTGATGGTTGGTGGTGGCGAGCGTTTGATGGGGAAGGCTCGGCCGTCACCATGCTAATTCAGGGCGAGGTTCTGGCAGGTCACGCAACTGTTTTGCTTGACGACCAGGAATTTATTGACGCCGTGTTTTCCAGGCTAAGGCCAACGGTACCTGAATGGTTGCCCGACTGGGCTAATGGCAAGCTCGTCATTGTCGATCTTAAAGCGCCTGCGAGCTAAGCTCGTAGACGCTGGGATTGATCCTGCCAGCAACCTCTGCAGTTAGTTCATATGAGTGCAGCCGTGCTTTGTGATCGAAGATCGACGACACGATGATGAGTTCATCTGCTTCAGTCTCTTTAAGGAACTTCTTGATTTGGCCCTCGATAATGTCTGGATTTCCTACCGCAGCGCATCGTGCCATTTGATGTAGCATTTGTTGTTCTGGTGCGGACAGCGTGGCTTCAAAATTAGCGATAGGTGGCGGTAACTTTCCTGCGGTACCTTTCCTCATATTGACGAAAGATTGCAACGAAGAAGATCGAAGTAGATCCGCTTCCTCTGGGCTGTCTGCCGCACAAACGTTATAGCCGAGCATGACATGCGGTTTCTCAAGTTGTTCTGACGGCGTAAAGTTTTCCCGGTAAATGTCTATCGCCTGATCCATTGCTGCGGGGGCGAAATGCGATGCGAAGGCGAAGGGTAATCCCAGCATTGCGGCAAGCTGAGCGCCGAAAAGGCTAGAGCCCAGTATCCATAGTGGTACATTGGTGCCGGCCCCCGGCGTTGCGATGACTTTCTGGCCCTTTTCCGGTGCTTTTAAAAAGTGCTGGAGTTCTGTTACATCTCTAGGAAAGTCGCCGACCTCCTGGGCAAGAGAGCGTCTGAGAGCCTGCATCGTTAGCTGATCGGTACCCGGCGCGCGTCCAAGCCCAAGGTCAATCCGGTTCGGATAAAGCGACGCGAGGGTACCAAATTGTTCCGCAATCATCAGTGGCGCGTGATTCGGTAACATGATGCCGCCGGCGCCAACTCTAATGGTAGAAGTCCCCGCTGCGATGTATCCCATGACGACAGACGTCGCTGCCGAGGCGATACCTGGAAAGTTGTGGTGTTCCGCTAGCCAGTAACGGTTGAACCCCCACTTCTCGGCATGTTGGGCCAGGTCGAGCGCGTTATGGAGCGCTTCTGCAGCATTACTACCTTCGCAAACAGGTGCAAGATCTAGAACGGAAAAAAGCGTCATGTGTTAGTCGACTGTATGAAAGTCGATCATTCTAAACTTGCACACAGGGCTGTGTCTTGCACATATCAGGTATGGTTAATAAATATAGCTGTGCCAGGGCATATTAAATCGCGGGGAAGTTGATGCTATATTCACCCTCAAAGGGAGTGCGCATTGGATTCGATTAATACGGTAACTGGAACCATTTCACCCGATGACCTCGGATTCACGCTGATGCATGAACATGTGATGGTCAGTGCCAGTGGTTTATGGGATCAGTATCCTGATCTGCTGGGACCTGATCGCGAGGCGAGGGCCATTGCCAGCCTGAAGGAGGCCCGGTCGGAAGGTATTGATACCATGGTCGATGCAACGACCTTTGATCTTGGACGTAAGGCAGAATTGTTGAACCGGGTTTCCATAGAATCAGGGGTTAATATTATCAATGCCACGGGATGGTGGCTTGATGTTCCAAGGTTCCTGCAGGGAGTATCCCCGAACCAGATGGCAAAAGAGTTCGTTAAGGATATCGAAGAAGGGTTCAGAGGAACTGATATTAAAGCAGGTATTCTGAAGTGCGCTGCGGACGTCGAGAATGTGACGCCGCCGCTGGAAGTGATGACGCGAGCTGTAGGTCGTGCTCATGCAGAAACAGGCCTGCCCATCATGGTGCATTCGTATCCTACCGGGCACGTGGCCCGACAACAGATCAAGATACTTAAGGAAGAGGGTGTCGATCTGACGCGAGTAAAAATTGATCATTCCAATGACACAACGGATATCGAGTATCTGAAATGGATATTAGACCAGGGTTGTTACCTCGGTTTGGACAGATATCCCGGCCGTCTGGTAAGTCCACACATGAGGTCGGTGACATTGAAAAAGCTGATTGATGCAGGTTACGAAGATCGCTTGTGCCCTTCCCACGATTGCATTTGCTTGGCTGTGCTTAAAGAAAACCCTGATGGCAGCATGCCGGAGGAGCACGAATTTGCGAGGCACAACCAGCATGGATACCTTTATATCAAGCGCGAGGTCATTCCCGACCTGAAGGAAATGGGAGTTGCTGATGCAACGATCGAAACACTGTTCGTTGATAACCCGCGACGTTTCTTTCGTGGAAGTTAGGAGCAGTCAGTGAACCGGTTTTCTGAACTAGATGTTGCTGCCCGGCGGGAAGATGGGTTCACTATCGTACCGGGTTTTTTCTCTGCGGCGGAACTTGCGCCGGTGCTGGCTGATTACGAGCGGCTCTATGGTATAACCAGGGAGGGCGACGGCCATGTGATTGACCAGAAAGGTCCCGGTGACATTGGCGTGTTTGGAGATTTTCGCGAGAAACAGTTTAGGAATATGGACACGCTGCCTTATTTCGCAGCTGCCGGAGTAGTGCCCTGATAGGGCTGCTAGGGAAATAAAGTAACCCTCAAAGGAAACACTGATGGCTGAAACCAACGCACCGCTGGCGCGAACTACTATTTATGCCCATGGAATCCTAGGTTTACCTCTGGCGGTCATTGGTTATCCGCTGGCTATCTGGATACCGGCACATTACGCGGGAAGCCTCGGTATTGGCCTGGCCACAGTGGGCACTATCCTGATGCTGGCGCGGCTGACGGATGTCCTTACCGATCCAATTATGGGTGAGATTTCCGATCGCTGGGTAACACCCTTCGGTCGTCGCAGACCTTGGTTACTGGTGGGTATGCCGATCATGATGTTCGGTGTCTACAAGCTTTTCATGCCACCGGATGACGGTGTGAGCCTCTACTATTTCCTGGGATACCTGACGTTATTTTTTTTGGGGGCGACGATCATCGCGCTTCCTCATAGGGCCTGGGGTGCAGAACTATCGGTTGACTATCACCAGCGCTCTCGAGTCACTGCTGCCCGAGAGTTTTACGTTCTGATGGGCTTGTTGCTGGCGGCCACGGTGCCGATGGTGGTAGAAATCATGGCGGACGGCGGTGGTTCCGTGAAGTCAATTTTTAGCATCATTTTCACTGATGCCAAGGGCGCTTTTACCGGCGAACTGTTGGATAAAGAGGTCGTCGACCGAAAAACCCTGTCAGGGCCAGTGTTAATAGGGCTAGCTTATACGGTTCTCATTCTCCTTCCGGTTTGCATTTTCGTGGTACTAGCCGTGGTCAAGGAACTGCCGGTTAAGGGTAAACGTAATGTTGTCCCAATCAGAGAGGGGCTAAAGTATCTCTGGAAGAATGGCCCGATGCGCAGGGTGTTGATTATCGTCCTGATGGTGACATTCGGTGAAGCGTTTAGAAATGCCGTTTCACTGTTTTTCATCAGGGATATTGTTGGCGTGCCAACGATTGGAGCCGCCTACTTCTTTTATTTTACTGCCGGCCTGGGTGCAATTCCGTTCTGGTTATGGTTGGGTAGAAAAATTGGCAAGCATTACGCCTTTATGTCGACATTGGTACTTGTGGCGATAGTGAGCGCTGCCAATCTGTTTCTTTCCTATGGCGACTACCTGCCGTTTTTTCTGTTGTTCATTGTAAAAGGGTTTTGTTTCGGCGGGCTGCAATTCCTTCCCATTGCGATGCTGGCCGACGTGATCGATGTTGATACCGCCAGGTCAGGCGGACAGAGAGCCGGGACCTACTTCTCGATTATGGGCCTGACTGACAAACTGGCGGTGGCGTTTGGAACGGGTTTTTCGCTCAATCTTGTAGGACTCCTTGGGTTTGATGCTGCTGGTGGTGTCACAGGCAGTACCGAGGTCGGGGTGCTCGCTTTACGTCTGGTTTATTGCTGTGGACCTATTTTCTTTTACAGTGTTGCCATGGCGTTTATTTGGGGATACCCGCTGACACCGGCGCGGCACCAGAGGCTGAGATTGCGTATCGAACGCAAAGCTGCTCGAATAGCCGGATCAAAACAATAGATCCGGAATCATCCCATGTTCAGGCCGCTGTTACTGACTGTCATCCTTTTGTTGACCGCCTGCGAGTCAGAGGTTGGTGGCGATCGTCAATCAGGCGTTTCATCGAAGGCTACACACCCTGCTGATGCCAGTATTGAGTGGTTTGACGGGACCATAGCAGCAGCGTTTGAGGCAGCGGAGAGCGAAGGAAAACCGCTTTTTCTGTACTGGGGAGCCGTTTGGTGTCCCCCCTGTCAGGAGATCAAATACACGGTATTCAAGTCACAGGAGTTCATCCAGTTGACGCGGCTTTTTGTGCCTGCCTATCTTGATGGTGATACCGAGGAAGCGCAGGCCTGGGGTGAAAAGCTCGGTGTGATGGGTTATCCGACAATGATTGTCTTTAACCCCAGGGGGGAAGAAATGACCCGGATCCCTGGTGGAATAGATATCTTGCGGTACAACACAGTGCTTGAGCTTAGTCTTAACCAGATGAGATCGACGGCGAGTTTGGTGCAGATTGCGCTGGAGGATCCGACCCGGCTTTCGGCTGACGAGTTTTATCAATTGGCTTACTACTCCTGGTTTCAGGACACCTCTGCAGTACCTGAGGACATTGACAAGACTGCACTGTTTCTTGGCCTGTCGATAAGTGCGCCTGAGGGAGAGCTGAGCAATCGCTTTTATATGAACTATTTGCTTGCGCTTGCTGAAAACAACGCTTCAAAAGACGCTGGCAAGGATGGCCTGCATGCCGACCTTGCTATCGCCAAGCGATTGGAAAAAATCCTATCATCAAGTTCGCTGATCCTGGCTTCCTGGGATTCTCTCGCCTACTCCATGGAAGATATTCTGGCATTGCCGGCTATCGACGATGCCCACAAGGCAGGCCTTGCGGCGCTTTGGGCGAGCAGTGTTTTTGATCTTCGGTTTGACGAATCTCTGTCCAAGTCTGAGAAGCTGGCGGGGTGGTTGCCGCGGCTGCAGCTTGCGACCAGAGACGATCAACGCCTTGCGGAGGACCTGCAAAAATTGTTGAGAGCAGAGTTAACGTCAGCCGATGACGCAACCCCTGATAGTTTTGAGCGGCAAAGTGTGATTGACCAGATAGGTTATATCTACCGGGAAGCTGGTCTGGTCAATGATGCCAAAGCCCTGTTACTGGCGGAACTCGAAAAGTCTGCTTCGCCTTATTACTTTATGAGTAGTTTGGGTTCGCTTGCGGAAAAAAATGAAGACTTCGAACAAGCCCTGGATTGGAGAAAAAGCGCCTACGAGAGTTCAGCTGGCGAAGCCACTAGGTTTCAATGGGGCGCAAACTACGTTTTAGCCATGATTCGAATGGCGCCTGAAGATCATCAGGTAATAGCCGGGCAGGCCAGCGCGCTCCTATCTGAGTTCCATGTGTCAGGTGAGTTATTTGCGGGGCGAAATTTCCGGACCCTGAAACGGCTGAATGAAAATTTGCGTTCATGGCAGGAAGAACAGGAACCCGAGACGCTGGCTTTCTTATCTGAAATAAAAAGGTTATGCGATGACCAAAAAGAAGCAAGCCTGCAACAACAGAGCTGTCGATCGCTGTTGCTGGAAGACGCTTTGCTGGCAAAAAAGTTAGTACAGGCATCCTGAGTCAAGTATGAAGTCCCTAGATAATGAACAGTATCTCAAGATGCGTGCAGGCGCCGATGTCACTGCCGCTGACGAGCATGGTGATAAGGTCCTGTTGCTGAAGGATGGCACTTACCTCAAATTGTTTCGTGTTAAACGGCTCTTCACCTCCGCCCGCCTGTTTCCTTATTGGCGTAGATTCGAGAAAAACGCCGAGGCGTTGCACGCGCTCGGAGTACCAACACTCAAGGTTATTGAATCAATCAGGCTGCCAGAGATTGACAGGACTGCTGTGCATTATGAGCCCTTGCCGGGCAATATCCTGCGTGAAGTGCCTGACTTTGATGCCAGGCTTGTCACCAGGTTGGGTGCCTTTATCAAAGAATTACACGACAAAGGCGTCTACCTGCGCTCGATGCATTTAGGTAATGTCGTGCTAACGCCTGAGGATGAGCTTGGGCTAATCGATATTGCGGATATGAAGGTTTACGGGGGAGCACTTCGCAAGGGGTTACGGCTTCGAAACCTTCACCATCTTTGGCGATATGAACAGGACAGGCGAGCTATTTCCCCTCATCAGGAAGCGTTCGTTAGCTCGTTCGATGCCGGCTACCGAGATAAAGCGGCCAGGATGTTCGCACCAGAATAAGGTTTTTTCGCTGTCTCGGTTGTCTGTTTTAATGCTTGTCAGTGAGGTATAAACGACTGTCATGCAGAAATAGCTTTGAGAGAGGAACTAAATGCTCAAGACCTATTCGCTTTTTCAGAACGCTTACCTTGTTAATGATGTCCAAAAATTTTGTGCCGAGAGAGACTTAGTGAGAGGCTGTGTGCGAGGCTGTGTGCGAGGCTGTGTGCGAGGCTGTGTGCGAGGCAGTGTGCGAGGCAGTTCCACTTATTGTCAGTGATCATTAATAGCCGACCATGTTTATATACCGGCGTACTGCTGCTTATAGGCGATAGAACATCACTTCAGCGTTTGCTAACTAGAAACTCACCGATATTATAATGGAGGAAAGTGACGGCCCGACTTTGGAAAGGCCGCCGATCAGATGATGAATAGATTAGATGAAAAAGTAGCTGTTGTAACTGGCGGCGCGAGTGGGATGGGGCTCTCAACCGTGATGCGTTTTCTGGAGGAAGGCGCGGCCGTCGTGATTGCCGACTTTAACCAAACAACCGGGACCGTGGCCGTCGAGCAAGCGATCAGTCTGGGGTATGAAGGCAAGGTGAGCTTCATCAAGACAGACGTTGCTTCAGAGGCCGATATTGTGGCGATGCTGGATGAAGCGGTGAGTCGATTTGGTCGCCTGGATGTGCTGTTCAACAACGCAGGCGTCGGTGGCGCGATTGGCCCATTGACTGAAACCACGACCGAAGACTGGGACTACACGTTTGATGTGCTGGCGAAAGGAGTATTTCTTGGGCTCAAACATGGCGCGCGTCACATGCAGGCCCAGGGGCACGGCGGCTCGATTATCAATACCGCCTCCATTGCCGGCCTGAGTGGTGACGCGGGTCCGCTGGTATACTCAGCGGCGAAGGCCGCGGTGATCAGTATGTCCAAAGCCGCGGCCGTAGAGCTTGCCGAATACCGGATCAGGGTTAACGCTATCTGTCCCGGATTTATTGCGACACCCTTGGCCGATGGCGGTAAACCGGAAGCTACCAAGAAGTCTTTTGCAAAGTCCCAGCCCTGGCCAGACTATGGCAGGGGTGAGCATATTGCCGGGGCAGCATTATTCCTCGCATCCAGTGATGCCGAGTTTGTCACAGGGGAGTCGTTAGTCGTTGACGGCGGTTTAACCGCGGCGGGTCCTGAGCTTAGTCGAAAATTTCCGAAAATATCTGCGAGCAACTCCAATTTTTCAGGTGTTACCAAAGGGTCAACGGGTGAGCCTCCTGAGATCAGGCGTTTGGATAAATAAGTGGTATATGCCCCCAGTACGTTTCTGATGCAGGGTTGTTAACCTGCGTTTAGGGTCAAGTCCTCGTAATTGTCGTCACCGACGCCGGCGCAGGGTTCTAATATCAAGGTATGCCTGCGACAAAGGGCTTTCACGTTAAGCCCAAGGTCGGCAAAGGCGCGGGTGAAGCCAAGACCACCTTGGGGATCACTGTTCTTCAAGGTGCTTTTGGGTTGCCTTGGCGTCTTCTCAGGTCGAATCCTTGTGCTTCGGCCGTCAGAGACCAAATCCAGACAGACGTTAGGTTCAGGTCGGCCTCCCCTCGATGGTTCTTCATGCTTCTCATCGCGTTCATCAGCGTCGACCGCACGGGATATCATTCGGATATTGCCAAATAAAGGTCAGGGTATCTGGTGAGCGCTGCTTCCGGGGGTGTAGAGCTCTTCGCGATAAAGCACGCCAGGCAGCGACGCCCAAATCAGGGCCTTTCGGGCCAAATCCTGTTGCAGGGTTGTTGGGGTCAGCGTTTTGTTCGCATATCGGTACTGTTCTGCTGCTCGATCTGGCTGGTGGATGATCACCTTATCGCCTTCCATATAGGCGTGATTTTTGCCGAATTGCATGACGGCACGACCGGGCTGGTCAGGTGGAATCGACAGAAAGTTTTGACCCACAAAGGGTGCCGTGCCCGACACGTTTGCCAGTGATAGTAGTGTTGGCAGAAGATCGATTTGGCTGGTGACCTTGTCAAAGTGACGGGGCGTTAGGCCGTCAGCAATGATCAGGCCCGGGATGTGATAGCTTTCGATCGGGACAAGTGATCTGCCGCGGGGGCGTTCATCGTGATCCGCGACAATCAGGAAGATGGAATCCTTCCAGTATTTCGATTGGCTGGCCTTATCCAGATATTGACCGAGTGCATAGTCGGCATACTTCACGCTGTTATGTTTGGTGTTTTTCTCTTTGTCAACAAGCTCAATCTTGCCATCTGGGAACTCGTAAGGGCTGTGAAATGATGAAGTGAAAATCAGCGTAAATAAGGGGCCTTGTTCTTCTAGCATTATCGAGTGAGCTCGATTGAACAGGTCTTCGTCAGAAACCCCCCAGGTTCCCTTGAATTCAAATTCCTCGTAATCGTTGATGTCGATAGTGGTGTCAAAGCCATTGGACAGAAAGAAACCTTTCATATTGTCAAAATGTCCCTCGCCGCCATAAACAAAGTAGTTTTGATAACCCAAGTCTGACAGGGTGTGCGCCATCGTGTAGAAATTACCCTGGGACTTACCCAGTTTCAGCACGCTGCGTGAACTAGACGGTGGGAAACCGCTAACGATTGCCTCAAGACCGCGTGCGGATCTAATGCCCGTGGCGTAAAGGTTGGTTAACCACAGCCCTTTATGGCTCCATTCATCCAAGTTAGGCGTCAGCGGCAGTCCGCCGAGGCTGCCCACGAAACGTGCGCCAAGACTCTCTTCCACGATGATGACAATATTTTTGGGGACGCCTGGTGTTGAGTTGTCGCCGAATTGATGGTGAGTTGATTGCTGGTTAAGGTAATTATCTATTGGCACGGCGCTGATTTTCTGGAAGGCTCGGATCACCTCTGACGGCGCTATTTCTGGCAGGCCGCTGTCACCTGAATCTTCGTGCCGAAGGCTATAAATGGAATACATTAGCGAGTAGGTGCTGTTCAGGAATAGTTCGTTTACCAACTGGTCTTTGGATTCTGCAAATGTCGATGGGTTCACGGGGCGATGTCCCAGAGTTGATCGAGCGCCAAGCGACAACATGAGAAACACTGGGATAAGTACAGCGACGCGATAAGGCAGAGAGAAGTCAAACCTGTCGCTGTCAAACCTGAGCTTTTTCAGGATCAACAGCGCGGTGATCGCTGGAATCCCAAGGCTGATGATTGCTGTTGGCAGATACGCGCCGTAAACGAGTGAGCTGACTTCCTGCGGGTGGTCAAGATACTCGAAGAAAATTCTGCCCGGTCGGGTCTCGAAAAACGCCATGTAGGCCGGCGTGACCAGTTCCATAAAAACGATAACGCTTGACCAGATGGTGCACCATAGAAGTATCAAGCGCGTGAAGAACAGTGAGCGCAGCAGGCGCGTCGGGAGCAGGATCAGCGCCAATATTGGCAAAAGCATGATCTGGGATACCAGCACAATATCCATGCGGAAACCACTCACTAACAAGTGAACAAGATCGCCGCTATTCATAACGCGATCCCACTGCCACATCACGAGTCCCGCGCGAGAAAAGCTAAGAAATATCAGAATGGATAGCGTTAGCCAGGCCAGCGGTGCGATGGGTCGTATGAGTGACGCTAATTTTATCAATGACAATGCCCGTGCGTAAATTTAGTGTTTTTATAACTGTCGTTATAACTGTCGATGTTACTTTTGTTTTGAGCGGTTCAGTCGCGATGAGGCGGGTGACTGACCCGGCAATAAACGCTCAACCTTCCCCTCTCATTTGCTGCTTTACTTTACCGAGGGGGATTAGCACCGCGTTTATACAGCAATTTCTTTAAACAGTCGCTGCAACAGTGTCAGCGAGCTAGACCAGTAAAAAGCGTTTACCCTTGCTGATAGCCTTTATTATTACAGCGTTTGTTGAACCAGGACAGGTCAAAGGCTGTTACGCTTAAAACGAATCACCAGAGGTCAGGCGCTGTGGACGTGGCGAGCCGATATCGAACACTTATTGTTTTGAGTATAGCTCAGTGCTTTGGGCAAACAGCAGCGCCAATGATGGTTTTGCTGGGGGGAATAGTGGGCGCAACACTTGCGCCAGATTTATCCTGGGCAACCCTGCCGCTTGCGGTGATGGTTTTAGGGACAGCCTGTACAACCGTTCCTGCATCGCTGCTAATGGCTCGTTATGGGCGTAAGGCCGGATTTTTGGTCGCGTCAGGTTATTCCTCAACCGCCGGGTTAGTGGCGGCCCTGGCTATTTACACAGAAAATTTCCCACTGTTTTGTGGCGCGGCTTTCCTGGTCGGAAGTAATGCTGCGTTCATACAGCAGTTTAGATTTGCGGTCGCAGAATCTGTCCCGGCGGAGCAGATTGCAAAGTGTCTTTCGTTGTTGATGCTGTCGGGCATTTTCGCGGCGTTTGTTGGGCCAGCGGTTGCCAGCCGTTTCAGTGAAGTTGCTGGTTTACCGCAGTATGTCGGCTCGTTTCTGGGAATGAGCCTTCTGATTAGTTGTTCGTTTGTGATCCTGCTCGTTTTTTACAGAAACGCGCCAGTGGATGAAATGGCAGTCGCTGGTGCCGCCAGACCCTATGCACAAATATTACGCGAGCCGAACCTGCTATTGGCGATGGGGGCTGCCATCGTTGGTTGGAGTGTCATGAGCCTGGTGATGACCGCGACGCCCGTCAGCATGCATGCAATAGATCGCTATAGCCTGGAAGACACCGCTTGGGTGATACAGAGTCATATTCTGGCGATGTATGTTCCTTCGCTGTTTAGTGGTGTCCTGGTGAGTTGCTTCGGGGTCTATCGAATAATTACCGTTGGCGCCTTGCTGATGCTGGCTGTCATCTTTGTCGCTTATGGTGATCCTTTGTTAATGCATTATTGGGGCGCTATGGTTCTGTTGGGGATAGGGTGGAATTTTCTATTTGTTGGTGGGACAACATTGTTGACAACCAGCTATCGGGCCACAGAAAGATTTAAGGTGCAGGCGCTCAATGATTTTCTTGTCTTCGGTTTGCAGGCTGCTGGGTCGTTAGGCGCGGGTGTGCTCCTCGCCCTGTATGGTTGGAATAGTATCCTGTGGCTGTGCATACCCTGGTTGGTTTTTCTACTTCCTGTGTTGTGGTTTGCGAATCGTGTGGTTCGCAAATAGTGTGGTTCGCAAATAGAGCGACCTTTGCCGCCCCAACTTGTACCCTGATGCTTTCCGATTAAACTTCAGGGCGTGACCTTCCTAAATGACCAACGGAGTAGCCAGTGAGTTATGTTTTTGACCCCCGTGATGTGATTTCTGTTCCTGTTGATGGCAGCATGGACCGGTTCCCGGTAAACAACATCTATTGCGTGGGGCGTAACTACGCGGCGCACGCCATTGAAATGGGTTTTGATCCGGATCGCGAAGCGCCCTTTTTCTTTATGAAGCCAGCGTTCGCGGTGTTGAGTGATGATGCAGAAATGAAGTATCCAGCGCATTCAAACGATGTCCATCATGAGGTTGAGTTAGTGGTTGCCCTGCACAGTGGAGGGACGAATATCTCTGTAGATGAAGCAATGTCCCTGGTTTACGCCTATGGCGTTGGGGTCGATATGACCCGCCGCGATCTGCAGGGCGAGGCGAAGGAAAAGAGCAGGCCATGGGAGGCGGGAAAGACCTTTCTGCATGCCGCGCCATGCGCGGCACTGCGTAAGTGCTTTGAAGCAGGTGAACTTAATGACGCTTCAATTACACTGCGTGTCAATGGTGAAACAAGGCAGGCAGGGAATGTTAACCAGATGATCTGGAAGGTGCCGGAAATTATCAGCCGGTTGTCAGCGCTTTTCGTATTGCAGCCCGGTGATATGATTTATACCGGTACACCTTCGGGCGTTGGGCCTATCCAGCCAGGTGATCAGGTTAGCGCAAAGATAGATGGCCTTTCTGAACTCTCATTCAAGGTCAGTTCAGCTTGAATTGTATACTATGGAAACAGTCCAACTTAACGCGATACAAGAGAATAATGATGAGAAAGCTGCTCCTCCTTTTATTAATAACTTTTCAACCGTTTAGTTTTGCAGATAACTATGACGGGACCTTGGACGTCTTTGAGTCTTCACCAGATCTCCAATCCTATTTTGACAATGCCTACGGGTACGCCGTATTCCCCACTGTTGGTCGCGGCGGTATGGTCATTGGCGGCTCCTACGGAAACGGCCAAGTCTACGAGAATGGCCGGGTAGCGGGACGTGTTTCTTTGACTAAGTTGAGCATTGGCTTCCAGTTAGGTGGGCAGGTCTTTAGTGAGATTATATTTTTGCAGGATAAGCGGGCATTCGATGAATTTATCAGTAATCGGTTCGAGTTTGATGCTTCTGCATCGGCGGTTGCGATTGTGCTGGGTGCACAGGCCCAGGCAGGCACTGCAGGTTCATCAGCCAGTGCAGGGGTAGGGCCCGTCTCAACCAACCAGGTTGAATATGGCTACAATAAAGGCATGGCAGTATTCCTGCACACACTCGGCGGCCTGATGTACGAGGCGTCAATTGGTGGACAAAAATTCAAGTACACACCCTTAGAGAGAGATGTCAAAACTCCGGGACTTTAAGATCATTGATTTAGTCAGCTGGCGTAAGCGACAGCTCCTGAAAAAAGCCCTGGCAGACGCGGGAGGTGTCGAGATCACGCTCGATTTACCCTGTGGCGACGGAAAATTTTGGTCGGCGTTCAGGGATGTGGGCGTTACATCGTTGCTGGCAGCAGAAGTCAGCAAGGGCATGCTTGATGTTGCATCAGGGAACAGGTTGTCGGCTGATTTTCCCACAAAGTTGATGTTAACCTCTGCATTCGATATCGACCTAGGGGACGGGTCTGTCGACTTTGCAGCCTGCATCGATTTTTATCAGCACCTTAAGGGCACGGAAGAACAGGAAAAACTGTTGTTGGAATTCGCCAGGGTCTCACGGGAATACCTCGCTTTGTCAGTGTCTGCAGGCCCGTGTACAGAAAAGAAAATTACCCAGTCGGGTTTTAATATAGAGGCCTCCTATGATTTATGGCCGGTGCTTTCAAGCTGGCGGCTCTATCTGTTGAGGAAGCAGCCTTGATCAGACAGCCCAAGCTGATGAAGCCCTCCCAGACAAAAGACGGGTTGGGGTTTAGTGTCGTTTACCGAGACCAGGGACAGGCCTGGAATGTCGCTGACGAGCAAGTGTTCGTTAAAACCCAGTATCGATACTATTGCCATCCCATGTCACGGTTTGGCATTCGCATGCCTATGCTCAGGCGTGAGTTGATCGCCCTTCGAGCGTTTCGACAGATCGGGATTGATGTCCCAAGAGTCATTTTTTACCGTGAACTGGGCGATATGGCTGAATTGGTGATATCTGGTATTGCAGGTTCTTTTCCGCTTGATGAGGCGCTGGACCTCCCTGCCGCCAACAGAAGTCAAATTGTTGAGAACACGGCCAGGGTCATCGGGTTACTTCACCGGTATGGATGGACCCATGGCTCGCTTGGAAACCCACACGTCTTAGTACAACCGGACCATCAATCCAGGGTAAATCTGATTGATCTGGAAAAAGCCCGACCCGGCAGATGGCATATCCAAAAAGATTTGTCACGTTTCCTGCGAAAGGCCAGTTGTTTCAGTCAGGCGGAAACCAAACACTTTCTTGACTGTTATTCGCTGGCCCTCGCTCGCTAGTCACGCGTCTCGCCGCCGAGGGCGGAGAACAACTCTGGCAGGAAGCGCGAAAGCTCCAGGGTCATATTAACAAACGCTGCATCCAGTGCAGCAATCGGGTCAATGTCTTCTTCTACAGAATCGTCACTGGAGAGGATTTTGATTTGGCGCAGGACGATGTCCTTGTCGACGCTGACCTTTAGGTCATCGTGCCAGATAAGAGAAAGTTTCGAGCAGACTTTCCCGGCATCCAGATGCGAACGAATTTCTCCGGTGTTTAGATCCTGGCGACGACAGCTTATGGCGCTGTTGTCTTCAGGGTCGATAAGGTCACACTGGTCTCCCAGAGCAAAGTTGTCAGGCAGTCTGCCTGATCGTAACCAATGCGTATAAGAGTCTGTTGGCTTGGCCTTTACCTGGGGAGGCACGACTTTAAGGCTCCCGATAGTTTCCCTTAAACAGTTAAGAAACATTTCTGCTTCCGGGGAAGAGGCGGTATCAATCACGAGCAGGTCGTCGGTCGTGCTGATGTAGCCGAATATCTGTTTCGATTTAGGTAGGGCGCGGGGCAACAGTTCGGCAAGCGCATCTTCCTTCAAGCGCTGTTTTTCCTTGGCCCGAATCGGTCGGGCCTCCATCGACTCCATTCTTTCTATCTTTTCGTTCAAGATGTCCGCGAGTGCGCTACTGGGCACGACCTTGTCTTCCCGCTTTGCACAAAGCAGAAAGCAGCCCGAGACTTCATGGACAAAATCTCCTTGCGCGATGGGTGGAATCCAGCCAAATGATGAGGGGCGGATGCCGCTGCAAGGGGTAAACTCCCTTTCTCCCAGAAAGTCGTCTAGTTGTTCGCCAGTGATGTCCAGGGATTGGGTCATTCGATAGATGTGGGCGTTTTTAAATATCATAATCAGTTCTTATTGCTGGGTTGTTCTTTACCCTGGTTCGAGGTCCGCGCCCGGGGGTGAGAAACAGATTCTACACTATGGTGCGGCTGAATAAGGAGCCTCTCGATAAAGAGCCCTGCTATAATTGTGATTTTGGGTGGCCAAATAGATGTTGCAGGTTCGAAACGCAGGATGTGAAAGGGATGAGAGGCTACTATTTGAAGATCTGTCGTTCTCTCTTTCACCGGGTGAGCTGCTCCAGGTCGTTGGTGGCAATGGCAGCGGCAAAAGCACCTTGCTCAGGGTTCTTCTCGGGCTGTATACGGAATGCTATGGCGATATCGACTGGGCATTAGATAGGCCGCCGCTGTATCTGGGCCACCGGCTGGGCATCAAACAATCCCTGACCGTGATCGAGAACCTGCGATGGTTCGGTGTCCTGCGTGAAGAAGCGGTGAATGAGACTCGAATCGAAGAGGCTGTGTATAAACTCGGTTTATCCGGCTTTGAGGACTCACTGTGCTCGCACTTGTCTGAGGGGCAGCGAAAGCGCGTTGCGCTGGGACAATTTCTTATTATAGACAATCCCTGCTGGGTAATGGACGAGCCTTTTAGTGCTATTGATGCTGACGGCCTGTCTTTTCTGATGGCTATTTTACAGGAGCACCTGGATGTTAACGGGGGCATCATTATCTCAACTCACCAGCCAATCACGATAGATAGGCCTATTAATACGCTGGCACTACAATGAATCTGTTTATCGCGTCAGTTCAAAGGGATCTGCTGGTTCATTTTCGACATCCGTCGGAGGTGCTGAACCCGCTGGTATTTTTTATCGTCGTCATCAGTCTTTTCCCGCTGGGCATTGGTCCAGAGCCGGGGCAGTTAAAGGAAATCGCGCCGGGTATTGTTTGGGTAGCGGCTTTACTGGCGACGCTGATGTCGATGGATTCGATGTTTCGTTCTGACTTTGAAGATGGCTCTCTTGAGCAGATCGTATTATCCGAGCAATCAACGTTTATCTTCGTGTTAGCCAAGGTTGTTTCGCACTGGTTATTATCGGGTTTACCGTTGGTTTTGCTCATGCCGCTTGCCGCACTATTGTTATTCCTTGACGAAGCGGGAGTCTGGGCGCTTACGCTCTCACTTTTACTGGTGTCTCCGACACTTAGTCTGTTGGGTGGGATTGGCGCAGCGCTGACGGTTGGTCTTCCCCGCGGTGGACTGCTGGTAACGATTCTGGTGATGCCGCTTTATGTGCCGGTGTTGGTGTTGGCGACGGCCATGGTTCAGGCAGCCGAAGCTGGCAGCGAGACCACCGGGTATGTCTACTGGCTACTGGCGATTTTGCTGGGTTCAGTGTGCCTGGCGCCAATCGCGACAGCGGCTGCAGTAAACGTCGCGACCGACCAGTAAACTATCTGATAGAATTGCAGGGTCAAGAATTTTGCTATTATGGTCTGTTTATAATCTACAAATGAGTGCCTATGCTTAACTGGTTTCACAGGCTTGGTTCGCCAAAGATATTTTTCGAGATTTCAGGGCGCTGGCAGGTTCCATTATTGGTGCTGTCTGTGCTGATGTTGACGGGCGGTGCCGTATGGGCCTTGCTTTTTGTCCCGCCTGATTACCAGCAAGGTAATAGTGTCCGCATTATGTACATCCATGTACCGGCAGCGATTCTGGCACAATCAGCGTATGTCATGATGGCGGTAGCAGCGGCAGTATTCCTGATCTGGAGAATTAAGCTGGCTGATGCGGCGGTGAAGTGTATCGCGCCGCTTGGCGCGTCCATCACCTTTCTTGCGTTGGTGACGGGGGCTATCTGGGGTAAACCGACTTGGGGTGCCTGGTGGGTTTGGGACGCAAGGCTGACCTCCACATTAGTGTTGTTCTTCCTGTATATAGGCGTTATCGCCCTGCGCTCGGCAATGGAACGACAGGCAGGGGCTGGTAGAGCCTGCGCGATTTTGGCGCTAGTCGGTGTTGTTAATCTTCCAGTGATCAAATTTTCTGTGGAATGGTGGTATACCTTGCACCAACCAGCCAGCTTTTCACTAACGGAAAAGCCGTCAATGCCAATGGAAATGTGGTTGCCCTTGCTGGTAATGGTGGTTGCCTATTACCTGTTTTTCTTTGCGGTATGTGTCATGAGGATCAGGAACGAGATACTGGTAAGGGAAAAAAATACCGATTGGGTCAAACAGTGGTTGGCTGTCCGATGAGATTCGAAAGTTTATCTGCTTTTTTCTACATGGATGGTCAGGGAGTCTACATCTGGGCGGCCTATGGTTTAACGCTGGTTATCCTGGCTGCGAACATCCTGTGGCCAATGATGGCCCGCAGGAAAATTATTAGAGAGACAAAAAGCGCGATGTTAAAAGTTATGAATAATCGAAACTCGAAGGATCAGCCATGAAGTTCGGTCGTATGAAAAATCATCGTCGTAATCGGCTATTGATCATTGTTTTCATTGTCTGCGCGGCAGCCGGTGCGACGACCTTCACGCTGTTTGCGCTTAATGAAAACATTAACCTGTTTTATTCCCCGGAACAGATCGTTAAAGGTGAAGCCCCGGTCGGGAAGACGATTCGAGCGGGTGGCATGGTGCTGGACGATAGCGTGATCCGTTACGAGGAAGGACTTGGCATGAGCTTCGTCATCAGTGACCTGAAGTCTGCACAAGTTAAGGTCGAGTTCGAAGGAATCCTGCCCGATATGTTCCGCGAAGGGCAGGGCGTCATTGCGCTTGGGCAATTAAACGACGAAGGCTTATTTGTAGCAGAAGAAGTCTTGGCCAAACATGATGAAAACTATATGCCACCAGAAGTTGCGGATGCGTTAAAGGCTGCGAACCAGCCAAACGCGAATATGCTGGATAAGGCTGGTTACGAATGATTCCCGAATTTGGTCATTTTTCCTTAATACTGGCTCTTGGATTGAGCGTGGCGCTTGCGATCCTGCCGGCGCTGGGGGTCTATCGGCGTGATGCGCTTCTTATGCAAACAGGATCGTCAATAGCGACCGGTCTGTTTGTCCTGCTGGCCTTCAGCTTCGGTTGTCTGGTGTATTCATTTACCCAGGATGACTTCTCGGTTGCATACGTCGCGAATAATTCAAACAGCGCATTACCAATGCATTACAAGGTCTCTGCTGTATGGGGTGCCCATGAAGGTTCGTTTTTACTCTGGACGTTAATAGCGTCTGGCTGGACGCTGGCGGTTGCCATATTCAGTCGTGGTTTGACCTTTGATATGAAGGCCAGAGTTCTTTCCGTGTTGGGTCTATTGTGCGCGGGGTTTGCTAGTTTCCTGTTGTTTACTTCAAACCCGTTTGATCGAAACCTGCCATTTTATCCCGCGGACGGAGCCGATTTGAACCCGTTGTTACAGGACTTCGGGTTAATCGTTCACCCGCCGATGCTATATATGGGTTACGTGGGGTTTGCTGTGCCCTTTGCGCTGGCGATTGCGACATTGACAACCGGTCGTCTTGATGCTGCCTGGGCCAGGTGGTCCAGACCTTGGACCAATGCAGCTTGGGCATTTTTGACGATCGGCATAACGCTGGGAAGCTGGTGGGCATACTATGAACTTGGCTGGGGCGGCTGGTGGTTCTGGGATGCGGTCGAGAATGCGTCATTTATGCCATGGTTAGTGGGTACCGCACTGATTCATTCACTGGCGGCTAGTGAAAAACGGGGTGTTTTCAAAAGTTGGACAGTACTGCTGGCCATATCGACATTCTCGCTGAGTTTGCTTGGCGCCTTTTTGGTTCGTTCAGGTGTGTTGACCTCGGTTCATGCTTTTGCGGTGGACCCAACTCGCGGTGTTTTCATTCTGGTGTTCCTGATTCTGGTTATTGGCGGTTCGTTGGCGTTGTATGCATGGAAAGCATCGGGCATAAGAAGCGATGCGCAGTTTGAATGGACTTCTCGCGAGGCCATGGTGTTAATTAATAACCTGCTGTTGGTGGTAGCAACAGCCTCGGTACTCCTGGGGACGCTATACCCCCTGTTGTATGAAGTCATGACGGATGGTAAAAAAATCTCAGTAGGACCACCGTATTTTAATCGAGTGTTTGTACCGATCGTATGCTTGTTGTTTGTCGCGATGGCGGTCAGTCCCTTCTCGCGTTGGCGCAGGACATCGGGTGACATTTTGATACGACAGCATTGGCCGTTTTTACTGGCGACCCCTATCGTTATTTCCCTCGTGACCTACGTTGTGGCAACGGGTATCAATTTCATTACCATTGGCGTTGAGACGCTGGCGGTGTGGATTCTGGTTTTGCTCGCGCGACACTGGTGGCAGGCTGGATCCATTAGTTCTGCATCGCAACTGGGTATGATGCTGGCCCACACGGGGATTGCTGTTGCAATTCTGGGCGTTGTGGTGACGACCACTTATTCTGAAGGTCGAGATGTGAGAATGAATCCGGGAGATTCTATCGACCTTGCGGGATATGAGTTCATATTTGAAGGTGTACAGAAGGTGCGGGGGCCTAACTATTTGGCTGACCAGGCAACGTTCAATGTGACCCGCGATGGTGAATTTGTGGCAAATCTGCGTCCTGAAAAACGGGTTTATTCGGTCGGTCAGAATGTCATGACAGAAGCTGATATGGATCCCGGGCTACTGCGGGATGTTTATGTGGCGCTGGGTGAAAATGTCGGCGAGAACGCCTGGGCAGTTCGGATTCATGTGAAGCCTTTTGTGCGTTGGATCTGGTTAGGCGGTTTGCTGGTTGCAGTGGGGGGACTTGTTACACTCCTTGACAAGCGATATCGGCGGATAAGGGAAGTGGCTGGCCGTCCTTTGGTCGGAACCGCGGCATGACTTTCAACAAAAGCCTGCTGATACCGCTCGGTGTTTTTGCGTTGATGGTGGTTTTCCTGGCGTTAGGGTTTGGGTTAAAGGACCCACGCCTGCTGCCGTCAGTCTTGATTGACAAACCGTTTCCGAAGTTTGAGCTAGAGGATCTGCGACAGCCTGGCCGGTTAAGAACCATAGCGGATATATCCGGTGAGGTAAGCCTGGTTAATGTCTGGGCGACCTGGTGTTTTAACTGCCTTATTGAGCACCCAGAACTGCTGCGAATCAGTCGCGAAACAGATGTGCCGCTCTACGGTGTTAATTACAATGACGATAACGCGAAAGCGCTCAGTTGGCTCGCTCGGCATGAAAACCCTTATGAATTCAGCATCGTTGATGACAAGGGAACGCTGGCAATCGATCTTGGTGTCTACGGCGCGCCGGAGACTTTTGTGTTGGATGCAAACGGCGTTATTAGGTTCAGACATGTAGGACCCGTGACACCTGAGGTCTGGCGGCAAACATTATTGCCTGTCGTGGAACACCTGCAGGGGATGTCCGATGGTTAGAGTGCTCATGGCCATCATGTTAGTGACCTCGGTCAATTGCTTTGCCGCGATTGATGCCTATCCGTTTCCGGACGAACAGTTACAACAACGCTACAACGGCCTGATCGATGAGTTACGCTGTCCGCAGTGTTTGAATACCAATCTTGCGGGATCAGATGCGATGATCGCGCAGGACCTGCGCAGGGAAGTTCACAGAATGCTGTTAGATGGCGATACCGACGACGAGATCCTGTCGTTTATGTACGAGCGTTATGGTGACTTTATTCTGTATCGACCGAGATTAGGTGGAGGCACACTGGTTTTGTGGCTCGGCCCATTACTACTCCTGATGCTTGCAGCGATTGCATGGTTCAGGCTGGCTCGGGCGAAACCCAAAGTGTTAGAGATCAGTTCAGATGAACAGGCGCGCCTGGATAAACTTTTTGTAGAGGGCGACTCATGATGTTCTGGTTGATTGCAATCCTGCTTGGGCTGATCGGCAGTGCTTTTATTCTTGCGCCGCTGTTACTTGGGCGTTCCCGGACGTACAGGGATCAGCGAGCAGATATCAACCTGTCGCTGTACCTCGAACGGATCAATGACCTTAAGGTGGCCGGGCACTCTGAAGAGGTTGCTGCCCTTGAGTTAGAGGCAAAAAAAGCGCTCTTGTCTGATACGGCAGGTGATCAGGAGTCTTCGCTGGGGCTGGGCGGTGACCGCAGGTACAGCATCGCCGCGGCTTTGCTGGTGCCGGTCTTTGCGTTGATCGTTTATGCGGACTTTGGCGTTGGTCGCGGTGCTTTGCAGGATGTTAGTTTTACCCAGGCAATGCAGGAAAGCGATCCTTCAGATCCGGCCGGGTACCGAGACTTTATTCAACAGGTCGAAGATCGGGTGGCACAGCAACCCGATGACATAGATACACTCTTTTTGCTAGCGAGAGGTTATGTGAACCTTGGCGACTATGAGAAGGCCGCCCCTGCGTACGACAAACTAATCGAATATTTCCCAGGCGACCCTGGCCTTTTGTCTCAGCAGGCAGAAGTTCTGTATGTGCTCGATGAAAGAAAATTCACCTCTCGGGTGTCGAAGGCTGTGGACAAGGCGCTGCAAGCTAATCCGCAGGACACGACAATGCTGGAGCTGCTTGGAATCGCAGCGGCGACAGAAGGTGATATTCCGTTGGCATTGTCCTGGCTAAACATGGCGCTACAGACGGGTGTTACTGGCGTTCGGGCGGAACTGCTGGAGTCCGCGATCGCCCGGCTTAAGACTCAGGCGGGTATAACAGATGCAGGGGGGGCGGAAGGAACGCAGGCCAATGCTGCAGCGCAAATGCCAGGCCGAGCGCTGAATGTGAAAGTGACGGCAGCTGCTTCGGTGGATTTGCCGCCCGGTTCGGCTGTGTTCGTGTATGCCCGAGCAGTGAATGGCCCTCCGGCGCCACTGGCTGTACAGCGTGTACGGCTGGATCAACTGCCGATGGTCATCAGGTTAGATGAGTCTATGGCGATGATGCCAGGTATGGGCCTCGCGAACTTTGACCAGGTAGTGGTCATCGCCCGCGTATCGGCTTCCGGGCAAGTGACGCCAGCGGCGGGTGATTATGAAGCTCGGTCCAGTGCTTTAGATCTTACCGGCGAGATACCGCCGCTGTCGCTCAGCATTACGGAACCACTGTAATTAGCAGGGCCGCAGTGTAGCCCTAGATGAGAGCACTGTAGCCGTCATGTGTATATTGGTCAGGAGATCCGTTTGCAGCTTCAATGGACGACCCGCTGCTCGAGTTTTTCCAGTTGCAGTCTGACCTGACTTCCAACCTCATTTTGGCTTATTGGCATCTGTAGCCAGACTTTTTTCAGGCCGGGATGGTCATTCAATTCAGTGGCAAGACCCCGGATGAGCCCCAGCAGTTGTTGATCTGAAGGCTGTCCCTGAGCGTGACTGATGCCCATCTGAAAGGTGTGGAAACGACTTCTTGCCAAAGCTACAAACCGTTTCATATCCTCGGGTACAAGCGCCGCGCCCCGGCAACCTCTTTCCCAGGTTTCCCGAAGACTAAAGTTACGGGTCGTCACGATTGTCCGACTGTTCTTGTTTTCGTTCTTTAATGGCGGGATATATCACCAGCAAAAAAAGGCCTAAGCCCATTAAAAGACCAAACCCAATGCCAAATACGATGAGTGCCATAATTCCTTAAGCCAGTGTTGCCGATGGGCTAGTTTAACGTGATTTTCATTGTCTATAGTAAATATTAATTTATTATAGATTCAATAACTTGTAAGTTTTTCACCACAATAATATTGTTAGTCGAGATAGCTGTTTGAAGCGCATCCACCTTCTGTTTTGGTCTTTGGTCTTTGCGCTGTTGCCACATGCGGCGCATAGCGATGGTTTTGCCGCGAAATTTGAGTCGGACTATGTATCACCGCTCGTTAACCAGTCGCCTGGTGGCGCTCTGGTAATTGTTGAAAGTGGCAGGGTTGTTCTGCAGAAGGTTTACGGAGTCAGAACCGAGGGAGCTGCTGAGCTGGTAACAGACGAAACGCTTTTTCGAATCGCTTCTTTATCCAAAACGTTCGCTTCTGCAGCTGCTTCGATCCTGGTTGAGGAATCCCCGCTTACCTGGCAAATGCCCCTAAAACCCAGTTTGGGGCATGTAAAGTTCAAAAAGCCGGGTTACGGCGGTCAAATCAGCCTGAAGCACCTCATGTCCCAGTCGACTGGATTGATGCCGCATGCTTACACAAATCTAATCGAAGGAAACATGTCTTATAGAAGGATAGTCGACAGGCTGGATAGAGTGGATTTCGTTTGTGCACCCGGAGAATGCTACGGCTACCAGAATGTTGTGTTTAGTCTGATCGCAGACCTGGTGGCATCGGAAACTGAATTTGACTACCCGGAGTTTGTTGACGCTCATTTGTTTAAGCCTCTGGCGATGACTCGTGCGTCTTTTGGTCACGAACCTTTTGTCAACGACTCGAACCATGCGAGGCCGCATGTGTGGACGGGCAGCAGATGGCATCCGGTAAAACCGACATCGCATTATTATAAGGTGGCGCCGGCCGCTGGCGTAAATGCGAGCATTTCTGATATGCGTGAATGGTTGTTGGCGCAGTTAGGCAAAAACCCCGAGGTATTACCCGTGGAAATGCTTGATAGAATGCACGGAAGAGTTATACGGACATCAAGGCGCGAGGCCCATTACCCCTATCGTGCAGCGCTTGGTAATGTCTACTATGGCTTGGGCTGGAGGGTATTTGATTATGGCGCCGCGAAAGGTTTTGTGCAGCATGGGGGGTACCTTAAAGGCATGCGTAGCACGATGGTATTTCATCGACAATCCGGCACCGGGATGGTGATGTTAATGAATTCAGGGGCCCTTGGAATGAATAGTTTAGTGTTGGACTTTGCTGCTGCTCATGCTGACCGTCTTAAAAAAATCCCACTACGTCTCGCCGACCGCTGAAACCTTGGCATGGGGTGAGGGTATGAAGCATCCCCCCGTCATTCTTCCCGAAGCAGCCCGCCTGATGATCTGCGGCAGGGCAAACAAATTCGGACTTACGCCATTAGGTCTAACCATTAGGCCTGGAAAGCGCTGCTTAAGTGCTTTGGTAATTGTTTCATTGGCGTGCGCCATGAGGGTGACCTGGTCGGTACCGGACACATCCAGTCTGGGGTAGTGGACAGCTTCATCGATGCTCATGTCGTAATCCGAGACGAAGGCAGCCAGCTGGAAAACCGCAGGGAAAATCTTTCGACCACCACAGGCGCCAATGGCGGTATGTGAGCCATCCTCGGTTTGCAGGATCACGGGGCACATATTAGACAGGGGCCTTCTGCCGCCAATCACCGAGTTCGGTCCTCCTGGGCGAGGATCAAACCACATCATTCCGTTGTTCATCAGAATCCCGGAGCCCGGCAGCATGATGCGTGAGCCAAAGGCCGACATGATCGTTTGTGTCAGCGATACAACGTTACCCTGGGAGTCTGTGACGCATAGGTGAGATGTATTTCCAGGAATCTTCGTGTCGGGACCTTCTCCTAGATTTTCTAGCCGGTCCTTATAAGCAGAGAACAGAGCGTTCGCGTAGCTGATGTAAGCTTCTGCGTCCGGGCGTTTACCTCGAGGTGAGTAGATCTCTTCGAGTTTTTCTAACGCGTGAATAATCGAGGGTCCGGCAGTCAGCGCGCCGGGCGTAAATATCTTCCCGCCCCTGTATGTTGTTGTTAATGGTTCGTTGATCGATGCTGAATAGTCTTCAAGGTCTCGCAAGGTGATTTTTGACCCGGCTGCTTTTAGGTCGGTAACGATAGATCGCGCAAGTTTTCCTGTGTAGTAAGTTTCTGGTCCTTCCTGTTGGAGCGTCCGATAGGTGTTGGCTAGGTTGCCTAATGTTAGTCTGCCAAGACTCCCGTCCATTTCTGCAGTGGGCGGCAGTCCATCTGCCAGGTAGGTTTTTCGGGTTTCGCTATAGGTGTTTAGTCCTCTTGCCCACTGGTTGATTTTTTGAGCACTGTACCAGTCGATCGGCAGACCAAGGTCTGCCTGCTCACAGGCTGGGGCGATAACGTCCTGCCATTCCCAGGTGCCAAATTCCGCCAGTGCCTTTGCTATGCCCCTGATATACCCGGGAACGGCGACCGACAGTGGGCCATGGATATTGGTGTCACCGACAACCCTTGGCCAGTTAAAGGCATCGCTCGCATTTTCTCCTTGCCCCGCCAGCGGGTAATCCTCTGTCTTCGCATTAAAAGGCGCGCGCATGCCGAACTCGACGACCTTGACTTCTTTAGCGGCGGCGATATAAATCGTCATGTAACCGCCGCCGCCAATGCCAGTCATCCAGGGTTCCACAGCGCCTAGCGCCAGTCCTGCGGCAAGCGCAGCATCTACGGCATTGCCACCCTGTCTGAGGACCTCGGCACCGATATCGGATGCAATGTAGTGTTGCGTCGCAACCAGACCTGTCTCGGAGCGCACAGCAGGTTTACGAATCTGCCAGTTTTCGGTGGTGTCATTCATCTGAGCCTGCTTTTTTGACGCACGTTTATCTAAGAAAGCTACTGTAATCGGGATGACATCACAACTCGGTCGCTGTATCTTGGTAAGCGACTTACACAGATAGTTCTATTCAGAAAAGGAGGTTCGACATGAGCGCAGACGGAAGTTGGAATTGCACCATAAACTCACCCATGGGAGCGCAGCAGGCTTTGATGACACTTAAGACGGATGGCAACAGTCTGTCCGGAAAAATGGAAGGAGCCCAAGGTACGCAGGAATTTGATGGTGGCACTGCCAATGGAGACAATCTGACCTGGAAAATCGAGATGACATCCCCGATGCCGATGACCTTGGAAGTCTCTGCGGCGGTCGATGGCGATACGATTGGTGGTAATGTGAAGCTTGGCGCCTTTGGCGACGCGACTTTCACGGGTACGCGGGCATAGGTTTTTTTGTGATAAAAAATGCGCTTAAAAGTAAGGAGTAAAAAGGTATGCATGACTTAGTGATTCGCAATGGTCTGGTAGTAGACGGTACGGGCGCAGAACCCTACAGCGCCGATATCGCCATCGATGGGAAGCAAATTACTGCGATCGGCGAGATATCGGCACAAGGTCAAAAGGAAATTGATGCGGCTGGGCACATTGTGACGCCCGGCTTCATCGACGTGCATACTCACCTTGATGCCCAAATTGGTTGGGACCCGATGCTGACTCCGATCAGCTGGCATGGCGTTACCACCGCGCTGCTGGGTAATTGTGGCGTGACTTTTGCGCCGGTCAAACCAGACGACCGAGAGTTTCTTGCCAGTATGATGGAGACAGTCGAGGATATTCCAAAGGATGCAATCATGTCCGGGCTGTCCTGGAACTGGGAACATTATGGTGATTACCTGAATGAGCTTGAATCATTGAACCCGGCAATTAATGTTGCGGGTCTTGTAGGGCACTGTGCTATTCGTTACTACGTTATGGGTGAACGAAGCATTGACCAACAGGCCACCGAAGATGAAAAACAGCAAATGGCTGAGATCGTCAGGCAGGCGGTCAAGGACGGCGCTGTTGGATTCTCGACCTCACGATTCTTGGGTCACTACATCCCGGATGGGCGTCATGTGCCAGGCACTCACGCCGATCATGATGAGCTGGTAGAAATCGCAAAAGCGGTCGGTGAACACGGTGGCGTCATGCAAAACGTCACTAATTTTGGGTCTGACTTTGAAGGCGAAATGGAACTCATTCGTAAAGAGGCCGGCGAGGCGAGGGTGCTGTTTAGTCATGGTACTGGCCGTACTAACAGCTACGGCGACAAGGTTGAAGAGCTGGTCATGGGAATGCGTGACCAGGGTATGGATGTTAACGCGATTGCTATTCCCCGATCCTCCGGTTTTGTGACAGGCCTGCAGGCTTATCTGCCATTCCGTGGCGGTCCTTGGAGCGAACTGGCAGATAAGCCTTTTGATGAACGCCTGGCGTCGATACAGGATCCTGAGTTTGTCGCGCGTCTTGTCGAGCACGCCGTCGAGAAAGGGCCGCTGATCTCGGCAGATCAGATTTTCTTTCTTGGAGAGGAAGACAAGCCCGACTACATTGGTGGTCCCAAAGACAGCTTGCAGGCGATAGCAGAGGGCCTTGGTGAACAACCGGCTGAAACTTTCATTCGCCTGTCGATTAAAACGGGTGGCAAAGGGTTGTTTACACTTCGATTTTTTAACCAAAATATTGAGGCGGTAGCAAAGGCGATCAGTAGTGAGTTTTGCCTACCCAGCCTTGGTGACGCCGGCGCACATGTTAGCCAGATCATGGATTCAGGTTGGGCGACATTTGTAATGACGCACTGGCACAGGGACACAGGGTTGTTTTCTCTGCCTGAAGTCGTGCAAAAATTGACGGCGGCACCCGCGCGAATTATAGGGCTTTCAGATCGTGGCACCCTTGAAACGGGCAAAAAAGCTGATATCAACGTTATCAAACTGGAAGCGTTGTCAGAGCGCATGCCGGAGATCGTTAACGACTTCCCCGGTGACGCGCCGCGATTTATCCAGAAAGCTAAGGGCTATCGAGCAACAGTGTGTAACGGCCAGGTGATACTCGAGAACGATCAGCTGACCGGCGCTAGGGCGGGCAACGTTCTGCGTCACGGGGGTTAAAAGCAGCGCTTAGCGCCCATTGCTATGAGGCAAATGTACTATTTGGCTTGTTCAATTTAGGTTTTCATCGATACAAGCCTCAACATTGAGCGCCGTTTTGAATTAACATCGCGTGTTGAAATTACTCAGCGAGGCTTGCAAGTGACCACAAGAACACATGACATCGTAATCTGGGGTGCCACGGGATTTACCGGAAGGCTTGTGATGGCCTACATGGCCAAAACCTATGGTGTGGACGGCGAGATCAAATGGGCGGTGGCGGGTAGGAATGCTGTAAAGCTTGCAGAGGTAAAGCGGGAAGTTCTGGGTGCAGAAGCAGAGAAACTACCCGAGGTCATTGCCGACAGCAATGATGAAGCCTCACTTCGGGCGTTGGTGTCGTGCACCAAAGTCGTGTGCACTACAGTGGGCCCGTACGCGCTGTATGGCTCGACGTTAGTCGCGCTCTGTGCAGAACTCGGTACCCACTATTGTGACCTGACGGGCGAGGTGCAGTGGATGCGCCAGATGATCGAGACTCACCAGTCCGCCGCAGAAGGCAGCGGTGCGAAAATTGTTCATACCTGTGGTTTCGATAGTATTCCCTCCGACCTTGGGACCTACTTTGTGCAGCGCGAGATGCACAAGGCCCATGGTGTTTATGCACCGCAGGTTAAATATCGAGTGGTGGGTTCAAGCGGTGGTGTTAGCGGGGGAACCGTCGCCAGCATGATGAATATGATGGAAGAAGCGGGCGCGAACCCTGAAATACTAGATGTCATCGCCGACCCTTACGCGCTGAACCCTTTAAACATGCCGCGAGGTGAGGATGGCGCGGATCAGACAACCGCCGAATACGACAAGGACTTCAGGCAGTGGACAGGTCCATTTGTGATGGCCGGTATTAACACCCGGGTTGTTCGTCGTTCCCATGCATTGCTGGGTTACCCATGGGGTAGCCACTTTAGGTACGACGAAGCGATTCTGACAGGTAACGGGCCCACTGGTTTTGCCAAGGCGGTTCTGGTTGCTGGTGGAACTGGGCTGATGAACAAGGTGGCAGGCATCGAATCATTGAGAAAGCTGCTCGGCAGGGTAGTGCCGGCCCCTGGTGAAGGTCCTTCAGCGACCGCCATGGAAAATGGTTTTTTCGAGATTGAACTGCGAGCATCAAATCCTGAAAATCCCGACAAAGATCTGACAGCGGTGGTAACAGGTGATCGCGACCCTGGCTATGGGTCAACCTGTAAGATGATTGCCGAAAGCGCCGTATGTCTTGCTGTGGACGACCTTGACTCCGCGGGTGGGATCATGACGCCAGCCTCAGCGATGGGTGATTTGTTGATTTCTCGTCTGGCTGAAAAGGGCGGCATGAGCTTTACGATTAAAGGTACGGAAGAATAAATCTATTCTTTTAGAGCGCTGCCTCTTTAGCCGGAATCAGCGTTCGTATAAGATGATTAAAGTCATCTTTCCTCGGTCGATCTAGCCACCAATGAAGCAGGAATTCGTTCACCTTCGCGTCCATTCAGAGTATTCACTGAGCGACGGGATGGTGCGAATCAAACCGTTGGTAGCAGAATGTGTTCGCCAGAAAGCGCCAGCAGTCGCTGTGACGGACCGAAACAATCTTTTTGGGCTGGTTAAATTCTATAAAGCCGCCGAATCCGGTGGCGTTAAACCAATCGTTGCCAGCGACATCTGGGTGGTTGGTGACAATTCCAATGAAGAAGCAACGCCCTTGGTTCTGGTCGCCAGGAATGACAAGGGTTACCGGAACCTGTGTGAATTATTGTCCCATTCCTATTCCGAAGGCCAATCAATGGGTGTTGCCGGACTCACCCGAAGCTCGATTGCAGAGAAATCTTATGGCTTGATTTGCCTCTCTGGCGGGCGTGAGGGGGACGTGGGCAAGGCATTGCTAGCCGGTAACGTCGAAGAGGCAAAACGGCTAGCTAAAAGATGGCAAGAAATTTTTCCTGATGCCTTTTACATCGAGCTGCACCGAACGGGTCGAGCCTCGGAAGAAGACTACAACGTTATGGCAGTCGATCTAGCCATCGAGTTGGGCTGCCCCGTCGTGGCGACCAATGACGTGCGTTTTCTCGCTCAAGAGGAGTTTGAAGCCCACGAGGTTCGGGTGTGTATTCATGATAGTAGAACCTTGGACGACCCCAGACGGGAACGCCGCTATAGCGATCAGCAATACCTGAAAACTGCTCAGGAGATGATTGAGCTGTTTGCTGACATTCCTGAGGCGCTCGAAAATTCGGTCGAGATCGCGAAACGCTGTAATGTAAGTTTGGACTTGGGTAATTATTACCTGCCCGAATATCCAGTCCCTGAAGGTATGACCACAGAAGCATTTCTCAATGACGTATCAGCCGAGGGGTTGAATGTGCGACTTGAGAAAATACTCGATCCAGCAAATGAAGTGCCTGCGGCCAAGAGCCGAAAAGAGTACGAAGACCGGCTGGCATTCGAGTTAGGCGTTATCAACTCGATGGGATTTCCCGGTTACTTTTTGATCGTGATGGAATTCATACAGTGGGCGAAGGAAAATGATATCCCCGTTGGCCCTGGGCGAGGTTCTGGTGCCGGGTCACTGGTCGCCTATGCCCTGAAAATAACAGATGTTGACCCTCTCGAGTATGACTTGCTCTTCGAGCGGTTTCTTAATCCCGAACGCGTGTCCCTTCCGGATTTTGATATCGATTTTTGTATGGATGGTCGAGACAAGGTTATCCAACACGTGACCGAGCGATACGGCCGGCAAGCGGTTTCCCAGATTATTACCTTTGGCACCATGGCGGCGAAGGCCGTGGTAAGGGACGTCGCACGAGTTCAAGGCAAGCCTTATGGTCTTGCGGACAAGTTGTCCAAGCTGATCCCTTTCGAACCTGGTATGACGTTAACGCGGGCCCTGGAAGAAGAGCCGTTACTAGAAGAGTTTGTGAGAACCAGTGAAGAAGCCGGTGAAATCATGGAGATGGCTTTTAAGCTGGAGGGTCTTGCTCGCAATGTAGGCCGTCATGCCGGTGGTGTTGTTATTGCGCCAACCCGATTGACCGATTTTGTGCCGACATACTGTGACGAAACGGGCGGTGGTCTGATGACCCAGTTCGACATGAACGACGTCGAGCAGGCAGGTCTGGTTAAGTTCGATTTTCTGGGGCTGCGTACCCTGACAATTATCGACAATGCTGTAAAAAGCATTAACCAACGAAATAAACTGCAGGGTGAGCCTCTGGTCGATATCGAAACGATACCGCTTGAAGACGGCAATATTTACGCAGATCTGCGACAAGCGAAGACGACTGCCGTATTCCAGCTTGAGTCAAGGGGTATGAAGGACCTGATGAAAAAGGTCAAACCAGAGCGCTTTGCGGACATCGTTGCGCTGGTGGCGCTGTTTCGGCCGGGTCCAATGCAGTTGGCAGACGATTTCATTAACAACAGGAAACTGGGGCGTGAGAACGTCGACTTTCTGCATCCCAGTCTGGAACACGTATTGGAAGACACCTTTGGTGTCATGCTTTACCAGGAACAGGTGATGCAGATCGCTCAAATTCTGGCCGGGTATACGCTGGCTGATGCCGACCTGCTGCGGCGAGCAATGGGTAAGAAAAAACCCGAAGAAATGGCCATGCAGCGAGAGATATTTTTAGCTGGGGCTACCGCCAACGATGTCGAGGCGAAACAGGCGGGTCATATCTTTGACCTGATGGAGAAGTTTGCTGGCTATGGCTTTAATAAGCCTCACTCGGTTGCCTATGCGTTGATTGCCTATCAGACGGCCTGGCTAAAACACTATTTTCCCGCCGACTTTATGGCAGCAGTGCTGTCGGCCGACATGCAAAATACAGACAAGGTCGTCACGAACATTGAAGAATGTCGAGAAATGAAAATGAGCCTGCAGCCACCAGATGTTAATCGCGGTGGTTTTCGTTTTATTGCCGACACTGAATCAAGCATCGTTTATGGCCTGGGCGCGATCAAAGGCCTGGGTGAAGGACCAATTGAGTCCATCGTCAAGTGCCGAGAGGCAGAGGGTTGTTTCGGGGACCTTTTTGAGTTTTGTGAAAAAGTTGACCAGAGAAAGGTGAATAAACGTGCCCTTGAGGCGCTGGTTGGCAGCGGTGCACTGGATCAGTTGGTGAGTCAGGTGCCTGCGGATTGTCCTGATGTCATTGGCTTTAAACGAGCGTTATTGATGGCGAACCAGGAAGAAGCTGTTGGTCTTGCAGATCAGAAAGCCAAAAACGAGCTTAGCGGGTTGACTGATCTTTTTGGTAGCGAAGTCCTGGTGAGTGATTCCGAAGAAGGGCGTTACAACCATACTGAAAACTTGCGTAATTTATCCTTTAAGGACCGGTTGGGCAAAGAGAAAGACTCCCTTGGGTTATTCCTGACCGGGCATATGGTTGATGAGTACAAAGAGGACTTTGAGCACTTCACTGACCTGCGGCTGAGTAGGCTCCGAACGGGCCAAAGTGCGGTCACCGTGGGTGGGCTCGTGTTCGCGATGCGGGCGATGAAAAGTAAACGCGGTGGCACTAATGCGTTTGTGACGCTGGACGATAAAACCGGCCGTCTTGAAGTTCAAATATTCGGTGACTTGTATGATCAGGTTAGGGAAAAGCTGAAAAAGGACGAGATTATATTTGTGCGAGGGTCCATCGAGGACGATGATTTTACGGGTGGCAAGAAGATGCGGGCGACTGAGGTGATGACCCTTGAGGAAGCCCGGGCAAGAAAAGTATCCCAACTAAAGGTCGAGATCGATGCCTGTCACTTGTGTGATGGTTTCATTGAAAAACTTGCCGGAATACTTCAACCCTTTCGTCCAAGGGATACGGTCGGTTGTCCTGTCGCTGTCAAAATCGTGAATAAGCTGTCGCAGGGAGATGTGATTCTTGGCGATGACTGGCGAGTCATCCCCCATGACGACTTGCTCCAGAACCTGAAGGAACATTACGGTTCGGAGAAAGTTCACCTGCAGTATGCCTGAGGCGGGTTTCGTGCACGAAAAAACCTGGATCGAAACCCTGCTGCGTTATCTCCAGGATCAGAAAATTAAACGTCTGGTCGTCGGCCTTAGCGGCGGCGTCGATTCGGTCGTCCTGCTGGATCTTGTGAGCCAGATCAAGAACGTTCCGGTTTCAGCGGTACATGTTAATCATCAACTTCACCCTCGGTCTGATGAGTACGAAAGCTTCTGCATTGCCCTGGGTAAGAAATACCAGCTTGGCGTGCACTGTCAAAGGGTTGCCGTCAGTGAGCAGGGAAGCCTTGAAGCCAGCGCCAGAGAGGCCAGGTACGAGGTGTTTGAGCAGCATTTGGTCCAAGGTGATCTGCTGTTGCTTGCGCACCACGCGGACGATCAGGTAGAAACGGTTCTGTTCAGGTTGTTTCGTGGCGGTAGGGTGCCTGGGCTTGAAGGAATGCCGGTTACCAGGGCGATCGGCAAGGCCTTGCTGCACAGGCCGTTGCTGGGAGTTCTGCGCGCTGATATCGAAAAACATGCCAGGGAGCGTAAGCTTGTCTGGTGTGAAGACCCGACGAATGCCGACGTTGATGCCGACAGGAACTATATTCGGCACAAGGTTATGCCCGTGATCGATGATCGTTTCCCCGGTGCTAAAAAAGCGTTGCTGGCGGGCTTGGGGAGAGACCAAATAGCCAGAGTGCAGCTGAACGAACGGCTAAGCGAGCAGTTGGAACAGGTTCGTGATTCACTCGATGGTCTGAGATTGAATCTATTGCGCCGGATGTCGCACCAAGAGCTGGTACTGCTCTTGACCCACTGGCTGGAAGATCTGAACCTACCGCAACCCAGTGGCAGAATGCTGCTAGAGTTGGCTGGTAATATTGCGAAGCAAAATAGAATTGATATGGCGGCTAGCGAACTCGAGTTTCGTGAGCAGGGCGATGTGGTCTACGTCTTGCGGCCATTACCACCCATGGTGTTTGTAAGTTGTCCTCTTGGTGACTTTGAATTTTCCGGCGGTCGTGTGTCCAGCAACGCCATCAAAGGGGGCGCGCTGCGAGCGTCATCGGACTATACAGTGGCTTTCCGGTCGGGCAAGGAAAAGATCCGAATAGGGAAGAATAGGGATATTAAAAATATTTTTCAGGAAAGCCGTGTCCCTTCCTGGCTCAGGGACCGGATCCCTTTAATCTACTCGGGGGATGAATTAGTGGCGATAGCCGCGGTACCTGACTGGCAGATCTCTATGAGGGTTGCCGACGGATGGGCGGCCGGGATCGAAGAAGAGGGCTTTAATGTCTCCCTTTCTCTGGCTGACAGCGTGCTGCGAGACTGCTGACAGTTTTAAAGAAATGCTTAAAAATGCTTGCCGTGTGCTGACGCGAAAATAACGGGCCGAAAGCCTGTCACGTCCAAGAATTACATTGAGGCAGATTGGCCTACGTGTTAGTCTGTAATCCCATCTTGGTCACACATCTTGCGACCTATATTTGTCAGATGGGAGTCCAATGTCTCGCTTTATTTTTGTTACTGGTGGTGTAGTTTCCTCTCTTGGAAAAGGCATCGCTGCAGCCTCACTCGGGGCGATTCTCGAAGCCCGCGGTCTGAATATCACCATGCTAAAACTCGATCCCTATATCAATGTGGATCCGGGAACGATGAGCCCACTGCAGCATGGCGAGGTTTATGTCACTGCAGATGGTACGGAGACAGATCTTGACCTAGGCCACTATGAGCGGTTTGTCCGTTCCTGCAGTAACCTGACCAGGATTAATAACTTCACGACTGGCAGGATCTACGCCGATGTCATCGCAAAGGAACGCCGGGGAGATTACCTTGGCGCCACTATTCAGGTGATTCCGCATATTACAGATGCGATCAAAGCCAAAATTTTAAAAGCTGCCGAAGGCGCTGAAATAACCATCGTCGAGATTGGCGGCACTGTGGGTGACATAGAGTCCCAGCCATTTCTTGAAGCGGTCAGACAGCTTCGCTTTGAGATGGGGTCGAAACGGACGTTACTAATGCACCTGACCCTTGTGCCTTACATAGCAACGGCGGGTGAGACCAAGACCAAGCCAACCCAGCATTCAGTGAAAGAACTCCGCTCTATTGGCCTGCAACCAGACATCCTGATTGTCAGGTCTGATCACGAGATTCCAAAAAGCGCCAGGGACAAGATTGCACTCTTTACTAATGTCGAGCCTCAAGGGGTGATTCCCCTGATCGACGCAGACACCATTTATCGAATTCCATCGATGCTTAACGAGCAAGGCCTGGATGATATTATTGTGGATAAGCTTGGCCTGGAGGTTGGCCCGGCTGACCTTTCCGACTGGGAAAAAGTCGTCGATGCGCAATTAAACCCCAAGCAAACGATAAAGCTCAAGATGATCGGCAAGTACATGGACCTGCTGGATGCCTACAAGTCTTTGAACGAGGCGCTTCTGCATGCAGGTATACAGACGCTTACTCGAGTTGATGTCGATTTCATTGATTCTGTCGAAATAGAAGAAAAGGGGATAGGCGCGCTGGTCGATGCCGATGCGATCCTGGTGCCCGGTGGTTTTGGTGAGCGAGGTTTCGAAGGTAAGGTGGCTGCGGCTCGTTATGCCAGGGAAAATAAGATTCCCTATCTTGGCATCTGTTACGGCTTGCATGCTGCAGTTGTCGACATCGCCAGAAACCTTGCAGGCATGGAAAACGCCGATACCACGGAGAACAATCCAGTTACCCAGTATCCGGTAATCGCGCTGATTACCGAGTGGGTTAACGAAGAAGGTGGGACAGAAACCCGGGATGAGGATTCAAACCTGGGCGGCACGATGAGGATGGGGGCGCAGGTTTGCAATCTGTCCGGCGATTCCCTCACCTATCAAATCTACGGTGAGTCAGAAATCAAGGAGCGGCACCGTCATCGATATGAGGTCAACAATAATTTTGTCCCTGCGCTGGAGGCGGCAGGCCTTAAAGTGGCCGGCAGAAGTGCCGACAATGTGTTGGTTGAGGTGATTGAGTATAAAGACCACCCCTGGTTCGTCGCGAGTCAGTTTCATCCCGAATTCACGTCCTCGCCCCGTGATGGTCACCCATTGTTCACTAGTTTCATTGAAGCGGCATTGATTAGGCGAAACAGTTAGGCGAAACGGTTAGGCGTAACAGCTAGCCTGTAACCTGTATACTTCGTGTTTTGGGAATTCTGGTAGAAATAGCATGCAACTTTGTGGCCGAGAGATCACCGATACGTCACCTTTTTTCCTGATTGCAGGTCCCTGCGTCATTGAAACTGAAGCGCTGGCGATGGAGACAGCCGCGTATCTGAAGGAAGTCTGCGAGTCGTTGGATATCCAGTTTATTTACAAGTCATCATTCGACAAGGCTAATCGGTCTTCCCACGAGAGCTATCGTGGACCCGGGATCAGCGAAGGTCTTCGAATTCTTGACCGGGTTAAGACGGAACTGCAGGTGCCGGTGCTTACTGACGTGCATGAAGATACCCCGCTGGATGAAATAAAAGATGTTGTATCTGTGCTACAGACCCCGGCTTTCCTGTGCCGGCAGACCAACTATATTCAACGGGTCGCTGGTTTGGGCTTGCCTGTTAATATTAAGAAGGGTCAGTTTCTGGCCCCCTGGGACATGCAACACGTTGTTAGCAAAGCCAAAGCGACCGGCAATGACCAGATCATGGTGTGTGAACGTGGCGCGAGCTTTGGTTACAACAATCTGGTGTCGGATATGCGTTCATTAGCCGTTCTTCGTGAGACAGGTTGTCCCGTGGTTTTTGATGCAACCCATAGCGTGCAGTTGCCGGGCGGACAAGGTGCCACCTCCGGGGGGCAAAGAGAGATGGTGCCGGTACTGGCAAGGGCCGCGATTGGCGCCGGCGTGCACGGCGTGTTTATGGAAACTCATCCAGACCCGGAAAAGGCGATGAGTGACGGGCCGAACAGCTGGCCAATGCATGAGATTAAAGAATTGCTTACCACTCTGGTGCAAATTGATGCCGTCGTAAAACCCAATCTTGCTTAAGAGGTTTTGCGCAACACTGTTTTTTCAGTACTGTTTTTTCAGCACCGTTTTTTCAGCATTATTGTTAGCACTAGCTGTTTCAAACATTTTTTAAAAATTCGATTAAAACAAAGGGGAGCAACAGAGCAGTTATTATGAAAATTATTGATATTAGAGCGAGGGAAATTCTTGACTCTCGCGGTAACCCAACGGTCGAGGCCGAGATAGAAGTTGAAGGTGGATTCACCGGATCTGCCGGTGTGCCATCAGGTGCTTCTACCGGTTCTCGCGAGGCCCTTGAGCTTCGTGATAAGGACCCGTCCCGGTACATGGGTAAGGGTGTCCGCAAGGCTGTCGAGAACGTTAATACTCGCCTGCGTGAGATGCTCATCGGTCGCGATGTTCAGGCGCAGGCTGATATCGACCAGATGATGATTGAATTAGATGGTACTGAGAACAAGGGTAACCTTGGCGCAAATGCCATGCTTGCGGTCTCTCTTGCAACCGCCGCAGCGGCTGCAAAAGCAAGAGGGTTGCAGTTGTACGAATACCTGGCGGAGCTCGATGGTAGACCGGGTCGATACAGCATGCCGGTTCCAATGATGAACATCCTAAATGGTGGTGAGCATGCGGATAACAACGTCGATATTCAGGAGTTCATGATTCAGCCTGTGGGTGCTGCGACCTTCGCTGAGGCGCTCAGGTGCGGCGCGGAAATATTTCATACCTTAAAAGCGGTGCTTTCTTCGAACGGCTTGAGTACAGCGGTAGGTGATGAGGGCGGTTTTGCCCCCAACCTGCCCAGTAACGAAGCCGCGCTGCAGATGATTATGGAGGCGATAGACAAGGCGGGATACAAGGCAGGTGAAGATGTTTACCTGGCGCTTGATTGTGCCGCCTCCGAATTCTACAAGGATGGTAGCTACGTGCTGTCCGGCGAAGACAAGGCGTTCAATTCGGAAGGTTTCAGTGATTACCTGGCTGACCTGGTAGATCGGTATCCAATTCTGTCGATTGAAGATGGTCTTGATGAGAGTGATTGGGACGGGTGGGCATATCTCACTAAGATACTCGGAGATCGAGTCCAGCTAGTGGGTGACGACCTTTTTGTGACTAATCCGGCAATACTGAAAAAAGGCATAGACGAGGGGATTGCCAACTCAATTCTGATCAAAGTCAACCAGATTGGAACCCTGACCGAGACCCTTGAAGCTATTAAACTGGCCCGAGAGGCGGGTTATACAACGGTTATTTCCCATCGTTCAGGCGAGACAGAGGACACAACAATCGCCGACCTGGCGGTTGCCACAGCCGCAGGACAGATCAAAACAGGGTCGCTTTGTCGTTCTGACAGGGTTGCAAAGTATAACCGGTTGCTGAGAATAGAAGACCATAGCTCGGCTATCTATAAGGGAATGACAGAATTTAAGAGATGATCACACCTTTCCACATCTTTGTAGTCTTGCTGCTGTTGGCAATTGCCGGCCTCCAGACTCGGCTGTGGACAGGGCAGGGCAGTTTTGCGCAGGTCAGTAGTCTTGGTGAGCAGGTGTCATTGCGCGCTGCGGAAAACGACGGTCGTCGTGGGCGAAATGCTGTTCTGAAGGCCGAGATACTTGACCTTAAACAGGGCCTTGAGGCGGTAGAGGACATCGCGCGAAGCGAGCTTGGCCTGATCAAAAAGGGAGAGATTTTCTTCCTGCTCGTCGAAGATTAAGGAAAAGTTTTAACGATGCACGCGATGGCCGATCACAGGATACCGCAATACTCGAACGAGCTACTTCGGACGTTGCAATCGCGCCCGACGATCAATGGCAGTATAAAAACCCTGCACGATGAATTTTTGGTTGATGAGATTTTGCCATTTGAACCCACGGGGACAGGTGAGCACCTCTATATAGAAATTGAAAAAACCGGCGCGAACACGGGTTGGGTAGCCTACCAGCTGGCCAGTTTTTTGGATGTCCGGGATCTGGATGTTAGCTATGCGGGTCGAAAGGACAGGCATGGGGTCACCACTCAGTGGTTTAGCTGTTATTTACCATCAGGTACCAATGTAGACTGGAAGTTGTTTTCAGTCGAAGGTGTTGTGGTGAATTCTATGACCTGGCACCGCAGCAAGTTGCGGCGTGGCCAGTTGCAGTGCAATGTTTTCCAGATCAAAGTTCGTCATGAGAAACTAACAGAATCACAAAGTGGCAATCTTGTTGAAAGATTAGAGTATTTGTCCGAGCACGGGTTCCCCAACTACTTTGGACCGCAACGGTTTGGCAAGGATGGAAATAATCTTATCCTCGCGGATCAGTTACTTCGAAAAGGCGAGCGAGTCCGCGGCAACCGGGGAATGTTGATATCCTCGGCGCGTTCGTGGTTGTTCAACGGGTTTCTCGCAAAACACCTGGAACTGGGTGATGCGCAGGAAGTGGCACAGGGGCCGTTAATCGGCAAGTCCAGGGATCCCCAACCAGGAGAAGAGTATTTTGATGAAACGGAACAGTCCTGGGCGGCCGGACTCAGGAAGCTGGGTGCGAAAGTCGACACCCGTGAGCTTATCGTTCGACCCGATCAGATGAGTTGGTCCGCGGCAGAAAACGCGCTTGTTATACAGTTCAGGCTGCCGCCGGGAAGCTATGCAACCAGCCTGCTTCGTGAGTTGTTCCTGGTTAAGGATGAATCCGTATGACGACAGAGCTTGACCTGAAGGGTATCGGCATGACTTCCCAGAGGACCAGGAGTCGGCTGGTGGAGCGGCTTAGAGAGCAGGGTATATGCAATGAGCATATCTTGGATGTTATCAGTGAAACACCGCGTCATGCGTTTGTCGATGAAGCGTTGGCGCATCGCGCCTACGAAGACACAGCGCTGCCTATAGGGTTTAACCAGACAATCTCGCAACCGTATATTGTTGCCAAAATGACCGAGGCGTTACTCGCCGGTGGGCCGATCGAGAACGTGCTTGAAGTCGGTACCGGGTCTGGTTACCAGACGGCGGTTCTGGCGCGGCTTGTACCTAAGGTGTACACCGTTGAGCGTATCGGTGGGTTGTTAAATCGTGCCAAGGAATTACTGGCGACAATCGGTTACCGCAACATTCAGTTCAAACATGCAGACGGCGGAATGGGCTGGCCGGAGCGCGGTCCGTTTGATGCGATTATCGTTACTGCATCTCCCCGGGTCATACCGGAGGCGCTGATTGAACAACTTTCACCTACGGGCAGGATGCTGGTTCCAGTGGGTGAAGCGCGTCACCAGGAGCTGGTTCTGGTTCAAAGACACGGTGATGAAGTAGAACAGCGGGTGCTTGAGACGGTCAGGTTTGTGCCCCTCCTGAGCGGCAAGTCCTGAGCCTGATGCTATGAATCAATATATTCGTATGGTGTTAGTAGGGGTCCTGATGGGTGCGGCCGAGGTTGTCCCTGGCGTATCAGGCGGCACTATTGCGTTTGTTTCAGGATTCTACGAGCGACTGGTCAATGGCATTGCGCGGTTAACTCCGTTTAGTCTGTTGGAACTGCCTAAGATCGGGTTTGCCGCGTGGTGGAAGAAGTATGACCTTGGGTTTTTGGTTGTGTTGTTTGGCGCCATGCTTGTCTCGGTTCTCATTTTGGCCCGTGGCGTCAGCTACCTTCTTACTGAGCATCCCGTTGGCATCTGGTCTTTCTTTTTTGGCCTGGTGCTGTCATCCATCGTCTTTGTGGGACGGCGTCTGCTGCCTTTGTCGATGGAAAGTGGTTTTGCGCTTGGGTTCGGCGTTGCTGTTGGTATGTTGGTGGTGCGTATGACGCCATTCGAAGCAGAGGTTTCAGGTTTCGCCTTGTTTATGGGTGGTTGCATTGCCGTGTGTGCCTGGATCCTGCCGGGCTTGTCTGGGTCTTTTCTGCTGCTGGTACTTGGGCTTTACCAGACAGTGATTGGCGCGATAAAAAACCTTGAGTTGTTGACACTTGGTTACGTAGGCTTGGGGTGCGTTGTCGGCCTGATGTGTTTTTCTCGAATCCTGCGGTTACTGCTTGCGCGATTTTATGATGTGACGGTGGCGGTGCTTGTCGGGTTCATGCTGGGATCGCTGACAAAAATCTGGCCCTGGAAACGCACGACCAGTTATCAAATCCAATCCGATGGAGGCCAGGTTCCAGTGGTGCAGGAACCCGTATTGCCCGGGGCGTATGAGCAGTTAACCGGTAGTGATCCAGAGGTTGTGCTGGCGCTGGCATCCCTGGTCGCAGGTTTCTTCGTTATTTTTCTCATGGACAGGTTTGCTTTCCTCAAAGAATCGAATGTCGGAAAGGATGTGGAATAACAAGACCGAGCGTACTGTCCCGGTCCTGCTGCTATTGGTGTTTTTGATCACCGGGTGTGCTGGACTCCCTCCGATTTACACGATGGCGGGTGGTACTGGAACGTATGTGGTCAGGAAGGGCGACAGCCTTTACTCCATCGCCTTTCGTTATGGGCTTGATTACAAGAGCCTGGCCCGAATTAATGGGGTACGTCCCCCGTACACGATCTATGTTAACCAGTCGATTCGACTCCGTGGCTCGGCAAAGTCACCTGAAAAAGACGCAGGTCCGGGTGCGACCCAATCGTCCTCTAAATCGTCCTCTAAATCGTCCTCTAAATCGTCCTCCAAACCACTATCTAAACGACCAGCAGCGCCGATCGTGCCCAAAGCGTCTGTTGCCAGCTGGCGTTGGCCGCTCAAGGGGAGAGTCCTTAATCGGTTTTCCCTTGTTCAGCCCGTTAACAAAGGAATCGATATCGCGGGGGACATAGGTGATACGGTCACGGCGTCAGCCGATGGCGTGGTTGTTTATGCGGGGGGTAACCTTAAGGGTTACGGACAGCTGGTGATCGTTAAACACAATGATAATTTTCTATCGGCTTATGGTAACAACGAGAAGATGCTAGTGAAGGAGGGTGAAAAAGTGCGTGCAGGGAAATCTATTGCACGGGTGGGTAAATCAGTTGCCAATGTTGAGATGCTGCACTTTGAGATTCGCCGAGACGGAAAACCAGTTGACCCACTGAAGTATCTTCCCGCTCGCTGAGCATTCCCCAGTGTAGGCGCTTAAAGCGTTAGGGGGGGATACAGGAAACGAGTTGAAGCTCGTTTCCTGCCGGTGCTCAGGTTACTAGGTGGTCCCGCTTGTTCTTCACCTCTGCCCAGTCCTCGGCATCGGGTAATGGGTCTTTCTTTTCAGTAATGTTTGGCCAGGTCTCGCAAAGTTCTGCATTCAATTCGAGATACTCCTGCTCTGCTTCCGGAAGCTCATCTTCAGAGTAAATGGCGTCGACCGGGCACTCAGGTTCACACAGGGCGCAATCAATACACTCATCAGGATTGATGACCAGAAAGTTGGGTCCTTCGTAAAAACAATCTACCGGGCACACTTCTACACAATCCGTGTGCTTACATTTAATACAACCGTCACTTACTACAAATGTCATATCGTTCCCTTGAGCTTACAAATCTGTAAAAAGAGGCATTCTATCAGCTTTTTGGGTCCTGACAATCCACCGCGAGGTTGTTTATGGGCGGCTATGCACGGTTGTTTGGTCTATTTAGTGCTGGCAACGGCTTGTCCGGATGCGGTTTGTCTTATTAGCCGCCATATGGACCTGGCCAAGGGCTAATGTTTGGACAATCCGTGTAGTTCATAGATCAGATCCAGTGCATCCCTTGGCGACAGTGAATCCACATCCAGATCTTGTAGCCGGACCCGCAGTTCATCAGGTTCAGGTGGCCCACCTTTGAAAAGGTCTGCCTGTGCTGGATGTTTCTCTATCCTGACCTCGTTTTCCTCTAGCTGCCTGAGTTTTTTCTGGGCGATGCGGATAACCGATTGCGGCACGCCGGCGAGTTTTGCCACCTGTAGTCCGTAGCTCTGGCTGGCCGGGCCGTCATTGACTGTGTACATGAAAACGATGTCCTCACCGAACTCTCGGGCATCAAGATGCACATTTCGAGTTTGAGTCAGGTTTTCAGGCAGGGTTGTGAGTTCAAAATAGTGTGTTGCAAATAAGGTCAACGCGCCGATATCCGTAGCGATCGAATTAGCGACGGCCCAGGCCAGAGATAAACCATCGAAGGTCGATGTGCCCCTGCCAATCTCATCAAGCAACACGAGTGAATGGGGTGTGGCGCTGTTAAGGATAAGTGCGGTTTCAGTCATCTCGACCATAAAGGTGGATCGACCACTCGCAAGGTCGTCAGATGACCCAATACGGGTAAATATCCTGTCGATGGCGCCAATGCTTGCCGACCGGGCAGGCACGAAACTGCCAATATGCGCTAACAATGTAATAATCGCGCACTGGCGCATGTAAGTCGATTTACCGCCCATGTTAGGACCGGTGATAATCAATAACTGTGTCTCATCGCCCAGGTCAAGGTCATTGGCGATGAAAGTACCGTCCATCGTTTGTTCAACAACAAGGTGTCGACCCTGCTCTATTTCTAGTGCCGGATCCTGGGTCAACACGGGTCTAACCAGTTGCAATGTAACCGACCGCTCCGCCAGGGTGTTGATCACATCAAGCTCAGATATGGCGTTAGCAAGATCCTGTAGCAGCGTTAGCTGCCCCACTAACAGCTCCAGCACCTGGTCATATAGGTGCTTCTCTCTGGCCAGTGCTCGGCTCTTGCTGCTAAGCGCCTTGTCCTCAAAAGTCTTCAGTTCTGGCGTAATAAAGCGTTCGGCATTCTTGAGGGTCTGGCGACGGACGTAATGGACAGGGGCTTTTTCCGCCTGACTTTTACTGATTTCGATGTAATAGCCGTGTACCCGGTTATATCCGACCTTAAGTGTGCTGAGCCCGGTGAGTTTTCGTTCTTCGGTCTCTAGTTTGATCAGATATCCTGCCGCGTTCTCGCTGATGGAACGGAGCTCATCCAGTTCGTCGTCGTATCCTCTTTTGATGACCCCGCCCTCGCGGATCACCACCGGTGGATTCTCAATAATGGCTTTGTCTAGTTCACTTGCCAGCTCGGGAAGCGGTTGACATTTCTGCGCGAGATTCGAAAGGCGATCTGCTTCTATCGTACCAAGCAGGTCGCTGAGTTCTGGCAGGATCGCGAGTGCATCCCGAAGGCGCGCAAGGTCTCTTGGCCTGGCGGAACGAAGCGCGACACGGGCCAGTATTCGTTCAATATCACCAATATTCCGTAGGTAGGAAAACATAGGCTCAGCGTGCTTGCCGGCCACAATTCGATCAATGGCGTCCATGCGCCCGTTGAGTGCATGGCGAGAACGTATAGGACGGTTTATCCAGCGCTGCAGCAGGCGCGCACCCATGCTAGTCGCTGTTTTGTTTAACACGGCAAAAAGTGTGTGTTCTTCGCCCCCATGGATGTTGAGCGTCAGTTCCAGGTTTCGCCGGGAAGAGCCGTCGATGTGAACCGACTCATCACCGGTTAACTTTTGCAGACGATTAATATGTGGCAGTTCGGTCCTCTGGGTTTCCTGCACGTAGGCGAGCAGGCACCCGGCAGCGCGGAGCCCAAGGTCCATATCATCACAATCAAACGCGGCAAGATCTCTTACATTAAACTGTTTTGTCAGTCCCGCCCTGGCAGAGGTTAGGTCAAATTCCCACTCAGAACGTCTTCTTGAACCGGCATGTTCCGTGGCAATTAACGGGTACTCCTGATTATCCATCAGGATAATCTCTGCGGGTGCCAATCGATGAAGTTCACTGACCAGACTGGTTTCAACGGGATGCTCAGCGAGCTCAAATCGACCGCTGGAGACATCCAGGGTAGCAAGGCCAAAGGATGAGCCGTCTGTGCTTATGGCGGCGATAAGGTTGTCACGCCCAGCGTCCAATAGGGATTCTTCGGTTAGCGTCCCAGGGGTCACGATACGCATGACTTTTCGTTCAACCGGACCTTTGCTGGTCGCTGGATCGCCTATCTGCTCGCAGATGGCAACAGAGACCCCCCGTTGAACCAACTTGGCAAGATAGGTATCTACAGCATGAAAAGGAACACCGCACATAGGAATGGGTTCCCCTGCAGAGGAGCCTCTGGCAGTGAGCGTAATACCAAGGACATCGGCGGCTTGTACCGCGTCGGTGAAAAACAGTTCATAAAAGTCACCCATGCGATAGAACAGGAGTTCGTCAGGGTGCTCGGCCTTAATCGCCAGGTACTGGCGCATCATAGGCGTATGCTGATTAGCGGATGTGGCGCTGCTGGGCCGGGTGGTCAACGAGAACCCCTTTGAGATTAGGTCGTTGATTCTACGTGATTCCGAGGGAAACAAAACAAGATGAAAAAAGCATTTGGCGTTTAAATGATTATATGGATAATACTGTATAAATAACCAGTGACACGATCAAAGAGGAAAAACCATGGCCGACGTTGAAAATAAAGGTTCTCAAAAAGACTCTCAAAAAGACTCTCAAAAAGACTCTCAAAAAGAGAAGGCACTAACAGCAGCACTTTCCCAGATCGAAAAGCAATTTGGTAAGGGCGCGATGATGCGTCTTGGTGACTCTCCGCTGGAGAAAATTCCGGCAATATCGACGGGCTCACTTGGCCTGGACATCGCACTGGGGATAGGTGGATTGCCCCGTGGACGTATCGTAGAGATTTATGGCCCAGAGTCTTCGGGTAAGACAACCCTGACCCTACAGGTCATTGCAGAGGCTCAGAAGGCAGGCGGCACCTGCGCTTTCATTGATGCAGAGCATGCTCTGGATCCCCTGTATGCTCAGAATCTTGGCGTGAATATTGATGACCTGCTGGTTTCCCAGCCCGACACGGGTGAGCAAGCACTTGAAATCTGCGACATGGTTGTCAGGTCCGGCGCCGTTGACGTGGTGATTGTGGACTCAGTGGCTGCATTGACTCCCAAAGCAGAAATTGAGGGTGATATGGGTGACCACCATGTTGGGTTGCAGGCCCGGTTGATGAGTCAGGCGCTGCGTAAGATGGCTGGCAACATCAAAAATTCGAATACCCTGGTGATCTTTATCAATCAGATTCGAATGAAAATCGGCGTGATGTTTGGTAGCCCTGAGACGACTTCTGGTGGTAACGCGTTGAAGTTTTATTCTTCTGTTCGTCTGGACATACGCCGTATTGGTGCTGTCAAAGAAGGCGATGAGGTTATCGGTAACGAGACCCGTGTCAAAGTGATCAAGAACAAGGTTGCGCCTCCCTTTAAGCAAACCGAATTCCAGATTATGTACGGCAAGGGTATCTATCATATGGGTGAAGTGATTGACCTGGGTGTCCAGTTAAACCTGGTAGACAAGGCTGGTGCCTGGTACAGCTACAAGGGCGAACGTATTGGTCAGGGCAAAAAGAATGCCTGTGAGTATATCACTGAGCATTCACACATCGCTGTAGACATTGAGCAACAGATTCGCGCAAAGCTGCTTGATCACGACGAAGGCTCGGAAGATGAAGATCTGGATAATGTCACGCCGATTTCTGGTGCCTGAGAGCAACGGCAACGTTGGCCTGAAGTTAGCCGACGTTGCCGTTGGTCGTACTAATGATTAAGTACTAATTTTTCAGGACTAAAAAATTGGGACTAAAAAATAGGTCTAATTAAATAGGTCTAATTAAATAGGTCTAATTAAATAGGTCTAAAGAAATAGGTCAAATCAAACAGGTCTAATTAAACAGGTCTAATCAAATAGTGCCCATGAAGGAAAATGACAGACATTAAGCCCTCAGATGTACGCCGCGCGGCAATGGATTTTTTGGCGCGTAGAGAACACTCTCGTTACGAGATCCTATGTAAACTAACCCGTCGTCTTGGCGATAACCCCGACCTCTTTGAACAGGAGGTGGGCAAACTCACCAATGAGGGCTTGCAGAGTGACCGTAGGCTCGCTGAAGCCTTTATCCGCGCAAGAACCAACAGGGGGCAGGGGCCTGTTAAGATAAAAATGGAGCTTCGTAACAAGCAGGTTAGTGATGACATCATAACAACTGCCTTCGAAGAATGTGGTGTCGATTTCCTGGCGCTGGCGCAATCAGTCGCAGTGAGGAAGTTTAGAGACGCACTTCACAAGGTAGTGGAGTCAGAAGTGCAAGATCCCGAACTGCCAGAACTGCCAGAACTGCCAGAAGCGCCAGAAGCGCTAAATATAAAAGCGCTGGATGTTAAAACCCAGGCACGAATATCACGGTTTATGCAGCAGCGCGGCTTTTCTTACGAGCATATCTCCAGTCTATATTAGGCGCTAACATGGCCGGTTAACGACCATCGCGATAGTTTGCAGGCGTCAAGATGACGCTTTATATAGCTCCTTAGGCCTAATTTCTGTATCTTAGCCGTCTTGTTTTTTGCCTGCCGAACCCGTTGCTGAATATTGGTTCGTTAGACTTTTTGTTTGTTAGACATGAAATGGTTTATTAAATATGGATAGCCGCGAGCTACGTAGCGCTTTTTTGAGTTTCTTTGAAGGTAAGGGTCATACGATCGTCGAGTCGTCGTCCTTAGTGCCTGGCAATGATCCTACCTTGCTTTTTACCAATGCAGGCATGGTTCAATTCAAGGACGCCTTCGCTTTCCGAGAAGACCGCGGTTATACCAGGGCGGCCAGTTGCCAGCGTTGTGTACGAGCCGGTGGTAAACACAACGATCTTGATAACGTAGGTTACACGGCGCGGCACCATACATTTTTTGAAATGTTAGGTAACTTTAGCTTTGGCGACTATTTTAAAGAAGATGCCATCATGTTTGCCTGGGAGTTTCTGACGGAAGTTGTTGGGTTGCCTGCCGATAAGCTGTGGGTCACGGTCCACGATAGTGACGACGAGGCAGAGCAAATCTGGATAGAGAAAGTCGGTTTTGATCCTCAACGCATCACTCGACTCGGCGACGATCATAATTTCTGGACCATGGGCGATACGGGTCCGTGCGGTCCTTCTTCAGAAATATTCTACGACCACGGGCCAGAAGTGCCCGGTGGCCCGCCCGGGTCAACGGACGGCGACTTGGATCGTTACATTGAAATCTGGAACCTCGTGTTCACGCAGTACGACAGGTCTGCAGACGGCACGTTGACGCCCTTGCCCAAACAGTGTGTCGATACAGGGATGGGCCTGGAACGACTGGCAGCGGTACTGCAAGGTGTGCATAACAACTATGAAATTGACTTGTTTCAGGCACTCATTAAAAAAACTGCTGGGCTTCTCGACACCACTGACCTGGACAACCCTTCGCTAAAGGTCATCGCCGACCACATCCGTGCTGCAGTGTTCCTGATCACCGATGGCGTCGTCCCCTCTAATGAGGGCAGGGGCTATGTTATTCGCAGGATTATTCGTCGAGCGCTCAGGCACGGTCATAAATTGCAATCCAGTGGCCCGTTCTTTCACCAACTCGTCGGGGAAGTCGTTGCTCAGATGGGTGATGCTTACCCCTTAATTGCACAGACTCAGAAGCAGTTAGAAAAAGTACTCCTGAAAGAAGAGCAACAGTTTGAACTGACCCTCGATCAGGGCATGCGGATTCTTACTGACGCGATTTCGCAGCTTGATGAAAAGGAAATTCCCGGTGAAGTGGTGTTCAAGCTCTATGACACCTATGGATTCCCAACCGATTTAACGGCTGATATTGCCAGGGAACGTAACCTGACTCTGGATATGGCCGGTTTTGATCGGGCCATGGAAGCCCAGCGGGAACGGGCCCGAGCGGCGAGCCAGTTTGGCTCTGCTGATACTGGTGATTTAGAGCTCAGCGATGTTACCGAGTTCGTTGGATACGAGTCGCTGGAAGACGAAGCTACTGTCATCGGCATCATCGTTAATGGGGCTAAGGTGGCTCAGGCGAACGACGACCAGGAAGCCCTGCTTGTTTTGGACAAAACACCCTTCTATGCCGAATCGGGAGGCCAAGCCGGGGATACCGGTCAACTAATCGCGGACGGCGTGGTCTTTAACGTCACTGATACCGTCAAAAGCGGTGATGCCTTCCTGCATCAAGCAAAGCCGGTTAGTGGACGCCTCTCTTTGGGTGACAAAGTTAAATCCGTTGTCGATCGCCCGAAAAGAGATGCAACGCGACTCAATCACTCCGCAACACATTTGATGCATGCAGCCCTACGTAAGATTCTTGGTGAACATGTGAATCAACGAGGCTCACTGGTAAATGCAGAGCGCCTTCGGTTCGATTTCTCTCATTTTGAAGCTGTTTCCAAAGAACAGTTGCGAGAAATAGAACGGCTCGTTAATACTGAAATACGCAATAACAGTGCCATTGAAACGGAAGTAATGGATCTGGAATCGGCCAAAGGCAGAGGTGCCATGGCACTCTTTGACGAAAAGTACAGCGCAGAGGTTCGGGTACTCACAATGGGCGATGGGTTTTCAGTGGAGCTTTGCGGTGGCACTCATGCGACGCGTACCGGAGATATTGGTATTTTCAGGGTTGTGTCGGAGCAGGGCGTTGCTTCCGGTGTTAGAAGAATTGAAGCCATCACCGGTTCAGCCGCGTTAGCGCAGGTTGAAAGCAATGAAGATCTGCTGTCACAAGCGGGCAGCCTGGTTCGAGCTGACAACCATAATCTGGCGGACAAACTAAGTGGGCTGATTGACCAGAACAAGAAACTAGAGAAAACGATCGCGGATCTAAACCGAAAGCTTGCCACCGGCGGTGTAGGTCCGGATATCACAGAATCGGCTATCGATCTGGGCGGCGTGAAGCTTGTTGTCAGCCAGTTGGATGGCGCCGACCCAAAATCATTACCAGATGTTCTCGACCAGCTAAAAAACAAGATCGGCAGCGGAATCATTGTTCTTGGAACGGTCAGTGAAGGCAAAGTTGGCCTGATTGTCGGGGTAACCAAGGACCTGACAGATCGGTTCCATGCAGGAAATCTGGTCAATCACATCGCCTCTCAGGTCGGTGGTAAGGGTGGTGGACGTCCCGATATGGCACGGGCTGGTGGCTCTGATCCGGACGCGCTACCGGCTGCACTCGCGAGTGTTGAGCAATTTGCCCGAAATCTATTGTAGTTTTTTTCGACAAAATTCTATTAAATAGGCGCCCTTTCAAAACGGGTTAAGGCGGCATGTCGCTGTTTGTCCAAAAATTTGGTGGTAGCTCTGTCGCATCGGTCGAACGGATCGAAAAGATCGCTGCGCGTATTATTCGTTCAAGGAACGCGGGTCATGATGTGGTCGTCGTCGTTTCAGCGATGGGTGATGAAACCGATCGGCTTGTATCGTTAGCGAATGAGGTCAATTACAAGGGGTTGGATGCACGGCGGGAACTGGACGTTTTGCTGTCCACCGGTGAGCAGGTAACGATAGCCCTGCTGGCAATGACGTTACTTAAACACGGTTTTAAAGCAGAATCAGTCTTAGGCTGGCAGGCCAGTATCCTGACAGACGACGAACACAACAAAGCGAGAATGCTGGAAATTGACGAAACGGTGCTTCAGGAGAAGATTGCCGCTGGTATCGTTCCCGTCGTAGCGGGATTTCAGGGTGTCGATCAAAAGGGAAATATAACAACGCTCGGTCGTGGTGGCTCTGATACAACGGCCGTTGCGCTTGCGGCAGTGCTGAAGGCTGACGAGTGCCAGATATATACCGATGTGGAGGGCGTTTTTACGACTGACCCTAGAGTCGTTGAAGATGCGCGTTGCCTTAAACAAATGACGTTTGAAGAGATGTTGGAGCTCGCCAGCCTGGGTAGTCGGGTTTTGCATACCAGGGCAGTAGAGTTTGCCAGTAAGTATCAGGTGCCGCTTAGAGTGTTGTCTAGCTTTGAGGAAAAACCTGGTACGTTGATCACGAAAGAGGACGAAGCAATGGAGCAACCAATCATCTCAGGGATAGCATTTACCCGTGACGAGGCAAAGTTAACGATATTGGGTGTTAAAGACGTGCCCGGTATTGCTTCAGCTATTCTGGGTCCAATCAGCGATGCTAACATTGAAGTAGACATGATCGTTCAGAACGTGGCTGCTGACATGAGTACAGACTTCACTTTTACCGTTCGTCGTGATGACTACGAGGAGGCGAAGCAGATACTGGAAAATATTGCGAAAAGTATTGATGCAAGAGAAGTTTCAGGCGACAACAAAATAGCAAAGTTGTCCTTGGTGGGTGTTGGAATGCGTTCTCATGCGGGTGTGGCCAGCACCATGTTTAAAGTGTTGGCTGACGAGTCGATTAATATTCAGATGATATCGACTTCTGAAATTAAAATTTCAGTGGTCCTTGCAGAAAAATATTTAGAATTGGCGGCGCGCGCCTTACATTCAGCTTTTGGGTTGTCAGAAGAAGCCTAGTAACCAGCATCAAGTGGTGTACTTTCGTTGCATCAGCCGTGCACACCTGGGCGCCGCAAGCTATGTCCCGTAAGCTATGTCCCGTAAGTGACCTTTCGCAACAGACCCAGATATCCCTTAGGAAACTCAATCCCGTCATAGTAGCCCTTATCTAGCAGTATATGATGCAACTCCTTTAGCCTGTAGATCGGCACAGATGCCATTAGGTGATGCTCAAGGTGGAAGTTAAGCCCGTGCGGGGCCACCAGTAAAGCCTCTAGCCAATTGATGTACAGGGTTCTGGTGTTCAACCGAATGTCAGTGTCAAGGTGATCTGGCACCGCAGCGTGTTCAGCGATTTGCCGTACGCGGGTAATCAGCATGTGACTGGTCATAAACGCGATTACCCACAGTGCATACAAGCCCGGCGACCCTGCTAGGTACAGCGCCAAAAAAAGCGTAGTGTTACAGATTACGCCGCCCACCAGCATTTTTCTTAGACCGGGTTTCAGCTGGTTAAAACGGTAAAAGGATCGGCCAATCGATACAACCCTGCGCCAGCCAATCTTACCGGTGATATCTCTTAATACTTTTCGTTTGAAACCAGTGCGGGAGACAGGGTAAGCGTCAAAATTTTTAAGGTCGGGGTCATCAACCGTTCCACAATCCTTGTGATGCATCAGGTGTCCTTTCATATAAGCGTCTTTGTCGGAAAATACCCAGTAGCCGGACAGCCAGGTGGCAACGAAGTCGTTCGCCCTGCGCGAAGTGAAAAATGATTGATGCCCGGTTTCATGAACAAGGACACCAAAGGCCATTTGCCGACCACCTAGTAGCAGCACGGTAAACAGTATCGTCACTGGATTGGGAAAGGCTGCCGCCAGGGCAAAAAGCCCGATGACCATGGACCAGTCTGACAACACGATGCCTGCTGCCCTAAGGTCATTTTTTCTGGTTACCCGTGCCAGTTCCTCGGAGTTGAGTAGCGCTCGAATGTTCGTTGCCATGTTGTCCTTTATCCAAAGCTGGTGATTGATGTCGGCATGTTGCCTTGCTCGGGTGACCAAATACTGCGGCCAAGATCATCGTATCGCAGCATTGTCTGCCACAAGCGTTCCCGATTCCGGGGGGGCTGGAGTTCGGCGGGAAGGTAAGGGTCTTTTGCTAACAGGTGAAGTCCTTCACCGCCCAGGGTAAAACTTTCGACCTTTGCAAGGGCCAAGGGCTTCTTTTGCAGCCTATCAGCACTGTGTTCAAGCTTGGCAGTAAGCTCAACATAACCCTGCTCGAGTTTATTGATGTCGTAGTCATCAATAAGAGAGCCGTAATGCTTCTGCTGAAGCATCAAGCGTTCGCCAACGATGGGCTCTTCAGACAGGCCCAATTGACTTAGCCAGGCAACCAGTCGCTGTCCGGTTCTGTGCAGATTGTCTGGCCTCAGCCAGAGTCCGCTTCGAAGTTGTTTGAAACCGGTTGAAGTCAGCAGCCACTTTTCCTTGTTTGTTAGTTTGACCGACTGGGCCATCAGGAATGAACCTGGCTCCCAGGGTCTGCGTCTGGACTCTCCAATACGCCATTCCTCAATGAATTCAGTAATAGGGTCAGAAAGTTGAGCCAGTCGGTAATGTCCGCGTTCGAAATTCTCTATCAGGCGGCGTGTGACCAGTCGGGAAAGGGTGACTCGAATCAGGTTGTCACTGAAGTTGAACATCCGGGAGCTGGTCATCAGGTTCTGCGCACTGGTGCCCTTTTGACCATAAGTGCGAAGCAGGTCCAGGATAAAGTTGCCGGGTTTCATTATATTACAGGCATCTCTTTAATCGTCACAATTGTGTAATATTACACGGGGGTCCAGACAGAGGCAACGGATGTCATCAAAGAGGCTGGCGCACTGTAGTGCTAGTACAGGTTTTCCTTGGAATCTTTTTCTAAAGCTTCATCGATATTAGTCTGCAGCTCTTTTGAAGGAGGCTCACCGTTTATCTGTTCTAAGATCATCGCACCCAGGGTTGGTAGTTCGTCTGCGGGCATATACTTATCGATGTTCCACAATCCAGACCGGATAAAGGCCTTGGGGCAATGGAAATAGATCTCGGTAACGTCAAGTACGATGGCGAGTTTAGGTGTCTTTGTGCGAGCGGCAAGTAACTCAAGATAGGGCGCGTGATCCGTAAGGTATCCGCGTCCATTTATTCGCAGGGTATCATCCCGGCCAGGAATCAGGAACAGCAGCCCCATTTCGGGGTCGTTGATAATGTTTTTCATACTGTCAGCAAGCTTGTTTCCAGGTCTTTCTGGAAGGAGCAGGGTAGTGTCATCAAGGCAGTGCACAAAGCCGGGTGCATCGCCGCGTGGAGAGGCATCGCAGCCCTCTTTGGAAGATGTCGCAAGCAGGCAGAATGGGCTTCTGGCAATGAAGTTTCTGCTGTGCCGTTCTAGTTGGGTGATCTTTTTTACCGTAGTGTTAACAGAAGGTTCGCCGTTAATCGCCGTTAAAGAAGCGGTGTCGGTGAGTAAATTGATGCCAGTTGGTTTGGTCATGTAGCGTCTGCTAAAGATAAAGCCCTGCTAAAAATAAAGCCCTGCTAAAAATAAAGCCCTGCTAAAAATAAAGCCCTCATGAAAATCAAGCCCTCATGAATATCAAGGACTCATTCTAACCTTGTTACGACCACGTTTCTTTGCGTCGTACAAAGCGTCATCAGCGGCTTTAAGCACCTCTTCGGGTGTTGGCCTGCTTGCGGTGCGATCGGCGATACCGATAGAAATAGTCACGGAGACTTTTTTGTTGGTGCGTTTGAAAGACCCTTTCTCGCGCAGTTCCTTGCCTGCCGGCGACGCTGCTTTGTCCTGACGAGGTTCTTTTCGTATTATCATTTCGTAGTCTTGAATCGATTGTCGGACCAAATCAAGATGGTCGAAGGCATCTTCTTTGCTCATTCGGTTAAAGACCACCGAGAATTCCTCCCCCCCATAGCGGAATACTTTACCGCCGCCTCCAATCTGGCCAATCCGCGCCGCGACCATTTTCAGCACCTGGTCACCAATATCGTGCCCGTGGACGTCATTGAACTTCTTGAAGTTATCGACATCCAGTATCGCCAGGGTGTAGGAGTTGCCAAGGGAATGAACCTGTTCATTAAAGGCGCGGCGCTGCGGCAAGTTGGTCAGTTCATCTCGATAAGCCATGTTGTATGAATCGCGAATAATGTTGGCGCCCATATACAGACTGATGGCCATCAGAAAAACTTCCCATGCATGTGCGACGCCTAAAACATAACCAAGAATCAGGCCAACGAGTGACGTGGTGAGTCCCTGGGTGGCGGGTGTATTATCAAATCCCATCAGGATAATGCAGCCTAGAATGGAAACACCCAGGAACAGGCTGGCCACATGCGGAAAGGGTGAGTGCTGCAGAATAAGTGAAGCCGGGTCAGCCAGGGGTTCGGTCAGCAGGCCTGGTAGCAGCCACTCTTGCTTGATCAGGTATATAGCGACCGCGATCTGCAGAGTAATAAAAAACAGTCCGCTAATACCGTGAGTGCTGAATATACCGCGTTCTCGAAAAAAACAAATCAGCAGGAGATTGAGCGGTACGAATCCGATGATGATAAGTTCCTTGAAATCGGGCGCCATTTCCTGGCCCCATAGCCATAGACAAAAAGCGCAGGCAATGCAGGTAAAGAAAGCCCTGGATCGATTGTAGGCTAATGCCAGGGTACCCGAGATAGCGAGCGCGACACTAGGGCCAATTAGCCATAGTGTGTCGGGAGCAGTGGGTAGTAACCTGAGATTTAAGACGATGACGGACACCGCGATCAGGAAGCTGGCGGGAATAACCAGGTTGCCAATTGCGCGGTGAAAGATGCGGATGGGGCAGCGCTCTACTAGTAGGTGATAGCAGTCGCCAGGGTCTTCCATTTGCCGTCTTCAACCACGGATAGAAGAGACTCGCTCACACCCTTGTGATCTCCGGGGCCGAACTGAATTCGGTAGCCAAAGATATCCTGGTAGTCTGTGATCGCTTCAGTCGCAGCCAAAAAGGTGGCCTTGTCCAGGTCAGGCCCGGCATTTTGAAGCGCGGTGACCACAAGATCCGCCGCTCGGTATCCCTCCATGGCAGGAATACCAGGCTCGACGTTGAAACGGGCCTCGTAGCGATCCCACCAGCGTGTAACGGTGTCCGTCAGGCCATCTTCCTTGTAAAGCTTCGCCATGTGCACAAAAGCATGATATCCCTCGCCGGAACCGCTTTCCTGCTCGGCAATCACCTGCCCGTAGGCGGCATTGTTACCGACGAAAACGACGTCGAATTTCATTTTCCTTGCGGCTTCTAGCACCAGAATGGTGTCTCTGTGAATCGTACCCATAAACACCACGTCACACTGGGCGTTGCGAAGTCGGATAATAGACGCGGTGAATTCCGATTCGGTGGGTTTGTGCGCGGAAACCCCTACCAATTCCTTGCCCATCTCCTTGAGTTGGTCTTGTGCGCCTTCAAGGATTTCCTGCCCGTAGTCAGTGTCCTGGTAAATGACACAAGGTTTTTCCTTGCCCATTTCTTCCAGGAAGTACTTCACGCCTGCTCTGATCTCATCATAGTAGATGCCGCGTTGGGCAAACTTCAGATCATGGTATGGCTCAACCATACTTCGCGCGCCGGTTAGGGGGAACATGTTCGGTATACCCGCCTTGAGTTGTTGGGTCAGTACCGCATTGTTGGTGGGTGTTCCAAGGGCCAGCACCATGGCGAACACTTTGTCTCGATTGATCAGTTTGTTTGCCGCCTGAATTGCCCGCGGAATCTGGTACTGAGTGTCTTCGACCACGAACTTGATCTGTCGGCCATTGACGCCGCCGGCCTCATTCGCTTCCTCAAAGCGCATTCGTGCGCCATTGATAGAGCCAACGCCCCAGATCGCAACGGGACCCGAAAGGTCCGTGTGGCTACCCAGGACAATTTCTGAATCTGACACGCCCTGGGTGATGGTTGATTGAGTGGTCGCTGGTGTCGCCTTGGTGTTTCCGGTGTCAGCACCATCGCAACTCGCGAGCGCAAATAAAGAGATTAGAAGGAGGACGTTATTAGTACATTTCATCGATCATTCCCGCATATTTTTGGTTAACGACTTTTCGTTTAAGTTTCATTGTAGGCGTTAGTTCTTCGTCTTCAGGGTCAAGCAGTTGGTCGATCAGGCGACACTTCTTGATAGTTTCTACCCGAGCGAACTTTTGGTTAACTTTCTCGACCTCGTCCCAAATAAGCGCCTGGACAGCTTCAGTGTGACATAAGCTGGTGTAGTTAGTGAATGGCACGTCTTTATCCTGGGCATACTTGGTGACGTTCTCCTGGTCGATCATTACAAGGCAGGTTAGGTAGGGCCGCTTATCGCCTATAACCACCGCGTCAGAGATGAAGGGGGAGAACTTCAATTGGTTCTCTATTTCGCTCGGGGTAATGTTTTTGCCACCCGCGGTGATGATGATGTCCTTGATGCGATCGATGACGTAGAGAAAACCGTCTTCGTCAATTCTTCCAACGTCCCCAGTATAGAGCCAGCCCTGTTTAAATGTTTCAGCTGTTTTCTTTGTCTGTTTCCAATAGCCCCGAATAACGCCGGGGCTTTTCAGCAGTACCTCACCGTCATCGGATAGCACCACTTCCGCATCCGGTGCGGCCTTGCCCACGCTGCCGATTTTTAACTTGCCGGGTTCGTTGGCGGTAATAATTCCCGTACATTCAGTTTGCCCGTACACCTCATACATCGGTTTTCCCAGCGACCAATACCAGTCGATAAGTTCGGGGGCGATCGGCGCTGCAGCGGTCGACAGCCATCTGGTTTCATCGATACCGAGCAATCGCCGAATATTCTTTAACACCAGTTGGTCGGCAGCAAATGCCACGGCGCGTAACCCTAACGGAACTGGCGCAGCGGCTTTCCGGTAAACAGCGGCAGCTGAACCTATCCTGATCGCCAGTTGATAAGCCCATCGGCCAAACGCGGTACCCTCTTTAAGCTTAATCAAAATAGTGCTGTATTGCTTTTCCCAGACCCTGGGAACCGCAAAATGTATGGACGGTGAGATTTCCTGCTGATCCTGTATAACGGTCTCTACATCTTCCACCAGGTTAATCACTGAGTTCGCTTCTATCGTTGCGAACGTATAAAACATTCGCCCGGCGACGTGGGCGAGCGGCAGAAATGCAACCTGTTCATCGCTGTCAAAAATCCCGCAGACCCGTTGCAGCGTGATCATCATGTAAAGCATATTGCGATGGCTGATCATTGCACCTTTTGGCGGCCCGGTGGTTCCCGAAGTGTAAGTCAGGGTTAAAAGGTCTTCTGCGTCAGCGGCATTAATTGAAGTGGTCCAGGCCCCCGGATGTGTTGCCTCATGGGCGATGCCTAGATCGAGCAGCGCCTCGAAACTGATACACATATCGTCTTCAAAGTTACGCAGGCCCTCCATGTCAAAGATGATGATTTTTTCTAGCGAGGGGGTGTTGTCTCGGACGTCGAGAATTTTGTCTAACTGTTCTTCATCCTCAGCGAAATAAAAGCGGGTACCACTATCATTCACCAGGTACGCGACCTGGTTTGACACATCAGTTGGGTAGATGCCGTTGGTAATGCCACCGGCGCAGACCACGCCTAAATCAGCGAACAACCATTCTTTGCAAACTTCTGCTGCAATCGAACAGACGTCTCCGGGTTTCAGTCCCAATGCCATTAGCCCCAGGCCGGCATATTTTGCATTTCTCCCATAGTCAGCCCAGGTGTATTCGTTCCAGATACCGTAATCCTTTTCTCGAATCACAAGGCGTTCTGGATTGGCGTTGACGCGGTGCCAGAACAGCGCGGGTATACTGCTGAAACCATCGATGGCAACCATCGGTGGATCCACACGGAGATCAACTGTGTGCGTGGCGGTCATCGCCAGGTCTTCCTTTGTTTCCAGCGCCTGCGGCCGCGAATACCTTCATCCTTCACTCCCAGGTAAAACTCCTGGATATCTGCGGCCTGGCTTAGTTTTTTGCAGCTATCTTCCATGACGATTCGGCCGACTTCCATGACGTAGCCGTAGTGCCCTATGTCAAGGGCCATTTTCGCATTCTGTTCCACCAGGAAAATAGTGACGTTTTGTTCCTTGTTTACCCTGACAATAATCTCTGCGATTTCGCCAACCAGTCTGGGTGACAAGCCCAGCGAAGGCTCGTCTAATAGCATTAGGGCGGGGCGAAGCATCAGTGCGCGGCCGATAGCGAGCATTTGCTGCTGGCCTCCAGACAGGAATGCAGCCTGTTGTTTTCGTTTCTCTGCCAGGATGGGGAAGTAGTCGTAAACAAGGTCTATATCGTCATCCACTTCATTGTCATTTCTTGTGTAGGCACCTATGGCCAGATTTTCCTGTACCGACAGAAAGGGGAAAACCTCCCGTCCTTCTGGCACATGAGCGATACCTAGTCGGGCGGTTTTATCCGGGTCTATACCCTGAATTTCTTTTCCCCTGAATAATATTTTGCCCTTCTGCGGCTCCATCGCGCCGCTGATCGTCTTCAGCACGGTGGTCTTACCCGCACCGTTGGCGCCCAGCAGAACGCTAATCTCGCCTTCCCGGACAGACATGCTGACCCCGCGAATAGCCATCACGGGCCCGTAGTAGGTTTCGATATTTGTCAGTTCAAGAATCGACACATTACTCTCCCAGGTAGGCTTTTAGGACTTCAGGGTGTTGCTGTATTTCCGCCGGTGAGCCGACTGCAACCAGTTTTCCGTCCGCCAGGGCCATCACTCGGGTAGACGTTCTGGAAACCAGGTTCATGTCGTGTTCCACCATAATAATGGTGGTGCCCAGTTCCTGGTTGATATCTTCAATTTGAAAAGACAGATCTTCGGTTTCCTCAGGGTTCAGGCCGGATGACGGTTCGTCAAGTAATAACAGGCTGGGTTTGATACAGAGTGCCCGTGCGACTTCGACCATCTTGCGCACGCCATAAGGCAGGTTTGCAATGACCTGATGGCGGTAGTGTTGAAGATCAAGAAGGTCGATAACGTCTTCCACATCTTTGCGGAACCTCAATTCCTGCTGTCTGGCCGATGGCAGAAACAGGAACTCCTGCAAAAGGTTAGTGCGTCGGTGCACGTGCTGGCCAATCAGGAGATTTCGCAGCACCGTTTCCTGTTCGAAAAGTTCAGTGTTTTGGAAAGTTCGGGCGATGCCCAGTTCTGCGATTCGATGGGTGGGTACCTGACTGATGTCCTGCCCGTTGAAATGAATTGAACCGGCGCTTGTATCGTAGAGTCGACTGATCAGATTAAATAAAGTTGTTTTACCCGCCCCGTTGGGGCCAATAATGCTGAAAACCTCGCCTTTGTTAACGCTGAAACTGACATCGTCCACGGCATGGACGCCACCAAACGCAAGGGAAAGATTGTTAGCGGTAAGCAGACTCATTTGAGTCGCTCCGTCCTTAGGTAGCTGCGCTGACGCTTATGGGTTGCCTTCCGGTACAGCGGAAATTCCTCAAAATAGTTGCGGATTTTTAGCCAGCGACCATAAATGCCCTGAGGCTCGTAAATCAGCACAAGCACCAGGATAAGCCCGAATATCCCCGGTTCCAGCCCTGGGATCTGAGCCAGAACGGGTGGCAATGTATCTCTTAGTAATGCCAGGGCCTGTGGCAGTAGGCCGATAAACAGGGCGCCGTAGATGACGCCGTGAAGTGATCCAAGGCCGCCAACGACCACCATCAATAGCAGCTGGATCGAGGTCAGCAGCGTAAAGCTGTCCGGGGCCAGATAGCCTATTTTGTGCGCCAGAAGGCTGCCTGCCAGCCCTGTAAACCCTGCACTGATACCGAATGCCAGGGTCTTCGTGTAGGCGAGGTGAATTCCCATGCTTTGTGCCGATATTTCAGAGTCGCGAATAGCGGTCATCGCTCTGCCTGTTGAAGTGCGCAGCAGGTTCATTGCCAGAAACAGACAGCACGTTAAAACAAAAAGGCAAAGGAAGTAGAAAGCAATACTGTCGTCCAGTGAAAGCGAACCAATCGAAGGAAGTTCCACCGCCATGCCGCGAAAACCGCCAGTCACTGACACCCAGTGGCTGAGCACCTGTTCAACGATGATCGCGAATGCCAGGGTCGCCACGGCAAGATAGATTCCGGTCATTCTTAACGCGGGAATGCCGATGATTGCGCCAACCAGACTAGACAAAAGCGTGGCGCAAATGAGGGAAACGGGGAATGGCCAGCCTTGTGCCAGCAGATAGGCGTGGGTGTAGGCACCAATCGCAAGGAAGGCAGCGTGTCCAAGGCTAACCAGCCCCGTGTAGCCGGTCAGCAGCATTAAACCGATACCGGCAATGGCGTAGATAAAGACCAACGACAGTTCGCCTAGATAGAACTCAGATAACACCAGAGGAAACAACAGGAGTGCCACCCCGAGTGCCCCGTACCAGAACAGTTGTCCCCGGTGTTTGAAGAGTTGGATGTCTTGGTTGTAGTGGGTTTTTTTGATGAATCTCATGTCAGCGCTAGACCTTTTTCCGCTGCATGCTGGCAAAAATACCCTGCGGTCGAATTAACAGCATGGCTAACAGGATAATGTAGGCGCTGACATCGGAAAACCCCGGTGGCAGGTAGAGCCCAGCGAACTGCTCGACGATGCCGATGATCAACCCGCCAAGTATGGCGCCTGGCAGGCTGCCAAACCCACCGACAATGGCTGCCGCAAAAGCTTTGATACCGACAAACCCCATTAGCGGATCAATTAGAGATACCGGTGCTACAAGAATACCGGCGACCGCGGAAATTGACGCAGAAATGGCCCACACCATTGAATAGACTCGCTTCACTGGTATACCGACATAAAACGCGGCTAGCTGGTTTTGTGACGCCGCCTGCATGGCTAAACCAAGTCGCGTAAACCGGAAAAAGAGGTAAAGCAGCAGACAAAGCGCCGCCGTGCCAACAATAATGACCAGGTTTTCATAACCAATGATCAAACCGTTTAGATCAATAACACCGCCAGCGTAAGGGGTACTAATGGATCGTGGCTCGTTGCCCCAGATCGCACCGGCAACGGCCCGCAGGATAAAGCCAAGCCCGATAGTCAACATGAGTACCGAGAAGTGTGGCTCACCGATCATTGGTCTAAGCAGCAGCCGTTCGGTCAGTGCGCCAATAATAGCCATGGTGAAAATTGTGGCGGGAAATGCCAGGTAAAAAGGCATTTCAAACACATTGATGTAGCTGTAGGCGAAGAATGCGCCAAGCATCATCAGGTCACCCTGCGCGAAATTGACCATTTCGGTTGCTTTATAGATCAGAACAAAGCCAAGGGCGATCAACCCATAGACACATCCTTGAGAGATCCCGCTGACCAATAACTGTAGTACTTCCAAGAAATGAAAACCCCTACGTAAAGCGAATTGCAAACTATCACAGCTGTGCTTAAAACTTAAACTTTAGACGGTGTGGGTGTTCGGTTTCTATGCAAGTGGATCGCTGCGGTGATCGCAGCCATTTTTCTGGCGCCAGCTGGATCAGTCGGCCGCGCAACAACGGCGACTGTTTTTTTGGGAGCAACCAGCCACGACATCAGCATCGTCATCAGGACCAGCAGCGTCAGGAAGACGAACACACTCCCCATGCCGTAGAGCGCAAGGTTGAGTCCCTCGGAAACCAGTGGTGGCATTTGTCTTTCCCGAATAGCAGTAAGTCGCGTGATTATCTCATAAACCTCATTTTCCGGACAATTTTCTGGACAATTTCCCAAATAAGTTGTCTGGAGGTAAGATTTTTTGAAGGTTTTTCAACGACCTCTGGAGATCCAGCAATGTTCTCACTATACTGCGCCCCTGCTGCGCGCTGGTAGCTCAGTTGGATAGAGCATCTGGCTACGAACCAGAGGGTCGGGGGTTCGACTCCCTCCCAGCGCACCATTTACATTTCCCGGAGAGGTGGCCGAGTGGCCGAAGGCGCTCCCCTGCTAAGGGAGTATGGGTTAAAAGCTCATCGAGGGTTCGAATCCCTCCCTCTCCGCCATAAATTTAAGTGGCTCCACCCACGGGCTCTACCCACTTAATGGGGAATGGGCAATCCTAAACACGATTGATTATTCCATTCCAGCCGCCGTGAGTTAACACCCTTAGCCTGTAGTTTTCAAAGTTTCTAAATCCCAAAACCCGTCGACTCATGATTTCCATCTTTGTATGGAACCCCTCAGTCATGCCATTGCTCTTTTTAAAGCGCCACATGGCGACAATTGGCTCAAGGCACAAGGTGAGCGTGTTCGCCAAGTTATGCGGCGGACTCGCGCTCAGTTGTTCTGTCAACGCCCGTAATTTGGGTGACGCACGTTTTGCTCGCTTGCGCGTTAAGGTTTTGAGCAGCAAAAAATGGTTTAGTTGCTGCTTCGCCTCATACATGACTTTAAGGACAGGGAAGTCATCCAGATAAACCATAAGGTTGTCGCGCTGCTCACTCGATAGACGCCATTCGTGTCGGCGCATCAAACTCAAAAAACCACGGTTTCTTCGCACCTCTGGATCGTGCTGCTGCCAGGCGTTGAAAAAGTGCTGGTTCACGCGTCGAATCACATGGAAGCGATCCGCCACGATCGTCGCGTTCGGGAAGGTACCTGACAGGTTAAAAATTCGGATGGGTCAATGGCGGACCCAAATACTCACCTAATGTGCCGTTACCATATCCCATATCGCGAAGGACCTCATTCGGCATAGCTTGAAGAGCTTTCTGCAAAGGGAGTGCCTAGGTAGAATTAGATGGAATCCAGAGGAACCCCAGTTGGACGGAATCGACTGAACAAGCATCGTTCGCCAACCCGAAACGATCGCTCGAGGAAGAATTGTCGGTGTAGCAGGGTCCGAGCAGCATGGCCGGTGCGGTCAGGCATAGAAAATGCTGGCCAATCTTGGTAATGAACCGCTCCGTGTGTTAAATAATGCCTTCGCCGCCACAAATGGTGAACTCATGAGCTTACAAAGCTCGAAGACATAGAATTCAAGACATAGAATTCAAGACAATCGCCCTTACCCGGGGCGACAGGAAAGGCTTTTACCATGAGCGTTAAAACCCCGCTTGGCATTACCGAAGTCGTACTGCGTGATGCCCACCAATCGCTGTTCGCAACCCGAATGCGAATCGATGACATGCTGCCCATTGCCGAAAAACTCGATGAGATTGGATTCTGGTCTATAGAGAGCTGGGGTGGCGCAACCTTCGATGCTTGCATTCGATTCCTTGGCGAAGACCCCTGGGATCGAATCCGACAATTAAAAAAGGCAATGCCTAAAACCCCCCAACAGATGCTATTTCGCGGCC
>Ga0206130_10000355_pt1 | contig 78838 bp, 93 predicted proteins | sample Helgoland_Spring_9_FD_148637 | JGI IMG/M metagenome (GOLD analysis project Ga0206130, IMG submission 148637) | Pelagic subsurface seawater microbial communities from Kabeltonne, Helgoland, North Sea - Helgoland_Spring_Bloom_20160512_1 | ecosystem: Environmental > Aquatic > Marine > Epipelagic ... | reverse complement strand
CAATAATATTAATAAAGACGATAGCAACCAGTATAATCGCAAAAACGCCCCATTGATAATAAGCTCCTTTAAATAACTTTTTCATCTTTTTAAAGTTTTAAGAGCTGCATGTGCCGCATAAAGGAATATGACAATAACCGAAATGAAGAAGATTAAATCCTCTGTAACAATGACACCTTTTTTAATAGAATCATAATGAAATGCTAGACTCAAATATTTTACAACATAATCCATGGCACCCAACTGTCCGAAATCACCTAACAGGTGAAGACCATCAAATAAAAACCAGCACAAAAACATGGAAACAATAAACGCAATGATTTGACTACTTGTAAGGGCTGAAGCGAAAATTCCGATGGACACAAATACACTACCCAATAGGATCAAGCCTAAATAGGAGGTAAATGTGGCTCCTCCATCAATAATACCTACAGGTTTACCGAGATAGTATATAGATATGTAGTAACAAAGCGTGGGCATAATTGCAATAATGAGTAGGGTCAATCCTGCTAGATATTTAGCCATTAGAATACCAAAATCAGATATGGGTCTTGTAAAAAGCAGTTCAATCGTGCCGGTTCTTCTTTCTTCTGCAAATGATTTCATTGTGATTGCAGGAATTAGAACAAGAAAAATAACTGGTGAGAGATTAAAAAAGGGGATGAGGTCTGCCTCCGAACCCTCCAACAGGTTTGTGTTATATGCTAATATCCAATGAAACAATCCAGACGCTATGAGATAAATTAATACAAATACGTAGCCAATAGTCGAACTCAGAAAGCTACTTAATTCTCTAAAATATAATGCGCGCATAGCCCTTTTTGAATTCCCTAAAGATAATCATTTTTAAAGTGATAATTTTCGATTTATATCAAATCCATCGAAATAAATTTCATGGCTCCAAGCCAAAGGTTTTTTCGAGAATTTTGGTTTTATTTTTGCCCATAAGCTAGAAAATAATTCAGAATTTCTGTAGGTATTAAGTGCACTTTCATCTTCCCAGTGGCTGTATGTCATAATCACACATGGATTGTCAATCTCTTGAAGTAACTGCATACCTCTGCATCCCTCGAAAGCAGCAATTTTATTTTTGTGAACCTCAAAAGCCTCAAAAAAGCTATCCAGTTCTTCTGATTTGAATGTGAGCTGAACAACGCGAACTAACATTAGAATAATAAAGTTTTTCGTGAACCTGCGGGAGAAGATTCGATTCGTAAACGATCACCTAGTTTCATTCCAAATAAAATGTCTGCTCCTCCGGTACTTTGACGAGCACCTCTATTTATTGCAATTTCTAATAAATTATTTTCATTGAATAATGCAACACGTTCGCCTTGTTGTACTGCATTATAGGTTTCACTGATGTGGTCGATGTAATATTTCTCGTTTGCAAATTTTATTGAATATGGTGCGTCCTGCGGCAAACGCTCAAAGTCAGCTTTTGAAATATTTGTAATTAAATTGCCAAATGAATCTATATGTATTATGATTCCACGAACGATATATTCTTCTATAACTGCCTTCGGGATTAGAGCTTTTTTATATTTGTTAACAGCTTCGGCAAAAGTTTCTAGATTCTCTTTTTCAATGATTCTTTTGGCTAAGGGAACAAAACAATTTTTCATTGGATATTTAAGTTCAAGCGCATTATTCAGGTCTACGGTATATCTCCAAAGTTCTTCGGGTTCTTGATCATCTAAAAAAGCTCCAAAGAAACCATTATCATTAGAAATGAAATATTGGTTATGAAATTTCATGACTGTTGGGTAACTTGAAACAAAGCTGCTTGCATCCGAGTATTCAGGTGGCTGAATGAGCGGTTCGCTATCAACACCAATTAAATGAATGGTACCATCGGGAAAATCCTTATAACAGCATTGCATTTGAAAAGCAGCACTAGCGACATCAAATGGTTGAATAGAATGCGATATATCAACAATCTGAACCTCAGGCATCGTTTTTAGGATCGCGCCTTTAAGGGCGGCTATATAGTAATCTTGAAGACCTGTATCCGAGGTTAGCGTGAGGATTTGCATCAGTATTGAGGATTCATTATTCTAATTAAAATGATAATTTTACCAAAAGTAATGGAATATAAAAAAAAACCGACTAAAAGCAATTAAAATAAGTTAATGGAAGGCTCAAGAAAAATACTCGTAAAACCGACAAACTCCGTTGAATTTTTTGGTGTTAATAATACCAATTTGAAGGTTCTTAAAAAGTATTTTCCTCAGTTAAAAATAGCTTCAAGAGGCAATACGCTAACATTATCTGGAGATGATGCCGTGATTGATGTCTTTGAGCAAAAGATAGGACTGCTTTTAAAGCATTTAGAAAAATATGATTCCTTATCAGAAAATAACATTGATAACCTAATGCTTGAGGATGGTGCATCTTTAATTGGTTCCTCAAATACATCGGATGTAATCATACACGGCAACGGAGGTAATAAAATACGTGCAAGAACTGTTAATCAAAAGAAGTTAGTGGAATCGATAACCAAACATGATATGGTTTTCGCAGTTGGTCCGGCCGGGACAGGTAAAACTTATACTGCTGTAGCACTCGCTGTTAAGGCCTTAAAGGCGAAGGAGGTAAAACGTATCGTTTTGACGCGTCCGGCAGTAGAGGCAGGAGAAAATCTTGGTTTTCTTCCAGGAGACCTCAAAGAAAAGCTCGATCCGTATTTAATGCCTTTATATGACGCGCTTCGTGAAATGATACCGGCAGAAAAACTAGCTGAAATGATTGAATACGGGGTTATTGAAATCGCTCCTTTGGCATTTATGCGAGGTCGAACCCTCGATAAAGCATTCGTTATTTTGGATGAAGGACAGAACACCACCATGATGCAGATGAAAATGTTTTTAACGCGAATGGGTACAACTGCCAAATTTATAATCACAGGTGATATGTCTCAAATTGATTTACCTTCACGTCAAAAATCAGGTTTGTCTTTTGCTCTGGATACATTAAAGGACGTAAAGGAAATTGGTATTATCAGACTTGGTCAAAGTGATGTGGTCAGAAATAAATTAGTTACGAAAATTATAGAGGCGTATGAAAAATACGATTCAAAAAATCTAGATAAATGAAAGCACTCACTAATTCTAGCTTCAATTTTAAGGGGCAAAAATCAGTTTATAATGGAAAGGTAAGAGATGTTTATCATCTCAATGACCGACGTCTCGTTATGGTAGCTTCCGATCGAATTTCCGCCTTTGATCATGTTTTACCAAAGGGAATTCCATATAAGGGACAGGTTTTAAATCAAGTGGCTACTATGTTTTTGAAAGCAACTGAGGATATTGTTCCAAATTGGCTAGAAGCAACGCCTGATGCAAATGTCGCTGTGGGTATGGCATGTGAACCAATACGTGTTGAGATGGTCATAAGAGGATATTTAGCAGGGCATGCCGCAAGAGAATATAAGCTTGGAAAAAGAGTACTTTGTGGCGTAAGAATGCCAGAGGGAATGAAGGAGAATGATAAATTCCCTGAACCTATTATTACACCTGCTACAAAAGCGGATGAGGGACATGATGAGGATATTTCACGTGAGGCAATACTGTCGAATAATATAGTTCCTAAAGCCATTTATGAAAAGTTAGAAATGTATACAAGACAGCTTTTCGCTAGAGGTACAGAAATGGCTGCCGCCCAAGGTCTGATTCTTGTAGATACTAAATATGAATTTGGTCTCTCTGATGGTAAAATCATTTTAATTGATGAGATTCACACCCCTGATTCTTCGAGATACTTTTATGCTGATGGCTATGCTGAGAGGCAGGCAAAAGGAGTAACACAAAAACAATTATCCAAAGAATTTGTAAGGCAATGGCTTATTGAAAATGGCTTTCAAGGTCTACAAGGGCAAAAAATGCCAGTAATGCCTGATGATTTTGTTCAGGTAGTTTCTGAAAGATATATAGAGCTGTTTGAAAAAATAACAGGAACATCGTTTCAAAGGGCAGATATTAAAGATATACCAGCTCGGATTGAACAAAATATTGAACACTACCTCTCAATTTCCTAAATTTACCCTATGTCAGTTCATAAAAATGTAAAGAAAGTTACGACCCACACGCTTCAGGAGATGAAGAATTCTGGTGAAAAGATATCAATGCTTACAGGCTATGATTTTTCAATGGCTAAAATTATTGATGAAGCCGGAATGGATATAATCCTTGTAGGTGACTCGGCATCAAATGTTATGGCTGGCCATGAAACTACGCTTCCTATCACTTTGGATCAAATGATCTATCATGCCTCATCTGTTGTACGCGCAATAAACCGTTCATTGGTAGTTGTAGATATGCCTTTTGGTTCTTATCAAGGAAACTCACTTGAGGCACTATCAAGTGCCATCCGTATCATGAAAGAGTCTGGAGGACACGCAGTTAAAATGGAAGGCGGAAAAGAGATTTTGGATTCAATTAAGAGGATTTTAACTGCTGGAATACCTGTAATGGGTCATTTGGGACTCACACCTCAGTCAATCTATAAATTCGGCACATATGTTGTTCGTGCAAAAGAGGATGAGGAAGCGGCAAACTTAATTGAGGACGCTAAGGCTCTAGAAGATGCCGGCTGCTTTGCAATAGTTTTAGAGAAAATACCTGCTGCATTGGCAAAAAGGGTGGCAGAAACCGTATCAATCCCCATCATTGGGATAGGTGCAGGGGGGGATGTCGATGGACAAGTTCTTGTTGTCCATGATATGCTCGGAATCAATAATGAATTCAATCCTCGATTTTTGAGAAAGTATAACAACCTTCATGAACAAATGAGTTCGGCATTTAAGGCATACATAAAGGATGTTCAAAGTGGAGATTTTCCAAATGAATCAGAACAGTATTAGATGAAGGTCCTTTATTTGGCGCTGCTGGGTTTAGTGTATTCTTGCACAAATGCACCTGCCGAATCCAATAAGAAACTGGTTGGGAATATTTGTGAATACAGTCAATGGCTCAGTATTTCAGAAGAGGGTAATCAAGTGCTTATTGAAATTCAAAATCCTGATGATTCGTCAAAGATTTATCGGTTGCACATTCCTGATTTTAGTTCAAATGAATTCAGTAGCTCTTTTGATATTGATAAACCAATCAGTAGAATGGCCTGTCTTTCCAGTACTCATATAGGTATGCTTAGTGAACTTGGATTGCAAAGTCATATTGTTGCAGTATCCAATTTAAAGTATGTTTACGATCCTCAGGTTAAAAAAAACAAACCAATTGCTCTAGGGGAGGAACAATCCGTTTCTGTTGAAAAAATATTAAAGTCCAAAGCAGAAGTCATTGTTTATAGTGCTTTCTCTAGTTCCTTTTCTAAAGAGAAAGTTTTAAATAAGCTGGGTATCCTTTGCATTCCTAATTTTGATTGGCGGGAACTTCATCCATTGGGTCGAGCTGAATGGATGTTATTATTTGGTTATCTAACAGGTCATCAAGAGGAGGCTAAAATAAAGTTTAATGAAATAAAAGCGCATTATAGTGAGATTAAAACAAAAATCAACGGATCAAATCCAATAAGCATTCTTTCGGGTAATATGACGGGAGATTATTGGTATGCTCCTGCAGGAAATAGCTACCATGCAAAGTTGTTAGAAGATGCTGGATTGAATTATGTCTTTTCAGAAGATCCTGGAACAGGCAGTCTTGCGTATTCCTTTGAAAAAATATTGGGAATGTCTTCTGAAATTGATTTATGGTTAAATCCTGGGTTTGAAACCAAAAAAGAAGTTTTACAGGCCTTCCCGAAATCGAATTTATTACCATTTATAAATCAAAGTTCACTATTTTGTTATAGCCACAATGCAAATAAGTACTGGGAGCGATCTGCTTGTAGGCCTGATCTCATTCTTGCTGATTATGCTGAGTTGAAGAACGGGCTTAATGTAGACGGTGATAAGTTGGTTTTTTATAAGAAAGTTCAATGAATTCGAGCCGATTCAATAAGTTCATATTATTACTGGTTTCAATCAGTATAATAACTCTTGTCATATTAGGTTTACGTATTGGAGATATTCCGACGGGATTCTCGGATGTTTATCATGCTATTTTTAATTATTCAGAAAACAATTTGTCTGAACTTATTATAAGGGAAATAAGACTTCCACGTTTATGTATTGCTGTTATTTCGGGAGCGGCTTTATCCATTGCGGGTATGTTAATGCAGACCCTATTTCAAAATCCATTGGCGGGACCGTATGTTCTTGGTATTAATTCAGGATCGAGCTTAACCGTTGCCTTAGGACTCTTATCTGGTATGCAATTTTTTAACTCTGAGCTCGGTTTAATAGGTTCTGCTTTATTGGGTGCTTTTATTTTTGGATTATTTATCCTATTCACAGCCTCCTTTATTAGAAATCAAATCGGCTTATTATTGTTTGGAGTTATGCTTGGTAGTTTTGTTGCTGCCATTATTACTATACTAGAGGCAAGCTCTCAAGCACAATCCTTAAAAGCATTTGCCTTATGGTCTATGGGTTCATTAAATGGTGTGAGCATTGAACAGTTGCCACTCATAAGCTTTGTATTTATTGTGGGTTGTATAGGGACGCTTCTAATTGTAAAGCCACTGAATGTCCTAGTTTTGGGTGAAGATGAATGTAGGCTCATGGGGTATAATTTGAAATCGTTACGACTTGCTATTATATTTATAACAGCATTGTTTACAGGTTTAATTACTGCTTTTTGTGGACCAATTGCATTTGTTGGTTTGGCGGTCCCAAATTTAACTCGAATGTTATTTAAAACTCAAAATCATTTATTGCTCCTGCTGGCAAATATGCTGTTTGGTGCTTTTTTTATTTTGAGTTGTGACTTAATCATCCAAGTTTTGAGTGATATTATTCTAATACCAATTAATGCTTTGACTTCTTTGGTGGGTGCACCTTTTGTTATTTATATTTTAATTAGAAAGCTTCGATGATCTCATTTAGAAAAGGTTCTATTGGTTTTGATAAAAGTCTTTTTTCTGTCGAAGAGATCGAGTTTGCTCGTGGTGGTGTTCATGTTTTGATGGGTAGAAATGGTATTGGGAAATCTGCATTTTTGAATACTATTTCAGGTATGATTAATCCTATTAAAGGATCACCTGATTTCGACGGAAAGGCATTATATAAATATACGAACAAAGAACTTTCGACGAAGATTGCGTATGTTTCATCTTCACCCAGTGGTGTTCCTTTTTTAAGTGTTGATGCTTATTTAATGCTAGGAAGAAACCAGTTTACCAATCTTTTTGGTCGCGGTAATGCTTCAGATAATAAAGCTGTAATAGAGGCAAAGCAGATTTTTGAGATCGAGCACCTTTCTTCAAAATTCACGAATGAGCTGAGTTCAGGCGAGCTTCATCTCTGCGCTATTGCAAAAGCCTATGTTCAGCAGACGGATTATATTCTTTTGGATGAACCAACGTCACATTTAGATTATGCAAACAAAATAAAGGTCTATCAACTTTTAGAAAAATTGGCTGAAACGCATAATAAAGGAATCATTATATCAACACATGATTTAGATTTGGCTTTTAAATTCCCATTTAATTTTTATTTAATCGATTCCAAACATCAACAATTGAAACCTATAAAAGACTTCAAAGAAGTTGAGCTAGAATTTAAGTCATAGATGTATAGCTGAAACACCTTTATTTCATGTAAACGTTAAAATCAAAGGCTTGAATATACTTCTGTACACTTCCGTCCATGCCTTTATGACCAGTCACACCAGGCCTTCCAGGAAACCCTTGTCTACCTGCTTGCTGACCCGAAAGGGGTGACCCTGGAATCCCTCTTTTTCCTGCTTCACCTCGAGCACCATAACGACCTCCATTTATTTTGGTTGTAAGTTGGCTCTCAATATCCTTTGCATTCTCATGTATATATAGAATTATATTTCCGCCATTTCCACCATTTCCACCATTTCCACCGTTTCCACCATTCCCTGCATCCCCAGCTCGTTTTATTTTATCCCCACTAATTGCACCATCTTTGCCATTTCCTCCATCACCGCCGTTTCCACCATCACCACCATCACCACCTGAAAGGTCAAAAAGAAGTTCATTTCCAGCAATCATTTTATATTTCATCGCATTCGTTGAATTGTTTTCTTTCACATGCACATAAATCATGTTTTCGATAGTCCAAATATGGGCAGTGTAGTTTTTTGATGAACCGCCGTCAACTCCAAATTCTCCTGATTCTCCACTTTTCCCATCACGCCAAAGAAGTGGAGTGCCTTTATTGCGTTGATTTTTACCATCTTTCCCATCCAAACCATTGTACAATATTTTCAGTCCCCCTCTAAAGTTCATCTGCATAGAATCTTCACCTGTGAATACCTCGTCCTTATTTTCGTATTTAAGTGTAAGGTAGCATTGGTCATCATTAAAAGATTTTGCTTTTTTTACAATTGTATATGAGTTGCCGTTTCTTCTCAAATCTGATGAACTAAAGCTTATTTTATTACTATTTGATACATCATGCTGCTTTCCATCATATGTTTGCAATAGAATTTCTCCTTTAAATTTGGAGCCGCTATTTAGGTTTTGATTAGGACTATATTCAAACCAAATAGCTTCAACTTGAGAAACTTTAATATTTTTCAAATGACCACAGCTGGTTAGGAATAATGATATGAAAATGAAGCACGATAATGACTTTGACATATAAATTGAATTTTACTGAAGATAGAAAAATTACCTCAGTTTTTAAGGATCCTAAGTATAGTTCGAAAAATGATTTTTAAATCATGAGCGAGCGTAGGATTACTGATGTATTTTTGGTTCAACCTGATTTTCTCGGGCATGATAGTTTCTATATAGGTCTTTTTGGGATTATTGGATTCAGCTAGAATAGCATTTTCATTAAAGTACTCAATGGATGCATAATCTGTTACTCCAGGTTTAACTTCTAGTACTCTTTTTTGTGATGTATTATAGAGTGAAACAAATTCTTCTACTTCAGGCCTTGGCCCAACAATACTCATTTCTCCTAATAAGACATTAATAAATTGTGGGAATTCATCAAGTTTATATTTCCTTATAAAAAGACCAATTTGTGTGATTCTAGAATCATTCATTCCTATGGTCAATTTCCCTCGCTGATCTGAATCAATTCTCATGGAACGAAATTTTAAAAGCATAAAGGGTTTTCCATGTTTTCCGATGCGTTCCTGACGGTAAAAAATTCCTCCTTTCGAACCGATCACAATAAGCATTGAAATAAGCATACCAAAAGGAAGAAATAAAGTAAGAATTGTAAAAGAAAATAAAAGGTCGAATGCTCTTTTCATCATTCTTTATTAAGAATTTTTTCCACGGACAAAACTACGGCATTAATGACCTCAGCTACCTGTTTATTGTTAAGATTAAAATAAACGGGTAGTGAAATCTCATTTTGATATTTTTTAATTGCTTCAGGGAATTTTTCAATTCTATAATCCAAGTTTTTATAGGCTGTGAGTAAAGGTAGGGGCTGAAAATGTACATTGACAGCTACGTCATTATTGAATATTTCTTGAATAATTTCATCTCTTTGATCTTCAGATATATTCTTTATTCTCAAGAGATACAAATGATAACTAGACGTTTTTTCTGAATCTTCATGTATTGGTAATAATGCCCATCCTTTTTTTGAAAAAACCGTATCGTAAGCGGCAAATATTTCTTTTCTTCTGTCAAGGTTTTCTTGATATCTGTCAAGTTCTACCAAGCCAATCGCCGCTTGAATATCCGTCATATTACACTTATATCCTGGAATCAACACATCATATTTCCATGCGCCCTTTTTACTTTTTGCTAAAGCGTCTTTTGATTGTCCATGTAAGGTGATGGTCACAAAATCTTTATAGATTTCATCATGATCAAAAGAATCTGTAAGGTTAAAACATACTGCACCGCCTTCGGCAGTTGTTAGATTTTTTACGGCATGAAAAGAAAAACAAGTTACATCAGCTAAGCTGCCCGATCGTTTACCGCAATATAAAGCACCAAAGCTATGTGCTGCGTCTGAAGCTATGAGAATACGTCCAAGTTTGCTTTGCATCTCATTTTTTGGAGTAAAAATCTTCTTATGTTTATGCGCTAAATTGAGAATTTCATTGTAATCACATGGGAACCCTGAAATATCAACAGGCATAATGACTTTAGTTTTGGGTGTAATGGCAGCCTCAATTTTTTCGATAGCAATATTGAAATCGTCTTCACTCACATCAACCATAACAGCTTTAGCACCTGTATGCAACACCACATTTGCGCTTGCACAGTAGGTGTATACTGGAATGATGACTTCATCTCCTGGCCCAATACCCCACCACCTCAGAAAAACTTCCATTCCCATGGTCCATGAACTTACTGCAACAGTCGTTTTACAGCCACAATAATCACTGATTTTTTTTTCAAATAATTTTGTTCTTGGTCCCGTAGTTATCCAACCACTCATTAAAGCATCATTGACTTCTTTGAGTACTTTTTCATCAATACGCGGGGGAGAAAATGGAATCATAGTTCGAAATTACATATTTTGAAGCGCATCATATAAGCCTTCAGCTATTTTATTACGGTCAAATACATCCGATACATATTTTCTTGCATTTTCTCCCATCTCATGAAGCTCATTCTTGTTTTTAAGTAAGAATATGATTTGCGCTGTCATACTCTCAACATCCTCTGGAGTATAAAATAATCCAGCTTGTGCTTTGTCAATAAAGTGATTTTTTGCCTCACCGTCAACACCAAGTAATAGTGGTTTTTTCATGGCAAGCGCCTCAAAAATTTTAGATGGAATTGCACCTTTGAAAAGATCAAGCTTCTTTAAAGGAATTACAGCAATATCAATTGATTTTAAAATTGAGGGCATATCTGATTTTTTCACGGGTTCGAAAAAATGAACATTTTCAAGACCGTATTTTTCTCTTAATAAATGAAGTTTTTCTTTTTCAGGCCCTGCACCTTGAATCACAAATTGTGCCTCGGGAAACGTTTTAAGTCTATGAGCAGCCTCAATTATGATTTCTAAGCCTTGCGCATAGCCAAGAATGCCGCCATAGAAAAAGATGATATCGTTAATTTTAAAGCCATTTTTTTGTCTAAAGTCTCCGGCTTCTATTTTTTCTGGATTATAGAATGAAATATCCACTCCGTTTGGCAGCCATGTTACTTTTTTATGAGGAAAACGTTTTTGAATATCGTTCACTATACCTTGAGTTTGACCTGTAATCAGTGCGGAGTTCTCATAGCATTTATGCTCAAGTCTCGTTGCCATTTTTAATAAATGCTTGTTTGTTACGAGGCCTAACTTCTCTGCACTTTCAGGCCAAAGATCTGAAACATTAAAGATGAGCTTTGCATTCAGCTTTTTACTTAATGCCATTGCTGAATAACCAAGAAACAAAGGTGGACTTTCAACCATTAAGTAATCAAAGGATTTTAATCTACGCCCACGCCAATAGCTTGACCACACAAAGCTGAAATAATTTAGAAGTCGAGCAATAATCCTTTTTGATGGGGAGACATAAATCCAAGATCGATGAACTGTAATTCCTTCAATAGTTTCCTCTCGTTTTTGTTTATTACTGTATTCCTCGAAAACTTCCATTTTTGGATAATTAGGTAAAGCTGTCAGTACTTCTACCTGTAATCCTTTCTTTTTTAAACGAATGGCAAGCTCATGCAATCGGTTCTGAGGAGCACCGATTTCAGGTGGGTAATATTGAGTTAAAATCAGTATTCTCATTATTTAATTTTCGGAAAATTTGTCACTTTTATCAGCAATTATCTCTTTTGAAAGCGTGATAGTAAGAAGACAAAATAATACAATACCTGCTTGCCTTTCTAAAAAAGATTCAATTAAAAAGTTAGAAAAAAAGCAAAGGCTAATAAGTAAAGATAATAGATGCTTATCTCTAAAGGAATCACGCCAATTTTTTATAAAAATAGCAAGAAGAATAATTAAGCCAGGTAAACCAATTTGCAATGCAGTGGTAAGAAATTGATTGTGTGAATTCAATTCTTTAATTGCAATAGCCTGATTATGATCTCGTAAGTTCTGTGCTTTTAATATTGATATATCATCACCTGTTCCATAACCCAAAAAGTACCCGTTGGATAAACTCAAAATTGAAGCATTCCACATTAGAATTCGAGACTGATTACTCTCTGCGCTATTGTTATTTTTTAATTGAATCTCCTCTAAGGATAATGGAACTTTTTCAAATCTGTTTTTTACCCCCGACTCAATATTTAAAAAGGCAAAGACACTAATTACTAAACCTATTCCAATGGTCAACATAAATTTCCAATTCCCTCTATTTATTATAAAATTTAATAAAAGGATTAGATTAAAAACGAGCCAAGTTAAAATACCGGCTTTCGAGAAGGTTTGAAACACACCAAAAGATAAGAAGAGAAAAAGAACAATTAAGTTTGTTTTTTTTGCATTTTGATAAATTTTGGAATGGCAAATAAGAGTGCCTATTACCAAATAGAATGCGTAATAACCACGATGCATAAATGGACTAAATAGCACATCTTTAAAGTATCCCCAATTGTTATTTTCAGGGTAATATAAAGATTTAAATATTGCGATAAATTCATAAATCAAAAGACTCAGACCAGCAGAAAAAAGAAGCATGTTCAATATGGTAGAACGACTTAAAGAAAATTTTGAAAAATAGAAAAGTAATGGGAATAGCAGAAAAGAGAGTTTATTTTCCAACTTAAAGAATCCTGCCTCGATGTCGTTAGTCCAAGCCATACCTATTATAAGGAATAAATAATAGATAACAAATAGAGATTCCATACTCATCCAAAAGGAATAAGTTTTTTCCTTTTTATGTCGAAATGTTGAAATAATCCAAGCCATGAATCCGAGCGGAACAATAGGTGGGCATAAAATGGAGAAAACCAAAATAAATATCAAACACCTATCATTCCCATTTAAGCTTTTATAAAAATCACGAATACCTCCAGCATTCATATTTTTGGATTTAAATTTTCTAATGACTTTAGTAAATTGATACAATTCTGTTTATAATTAGCGCTAATATTCACATCATTTGACAAATTCACCTCATGTTTCTCAGGATTTTTTTCATGCTTTGATAAAAGCTCGATTAACTCATTTGGTTCATCAACAAAATGAACAAATGGATTATTACCAAGGATAGACAGAAAAAACATCTTTGCCTTGTTTTCAATATTTATCAAATAACTTCTCTTCCCTAGTGATAGAGCTTCAACAGCAACTGTTGAATAAGCAGTAATATTAATATCACAATGCGAAATGGTATGATAGATATTTTCCTTTGTGAATTTGAAGTTATCTGGAAGCTGAAAATCTTTTTTATACGATGCTTCAGTTGTTCTTCTCGGTACCAACTTAAAATTGTATTTTTTTTTGGAATGCCGATTGAAAGCTAATAAAAACGCAATAGTTTTATTTCCAATGGGTCCATCTTGTAGTGCTACACTAATGGATTTAATAGTTTCGTTTTCTTTAGCTCGGTTATAATAATAATCAATAATAGATCTACCAACAACATTAGCAAACTGTATGGGCATATTTGATTGCTCATTCAAATAATTGTTTTCATTTTCACCAAATACAGAAATTACATCTGGGAATTGAATGGGTTCTAACTTTGCAATATAATTGTATGCTTGATGGTTTTCACTAATAACACCATGCTGAAATTCGACAACAGGGATACCAGCCTCTTTAAAGGCTCTTATATAACCATAATGGTTGTATGAAACAGTTAAAAAGACGTATTTTGGATTTGGAAGAATTTTCAGCCAAAACTTCATCATTCTATATTGTGCTAGATTCTTTTTTACAATTGCATCTGCATTTACGGAACATTTTAATGCTGCTTCAATTTCTTTGATTATCGCTTTATTTTTGATTTGAGTTTTTCTCAAAAAAATGCGGGAATAAATTTCTTCGGAGAGCAAAAAAAGTGCTTTTGAGGACACATATTGACTCGCAATATTTCGGAGCGGATACTTTTTAAAATATTGAAATTCTATAATTAAAAATTTACATTTTGAAAAGCTTGAAATTCTATCAAAAAGTTTATCCGTATACTTTCCTTCAATTTTAATTCGTTCAACACTTGTCGTAAATGCCCAAACTTCATATTTACGAATAAATAGATTCCACGTCCCGTAAAAAAGAGATTTAAATTGACCTAATAGACTTTTTGTTGATTTTGAAGCGAGACTTTCTTTACCCAGCACCATTTTGTGGAACACTTTTGCTTTAATCCAAGGATATATCTCAAATGTCTTATTGAATTTGCGAGTGGTAATGCTTTGCACATTATGCTTTGTTTCAACGAGAGCTATTAATTCAGCGATACTATTCTTCATCGAGTAAATTGGTGTTGGTCATCAGAATGCTAAAAAAGAAAACGTCTAGGAGCGAGAATCCCCAAAAAATACCATATTGAAAACAAGAATATACGAGTATTGGGATAAGTACGAGTAGGTTTTTTTTCGTCCAAATAAAAAAGAGGATTCCTATAAAAAGAAAACTTATTATAACTCCATTCGAAGCCAGGAGTTGCAAAAATGAATTGTGTGCATGAATTAGCTTAAGCTTTTTCTCATCTTGATTAATGGCTTTAAATAAAAGCTTATCAGAACCAAACCCAAACCATTTATGCTCACTAATAAATTGAATATAATTCATCCAAATAAGGGTACGCCCGGAGGTATTTATTCCTTTTGTTGAGCTGTAAAATAATTTATTTAATACTGCCGTTGTGTCGAGTTCATTTCCCACTTTCATTTTAGGATAATGAATGGTCCTTGGGGTTTCTGAAATATCCGCAAAGGTTAGCTGTGTAGTTTCATTTTTAAATTTTAATTCAAGCTGTTCTTTCTCTGGGTTTTTCTTTTTCATTTCAACCAAAATATTGTGGTTTGCAAATACAATAAAAACACCTGCAAAAAGCATTAGATTGGTTCCTCTTGAAATGAAATTTTTGAATTCGAACTTTTTGAAAAGATGGTATGCAAATAAAATACACCAGAATAACAATAAGGATATAATTAAAGCCCTATTAAATGAAAAAAGAATCCCTATAAAAAGAATGGTTTTCAGTAAGATTTTGAACCAATTATTTAATCGAACGAACTCTATTGAAATTACAGCTACTAGTAATTTTAATGCAAAAACGGAGGAGCTAATACTCAAACCATTTACTCTATGATCATATAAAAAATCACTTGAATTGTTTATTACAGCAACATTTTCAATAAAAAAGGAACGCACGCCAAAAAAATATTCAGTAAAGGCTATTAGACATTCCAAGGCGACCAAGAACAAAAAATATTTAAAGACTTTTTTAAATTCAAGCAGGGCGGCGGTAAATAATAGTAAAGGGAAGAGTAAAAATGATGCGTAATAATCCTTTAGTGAAATAATCGGGTACCCATTTATAAGCTTGTTAGCATATGATGCAGAAACATAAATGATTATGAATAGAATATAATTTCTTGCTGTTTTATTTTGTAATAAATTTATTTTGAAGTTATATAGCTTCTTGAGATTAAATAAAATGATGGCAAAAGGAAGCAGTAAATAATAATATTCATTCGAAAAAAACAAGGTAGAAAAAAACAATACTGTCGCATAACACATTGATGCCCCGTTTAATGAGATCCTTTTGTTCAATGAAGGTATGAGTGCTGAATTCAATTTATTGTTCTTGATTATTGGCAATTATTATATCATGTTTTTTAACGATTCTAGAAAGAAAATAAATGGTAACTGCAGCCATAAATACTTGAGCCCAAGTGACACAGTGAAACATAATTACCACATTATATTCTTGATATCCCAATGCGACTGGTATAAGAACAAAACCTAATATTTGTAAAAGAGAGCCAATTAGACCAATGACCAAATATGCTTTTTGCTTATCAAATACGAGCGGTATTGTAGAAAGCGGAGATACAATGAAATTCAGCATAAGCCAAGGTGCCATGATTTCAGATAGCTCACCTGAAAAACGCCACTCAGCGCCGAAAACAAAGGCAAATAAAGGTGCACCAAAAAAGTAAATAATAAGGAAAGGTAAAATTGATAATAAGGAAAGGCTTATTAACACCCTTCTAAATAGTGGATAAATGAGTTTTCCTTCAGTTTTATAAGAAGAAATTCTACTAAAAAACACGTGCGATAAAGATGCACCAATAAGCATAACTGGTATTCTAAGCATTCTATATGAATGGTCAAAAGCTCCAAATAAACTTTCTGAGAAAAATTCAATTAAGATTATTGCCACCAACACATCTCGGATATAATCACTTAAGGCAAGTGGTAGGTTGGCTAATGGAAAGTCCTTATATCTTTTCGATATTACTTTAGTTCGAAGTTTACTGATTTTCGAATTAATACCCGATTTGAAGGATAAAAAGTCTTTTAAAAAATAAATTGAACTAATTACAAAACTTACTGTGTATGCTACTATTAATCCAAAACTCCCTGCATTGAAAAAACCAAAAATGACTCTCAATCCATTCAAGGAGATAGACTGAGTCATTTTTGCCAGAGAAATTTTTTGAAAATATTTTTTCCGAATAGACCAGTTTGTACCTAAATTGAAAAAGGATAAAGAGAAGACTACAATTATTAATAAAAATATTACTTGGAAGTAGTCAAATCCTTTACCATTAAAAGCACCATAGATCAATCCCAACAACAGACATATTGAGATAGTAACCATTGTTATTTTTAACGCAAAGCGAAAAAGCGAAAAAGCATGATGATCCTTCTTAGGAAGCGGCAAGGCATACTCATATCGTGCCGTAGCAATGGTGGCAATTAAAACGACCACTCTCTGAAACATACCAAATTCCCCCATTTCAGCTGGAGTATACAATCGTGTAATTACAGGCGCAAGCATGTAGCCTATAATTTGAGCAATAAGCGTTCCTGTCATTAAAACAGCTAATGATTTTAAAAAGTCATTTGCTATTATTTTGTTTTTAAGGCGATTTAGCATGCACATCAAAGATAGGTAATTGCAATGGATTGATTTTTTAATCAAGGTATAGAGATACATTGAATTCTTATATTTGTAAAAAATAAAAATGATGAAAAATATTGCAGTAATTGGTGCAGGTACAATGGGAAATGGTATTGCGCATGTTTTCGCACAATCAGGCTATAATGTAACCCTAATTGATTTATCTCAAGACGCTTTGGAAAGAGCCTTAAGTACAATCACTAAGAATTTGGATCGACAATTGGCAAAGGAGAAAATTACTGTTGAGAACAAGGAGGATACCCTCGGAAGAATTACACTCCATACAAATATGGCTGCGGGTATTCAAGGAGCGGATTTAGTTGTTGAAGCTGCAACAGAAAACACCTCGTTGAAATTGAAAATATTTAAGCAACTTGATGAATTGGCTGATAGTGATACGATCTTAGCTACAAACACCTCATCTATATCCATTACTCAAATTGCAGCGGTAACAAATCGACCAGATAAGGTAATTGGAATGCATTTCATGAATCCTGTTCCCGTAATGAAGTTAGTTGAAATCATTCGAGGTTATTCTACATCAGATGAAGTTACAACATCTATTATGTCTTTATCTAGTAGTCTGAAGAAATCTCCTGTAGAGGTCAATGATTACCCTGGATTTGTTGCAAATAGAATCCTAATGCCAATGATCAATGAGGCGATTTGTTCATTACATGAAGGCGTTGCAGGGGTTGAGGAAATTGATACGGTCATGAAGTTGGGTATGGCTCATCCAATGGGTCCGTTACAGCTTGCTGATTTTATTGGTTTAGACGTTTGCCTTGCTATACTAGAAGTGCTTCATGATGGTTTTGGTAATCCTAAATATGCCCCGTGTCCTTTACTTGTCAATATGGTTACAGCAGGTAAAAAAGGTGTGAAATCAGGAGAAGGATTTTATAATTGGAGTCATGGCACAAAGGACCTGATTGTGTCTGCTAAGTTTAAAAAATAATTTTTAGGTTCTTCTTTAAACACCGCAGTGCGTGTTGATCTATGGGGAAGCTGAGATCAGAATCTTTAAGTGTTTCTAACGAAATCCATTTTTGATATTCACCATCCTTTGTTAAGGGGAGGTCATACTTTTTTAATCCAAGCCTATCGATTTCATTACAAGTTACCATATAATAGAAACATGTTACTTGCACCTCAGGATCAAATGCTGACTGCTGGAAATAATCATTAAAAAATAAAAACTCATAGGATAGAATGGAGGTATTCAGTTCCTCCTCGAATTCTCTTTTTAAAGCATCAATAATCCCTTCTTTTTTCTCGACACCTCCCCCTGGAAATTTTCTAAAGTAAATTCCAAATCTGAATTCATCAGAGACTAAGACTTCTTGTCGATCATTAATTAGAATACCATAAACACGCTGAGAATGTCGAATCATTCACAATCATCAAAAGGAAATGTTTTGAAATCATCCTGACGCACAATACCAACAAAAGGACAATTTAAGAGCGCTGAATGCATTCCAAATAACGTTACAAATTCTTCTTTAGTCCAAAAAGGTAGTTCTGTAGTGAATACAAGAACATTTCCATTTGTTGGGTCAATTCGTACCATCCATATTCCAGATTGTTCTTTTATGGATTGTTCTACCGATTTTATTAGGGCTTGATCAGTGGTGTTAAAATGGCCTTGCGCAAAATATTTATTAAGGTCTTGGCCAAAAGAATTAAGGCTTAAAACCGATAAAAAGAGAAAGGCTATTAAATTACGCATGAGTAGTTTCTATAAATATCGGAATTTTTTCCCGGGATAAAAAGCACTTTCCCCGAGCTCCTCTTCAATTCTAAGCAACTGGTTATATTTAGCCATTCTATCACTTCGGGATGCAGAACCAGTTTTGATTTGACCAGTATTAAGCGCCACTGCTAAATCAGATATCGTATGATCTTCAGTTTCACCGCTTCTATGGCTCATGACCGATGTGTAGCTATTCTGAGTTGCCATTTGCACGGCATCTATAGTTTCAGATAAGGTCCCAATTTGATTAACTTTCACTAAAATAGAATTTGCAATACCTTCTTCAATTCCTCGAGAAAGTCTTTTGGTATTTGTCACAAATAAATCATCTCCAACAAGCTGGACTTGATTCCCAAGCTTTTCTGTTGCTAATTTCCATCCGGCCCAATCATCTTCAGCAAGACCATCCTCAATTGAGGCAATAGGATATTTTTTACACCAATTTTCCCAGAAAGAAACCATTTCTGCAGAAGTCATTGAATCTCCAGTTGACTCGAAGTGGTATTTACCGTCTTTAAAGAATTCTGAAGATGCCGCATCCAATGCAACGTAAACATCCTCACCAGGTCTAAATCCAGCTTTTTCAATAGCCTCTAGAACGACATTAATTGCCTCATCATTCGAGCCTAAGTTGGGAGCAAATCCGCCTTCATCTCCAACATTTGTGGACATCCCCTTTGATTTTAATACCGATTTTAAATGGTGAAATATTTCGGTTCCCCATCTTAATCCTTCTGAAAAAGAAGATGCACCAAATGGCATGACCATAAATTCTTGAATATCGATTAAATTATCTGCATGTGATCCGCCATTTAGAATATTCATCATAGGGACAGGCATTGTAACAGCACCTACACCACCGATATATCGATACAAACTTAGTTCAGCATGCTGTGCAGCAAGTTTAGCTACTGCCAAGGAGGTTCCAAGTATAGCATTTGCTCCTAAATTTGATTTATTATCAGTACCATCTAGGGAAATAAGTTTTAGATCAATAGCTTTTTGATCAAAAATATCCATACCATGAAGCGCCTCGTTGATGATTGTATTGACATTTGAGACTGCCTTTAGAACACCTTTACCCATGTATATTTGACTATCCTTATCTCTTAACTCAACAGCTTCATGAATTCCTGTTGATGCTCCTGAAGGCACGGCTGCACGTCCTAAATATCCATTGGTACTAAGCGCGTCAACCTCAATTGTTGGGTTACCTCTTGAATCCAGTATTTGTCGTGCAAAAATTCGTTGAATGTAGCTCATTGTTTATTTTTTATGGGATTTCATATTCTCTATGAATAAATCAAACAAATACCTCGAGTCATGTGGGCCTGCCGAAGCCTCGGGATGGTATTGAACAGAAAAAACAGGTTTGTTTTTAAGCGCAATTCCGGCAACGGTTTGATCATTTAAATGAATGTGAGTCACCTCAATTTCATCCGAATGTTCAACACTTTCTTTTGATATTACGAAACCATGATTTTGCGATGTGATTTCTCCTTTGCCTGTTTTCAAATTTTTTATCGGATGGTTGATGCCTCGATGGCCGTTGAACATTTTTTCTGTTTTTAAGCCTTGACTCAATCCAAATATTTGATGACCTAAGCATATTCCAAAAACAGGCATCCCAGTTGATACAATTTCCTTTACAAGTGAAATAGTATCAGGCATGGCAGATGGGTCTCCTGGTCCATTGGAAAGCATATATCCATCTGGTTCAAATACCGCAAGTTCCTCTTTCGTTGAATTCAATGGAAATACTTTAACATGGCATCCTCTGTCTACAAGACATTGAACAATATTTCTTTTGACACCTAAATCCAACAATGAAACTTTGAATTCTACATTTTCCGGAAGTACTTCATAAGCATCTGTGGTAGTTACTTTTGAGGAAAGTTCCAATCCATTCATCTTTGGTATTTCTAGAACCTCTTTTTTTAACTGATCTTCATCAAGGATAGAAGATGAAATAATAGCGTTCATAGCACCCTTATCTCTTATGTGCCTAACTAAAGCTCTTGTATCAATGTCAGATATACCCACAGTTTCGTGATGTACCATAAAATCTTGAAGCGATTGGTCTGCTGAAGTTCTCGAGTATCCGTCCGAGAATTTTTTAGTAATCAATCCAGAGATATTGATAGTATCTGATTCTTGTTCATTGGACTGAGTACCATAGTTACCAATGTGTGCCGTAGTCATAATAAGAAGTTGCCCATAGTATGAAGGGTCAGTGAATACCTCTTGATATCCAGTCATCCCCGTATTGAAAGCAATTTCCCCACCTGTTTTTCCAATTTTACCAATGGCGTTACCCTTAAATACGGTCCCATCTTCTAAAACTAGAATTGCGCTGCCTTTCTCGCTCATTCAATTTTTATTTTTTGTAAAATTAGAAACTTAACACGAATCGAAGTATTAAAACATAAAAAAAGGCGATGAATTCATCGCCTTTTTTGAAAATATGTTTATTTCTTTCGAAAAATTCTTATTTATCATCTTTTTTTTCGTCTTCCGATGATGTGTCATCTTCTTTTGACGTTTCATCAGTTGCTTCAGGAGTCGCTTCTTCTTTAACTTCGCCTTTATTTTCTTCGGATGATTCAACCTCTTCAATAACCTCGGCGGTTGTTTCTTCAACGACTTCTGATGTAACATTCTCAACAACAGCTTCTTCGATAGTTGTTTCTGCTGACGTAGATTTCTTGCCACCTCTACGCGATCTTCTTGTCGTTTTCGTCGCAGTTTCTTTTGTGTAAACTTCATTGAAATCAACCAATTCAATCATACACATTTCCGCATTATCTCCTAATCTATATCCCGTTCTAATGATTCGAGTATATCCACCATTTCTAGTTGCGATTTTCGGAGCCACTTCTCTAAAAAGCTCTGTGACGACATCTTTATTTTGAAGGTAAGAAAAAACTGTTCTTCTAGAATGGGTTGAGTCTGTTTTTGACTTTGTAAGTAATGGTTCAACATATACACGCAAAGCTTTTGCTTTTGCAAGAGTTGTGTTGATACTTTTGTGTTCAATTAAAGAACAAGCCATGTTCGAAAGAAGACTTCTTCTGTGTCCTTTCTTTCTACTTAAGTGATTAACTTTTTTTCCGTGTCTCATTATTCTTATTCTTTGTCAAGTTTGTATTTAGAAACATTCATTCCAAATGTTAAACCTTTATTATCTACTAAATCCTCTAGCTCAGTAAGTGATTTTTTACCGAAATTTCTGAATTTCAATAAATCTGACTTTGCATAGGATACTAAATCACCTAATGTTTCAACATCAGCAGCTTTCAAACAATTTAAGGCACGTACAGACAAGTCCATATCGACTAATTTTGTTTTTAGCAGTTGACGCATATGAAGTGAAGTTTCGTCAAATTCTTCAGTTTCTGATTTTGCATCACTTTCTAATGTAATTCTCTCATCAGAAAATAACATGAAATGGTGAATTAAAATCTTTGCTGCTTCTTTTAATGCTTCTTTAGGGTGAATAGAACCATCAGTCTTAATCGAAAACAGCAGTTTTTCATAATCCGTCTTTTGTTCTACACGGAAATTATCAATAGCGTACTGAACGTTAACGATAGGGGTAAAGATAGAATCGATAAATACCGTTCCGAATGAAGCTGTAGAAGTTTTGTTTTCCTCAGCAGGAGCATATCCACGCCCTTTATTAATGTTTAATTCCATCTCAATTTTAACAGAATTCTCCATGTGACAAATGACTTGGTCTGGATTCAAAACCTGAAATGCACTTGTATATTTACCAATATCACCTGCAGTGAATTTATCCTGACCTGCCACAGTTAATGTAACTGTTTCTGAATCTGTTCCTTCAATTTGTCTTTTGAAACGAACTTGTTTAAGGTTAAGAATGATTTCAGTCACGTCCTCGACAACACCTTTGATTGTTGTAAATTCATGATCAACGCCTTGAATCTTGATAGATGTAATTGCGAAACCTTCTAAAGAAGATAATAATATTCTTCTTAGCGAGTTTCCAATTGTAATACCATACCCTGGTTCTAATGGTCTAAATTCGAATTCACCACTGAACTCGTCAGAGTGATTCATAATTACCTTATCCGGTTTTTGAAAATCTAATATTGCCATGTTAATTAAGATTATTTAGAGTAAAGTTCAACAATTAATTGCTCCTTGATCGTTTCAGGAATCAATTCTCGAGATGGGATATTCATTATAGTTCCACTGTAGGTTGCATTATCCCATGTTAACCATTCGTAGACTTTAGAATTGGCACTGACGGAGTTAGTAATCGCTTCAAGTGATTTTGATTTTTCACGAACACTAACAACATCTCCAACTTTGATCTGGAATGAAGGTATGTTTACAATTTCTCCGTTCACAGTTATGTGTTTGTGAGAAACCAATTGTCTTGCACCACGTCGAGTAGGGGATATACCTAACCTGAAAACCATATTGTCCAATCGTGACTCACACAATTGAAGTAAGTTTTCACCAGTAATACCCTTCATTCTCGATGCTTTTTTAAACATGTTAGAGAATTGTCTTTCCAATATACCATATGTATATTTTGCTTTTTGTTTTTCTCCAAGCTGGATAGAATATTCCGATTGTTTACCACGTCTCTTTGATGGGCCATGCTGACCTGGACCGTAGCTTCTTTTTTCTAACGCTTTGTCAGGGCCAAAGATTGGATCTTTGAACCTTCTAGCGATTTTTGATTTTGGACCTGTGTATCTTGCCATTTTATTTAGTTTTAGATGGGAATCATGAATTAAGGCATTGTCCTTCGATGATTGTTCTCCCGGTTAAATATTATACTCTTCTTCGTTTCGGAGGTCTACATCCGTTGTGTGGCATTGGTGTAACATCAACAATTTCAGTTACTTCTATACCTGAATTGTGAATAGCTCTAATCGCTGATTCACGACCAGCACCAGGACCTTTTACAAATACTCTAACTCTTCTTAGACCAAAGTCATGCGCTTCTTTTGAACAATCCTCAGCCGCTATTTGAGCTGCATACGGCGTATTCTTTTTAGATCCTTTAAAGCCCATTTTACCTGCTGATGACCATGAGATTACCTGACCTGAAGTATTCGTCAAAGAAATAATGATGTTATTGAAGGTAGCTTGAATGTGTGCTTCCCCAGTAGCATCTATCTTGACGTTCTTTTTCTTTTTTTGATTCGTTTTTGCCATGATAAACTATTTATTATTTAGTTACTTTTTTCTTGTTAGCAACTGTTTTTCTCTTTCCTTTTCTAGTTCTAGAATTATTTTTAGTACGTTGACCTCTTAATGGAAGACCAGCTCTGTGACGGATACCTCTTACGCATCCAATATCCATAAGTCTTTTGATATTCAATTGAACTTCAGAACGAAGTTGTCCTTCTGTTTTTACTTCATTCACTGAATTTCTTATCGCTGATAATTGAGCATCGTCCCAATCTTGAACTTTAATGCTTTCATCAATTGAATTGTCTTTCAAAATCTTCTTTGAAGTACTTCTCCCTATACCGAAGATGTATGTTAAACCAACAACACCTCTTTTATTTTTGGGCAAATCTATTCCTGCAATACGTGCCATAATTCTTACTTATTAACCTTGTCTTTGTTTAAATTTCGGGTTCTTCTTATTAATCACGTAAACACGACCCTTTCGTTTTACGATTTTGCAATCTGCGCTTCTCTTTTTTACTGATGCTCTTACTTTCATTGCTTTGTTATTTATTATTTATAACGAAATGTTATTCTGCCTTTAGTTAAATCATATGGAGACATTTCAACTTTTACCTTATCTCCTGGTAATATTTTAATGTAATACATTCTCATTTTCCCTGAAATGTGAGCCGTAATTACGTGCTCATTCTCAAGTTTTACGCGGAACATTGCATTAGGAAGAGCTTCCTCAATGATGCCGTCTTGTTCTATTGATGCTTGTTTCGCCATATTTAAAATCCAGAATATTCGTTAGAACCTCTTCTTCCTCTCACACGAGTACCTTCCATTAAGGAATCCATGTGACGATTCAATTGGTATGTCTCAATTTGTTGAAGTGTGTCAAGTACTACACCAACCATAATTAACAATGATGTACCTCCAAAGAACATAGCAAAACCGTCATTTACTCCAGATAATTTTGCGATTGCTGGAATAATTGCGATTATCGCTAAAAATAGTGAACCTGGAAAAGTAATTCTCGAGACTACACTATCAATGTGCTGTGCAGTTTCTTCACCTGGTCGAACACCAGGAATGAAACCACCACTTTTCTTTAAGTCGTCCGCAATCTTACTTGGATTAATCATAATAGCTGTATAGAAATACGTAAATATTACGATCAGCAATCCAAGAAGCATGTTGTAGCTAAGGCCATAAATATCCCCAAGCGTTCTTGTAAACCAATTTCCGGTTCCATCGGCAGATGCAAAAAGCATGACGGGCACAGTCATGATTGCCTGAGCAAATATGATTGGCATCACACCGCTTGCATTAACCTTAATTGGAAGATAGTTTCTAGAACCTTGGTCACTTGCAGCGCGCGCACCTACAACTCTTTTGGCTGTATTGAGCGGAATTCGTCGAACACCTTGAACAATGAGAACAGTAGCGAGTACAACCACCATAAATGCAACCATTTCGACAACTAATTTGATAAGGTTCCCTTGACCAACAGAGGCACCGAACTCAGCGAAGAATGAACCAGGAAGCCTAGATAATATTCCTACTGTTATCAATAATGAGATACCATTACCTATACCTTTTTCTGTAATTCTCTCACCTAACCAAACCGCAAACATGGCACCAGAAATTAAAATAATTGTCGTTTGAATCCACCAAAAATTAGTAGCATCCGCTGGTATAGCACCTTTACCCGCTAAATAAAGATTAAGGTAACTTGGAGCTTGTAAAGCACAAATTGCAATGGTAAGTAGACGTGTGTAATTGTTGATTTGTTTACGACCAGACTCACCTTCATTTTGCATTTTTTGAACTGCAGGTACCGCCATTCCAAGAAGTTGCATGATAATGGAAGCACTAATATAGGGCATGATACCTAAAGCCATAATAGAAGCGTTCGTAAAACCACCTCCAGAGAATAACGATAAGAGATTCTCTAAGGTATTGTTTTGATCACCTGATCCTTGAACCAAAGCAGCATAATTTACACCCGGCAGCACAACAAAAGATCCGATCCTATAAACGAGAATCAAACCTAATGTTAGAAGGATTCGAGAGCGAAGCTCCTCAACCTTCCATATATTCTTAATATTTTGTATAAATCTTTTCATGGTTCAAAAGTTGGCAAAGATAGTTAGATTTTTGTACATACACCACCTTGAGCTTCAATTGCTGCAATCGCTGCCTTTGAAAATCCGTGTGCACTTACAGTGATTTTTGACTTTAACTCACCTCTTCCTAAAACTTTCACTAGGTCGTTACTAGAAGTTAATCCGTTTTCTAAAAACGTCTCAACTGTAAATTCAGTAATTCCTTTTTCTGTTGCAAGCATTTCTAGGCTAGCAATGTTAACCGCTTTGTATTCAACACGATTAATGTTTTTGAATCCGAATTTAGGAACACGTCTTTGAAGTGGCATTTGACCACCTTCAAAACCAATCTTAGTTTTGTAACCTGATCTTGACTTCGCTCCTTTGTGACCTCTTGTTGAGGTTCCTCCATATCCGCTTCCCTGTCCACGAGCAATTCGCTTCTCTTTTTTGACAGATCCTTTTGCTGGTGTAAGATTATGTAAACTCATTTTCTGTTTATTTTTCAATTATTTCAATAAGGTGTTTTACCTTATTAATCATACCTAAAACTTGAGGTGTTGCCTCTTTTTCAATTTCTTGGTTTAATTTTCTAAAACCTAAGGCCTTGATTGTTGCTTTTTGATTCGCAGGTCTATTGATTGCGCTTCTTGTTTGCTTGATTCTAATCGTACTCATTATTTTATCGAATTAACCGTTAAAAATTTTTTCTAATTCAATTCCTCTTTGTTTCGCAACAGCAACTGCATCTCTCATTTGAGCAAGTGCGTCAATTGTAGCTTTTACAACATTGTGAGGGTTTGAGGATCCTTGTGATTTTGCAAGTACGTTGGAAACACCTACGCTCTCAAGTACTGCACGCATCGCACCACCTGCAATAACTCCAGTACCATCTGAAGCTGGCTTCAACAATACCCTTGCACCACCATACTTACCTTTTTGTGTGTGAGGAACAGTTCCTTTAGCGATTGGAACTTTGATCAAGTTCTTTTTAGCATCGTCGATACCTTTTGTTATGGCTTCAACAACTTCTTTTGCTTTACCAAGGCCGTGACCAACAATTCCGTTTTCATCTCCAACAACAACAATTGCTGAAAAACTAAAAGTTCTACCACCTTTTGTAACTTTTGTCACCCTGTTGATTGCAACAAGTTTATCTTTAAGTTCAATATCTGCCGCTTTGACGCGATTCATAATTTGAGCTGCCATAATTTAAAATTTTAATCCTCCTTCTCTAGCTGATTCAGCCAATGATTTTACTCTTCCGTGATATAAGTATCCATTTCTATCGAAAACAACATTTTCAATACCAGATTCTTTTGCTTTATCAGCAATGCCCTTACCAACTACGGTTGCTTGAGCAGTTTTGTTTCCTTTACCCGCTTCTTCGTTTTTCAATGAACCTGAAGAGGCTATTGTTTTACCAGTTAAATCATCAATAAGTTGGGCATATATTTGCTTATTACTTCTGAATACTGATAATCTTGGAATAGTTGAAGTACCGAATACTTTCTTTCGAATTCTTCTCTTTATTTTTGCTCTTCTTAGAACTTTTCTATTTGCCATTTCTTTAATCTTAAAAATTATTTCTTAGCGGCAGCTTTACCTGCTTTTCTCCTTACTTCCTCTCCCATGTAACGAACGCCTTTACCTTTATATGGTTCAGGTTTTCTTAAGGATCTGATTTTTGACGCTACTTGACCAACAAGTTGTTTGTCATGCGACTCAAGTGTAACGATTGGTGCTTTACCTTTTTCACTAACAGTACTTACCTTGATTTCAGAAGGAATCTCCAATATCACGGCATGTGAATAACCTAAAGCCAGTTCTAGTAATTGACCTTTCGCTACAGCTCTGTAACCTACACCTATTACTTGAAGTTCTTTCTTCCATCCTTCAGAGACTCCTATAATCATATTGTTTAAGAGGGCTCTGTATAATCCATGTTTAGACCGGTGCTCTGGAGCATTTGACGACCTACTGAAAGTGATAGTGTTGTCTTCAACCTTCATGGCGATTGCCTCATCCATTTCTTGAGACAACTCTCCTTTTTTACCTTTTACAGTAACCACTCCGTTGGTTTGAGAAATCTCAACTCCTTCTGGTACTGTTATTGGTGCGTTTCCTATTCTTGACATTTTTCTATTTTTTAATATACGTAACAAAGTACTTCGCCACCTACATTCATTTGTGTTGCTTGTTTACCCGTGACAACACCCTTTGATGTAGAAACTATTGAAACTCCTAAACCATTTAAAACTCGTGGCATTGAATTCGAAGCTGAGTATTTTCTCAAACCTGGACGTGATGCTCTTTGAATCTTCGTGATTGCTGGAACTTTTGTTGAATCATTGTATTTCAAAGCTATTTTGATAATGCCTTGTTTGTTATCTTCTTCAAATTTGTAGTTTAAGATAAAGCCTTGATCGAATAAAATTTCGGTCATAGCTCTTTTTACATTTGAACCTGGGATATCAACAATCTTCAAACCTGCTGCACTTGCATTTCTAATGCGAGTTAAAAAATCAGCTATTGGATCTGTATTCATTTTCTTTCTTATTAATTAATTACCAACTTGCTTTTTTAACACCTGGTATTTTACCAGATAAAGCCATCTCTCTAAAAGTTACCCTCGAAATTCCAAACTGACGCATGTAACCTCTTGGTCTTCCAGTTAAACCACATCTATTGTGCTTTCTAACTTTTGAGGAGTTTGCAGGAAGCTTTTGCAATTGCATCATCGCATCCCACTTCGCATTTTGAATTTCTTCTGATGCATCCGTTGATTTTAAAATCTTAGTTAGCTCTTCACGTTTTGCTTCGTAACGAGCTGCTAACCTTTCTCTTTTGCGCTCACGCGCTTTCATTGATTCTTTAGCCATTTTCTATTTTTTTATAAATGGAAATCCAAATTCGTCTAATAAAGCTTTCGCTTCCTCATCATTTTCTGCAGTAGTAACAAAAGTGATATCCATTCCAAGAATTCTATTCACCTTATCAATATCAATTTCCGGGAAAATGATATGCTCTTTTACACCGAGGTTGAAATTCCCTCTACCGTCAAAACCTTTCGGGTTGATACCTCTAAAATCTCTGGTTCTTGGAAGAGAAACAGCCAACAAGCGATCCAAGAAGTCATACATCTTGTCTCCACGAAGGGTGACCTTTGTTCCAATAGGCATTCCTTTTCTTAATTTGAAGTTGGAAATATCTTTTTTGGAAATAGTAGTTATCGCTTTTTGCCCAGCAATTTTAGATAAGTCTGCAGCAGCGCTATCAATTAGCTTTTTGTCAGCGACAGCATCACCCATTCCTTGGCTTAATACTATTTTTGTCAATTTTGGTACACGCATCGTTGACTTGTAACCAAACTTGTCAGTAAGTGTCTTTACAATTTCAGAATTGTACTTGTCTTTTAATCTTGGTCTGTAGCTCATTACTTAATCACCTCCCCTGATTTCTTTGAATATCTTGTTAATTTTCCTTTCTCGTCTTCACGTTTACCAGTTCTTGTTGCTTCACCATTTACAACTAACATAAGATTAGATATGTGGATAGTGCCTTCAAGCTCTTCAATACTACCTTGTGGATTATTCGCACTAGGCTTAACGTGTTTTTTAATCATGTTTAAGCCCTCAACTGTAGCACGCAGCTTTTCACGGTCGATTCCAAGAACTTTACCTTCTTGACCTTTAGACTCTCCAGTGATTGCCTTTACGGTATCACCAATTTTGATATGTAGTTTCTTTTGCATTTTATACTTTTTAAAGCACTTCAGGTGCTAGTGAAACAATCTTCATAAAGTTATTTTCTCTAAGCTCTCTTGCAACAGGGCCGAAAATACGTGTTCCTCTCATTTCTCCTGTTTGGTTAAGGATTACACAAGCATTGTCATCAAAACGGATGTAAGAACCATCAGGTCTTCTTATTTCCTTCTTTGTACGAACAACAACCGCTTTTTGAACTGTTCCTTTTTTTACTTGACCATTAGGCATGGCACTTTTAACGGTAACCACGATTTTATCACCAATAGAAGCATATCTTCTTTTTGTACCGCCTAATACACGAATACATAAAACCTCTTTGGCTCCTGAATTATCTGCTACTCCTAGTCTTGATTCTGTTTGTATCATTATACAAGTTTATTTAGCTCTTTCGAGAATTTCTACTAATCTCCAGTTCTTATTCTTACTCAAAGGACGAGACTCCATAATTTTCACAGTGTCTCCGATATTACAATCGTTAGTTTCGTCATGAGCAACAAATTTGGAAGTCATCTTCACAAACTTCCCGTATTTAGGGTGTTTTACCTTACGCTCTACAGCAACTACAACAGACTTGTCCATCTTATCGCTAGTAACGATCCCTACTCTTTCTTTTCTTAAATTACGCTTCTCCATTTGGCAATATTTTTTAAGCTTGCGCTTGTCTTTTAGTCACTTCTGTATTCAATCGTGCGATTAATTTTCTCATGCTTCTGATTCTCAATGGATTTTCTATTGGAGCCATTTTATGAGTTAATTTTAAAGTTTCCATTTGTGATTGAAAATCAGTCAAACGATTCTTTAAATCTTCGTCAGATAATTTTATAATTTCTTGTTGTGTCATAATCTTATTTTACAGGTACCACAAAATCATTGCGGACAATAAATTTACATTTAACTGGTAGCTTTTGTGCCGCTAACCTCATTGCTTCTTTGGCTACTTCATAAGGAACACCGTCAGCTTCAAATAGGATTCTTCCTGGACGAACAACAGATACCCAATGGCTTGGAGCACCTTTACCTTTACCCATCCTTACCTCAGCTGGCTTAGATGTAACAGGTTTGTCTGGAAAAATTCGAATCCACACCTTACCTTCACGTTTCATGTAACGAGTAACAGCAATCCTTGACGCTTCAATTTGACGCGATGTAATCCAACCCGGCTCAAGTGTTTTTAATCCGAACGAACCAAATGCAATGGTAGAACCTCTATGGGCTAAGCCACGATTTCTACCTTTTTGCGCTTTTCTAAATTTTGTTTTTTTAGGCTGTAACATTGTACTTTATTCTAAATTATTTTTTCTTTCTATTTGGCATACCTGGTTTTCTCATTCCACCTGATTTTGAACCTGATGTCATTCCAATGTTTGGTGAAAGATCTCTTTTACCGTATACCTCACCTTTACAAATCCAAACTTTGATACCAAGTCTTCCATAAGTTGTATGTGCTTCAGATAAAGCATAGTCTATATCTGCTCTAAATGTGTGAAGTGGTGTACGTCCATCCTTGTACATTTCAGATCTCGCCATTTCTGCTCCATTTAAACGGCCAGAAATTTTAATTTTAATACCCTCTGCTCCCATTCTCATAGTACCTGCAATTGCCATTTTGATAGCTCTTCTAAACGAAATTCTAGCTTCAAGCTGACGTGCTACTGCATCTGCAACTAAACGTGCATCAAGTTCAGGTCTTTTAACTTCAAAAATATTTATTTGGATTTCTTTTTTGGTCAACTTTTTAAGCTCTTCTTTAAGCTTGTCAACTTCTTGACCACCTTTACCAATGATTACACCAGGTCTTGCTGTATTAATGGTTACGGTAACTAATTTTAAAGTTCTTTCTATAATTACTTTGGCAATACTTGCTTTCGCTAGACGTGCTTTAAGATATCTTCTAATTTTATCATCTTCAACGATTTTATCACCGTAGTTAGATCCACCAAACCAGTTCGATTCCCATCCCTGGATGTAACCTAGTCTATTGCCAATTGGATTTGTTTTTTGTCCCATTTCTTCAATTATTTAGCGCCACCTACAACGATGGTAACATGATTTGATCTTTTTCTAATTCTGTGTGCTCTACCTTGAGGAGCAGGCTGAATTCTCTTCAACATTGCACCGCCACCTACTTCGATTTTTGTTACCATTAGTGTTTCTTCACTAATGTCAGCACCTTCATTTTTTTGCTCCCAGTTAGCAATTGCAGATCTTAAAAGTTTTTCTAAACTTTTTGCTGCATCCTTACTACTGTATTGTAGGATATTTAAAGCCTTGTTAACTTCAACTCCACGAATAAGGTCAGCAGCCAATCTCATTTTTCTTGGAGATATAGGTGATTTTCTTAATTGTGCAATTGCGATTGCTTTTTTCTCAGCTTTAAGCGCTTCTGCTCGTAAACGTTTTCTTGCTCCCATAATTATCTTTTGTTTTTACCACCGTGACCTCTAAAGTTCCGCGTTGGTGCAAATTCTCCTAATTTATGTCCTACCATGTTTTCTGTAACAAAAACTGGAATAAATTTATTTCCATTGTGAACAGCAAAGGTCATACCTACAAACTCTGGAGTAATTGTAGAAGCTCTTGACCAAGTTTTGATCACTGACTTGCTATTCGCTGCTTTCGCGTCATCGACTCTTTTCATTAACTTGTAATGAACGAAAGGTGGTTTTTTTAATGAACGACTCATATCCTATTCTCTATTTTTTTCTTCTTTCAATAATAAACTTATTCGAGTATTTACTCTTAGCTCTTGTCTTGTAACCTTTAGCAGGAATACCATTTCGAGATCTTGGATGACCTCCGGAATTCTTACCTTCACCACCACCCATTGGGTGATCTACTGGATTCATTACTACTGGTCTAACTCTTGGGCGTCTACCCAACCATCTTGTTCTACCCGCTTTGCCAGAAACTGTAAGATTGTGCTCAGGGTTTGATACAGAACCAATCGTGGCCAGGCAAGTAATTAAAATCATTCTTGTTTCTCCTGAAGGCATCTTGATGATTGCATATTTACCATCTCTCGCGTTCAATTGAGCATAAGTACCAGCTCCTCTTGAAATAGAACCACCTTTCCCAGGTTGTAATTCAATGTTGTGTATCATTGTTCCTAAAGGAATATCCGATAGGTACATTGCATTTCCAACATTCGGTGTTGCATTTTTACCTGAAATAACTGTGTCTCCCGCTTGTAATCCGTTTGGAGCAACAATATATCTTTTCTCACCATCAGCATAATACAATAGCGCGATATTTGCTGTTCTATTAGGATCATATTCGATTGCTTTAACAGTTGCAGGAATATCAAACTTGTTTCTTTTAAAATCGATAACTCTGTACTTCTGTTTGTGACCACCACCAATGTGTCTCATGGTCATCTTTCCATCATTATTACGACCACCAGATTTTTTCTTCTTAGTAATCAAAGATTTTTCGGGAGTAGATTTTGTAACTTCTCCAAATTGCAAAGCAACTTTATGTCTCTGACCTGGTGTGGTTGGTTTAAACTTTTTAAGACTCATTTTTTTAGTCGTTAATAGTTATTAAATAAATCAATCGTTTCGCCTTCAGCAACAGTAACAATGGCTTTTTTCCATTTTCTTGCAGTTTCTCGAACGATTCCTTTGTTCGTATATTTCATTGAAGCCTTACCGCCACCGAAGTTGGCAGTTCGTACTTTCGTAACCTGAACACCATACATTTTCTCTACAGCATTCTTGATTTCAATTTTATTGGCAGTTTGAATAACCTCAAATGTAAATCTGTTCATAGTCTCAGAAATCATAGTTGCTTTCTCAGTTATGATTGGTTTTTTTATTATTCCTTGTAGTTTTTGCATGGCTATTAGTTAAGGATCTTTTCAATTTGTTTAATGCTCTCTGAGGATACAATAACTTTTGATGCATTAAGTACATCATATGTGTTAAATGAATCCGCAGTAACAACCTTCACTTTTTTCAAGTTTCTAGAACCTAAGTAGGCTGCATCGTTTTTATCACCAAGAATGAATAGTACTTTCTCATTCTCCAGCTTTAATGAAGCAATTAGCGCTTTAAAATCTTTTGTTTTTTCAGTTAAACCAGATAAGTCATTCAATACCATGATCGACTTGTTTTTAGCTTGAACAGAAAATGCAGATTTTCTTGCCAATCTTTTTAACTTAACGTTAAGTTTGAAGTGATAGTTTCTTGGTCTAGGGCCGAAAATTCTACCTCCACCAACTCGTGTACCTGACTTGATGTTACCAGCTCTTGCACCACCTGTTCCTTTTTGCTTTTTTATCTTTTTAGTAGATCCAGCAATTTCACTTCTTTCCTTTGCTTTGTGAGTTCCTTGTCTTTTATTTGCAAGATGTTGTTTAACATCTAAATAAATAGCATGGTCATTTGGCTCTATTCCAAAAACATCTTTGGATAGATTAACTGACTTATCAGTAGCAGAACCTTTCGCGTCGTATATTTTCAGTTTCATTACTTTACAATTGTTAGGGTTGAACCATTGGCTCCTGGAACAGAACCTTTAACTATAAGAATGTTTTTGTCAGCTATAACTTTCAGTACTTGAAGGTTTTCAGCAGTAACTCTTTTGTTACCCATTTGACCGGCCATTCGCATTCCTTTGAAAACTTTAGCAGGGTAGGAGGCAGCACCAATAGAACCTGGAGCTCTCAATCTGTTGTGCTGGCCATGTGTTGCTTGACCAACACCAGCAAAGTTGTGTCTTTTCACAACACCTTGGAAACCTTTACCCTTTGAAGTTCCTGCGATATCAACAAATTCTCCTTCTGAGAAAATTTCGACATTCACTGTATCTCCTAAATTTAAATCTTCAAAGTTTGAAAATTCAGCTAAAGCTGATTTAGGTGATGTCTTGGCTTTTTTGAAATGTCCTTGCAATGCATTTGGAGTATTTTTTTCTTTCTTACTTCCAAATCCAAGCTGAACCGCTTCGTAACCATCTCTGTCTTGCGTTTTCACTTGAGTGACAACACAAGGACCAGCTTCTATCATCGTGCATGGTAACGCCTTACCCTCGGCACTGTAGATGCTAGTCATTCCGATTTTTCGTCCAATTATTCCTGGCATGTTTTACGTTTTTGTTATTAAACTTTAATTTCTACATCAACTCCACTCGGTAATTCTAACTTCATCAAGGCATCAACCGTCTTTGAAGAACTACTGTAGATATCCATCAATCTTTTGTAAGCGCACAATTCAAATTGCTCTCTTGCTTTTTTGTTGACGTGTGGAGATTTTAATACTGTGTAAATTCTTTTGTGCGTTGGAAGTGGAATTGGTCCACTAACGACAGCCCCTGTCGACTTTACAGTTTTTACGATTTTCTCAGCAGACTTGTCTACTAAGTTATGATCGTAAGATTTTAATTTAATTCGAATTTTTTGACTCATTTTCTTCTTCTTAAATATTATGCAACAACTTTACCGTTAGCTTTATCAATAACATCTTGCGCAACATTCTTAGGTGCCTCAGAGTAATGAGAAAATTCCATTGAGGAAGTCGCTCGACCCGAAGTAATTGTTCTTAATTGTGTTACGTATCCGAACATCTCAGATAATGGTACATCAGCTTTTAATACTTTAGCGCCGTTCTTATCATCCATTCCTTTCATCATTCCTCTTCTTCGGTTCAAATCACCAACAACATCACCCATGTTTTCCTCTGGTGTGACGATTTCAATTTTCATGATTGGCTCCAATAGGATAGGTGAACATGCTTTCATAGCCTCTCTGTACGCCATTTTAGCTGCAAGTTCAAATGACAATTGGTCAGAATCGACCGCATGGAACGAACCATCGATTAATTCTACTTTCATAGCCTCAACAGGGAATCCTGCTAAAACGCCAGTCTTCATTGATTCTTTGAATCCTTTTTCAACTGAAGGAATAAATTCTTTAGGAACGTTACCACCCTTAATTGAATTGACGAACTCTAATCCTGACTTCTCAACATCTGTTTGTGGTGCGATTTTCACAAGAATGTCAGCAAACTTACCTCGACCACCAGATTGTTTTTTGTAAACTTCACGATGATCAGTACCTGCGGTAATATCTTCTCGGTATGTTACTTGAGGTGCTCCTTGATTAACGTCTACTTTAAATTCTCTTCGAAGTCTGTCAATAATAATTTCCAAGTGAAGCTCACCCATACCAGAAATAATCGTTTGGCCTGATTCTTCGTCTGTTTTAACTTGGAATGTAGGGTCTTCCTCAGCTAATTTTTGAAGACCAACAGAAAGTCTGTCAGTATCTCCTTGTGTTTTAGGCTCGATTGCAACCCCGATAACAGGATCCGGGAAATCCATGGATTCTAAAATGATGTGCGCATTCTCTGCACACAAGGTATCACCTGTCTTAATATCTTTAAATCCAACTACAGCACCAATATCACCAGCTCCAAGCTCCTTCACTTGCTTTTGCTCTTTGGCGTGCATTTGAAATATTCTTGAAATTCTCTCTTTGTTATTAGAACGTGTATTGTAAACATAAGACCCCGCATCTAATTTTCCAGAGTAAGCTCTAACAAAACATAGACGCCCTACGAATGGGTCAGTTGCGATCTTAAATGCTAAAGCAGCAAAAGGTTCATCAACAGATGGCTTACGCATAACTTCTTCATCTGTCTTAGGATTTATTCCTTTAATACCTTCAATATCAAGAGGGGATGGCAAGATTTCCATTACCATGTCAAGCATCGCTTGAACACCTTTGTTTTTAAATGCTGATCCACACATCATAGGAACGACTTTTCCTGAGATTGTCGCTTCTCTTAGTGCATTTAAAATTTCTCTTTCTGTAAGTGAGTTTTCATCTTCGAAATATTTTTCCATTAATGTTTCATCAAACTCAGCGACAGCCTCAAGTAATTCTCCTCGTAACGTTCTTGCTTCATCAATGATATCTTCTGGAATATCAATCTCTTTAAATGTCATACCCTTATCTTCTTCATTCCAAACAATACCTTTGAAATTGATAAGATCAACAACTCCTTTAAAATCATCTTCAGCTCCAATATTAATTTGAAGTGGTAAAGCATGACTTCCTAGCATTTCTTTAACTTGAGCACAAACATTTAAAAAGTCAGCACCTTGTCTGTCCATTTTGTTAACGAATCCAATTCTCGGAACGTTGTAATTATTTGCCAATCTCCAGTTTGTCTCAGATTGTGGTTCTACACCATCTACTGCAGAAAATAAAAACACCAATCCATCAAGAACACGAAGGGATCTGTTCACTTCAACTGTAAAGTCAACGTGTCCCGGTGTGTCAATGATATTCATGTGGTATTCTTGGTCTCTGTACATCCAGTTGAGCGTTGTTGCAGCAGAGGTAATAGTAATACCTCTTTCCTGCTCTTGCTCCATCCAATCCATTGTAGCAGCACCATCGTGAACCTCACCTATCTTATGACTTACGCCACCATAGTATAAGATTCTTTCTGTCGTCGTAGTCTTACCCGCATCGATATGCGCTGCAATTCCAATATTTCTTGTGTATTTAAGATCTCTAGCCATGGTTTAAAATCTAAAGTGTGAAAATGCTTTGTTAGCTTCTGCCATTCTCAATGTGTCTTCTTTCTTTTTGAAAGCAGCACCTTCTTCTTTAGCTGCAGCAATAATCTCAGCAGCTAATTTTTGAGCCATGGTTTTTTCGTTTCTTTTTCTTGCATAACCAATAAGCCATTTCATAGCTAAGGATGCTTTTCTTCCCTCGCGAACAGGTGTAGGAATTTGAAAGGTTGCCCCTCCAACTCTTCTACTTCTCACCTCGACACTTGGTGTAATGTTTTCAATCGCTTTCTTCCAAACGTCCAATCCCTCTTGGTCGTCTACTTTTTCATTTACCATATCAATGGCATCATAAAAAATTCTGAATGCTAAGCTTTTCTTACCAGAAAACATGAGATTGTTAACGAATTTTGTAACAACAACTTCATTAAATTTTGGATCTGGTAGAATCGCAATTTTTTTGGCCTTTCTTCTTCTCATTATATTAAATAATAAAGGTTAATGATTTATTACTTCTTCGGACGTTTAGTTCCGTATTTAGATCTTCTTTGAGTTCTTCCCTGAACACCCGCTGTATCTTCAGCACCGCGTACGATGTGATAACGGACTCCAGGAAGGTCTTTAACTCTTCCACCTCTAACTAATACCAAGGAATGTTCTTGAAGGTTGTGGCCTTCACCTCCGATATAAGCGTTAACTTCTTTACCGTTCGTAAGGCGAACTCTTGCCACTTTCCGCATCGCTGAATTTGGCTTCTTAGGTGTTGTAGTATAAACTCTTACACATACACCTTTACGCTGCGGACATGAATCAAGCGCAGCAGATTTAGATTTCTTAACTACCGCAGTTCTCCCTTTGCGAACTAATTGTTGAATAGTTGGCATAAAATACTCTTAATTGTAAATAAAAATAAATAACCTCAAACGCACTTTGAGGGGTGCAAAGTTACCTAATTTTATTTATTACACAAGGTTATTTAAAAAAAAGATTGATTTTTTTACTTCAAAAGGCTACTATCCGTAGAATCTAGTACTTAGGACTGAAGATTAGGTGTAAAGAACCTGCTTTATAGCTGCAATGACTTTTTCTTTACTCGGAAGTGCTTCTTCAATTAAGGTAGGTGAAAATGCAAAAGGAGTATCGGTTTGGGTAACACGTAAAACAGGTGCGTCTAGATGATCAAAAGCATAACGTTGAACATGATAAGCAATTTCTGAAGAAATTGACGCAAGTGGCCATGATTCCTCAACAACAACACATCTATTTGTTTTTTTAATTGATTCTACAATCGTACCGTAATCAATAGGTCGTATGGTTCTTAAATCAATAATTTCGATTTCAATATTTTCTTTTGCCAGAATTTCTGCTACTTCTTCAGCGATTTTAATAATCTTTCCAAAGGAAACTATAGTTACATGTTGTCCTTTTCGTTTAAAATTAGCTGTTCCAATGGGAATTAAATATTCTCCTTCTGGCACTTCACCTTTATCACCGTACATTTTTTCTGATTCTAAAAATACAACAGGGTCTTCATCTCGAATCGCTGACTTTAATAATCCTTTAGCATCAGCAGGATTTGAAGGTGTAATTACTTTTAAACCTGGGACATGAGCGTAAAACGCTTCAAAACTTTGAGAGTGAGTAGCGGCTAGTTGTCCCGCAGTTCCATTACCACCCCTAAAAACAATAGGACAGTGATATTGACCTCCAGACATTTGCAGCATTTTGGCAGCGCTATTAATGATTTGGTCAGCAGCTAGAATAGCAAAATTCCAAGTCATGAATTCAACAATAGGTTTTAAACCATTCATTGAGGCACCAACAGCGATTCCTGCAAAACCAAGCTCAGCAATTGGAGTATCAATGATTCGCTTTGGACCAAATTCATCCAGCATACCTTGCGAAACCTTATAAGCACCGTTGTATTCTGCAACCTCTTCGCCTAAAAGAAAAACGCTATCATCTTTACGCATTTCTTCTGACATTGCCTCTCTTAAGGCCTCTCTGTACTGTAATGTTTTCATGGATTTATGTTTAGGGATACAAAAATATAAAACAGAATTGTATTTATGCCACCTTGAGCTTTGCCATTTTGGATTTATTGAATTTTCCCTTGGCGTATGATTCTGTAATTTTTAAAGATTTGGATTTAGAAGAAGGCATATCGAACATTGCATCTGTGAGAATTGCCTCACATATAGAACGCAGTCCTCTTGCGCCAAGTTTATATTCTATAGCTTTCGACACGATAAAGTCAAGTGCTTTTTGTTCAAAGCTTAGTTTTATACCATCAATTTGAAAAATGCGCTCATATTGCTTAATTAAGGCATTTTTTGGTTCTGTTAAAATACGTTTCAAAGCATAAGGGTCCAACGGCTCTAAATAAGTCAGAACAGGAAACCTGCCTATAAGCTCTGGAATGAGGCCAAAGCTTTTTATATCAGTCGCGTTAATGTATTGCAGCAGCGATTCTGAATCAATGTCTGGCTCATCTGATGATGAGAAGCCAATTGTCTGTCTATTCACGCGTTGTGCAATCAATTTTTCAATACCATCAAATGCACCACCGCAAATAAAAAGAATATTCTTTGTATTTACTTGAATCATCTTTTGTTCAGGATGTTTTCTGCCACCTTGCGGTGGGACATTAACCTCAGAGCCTTCAAGTAATTTCAATAGCGCCTGTTGAACACCTTCTCCGGAGACATCTCGAGTGATAGACGGGTTGTCATCCTTTCTGGCGATTTTATCTATTTCATCAATAAACACAATTCCTTTTTGTGCTGCCTCAACGTCATAATCAGCTACCTGAAGTAACCGAGATAAGACACTTTCAACATCTTCTCCAACATATCCAGCTTGCGTTAACACCGTGGCATCGGCAATACAGAATGGAACATTTAAAAGTTTAGCTATTGTTTTGGCAAGTAAGGTTTTTCCCGTTCCCGTTCTTCCTACAAGTACAACATTAGATTTTTCAATCTCTATTTCAGAGTTGTCTTCTGCATTTAATCTTTTGTAATGATTATAAACCGCAACAGATAGTACCTTTTTAGCAGCTTCTTGACCTATAACATATTCATCTAAAGCTTCTTTTATTTCTATTGGAAACTTAACGGATAACTTTTTACTTTCTTTTGATTCCTTTTGAGGATTTGAAGAAAATTCTTCAGCTACAATTTGATTCGCTTGTTTAGCGCAACTTTCGCAGATATGCCCCGTGACACCTGCAATTAAAATTTGAACCTCCTCACGAGAAAGACCACAAAATGAACAAGATGCTTTTTTAGAAGTCATTTATTTTGGGTTACGAAGAAGGATTTCGTCCACCATTCCATAGGCCTTCGCTTCAGGTGCTGTCATCCAATAATCACGATCAGAATCTTCCCAAACCTTTTCATAGGTTTGTTTTGAATGGGTAGCAATTATATCGTAAAGTTCTTTTTTAAGTTTTTGTATTTCACGTGCGGTAATTTCAATGTCGCTAGCTTGACCTTGAGCACCTCCTAAAGGTTGGTGAATCATCACTCGTGAATGTTTTAAAGCACTCCTTTTACCATCTGCGCCCGCACAAAGTAAAACGGCACCCATTGATGCTGCCATACCCGTACATATCGTAGCAACATCAGGCCTGATATATTGCATAGTATCATAAATACCCAATCCGGCATATACAGAACCTCCTGGAGAATTTAGATAAATTTGAATATCTTTTTTCGCGTCAACAGATTCTAAAAACAAGAGTTGTGCGTTAATTATATTGGCAACCTGATCATTAATTCCAGTACCCAAGAAAATTATTCTGTCCATCATGAGTCTTGAAAAGACATCCATTTGCGTCATATTCAATGATCTTTCCTCAATAATATATGGTGTTAATGAAGATTCAATGTAATGATCAACAAATGTACTATTGATGCCCATATGCTTCGTTGCATATTTTCTAAATTCGGTTCCTTCTTTCATTTCTTAATTTGTAATAATATTCAGCTAAAATAATGAATCTCTGTTGAATTAGTGGCTATTTTTCTAATTTTAAAACGTGTTACATCCAAACCAAATATTTAACAAGCGAATTGGCTTTTCAGTTCTAAATTGGGGGCTTGGTCATGTATCTCGAAGTATCACAGTTATTAAGAAATTAGAGCAACAGAATAATAAGGTTTTTATTTTTTGTGATGAAGTTCAAAAAAGCTTCCTTAAACAATATTTATTGGAGTCTGAATATGTTGAGCACGAGGGATATCCATTTTTATTTAGGGGGAAGGGTAATTTTAAACAAGATTTGTTTTTGAGAGCTCCGAAGCTTCTTAAGTTTCTTCGTTATGAACAAAAATGTACCCAAACATTCATACGTAAATATGAACTAGATTGTCTTATTTCAGATCAGAGGTATGGATTTTATTCTAAAGACAAACCTTCAATATTTATTACCCATCAAATGAAATTGCCCACCAGAGGCATCTTTAAACTAGGTAATTTTATAAATCAATATTTAATTTCAAAATTTGATTTTATATGGATTGTAGATGACGAACATAAAAGGTTTGCGGGTGGCCTTTCTGTTAATTCAGATCCAAGCAGAGCACTTTATATAGGCGTACAGTCGAGGTTTGAGCTCTTAACTAAGAAAATTAAATCTAATGAAGGTGTCCTTGTTATTAATGGACCAAAAGAATATGCTGAACACCTCCTTGTATCTTTTAAAGAATTAATTGAGCAATCTAGAATTGATTATATCGTAGGTCCTAAATTTGTCAGATCATTGCTCGAAGACAACAATGAGACAATTCGATTTATCGCAAATGATGACATGGCCTTAATTGACAATGCTTTACAATCAACAAAACATGTATATGGTTTTTTTGGCTATAGTACATTAATGGACTGTGTAACATTGAATGTTCCATTTACACTAATACCTACACCTGGTCAAGATGAACAAATTTATCTAGCAAAAAGACATAAAAAAAGCCTCTAAAAGAGGCTTTTAATAACTGTTTTTTTCGCCTTATTTCACAAGTGCTTGAAATGCTGCATCGCCAAAGAATTTCACAAACTCTCTGTCTTTACCTGCTTTTACTTTGAAGCTTGCATCCTCTTCAATAGCTAATTTAAGCTTGGCAACAACATCGCTTGCCCCTGAATCACCTCTAGCTGCCATAATCGCTGCTAAATACAACCCGTCAGCATCATTTTTGTCGTCGCTCTCTGCGAGTGTCCCTTCAGCATCAGACAAGTTGCCTTGTAGCATTAATGCAAGTGCTAGGTTAAATGTGTTTCCTGAAATATTATTTTCAGCTGCTTCATAAGAACCATCTAATATATCTAAAGCGGCAGCATTAGATTTGACAATGCTCATTTTCTCAGCATCCATATTTTTAGCAGCTGCGAATAAAGTTCTACTTTTCTCACGATCACCATCAAGCATTGCAATAGCGGCTAAGTTATTCATAACCTCGCCTGATTCACTAATCTCAGCAGAGGCTTCGAAGCTTGCCTTTGCGTTAGGTATATCGTTTTGAGCATACTGAAGCGCACCTAGATTGTTGTAAACTCTACTATCAGACATTTTTTCGGCAACAGCTGAGTATAAAGCAATCCTTGAATTTTCATCCTTAAGTAAGTTTTCACCAGTGAATAATACTTCTTCCACTGTAAGTGTATCAATTTTATTAACAGAAAAAGCGATCATTTCCTCATCGGTCAAACCACTTTCTTTGTAATTTACTGTAATAACCGCTCGACGAATGTTTGGAAATACATCTTTCTCAAGTTGGGTGTACGATTTTCCAAGTCGAACCATTTCTGCTTCTCTTTTCTCAGGGTCATTTTCCATTTCTAAAACACGGATGAATAGATTTTTTTCAGCCTCCTCAATAGATTCGGTTGCCGCAAGTTGTTTTTTAAACTCTTCAAAATCCTCACCAAGACCTTTTTGGTCATATGTAGTGGCATCAGCATATGCATCAAGTTTTGCCTTCGACATTAGCTTTGAAAATGCCTTTGATGCACTGCCTACACGATCAGTAGATAAATCGCCGTTTTTTGCGAATTCTCCATCAGGTGAAGCATATCCTCTAATTGAAATTGATTCAATTGCAATTTTTTCATTTCCTTCTGCACCCTCTATCCATGATACAAGATTGACAATATCATCATCTTTCAATTCACTAGATTTTACAAGAGATTTTCCTTTATTGTAATTGATGACAGCACTCGTACTTTTTTCAACAACACGAACGAGTTCATCGCTTTGGGTACACATTGTACATGTCATTCTTGCTAATAGCGGTGTTATGATTGTTGCATCTGCAATTTTTGTAGCTGGAAGATCTCCTTTTTCTTTGGATTTAGCCCCTTTGTAGATTTTACCTGTTAGCATCAAATCTGCAGCTTCTAATGAAGCATCGTATGCTACAGTTGATTCAAACGTTGCTGTTCCTCCTGGTTTGAATTCAATAGTTTTACCGTTGCCTTGAATTTTAGATCCTTGAATAGTCCATACTCCCAAGGCCTTATCACCTAGCTTTGGTGTGATTTCAGCTTTAACACTTTTTTTAATTCCCTTTTCCGGAACATTTACCACTACTGAGAATCTGATACTGTCTCCATGCATTTCTAGTGGACTGGGTGTTACAGTGTAGTCAAGATCCTTTAATAGGGTACAACTTGATAAAATTAAGAATGAGATAAAAAACCCCATAAATACTTTGAAAGACTTCCTTTTCATAATAGTTTAAATTGTAAATATTTGGCAAAGTTAATAAGATAAACTGAAGGCGCAACGTCTATCAAGGATTCTTTAATTTGATTTTGCATTAATTGATTGAATTTATGTCATATCCAATCTCGGATCATTCGTTTCACCGAGCTCCTTTAGTGGTAGTAAAACAAAACTTCTTTCGTGATATCTAGGGTGTGGTATTTTTAAATTTGGCTCGTTGATAATAAGGTCTCCGTAAAAAATGATATCGATATCGATAATTCTATCCTCATAAACAGGCTTAGTTTTTACCCGCCCCATTTTCTTTTCAATAGATTGCAGCGACTTTAAAACATCATGACAAGATAGTTTTGTTTCAACCTTAATGCATGTGTTAACAAATTCATTTTGAGATTCAAATCCGTCAGATGGGTTTTTAAAAAAAGAGGATTTATTGGTAATTAATCCAATTTCATTCGCAATAAGTGTATATGCCAAATCTATGTTTTGAGCTTTATCTCCTATATTGGAACCAAGCGCCAATACCATTTCAATCAGTTTGACTGCCATGATAATGTATTTATCATTACATCAAGATCATCTTTTATATATACCAAAACATTTCTGAGAGAGTCATAATTCGGCACACAATTTAAGATAACCTCTCCACGAAGAAAGTGTTGTGTCGAATCTGTAAGGTAAAATTGATAGTTTGTAGCTACGTCTCCCTTGAGCTCAAATATTGTCCCGAAAACTTTGTTTTCTTGGTCTATGATTTGGTCAAAATCAATCTTGTCGGCTTTTATTTTGTGAAAATCCACCTCCTTATTTGAGAAATTAATAAGAGCAGGAAGAGAGTCTTTATTGGCCAAGCGTTTGTAAAAAAGATTGATGGAGCCATTGATTGCTCTGCCCATATCAATTTCTTGTTCACAATAATTACTATCGCACTTTAGCGTATTCTTTAAAGTAAATAAATCAGAAACATCACATGAAAAAGGAGCTGGAAAGTTTTCTTTGTGATAGCTATGTTCAGGCAGATCTGCTTTAAGATAGGTTGGAGGTTTTGGTGTTAAATTTTCTCGATTGCAAGAATTAAGGAAAATCGTTAAAATCAGTCCTAAGCTTAAAATTAGTTTATGCTTCATTATTCGTGATTACTTTTAATGTCTTAATACGTCTCTTGTCCGAGCTTTCAACTATAATTTTACATTTTTCAACTACGATAAATTCGTTATTCTTTAAAATCCGACCAGCTTGTTCAATGACGAATCCGCCAATTGTCTCGGCTTCCCCTTTGATTTTTTCAAATGCTTCGGGTTCAATTTTTGATGCTTTGTAAAAATCCATAAGTGAAGTTCGGCCTTCAAAAATGTATACTCCATCATCAATTCGAGAGTAAACAATGTCTTCTTCATCGAATTCATCTGTAATATCACCTACGATTTCTTCCAATATGTCTTCAAGCGTAACGATTCCTGATGCACCACCATATTCATCAACAACGATTGAAAGGTGCATCTTTTTTGTTTTAAACTCCTGTAATAGATCATTGATCTTTTTATTCTCCGGAATGAAAAACGGGACTCTAATTGTACTTAGCCAATTAAATTGGTCATCTTGATTTAGAAAAGGGAGAAGGTCTTTGATATAAAGTATTCCAATGACTTTATCCGCTGTCTCTTGGTATACTGGTATTCTTGAAAAGCCACAATCCAAAATAAAAGATTTGATTTCGCTAAACTTCATTTCTGAATCAACCGCAGAAACTTCAATCCGTGGTTTCATTATTTGGGAAGCTTCAGTTTTTCCAAACTTGACTATTCCTTCTAAAATATTATGTTCATCATCAGTTGATTCCTCCTTTGTTATTGCAACTGCTTGTTCTAAATCTGAGGATGAAAGATTCACTTTCCCTTTCTTACTTTGGTTAAATAGCCTCGAGCTGCGAACTAAAAACTGGACGAGAAAAGAGAAAGGAGGTGTCCTTTTAATTAATATAATTGGTGTGCTCATTAACTTGGTGACAAATGGTGCGTTTTTTACTGCGAAGATTTTAGGAATAACTTCACCCCAAATCAAAATAAGTAAAGTAATACCAACTACTTCTAAAAAAAAGAGAAGGTAATTTTCAGCCATTGGAAAACAATAATTGATCAAATAGCTCGATAATATCACGATTCCTACATTAACAAAGTTGTTGGCGATTAGTAAAGTAGCTAGAAGCTCTTTTGGATTCTTTAACAACTTCAAAATCTTATGCTCTTTGGCACTTTTAGACTGCTCCAGAGTCTCTATATCTTTTGGTGTTAATGAGAAAAAAGCAGTTTCAGCACTGGAAAACATTGCCGAAAAAATTAGTGATAGAAGTATGACTAGCAACAATACGACAACGCTTGTATCTATTGCAGCACCAAAAGAAAATATGGGAGGAGGTTCTATATTCATTAGCTAGAAGGGAAAGTCATCATCATTTTGAGCATCTATTCCTTCAATTTTGGAAGTGATTTTGGTATTATTATCTGCTGTATATGAATGGCTCGGTTTTGTACTGTTTTGATTTTTGGATAGAATGGTTAGCGAATCTGCGACAATATCGACATTGTAACGTTGGGCGCCTTCTTTATCCTTCCAGGCTCTTTTTTTTAATTTACCTTCGACATAAACCTTCATGCCTTTTTTTAAAAACTTTTCGGTTATCTCCGCCAATCCTCTCCACAAGACAATATCATGCCAATCTGTATTTTCGATTTTTTTTCCTGATGTTTTGTCTGTGTAGTACTCTGAGGTAGCCATTGAAAAACGGGCCATTAAATTTCCTGACTCCAGTTTTCTGATTTCAGGATCTTTACCGAGATTACCTACGAGTATGACCTTATTGACACTTCCGTTCATATGTTAAAGATAAAAAAAACGAGTATAGCTTATTTACTTCTTCGTGGTTTTTCGTTTTCCTTTTGTCTTTTTAGGCTGATTTTCAATGATTTCAAGACAATCTTTCAGCTCTAATTCTTCAGCAACAGTCCCCTTTGGAATTTTATAATTCGATTTCCCTTTTTTAATATAGGGACCATATTTACCATTCAGAACGAAAAGATCAGGTTCTTCTTCAAACGTTTTGATTTTATTTGCTTCGCTTTGTTTTACCTTTTCAAGATACAGTTCAAGTGCTTGTTCAAAATCAATTTCCATTGGGTCGATCTCTTTTGGTATGGATGCAAAAGTTCTTTCAATCTGAACATAGGGTCCATATCTTCCGATATTAACTTTAACATCTTTACCTTCATGTGTGCCAAGAACTCTGGGTAGTTTAAACAGCTCCAATGCTTCTTCTAACGTAATTGATGCGATAGATTGAGAACTTAGTAATGACGCGAATTCTGCTTTTTTACCATCCTCTTTTTCGTCTCCAATTTGAACCATAGGTCCAAATTTACCGATCCGAGTAATAATCTTTCTGCCATTCTCTGGATGTTCACCCAAAAATCTTTCACCGGTGGCTCTTTCAGAATTTTCAATTGTATTTTCGACACCAGAATGAAATGGATTGTAAAAAGAATCAAGCATTTTCTTCCATTCTAAATCTCCTTTGGCAATCTCATCAAATTGATTTTCAATAATTGCTGTAAATTGATAATCCATGATGTCTTCAAAATTATCCTGTAAAAATTCTGTAACAACAACACCTATATCAGTTGGTGAAAGTTTGTTCTTTTCACGTCCAGTAATTTCAGTTTTTTCTTCAGTTTCAATTTGGTCTGTGATCAATGCCATTGATATGTAGCTTCTCTCTTTGCCTTCTTTTATTTTCTTTTCAACATAACCTCTCTTCTGAATTGTTGAAATTGTTGGTGCATAGGTAGAAGGTCTTCCGATACCTAGTTCTTCTAGCTTTTTAACTAGAGATGCTTCCACAAATCGGGCAGGGGGTCTACTAAACCGTTCATTGGAATTAATTTCTACACGTTCCGCTGATTCTCCTGCGTCAACTTTTGGCAGCAGACCCTGTGTGTCCTCATCTTCACCTTCTGAAATTTTACTTTCAATATAGACAGATAAAAAGCCATCAAAAACGATAACCTCTCCTTTACACAGGAAAGATTTTTCTAATGTGTCAGCACCGATCTTTACAGTCGTTCTTTCTAATTTTGCATCACTCATTTGGCTCGAGATGGCTCGTTTCCAGATTAGGTCATAAAGCTTATTCTCATCACTTTCCATGTGAACTTCACTTGTTGAAAAATCTGAAGGTCTAATGGCTTCGTGAGCTTCTTGAGCTCCACTAGATTTAGTTCTATATTTTTGCTCGTTTGAATAGGCTGCACCATACCTTTTAGTAATAGCTTCTTTTGCACTATTTCTTGCAGTTTCTGATAGGTTTACGGAGTCAGTTCTCATGTATGTTATGTGACCTGACTCATACAATCGTTGAGCAACGGACATCGTGCGTGATACTGAAAAACCAAGTTTTAAACTTGCCTCTTGTTGCAGCGTAGAAGTCGTGAATGGTGCCGTAGGTTTCTTTGTTGCAGGTTTCTTTTGAACATCTTGAACTTTAAAATCTGCATTTATACAAGAGGAAAGAAATATATTCGTTTCTTCTTTACTCTCGAAAGAACCACTTATATCTCCTTTAATTTTTCCATTTTTAACCTGAAATACACCAGAGGTTTTAAAAAATGATGAAGATTCGTGAGCTAAAATTTCTTTTTCTCTTTCAACGATTAGTTTCACTGCCACGGACTGAACGCGTCCAGCTGATAAACTTGGCCTCACTTTTCTCCACAATACTGGAGATAATTCAAAACCAACAATTCGATCTAAGATACGCCGTGCTTGTTGCGCATCAACTAATTTTTGATTTACACTTCGGTAATTTGTAATTGCTTTTAAAATTGCTTTTTTAGTAATTTCATTAAACGTAATCCTCCGCGTTTCTTTATCATTTAGTTTCAGCGTCTCTTTTAGGTGCCATGATATAGCTTCTCCTTCGCGGTCCTCATCCGTCGCCAGCCAGACTATTTCGGCAGCTTTCGCCAATTTTTTTAGCTCTGCGACAATTTGTTTTTTATCAGGAGATACCTCGTAGTTTGGTTCAAAACCATTCTCAATATCGATGGCATTTTTTTTAGAAAGGTCACGAACATGACCGAAACTAGAGCGCACGACATAATCCTTACCGAGATATCCTTCGATTGTTTTGGCTTTTGCCGGGGACTCAACAATGACTAAATTTTTTGACATAATTATCTTGAATTGTGTGCAAATGTAACTTATCTAAACGTTAACTATCAAAACTTTGTTCTGAAAATATGTTACTTTCCTTATTTAACCATAGGTTAAGGAATTTACAAACAGTATAAAAACATGCGCTGACATTTTGTCAGCTATTCTGTTTTGTGTAAATTTGTATTCCAAAAAAATATCAAGTATAGTGGAGGATAAAGAAATTCTGGAAGGTCGACAAGGTGAGGTCTTAGAGCGTGATGAAAATGAAGGTTCAAGTACCTCCAAGAAACTGTATATAGAGAGCTATGGTTGTCAAATGAATTTTTCAGACAGTGAGGTTGTTGCTTCAATTATGAATGAAAATGGTTTCGCAACGACTAGGGATGTTGATGAAGCGGATGTAGTATTAATAAATACATGTTCAATTAGAGATAACGCAGAAAAGCGCGTTCGGAATCGATTGACTGAATTTAAAAAGAAGAAAGAGGACAACCCAGAAATGGTCGTTGGTATTTTAGGTTGTATGGCCGAACGACTAAAAAAATCTCTTCTCGAACAAGAAAAACTTGTCGATTTAGTTGCTGGACCTGATGCATACAGAGACCTGCCAAACTTAATAGAAGAAGTAGGTACAGGTCAAAAAGCAGTCAATGTTCTTTTGTCTCGTGATGAAACCTACGCCGATATTTCACCCGTTCGATTAGATAAGGGCGGGATTTCTGCGTTTGTAACCATAATGAGAGGTTGTGACAATATGTGTTCTTTTTGTGTTGTTCCATTTACTCGAGGTCGAGAAAGATCAAGAGATCCAGAGACAATTGTGCGTGAATGTAAAGATTTATTTGATAATGGCTATCGAGAGGTAACCTTACTTGGTCAGAATGTAGATTCCTATCGTTGGAATATTACAAATAAAGGTGCTATAAAAGATGAAAATCTTCCAACAGTAAACTTTGCAGAATTACTGGTTATGGTTGCTGAGGTATCTCCCGAATTGAGGGTGAGATTTTCAACATCTCATCCTAAAGATATGACAAATGATGTTCTCCATGCAATGGCTTCGAATGAGAATATTTGTAATTATATTCATCTTCCCGTCCAATCGGGACATACTGATGTTCTTAAGAGAATGAATAGAGGTTATTCAAGAGAATGGTACCTAGAGCGTATTGAAGCGATTCATAAAATCATACCAGATTGTGCAGTTTCAACAGATATAATTTCTGGCTTTTGCGGCGAAACAGATGAGGAACATAACGATACCTTGTCTTTGATGGATATCGTAGCATTTGATTTTGCATATATGTTTAAATATTCAGAGCGGCCTAAAACGCTTGCTGAAAGAAAGTTTGAAGATGATGTGCCTGAAGAAATGAAATCTAAAAGACTGACTGAAATTATTGAAAAACAATTGACTTATTCTTTGGCATCTAATAAAACACGTGTCGGGAAAATAGAGCGCGTATTGGTTGAGGGGGATTCTAAAAGATCCGATCAACACATGTCAGGTAGAACTGGACGAAATTCAATGGTAGTATTTCCAAAAGGGAATTTCTCGAAAGGCGACTATATTAATGTTGAAATTCAGGACTGCACTTCTGCTACTTTGCTTGGTGTAGCCGTTGAAAATGATTAAGAATAATGAACGTACAGCAAATAAAACAACGTTTTGGTATTATTGGCAACGCACCATTATTAAATCGTGCATTGGAGGTTTCGGCTCAAGTAGCACCCACAGACATTTCAGTTCTTGTAACCGGAGAAAGTGGAACAGGTAAAGAAATCATTCCTCAAGTCATTCATCAGCTCAGTTCGCGCAAGCATGGAGAGTATATCGCTGTGAATTGCGGAGCGATACCTGAAGGTACTATAGATTCTGAATTATTTGGTCATGAAAAGGGTTCATTCACAGGAGCATCTGGAAGTAGGCTAGGTTATTTTGAGGTTGCAAATGGAGGAACGATATTTTTAGATGAGGTTGCAGAATTGCCCATGCAAACCCAGGTTCGGTTATTGAGGGTTTTGGAAACAGGTGAATTTATGCGTGTTGGTGCATCCAAAGTAATTAAGACTAATGTTCGTGTTGTTGCGGCTACTAATGAAAATATGATGGATGCCATTTCATCTGGAAAGTTTCGAGAGGATTTATATTATAGATTAAGTACAGTGCCCATTCAATTGCCCGCATTAAGAGATAGAAAAGAAGATATTCATCTCTTGTTTCGAAAATTCGCTCATGATTTTGCGGAAAAATATAGAATGCCAGCAATTAAACTAATTGAAGAGAGCGTTGCCCTTCTTATATCAAATTCATGGCCAGGAAATATCCGCCAGCTTAAAAATCTAGTTGAACAGCTATCTGTGATCGAAACAACAAGGGAGATTGACTCCATTACGCTTGGTACTTATTTAAGTCAAAAAAGACAAAGCACAGGACTTGTGCTTCAAAAAGATGCTCAAAAGAATGATTTTTCCGAGCGAGAGCTTATGTATAAGTTTCTTTTTGACATGAAAAAAGACTTGACCGAATTAAAGAAGCTGGTTGTTGATATCGTAGGGAAGGATGGTAAAGTTCCATTAACTGAGCATCAAACAGATTATGTAAATCAAATTTACAGTGAGGTTCAAAATGAAATTGTCCCACCCAGTCGCAGTCTTCCGGAGGCAGGTCATACCATTGAGGTGAGTCGTCCAGCCTTTGAAGAGCACCACGTGGTTGAAGAATCTCTTTCGCTCGAGGATCGTGAGAAAGAATTGATTAAAAAAGCACTCGAAAAGCATCGCGGGAAAAGAAAGTACGCTGCCCAGGAACTAGGTATTTCTGAAAGAACCTTGTACCGAAAAATTAAGGAATATAATCTTGTAAATAAATGAAAGTACTTTACCTTTCGTTCCTAGTTTTTATTCTTTTTGGTTGTTGGCCGTCAAGTGTAAGTTTTAGAGATGCTGGTTCAATGCCTGAAGAATGGAAATCATTTTCAGTGGACATGATTGAAAATAATGCTCCAAATTGCCCTTTAAGTTACGGCCCTCAGTTGACGGAAAGAATAAAGGATGCCGTGCAAAACAATACAAGGCTCCTATTAAATACAGATAATGGTGGTGAAATTGAGATTTCAGGAAAAATTTCGAGGTACAATGTTGCGCCTATTGCAATCCAACAAGATGATAATGCCACTCAAAACAGATTAACTATAGCCGTTAGTTTTTCCATAAATATTAATGCTCCTGAAAAAGACGTAATGCAGTTAACTGTTTCAAGATTTGCGGATTTTGAATCTAATGTTAACTTAGCATCTGTTGAGGCTCAGCTAATTGAAGAAATTAATGAGCAGATTTCACAAGATGTTATAAACAAATTATTATCCAATTGGTAGAGCTTGATAAGGCAAATATTGAATTAAAATTACTTTCATCGGAACTGTCATTCGATGATTCTAAAATGTTTAAGGAGCTCATGGGGCTTTACCCATGGTGTTCAAGTTTCAAAGTAGCATATTTGAAGGCGTTGAAAACTAAAAACGATTTGAGGTTCTCCTCTGAGTTAGAGAAATATGCTGTAGAACTCAACTCACGTTCCGTATTGTATGATCTTACCAGAGCATTTGTAAAGGAAAAATCTGAATCTGTTTCAGAAAAAAAACCTGAACAAATGGAAAAAACATCTGAAATTGTAGACAAGGTAGAGGATGTTGTTACTCAGGAAACGCCAAATAAACTCGATCAGTTGATTGAGTCAGAGGCAGTAGCTGCTCAGGTTTTAAATGACTTAAAAGAAACCATTCTTGATTCGGATATTGGATCGGAACAGGAGACGGGTACATCTATGGAAACCCCGCTTAGCCTAGAAATTAAAAGAATTGATATTGAAGCACCTCGAACTTTCAATGACTGGTTAACTGCAGGTTCATTAAATAATAATCTTGAAGATAAAAAAGAATTTTTAACTTTTGAAAAACCAAAAGTACCATTCTTCTCTCCGGTGAAAAAAGCGAAAGAAAGCTTAGGTATTGAAAACCTGCCAGTAAGTGAAACGTTAGCTAAAGTATTTGAGAGCCAAGGTAACTATGCTATGGCTAAAACAACTTATGAGCAATTAATTTTGATTTTTCCCGAAAAAAAGAGTTTCTTTGCAGACCAAATTCAGAAATTAAATAATAAAACTATCTAATGGACTTTATATTATCATCCATCGTTCTTTTGTCAAGTGTCTTATTGATACTTGTGGTATATATTCAAAACCCTAAAGGAGGCGGTTTGAGTTCTGATTTTGGTTCGCCAGGTCAACTTGGAGGAGTCAAGAAAACAAATGAGTTTATCGATCGCCTTACATGGTCTCTTGCTGGTATTATTGTATTGGTCAGTATCGTAATTACGATCAGACAGCCAAAGCCAAAAGCTCCAGAGGCTGAAAAGCAGAACACTGAGCAACCTGCACAGCAATAAAAACCACGCTCAATAAGACCCCTACATGTGTCAGGATGTCATATTTTATGACAAATAACTTTTGATTTTTATTCAATTACCGAAATAATGTCGTGTATTATGGTTTGGCATAACTTTCGCCATACAGAAATAAATAAAAACAGATTAAAATGGCTTTAAAATTTAAACCTTTAGCAGACAGAGTTCTAGTAGAACCAGCTCCTGCTGAACAGAAAACAACAAGTGGAATCATCATTCCTGATACGGCTAAAGAAAAACCACTCAAAGGAATTGTTGTTGCTGTTGGCCCTGGTAAAAATGACGAATCTATGACCGTTAAGGTAGGTGATGCAGTTTTATACGGTCAATATTCTGGTACAGAATTAAAACTTGAAAATGGAGAATATTTGATTATGAAAGAATCGGATATTTACGGTATTTATTAATAATAAAAGAAAAAAATGGCAAAAGATATATTTTTTGACGTAGAAGCGCGAGAAAAGCTTAAAAAAGGCGTTGATGCATTAGCAAATGCAGTAAAGGTAACCCTCGGACCTAAGGGAAGAAATGTTGTAATAGGTAAAAAGTTTGGTGCTCCTCACATCACGAAGGACGGTGTAACTGTCGCTAAAGAAATTGAGTTAGAGGATGAGGTTGAGAATATGGGTGCTCAAATGGTAAAAGAGGTCGCCTCAAAAACTGCAGATATTGCTGGTGATGGAACAACGACCGCAACAGTCCTGGCTCAAGCAATTATAAATGCGGGTTTAAAAAACGTTGCTGCTGGTGCAAATCCAATGGACCTAAAAAGAGGAATAGATAAAGCTGTAGCTGATGTTGTTAAGAACCTCCGAAAATTATCTAAAGAAATAGGTAGTGATAATAGCAAAATTGAACAAATTGCAACCATTTCTGCAAACAATGACGAAGCAATCGGAGCATTAATCGCGAAGGCTATGCAAGACGTTGGAAAAGATGGTGTAATTACCGTTGAGGAAGCGAAAGGAATTGAAACAGAGGTTGTAACCGTTGAAGGAATGCAATTTGATCGTGGCTATTTATCCCCATACTTTGTTACAAATACAGAGAAGATGATTACAGAAATGGAAAATCCAATGATTTTAATCTGTGAAAAGAAAATCTCCTCAATGAAAGAGCTATTGCCGATATTAGAGCCAGTTGCACAGTCAAGTAAGGGATTGATTATTATTGCTGAAGATGTTGATGGAGAGGCATTAGGTACTTTAGTAGTTAACAGAATAAGAGGTTCATTGAAAGTTGCTGCTGTAAAAGCTCCTGGTTTTGGGGATAGAAGAAAAGCGATGCTTGAGGATATTGCCATTCTTACTGGAGGACAGGTGATTTCAGAAGAAAGAGGAATGACTCTTGAGAATACCACTATTGATATGTTAGGTACTGCTGAAAAAGTTGAGATAGACAAAGACAATACAACCATTGTAAACGGAAAAGGTAAAAAAGCTGATATTACTGCTCGTGTTGGACAAATAAAGGCTCAAATAGAGTCAACAACGTCTGATTATGATAAGGAAAAGCTTCAAGAACGACTAGCTAAATTATCTGGAGGTGTTGCTGTACTTTATGTAGGTGCTCCGACAGAAGTTGAGATGAAGGAGAAAAAGGATAGAGTTGATGATGCTTTAGCAGCAACAAGAGCCGCAGTTGAAGAAGGCGTTGTAGCAGGTGGTGGAGTAGCTTTACTAAGAGCTATAGAAGGACTTGACAAAATTAAAACCCTAAATGAAGACGAAACGACTGGAGTTGCAATCGTCAAGCGCGCGGCTGAAGAGCCTTTGCGACAAATCATTGCGAACGCAGGTCAAGAAGGCGCAGTCATCGTTCAAGAGGTAAAAGCAGGTAAAGATGATTTCGGCTATAATGCAAGAACAGAAAAGTTTGAAAACCTTGTAAAAGCAGGAGTTGTTGATCCAACCAAAGTTACGCGAATTGCTGTTGAGAATGCAGCGTCAATTGCTGCTATGCTTTTAACAACAGAGTGTGTTATCGCAGACCAACCCGAAGAAGCTTCAGCGGCAGCTGCAATGCCTCCAATGGGCGGTGGTATGCCAGGAATGATGTAAGTCTTTTCATTCGTTTTCAGTATACTGAAAATGATATAAGCTAATAATATAAAGCCATCTTAGGATGGCTTTTTATTTTTGACTAGTTTGGTCTAAAATTTGGTTTCGATTGAATATGAGGCTTTTACTTTTTCTCTTTCTTTTTTTAGCTTCTTTAAGCTCATGTATTGAAATTTTAGATGACATCACATTCAATGCGGATGGCAGTGGTGAATTAAATTATACAATTAATTTAAGCTCTAGTAAGTTAAAAATCAATTCGATTCTTGCTCTAGATACTTTGAATGGTAAAAAAGTTCCAAATAAAGAAGAAATTCAGGCTAAGGTTTCTGAATTATTAAAAGTTTTAAATTGTCAAGATGGGCTGAGTGACGTTCATTTGAGTGAAGATTATGATAATTATTTATTCAAACTGTCACTTAAATTTAATAAGGTCTCTGATCTAATTTCGGGCGTGTATGTAGCTTTAGATGTTGTGGAAGAATTCAGTGATGTTAAAAATTCGGATTCTTCCTGGATATCCTGGGATGGTGCTGAGCTATCTCGATCTATTCCTGATATAAATGCTTTTAAATTCCGAATGACAAATGAAGAAGATAAAGAACTAGTAAAAATGGGAAAATATACTTCAATCAGTCGGTTTGAATATCCAGTAGATTATATTGAAAACCCTTTAGCGATTTTATCTAAAAATAATAAAGCAGTAATGTTGCGAAGTTCTTTATTTGACATACTAGGAGATCCAAATATTATGGGTAATAGAATATCAGTTAAGCTGCCTGATTACTAGAGATTTATTCGTAATTTCGACCTAATAATTTATCTTATGGTCAATTTGAAAAAAGGAGTGGTTCCTTTCTTTTTGTTAATGTTTTCAATGTGTTTTTCACAGCAGAGCGAAAATCTAATTCCAAACCAAGCTTCTACGGTGTTCAGTATTAATAATATTAATCTTTTAAATAAGATTTCTATAGATGAACTCGTCGCTTATGACTTTATGGATGAATTGCATCAAGAGTTATTTGATGGTTCAACTTCCAATAAAACAATGAAAGATGCGGGAATCGACTTCGAACAAAGACTCAATGTTTTTTATGGTAAAGATGAGGTTTATGAAGTGACAGGTTTTTCTTTCGGCGTCGCTGATAAAAATGCGCTATTTAAAGTTTTTGATGATTTTGATTTTTCAGAGACATTATCCAATGGTGCAGAAAGATACAACTCGCTATTTAACACATTGGTTTTAAAAGAGTCATCCGCGGTTTTATTGAGGGTTGAGCCAACAGATGAGTATCTTGTTAGGATGACTGATTCTCTTAGTTATTTTGAAATGGAAATTAACGAATGGTCGCTAAATGAAGGGGCGATTCAAACTGCTGATGAAGAGGTTGATATAGATGAATTTAATTCTGAAGAAGTAATTCCAGAAGTCTCACCCGGAGTTGAACTTTTGGGTGAAGAGGTTGACAATATTGAAACGGAACTAACCTTAATGGATTTTGCAAATAACCAATATGACAAGAATTATTGGGAGATTCGAGACAGTATTGGGTTTTCAATGCAAACAATTGGTATGAATGCTTTAATTGACGATTTAATCTTAAATGAGAATAGCTTAAAAACGGTTGATGAAAGATTTAATTTGCAATTAGAAAAAAAATCTGAAGGTATATTTTTTATGGATAATTCTAGGAATTTTTCCAATCAGGGTGGGATGTGGTATTTTCAAACGATGTATCCTATCATGAATGCTGATTTAAAGGAGCTTTATGCCGAGAATTTTATGGTGGGAGAGCTTCATTTAGATTCAAATGAAGTTCATTTCGATTTGACTGCGAATTACGGAAATCAGCTTGGTTCAATTTACAGCGAGATGAATAACAATTCCCTAAATAAAGAATTTATAAAATATATACCAGAAGATGCCGCGGCTTATTTCATTTACAATGTAGATCTGCGCAAGGCATATGAAAAAGCTTACGATATATTATTACCAATTCTCAAAGATAAAAAAGACAATGCCATGGTAATGAATCTTTTAGCCATACAGCTATTAGACAAATTGGTTGATAAGAAAGCACTTTTTGGTGCATATAAGGGTGGGGTTTTTGCAACGTTCAATGGAGTTCAAAAAATCACCAAAAAGCAAATAGAATTCCAATATGATGAGGAGAATTTCGATTATTCAGAAATTGAAACAGAGTCAGAGGAGGATATGCCTGTTTTTACGCTTGGTTTTGCCTCTGAGCGTACTGATTTGTGTGAAATGGTATTGACGGACCTATCAAGAGTTACCTCAAGAATAGAAAAAAAGGAAGGTTATTGGATTATCAAAGACGCATTACTAGAAACTGCACCGCTATATGTAGTTTGCAACCCTGAAGTTTTAATAATTTCTAATGACCCACAATTTATCAAGTCCCATTTAAACGGATACGGCAAAAGGGCAATTTCAAAAAAACAAGTTAAGAAGATCAAAAAGTCAGGTGTTTTATATGCCAAACTTGATCTAGGAGAATCTTTGAATCAATTTCCTCAAAATTTTTTAGACGCAAGACAAAAAGACGTTTTAAACAATTTGAAGAATAATTCAGGAAGTATTGAACTTGACTCGGGTGATTCTGAGATTAGTCATACGAATTATGGACTTCGCTACACATTTGAAAGTTCTTCAACAAAAGCAAGTCAATTTTTGGATATGATTAATGCACTTTATATACTTTCCAAATAATACGAAGTGTACAAGAAGCTTGGATTTATATTATTTCTATCTTTTTTACTGGGTCTTTTACTTTATTTAAAACCTTTTGAAGATAAGGTGAAAGATGTTTCTAGGATTGAAAACTTTCTGCCAAACGCTGATATTGTTGGCAGGGTATTTCTGCTTGATTTTTTATCTGAATCTTCAGATCTCATGCTTTTTAATAACATTGCCCAAAGACAATTTTTGACTTCCGAATTTGTACTTTCTATGGCCAAGCTTTATGGCTTAGATGTCCAGAGTCCAGTGTACTTGTTTGCTAATGAGAGGGGTGATTTTGGAGGGGTTATTCCATTGTTTACATCTCAGAAGTTAAAGAGTGCCTTGGATCGTATATCACTAGAAAGTAATGTCAAAGATACGTTGATTGGTAAAGATAAAGTGTATCAGATTATAGATTATAACCTAAATGTATTTCACAGAGACCATTTTCTTTTTATTTATCATGGTGATTATTTCGATGACATTTATCAAAAGAATATCACAAAAGAAAAACAATCTGTATCAACCTTATGGCAAGCTTTATTGAAGAACCCTATATTTCCTAATGAAAATTTGGTTTTATACAGTCAGTCAGAAAAACTCAAGCAGTTTGGTATTGATAATGTCTACTTAGCACATGATAGTGATTCTTCAGGATTTCAGTTAAAAACTTGCCTTTCATTAAATGATTCAATACCATTTTTTATTAAGGATTCCGGAACCTCCATTCAGTTTTCAGAACGTTCTAAAAGAACAATTGATCTCCACACGAATACAAGACAATTGTCAGAACAAAGCAAGGCATTAGTTATTGAAAAGCTTTCGGCATTAACGAGAAAGATCAGCTTTCCAACAGAAGAGTTTATGGCAATCTGGGCGGGTGACTTTTGTTTTGAAGAGGGTGGCTATTATTCAGTTTCAGAGAAGTATATTGAAACAGAGCTCAACGAAAACTTTGAGCCAACACAAGTGGAAAAAACGAGATATAAAAATGTACCTCGCTATTCTCTAATGTTTACAACGACCAAAAGTGCAGATCAATTTTTAAAAAGGTTATTGAGAAAGGGAATCCTTACTAAGGAAGACGAGCTATACAGGTTTTTATTCTCTCCTCAATTGAAGTTGAATCTCCAGGAAAATAAAGTTGTTTTTTATTCAACAACATACCCTCCAGAGACATTGAAATCGCAAAGAAATGAAATTAAGTGGTCCTTTAAAGGAACGCAATTTGAATTTCAAATTGACAGTCTTTCTCAGGAGCGTGTTTTTGGTTCTTTGGATATTCCGATGGAAAAAATATTGAGCTCTATATCGTTCCTGTGATTTTCTGCTCCTGTAATCTTTTCAACGTTTTGTGAATGTGAGAAACACTGCAATCAAACATATCTGCGAGTTGCTTTAAACTATTTTCTTTACGTAAGATTAGGATTTTTTTCTTTTGTTCTAAATTCAAAGGATCTGGTCTTCCAATAGAGGAGTTACCTCCATTTGGTCCATACTTCAATCTTCTTTTTTCCCAAAGTGTGCTATTGTCTCTTTTGCCTGAGGCAAAGCCGATTTTAATGGACTCACTGAAGCTACACCATTTCAGATTAGATACGTGATTATTTTCTAGATCATGGTCGATATGAATGACCACTTTCTTTTTGCGCGGTTTATCATTTCTTAAGAATACCGTGGCAACAATTTTGTGAGGATACACGGTCTTTCTAATTCCTTTATTGTTGATGAGGTCGGTCATAAGAAAACCGTTACTTGGGTGTCTGCGTAACTGTTTGTTTTTTGAGTCGAAGCGCATTTTACGGCCGTTTTTAAAAACCTTCGTACGCTCTATTGACCGGATAAATCCGTCATTAGAAACCTCATAATCAGAGAAGTCAGGAATGCTTTGCCATTGTCTCATGATGGAAAAACAAAATAAGTATCAAATAGTTCAGTAAGAATTAGAAAATTTAAAGCTGTCTGCTGACTCTTTTAAATGATGCAATATATCATGCAGTTCAGTCAACTCATTCGAGGTAACAAGCTTCATTTTAATATCCTTAAAATTGATAACGCCTCTAAAGTAATTGGAATAGTGACGTTTCATTTCTGCAATACCCAATTTTTCACCTTTCCAGTCTATACTTGTATTAAGGTGTTCTATAACTGCATGTACCTTTTCGAGGAAGTCAGGTGGTGCATGATGTTTGCCGGTATTAATATAATGTTTGATTTCTCTAAATATCCAAGGGTTTCCTATACTCGCACGACCAATCATTACACCATCTACACCATATTTGTTTTTGTAGTTAACTGCTTTCTCCGGAGTATCAATATCTCCATTACCAAAAACAGGTATTTTCATCCTAGGGTTTTCTTTGACAGCGGCAATTAAAGACCAATCAGCTTCACCTTTATACATCTGTTTTCTTGTTCTACCATGAATTGATATTGCCTCAATCCCCACATCTTGTAATCTTTCAGCTACTTCAACTATGTATTTTGTGGATTCATCCCAGCCCAGCCTTGTTTTAACGGTGACCGGTAATTTTGTTGATTTTACAATCTCAGCGGTCATTTTTACCATTTTGGGTATATCTTGAAGAATACCCGCACCTGCTCCTTTACAGGCTACTTTTTTAACAGGACAGCCATAATTTATATCGATAATATCAGGATTGGATTGCGCCGTGATTTCTGTTGCAAGACGCATACTTTCAATATCTGATCCAAAGATCTGAATACCTATAGGTCTTTCTTTTTCGTAGATATCGAGCTTTTGCCTACTTTTTAAGGCATCGCGTATGAGTCCTTCGGATGAAATGAATTCAGTATACATTAAGTCGGCTCCATGTTTTTTACAAAGGGTCCTAAAGGGAGGATCACTTACGTCTTCCATCGGTGCCAAAAGAAGCGGAAAATCACCCAGCTCAATGTCTCTAATTTTAACCATTTTTTGGTTTCTTAGTTTGCATTTTTGCCAGATATTCTTTGAGAAGTTGCTCATTTTCACCTTTTAGAATCATGAGCCTCTCAGGGGTATCAATAACGAAGAAATCATGAAGCCCATCGATTAAAATCTCCTTGTTCTTCTCGCTTATTACAAAACAGGATGTGCTGGCAAACAAATGAATATCACTGTGATTGACAGAATTAAGGTTGGCATCTTTTTGGGTGATATCTTTGATGCTTCCCCACGTTCCGAGGTCACTCCATCCAAACTTGGATAAAACAACGGTAACATTTTCCTCCTTTTCTAAGATGGCATAGTCTATTGAAATACCTTCAGAAGAGTTAAAAGCCTGCTTCATAAACGTCATTTCATTTGAGGTATTGTAAGCCTCAACCTGTTTAAAAAAGACATCATGTAAAGAGCTGCAATGCTTCTCAAAGCTATCTTTCAAAACTTTACCTTTCCAAATAAACATACCAGAATTCCAGTAAAAGTTTCCTTTCTTTAAAAACGTTTCAGCTGTAGATAGGTCTGGTTTTTCTCTGAATTGAAGGACTTTTTGAGTTCTGATCTCATTTTCAGAGCTGTTAAATTCTATGTATCCATATCCGGTATCTGGACGATGTGGTTCAATTCCGAAAGTAATGAGACTTGGCGATTTTAGGGCTGCAGTAATACCCAATTCAAGATCTTCATTGAATTGCTTCTCATCGGTAATTAAATGATCTGACGGGGTTACAATCATCATTGCATCAGCGTCCTGTTTTAAAATCTTTGCAGTAGCGAATGCAATACACGGCGCAGTGTTTTTCCTTTCAGGTTCACAAATTACTTGTGTTTTGGGTAAATTCAATTGCGTAACAACTATATCAATATAAAGCTCATTCGTTAATATAAAAATGTTTTCTCGTGGTACTTTAGAAAGGAAACGATTAAAAGTCATTTGAAGAAGACTTTGACCAGTTCCAAGAAAATCTTGGAATTGTTTAGGGTTTTTCTCAGTGGAAAGCGGCCAAAACCGTCTTCCAACACCTCCTGCCATAATTAAACAATACAACGATTTATTTTTCATCTAAAACTGGATTAACCTCTGCTAAAGCATGCACTAAATAATCTCGGCGGCTTTGCATTTCATGGCAAAGATACCGGGTTCTTCTCAATTTTCCTTTTTTGAAGGTTTTTTTGTTTATTGTGAATAGTCTTCCGAAGGCAATTTCCTCAAGAAATACCATTTGAGTTGGCGAATCATATTTTTTTAATTCGCGACTTAAATTAATGTCCGAACAAGAAGCGGCTTTCGTTCGGATAATTGTATTTTTTAAGCTTTGTTTTAAATTTTCTGGAATCGCATTAGAAAGAATAAGCGGTTCAAGTAATTTTTGAAATTCAAATTTCCATTCCAGACCATGAGGCTTAGAGACCATAGGATAATTCTCATATACGCGAAGATGAGCAATTTCATGAAGTGATGTAATTAGAAATGCATAAGGGTTCAGGTTATTATTGATCGTTATTTTAGCTGTATGGTTTGGAGTTTTAGGCCTTCTGAAATCTCCTAATTTAGTTGTTCTAGGTTTTACAATGTTGAAAGCAACATTTGATTGAGATAATAAATCATGAACATAAGCCGTAAATGCTGGTGGCAGGAATTTTTCCAAATACGCTTTCGAAATAATATTTTGATTTAATGTGCTCATCTTCTTATTTATCAAAAGTAATATTCTATTGGGTTCTCAATTACTTCATTCGAAATTATGTTTAATTTAGGGTCGTGAATATGTTGTTTCATATAGGAAGGTATTTTTTAATGTTGCGAACACTTTTTGCGGTGCCTTCCAAATGGAATATTTTGTGGAAAAGAATTGTTTCGGAGCTTCATATTATAGGAATCAATTCCCTTCCAATTGTAGCCTTAATGTCCTCCTTTATGGGCGGTGTCATTGCACTTCAAACAGCATCAAATATGACCACGCCTTTACTGCCTGATTATACAGTAGGATATATAACGCAATCAAGCACAATTCTCGAGTTTTCTCCCACCATAATATCACTTATTTTAGCGGGTAAAGTTGGATCTAATATTGCCTCAGAGGTAGGGACGATGCGTGTAACGGAACAAATCGATGCTCTTGAAATAATGGGTGTAAATTCGTTAAACTTCTTGGTTTTGCCTAAAATTATAGGCGCAGTAATATTCTTCCCGATTTTAGTTATTTTCTCAATGGCATTGTCTCTTATCGGTGGTTGGTTGGCCTTAATTTTTTCTGACCTTACAACGACCGAAACATACATTTTAGGTATTCGTTCTTTTTTCAATCCATTTCACATTACCTATGCACTCATTAAAACGGTCTTTTTTGGTTTTTTAATAGTTTCGATTTCATCCTACTATGGTTATTATGTTAAAGGAGGCTCATTAGATGTTGGTAAGGCCTCAACTCAAGCCGTTGTTAGTAGTACGGTTGCCATATTAATCATGAATTTCTTATTAACGTATTTATTACTGCTGTAATGATTGAAATTAAAGGCGTAAATAAATCTTTTGGCGAAGATCAAATTCTTTTTGATATCAATACTGTTTTCGAAAAAGGTAAGGTCAATTTAATTATTGGTCAATCCGGGCAAGGTAAATCTGTTCTTGCCAAATGCATGGTCGGGCTGCATGATGTAGATGATGGAGAGATTCTTTATGAAGGTTTTGATTTTACAAAGATGCGTAGTGCTGACAAAAGTAAATTGCGTCAAGAGATTGGAATGTTATTTCAAGGTTCTGCACTTTTTGATTCTATGAATGTTGAGGAGAATATTGGTTTTCCATTAACCATGTTTACTTCAATGTCTAAAAATGAGATTCAAAAGCGTGTTGACTTTTGTCTCGAAAGAGTAAACCTTGTTGGTAAAAACAAGTTGTTGCCATCCGAATGCAGCGGGGGGATGCAAAAAAGGATTGGTATTGCACGAGCGATTTCTATGAATCCAAAGTACCTTTTCTGTGATGAGCCTAATTCTGGACTTGATCCAAAAACCGCAATTGTAATTGATGGTTTAATTCAGGACATTACTCGCGAATACAACATGACAACTGTGGTTATAACACATGATATGAATTCTGTAATTGAGATTGGCGAAAATGTTTTGTTTATTTACCAAGGCAAACGGTGGTGGCAAGGTGATCGCAAATCGATTATCACAACCGATAATCCAGAAATCACAAATTTTGTATATGCTTCTGAGTTCATGAAGGAAATCAGAGCAAACATTCAAAATTCAAGAAACTAATTTTTCATATTTATTAAAAAAAATTATCTTTGCAAACCGCTTTGAAAAAGTTCAGAGTAAAGCTAGGTTTTTCCTGGTGCAAATAGTTATGCGGATGTGGTGAAATTGGTAGACACGCTAGACTTAGGATCTAGTGCCGTGAGGTGTGTGGGTTCGACTCCCTCCATCCGCACCATTTATAGGTCTCGTTTTACCAAGCGAGGCCTTTTTTATTGAATTAAATTAAAGAAATGAAGGTATTACAGGAAAGTGTCGACAAGCTGAATGCAGTTTTAAAGGTTGAAATTAAGTCTGAGGATTATCAGAAGAATGTTAAAACCTCTTTAGAGAAGTATCGCAAATCGGCAAAAGTGCCTGGTTTTAGACCCGGTAAAGTTCCTTTTGGAATGATTCAAAAGCAGTATGGAAAGTCTGTTCTTGCAGAAGAGTTAAATAAACTGGCGAATGATAGTCTATATAAATTCATTACTGAAGAGAAATTAGAAATTCTTGGCAATCCAATTCCAACAGAGGATGAGACCTTTAAGGGGGATATGGAAAACCCAGGAGATTTTGAGTTTGCATACGAAATTGGATTTTCTCCAAAATTTGATATTCCACTTTCCTCTCGAAAAAGTATTGAATATTTTGCAGTAAAGGTTGATGATAAATTGATTGCTGATCAAATCGAAGATTTGAGAAGAAGGTATGGTAAAATGGAATCAACTCCCGAAGTAGGAGAGAAAGACATGGTTATGGGTCTTTTCAGAGAGCTTGATTCATCTGGTGAGCCAAAAGAAAATGGCGTTGAAAACAATTCAACAATTTCCATGGAGTTTTTAAAAGATAAAAAAGCCATTAAATCTTTACTTGGATTAAAAGTTGACAATTCACTTACTATAGACCCAAAATCTGTTTCTAAGGATGATAAAGATTTAGCTTCAATGTTAGGTATTGAGGAAAACACAATAGGTAATCTTTCGAAACAATTCAAATTCACGATTAACGACATTAAAAGAATGGAGCTTGCCGAATTGAATGAGGAGTTATATGACAAACTTTTTCCGAATCAAGGTGTAAAATCAGAAGCTGAAATGAAGACGAAGGTGACAGCAGATCTAGAAAACATGTTTAAGACGGATTCTGATCGTCTCTTTACACAGACTGTTTATGATTTTTTGATGGATAAAACTAAAATGACTTTACCTGAAGCTTTTCTCAAACGCTGGATTAAGCTATCTAATGAGAAGCCTATAGACGATGATACTTTAAATAAGGAGTTTGAGGGGTATTTAAAATCTATGAAATGGCAGCTTATTCAAGGCAAAATCTTTAAAGAAAATGATATTCAAATCTCTAATGAAGAGGTTATGGAATTTACAAAGTCATTATTAGTATCAAACTACGCGCAATATGGAATGCCGGCCCCAGAGGATAAGGAGCTTACAGAAACGGCAATGCGTTTGTTGAAAGATAAGGAGCAGGTAAATGGAATTTATGACCGTATTACCGAGAAAAAGTTATCTGATTATTTTCAAGCGAACGTTCCAATGAAAGAAAAGAAACTTTCCTATGATGATTTTGTGAAGAAAGCATCAAAGAAGTAAGTCAATACTCTTTTTTCTCAGGGATTTAAAACAAAATTATTTCACTATTTGTTGAAGTTACAATTGCGAAATAATAATAAAGATTAATGAGTGTAAACATTATTTAGTATTAATTTTACACTTAAACAAATGATAATTAACAATCTAAAATAACAATTATGGCTCTAGTCGGTAAAACATTCCCAGATATGTCTGTAAAGGCAATCGATGAAATGGGAGATGCATTTCAAATCAACGTTTTAAAACAAGCATTAGATAATAAAAAGAAAGTATGTCTTTTTTGGTATCCAAAGGATTTCACTTTTGTATGTCCAACCGAAATTCACGCGTTTCAAGAAGCTGCGAAGGAGTTTGAAAAAAGAAACACAATATTAATCGGTGCATCTTGCGACACGGCAGAGGTTCATTTCGCTTGGTTAAGCACCTCAAAAGACGACGGAGGGATTGAAGGTGTGCAATTCCCATTAATTGCAGACTCTACGAGAGTCCTTGCGATGGAGCTTGATATTCTGGACTTTAATTTGTTCGATGAAGAGCCAGGAGATGGAGATAACGTACCTTATAGAGCTACTTATCTTTTAGATGAAGAAGGTTTTGTTTTTCACGAAGCCGTAAACTTTTTCCCAGTAGGTAGAAATGTACAAGAGGTTCTTCGTTTGATTGATGCATACGCTCATAACCAAAAACATGGTGAGGTTTGTCCTGCAAATTGGGAAGAAGGCAAAGATGCTATGGATGCAACAAGAGATGGTGTTGCAGATTATTTAAGTAAGCACTAAGATGTTTGTCGAAGCTACTTTAGACGATTTAAAAAATCAAGTTGAACAGCACCAAAGGGTAATGGTTCAATATGGTGCAACTTGGTGTGGTAATTGTAAAATCACCAAACCTAAGTTTAAACGTTTTTCGAGGGAGCATGAAGACATTTTATTCGTTTATGTAGATGCTGAAAAATTCCCTGACTCAAGGAAAATGGCGAATGTTAGTAATTTACCAACTTTTGCAAGCTTCAAGGATGGTACTCTTGTTGAAGAGGCGCAAGGAAATAAAATAGAAACGATAGAACAAGTTCTGGATGCGCTTACCGGTAATTAAACACATCATCGCATTCATCGAAAATAACGATGAAGATTATATTGTCGAAACACTTGAGACACTTGAGGATCTCATAGACCTAGAATCTCTGAGGGACGAAGAAATTGATGTAATCGGTGAATTGTTATCGAATCTATCTGGTGCGATTGAGGTTTATGATGATATGAAAAAAGGTACCGCTAAAAAAGAAGCTCTCAACTCTTTTATGAAAAGAGTTCAAGGTTCTATTGATTCTTAAATTGACAAATTGAAATATTTAGCAGAATGCCACACATTAGTGTGGCATTTTTTATGATTATCAATCAATCCCTTTCGTTTTATTATATTTATTTTAGCACTCAAATCATTTCGTATCGTATGTCCGACTTACTCCAAAAACTAGAAGCAATTCATTTCCGATTTATAGAGGTTGGTAATCTTATAACTGACCCAGATATTATTGCTGATATGAAGCGCTATGTAAAGTTAAATAAGGAATACCGTGATTTAGAGGTTCTTGACCAAATTTACAAAACCTACAGCAACCTGCTTTCTAATTTAAAAAGTGCTCGTGAGCTCCTTGAGAGTGAAACAGATGAGGAAATGCGTGAAATGGCAAAAATGGAAATTAGTGAACTAGATGAAAAGAGGCCACTTCTTGAGGAAGAGATAAAAGTCATGTTAATTCCTAAAGACCCAGAAGATGATAAAAATGCCATTATTGAACTTCGTGCGGGTACAGGAGGAGATGAGGCATGTATTTTCGTTGAAGATATTTTCAGAATGTATACCATGTATTTTAAAGAAAAATCTTGGAAGCATGATATTATTCATTCATCTGAAGGTACGGTCAAAGGATATAAAGAAATTTCAATGAGTATTGAAGGCGACGGAATCTATGGGATGTTAAAGTTTGAATCAGGTGCGCATCGTGTTCAAAGGGTTCCTGAAACGGAGTCTCAAGGACGAGTCCACACCTCCGCGATTACTGTTGCTGTGCTACCTGAGGCAGAGGAGGTAGATTTTGAGCTGAATATGACAGATGTGCGAAGAGACACTTTTAGAGCTTCTGGAGCAGGTGGACAGCACGTCAATAAAACAGAATCTGCAATAAGGTTGACACATATTCCAACAGGAGTTGTTGTTGAGTGTCAAGATGGTAGATCTCAACACAAAAACCTAGAGAAAGCGACTTCTGTATTGAGATCAAGACTTTATCAAGCAGAATTAGACCGTATTAATGATGAAAGAGCCGCACAGCGAAAAACTTTAGTTGCTTCAGGTGATAGGTCTGCAAAAGTTCGAACATATAATTACCCACAAGGAAGAATCACAGATCACCGAATTAATAAGACCATGTATAATTTGAGTTCATTTATGAATGGAGATATTCAGGATATGATTGATGCTCTTAAAATGGCAGAAAATGCAGAAAAACTCAAGGGGGAAACAGCATGAATAGAGCCAAATTGATAGAACAAATAAGGCTGAAAAAATCATTTCTTTGTGTCGGATTAGATCCTGATCTCAGTAAAATGCCTAAACATCTTTTAGCGTCAGAGGATCCTATATTTGAGTTTAACAAGGGGATTATTGATGCAACAAAAGAATACGCGGTTGCATATAAACCGAATTTAGCCTTTTATGAATGTCTTGGCGTTTCTGGTTGGAATTCATTTCAAAGAACAATTGAATACATACCTAATGAATGCCTTATAATTGCCGACGCAAAACGAGGAGATATAGGCAATACTTCTTTGTATTATGCTAAAACCTTTTTTGAAACATATAACTGTAACGCATTAACAATTGCACCATATATGGGATCAGACAGCGTAAAGCCTTTTTTAACCTATCCAGATAGGTGGGCGGTTGTTTTGGCGATGACTTCAAATCAAGGTGCAAAAGATTTTCAGTTTATTGAATCTGAAAATACCCCAATATTTGAATCTGTAGTTAGGAAGTGTATTGAGTGGGGAACACCTGAAAATTTAATGTTTGTAGTGGGAGCAACAAGGTCAGAAGATATTGCAAAAATAAGAAAGCTCGCACCAGAGTACTTTTTTTTAGTACCTGGAGTCGGCGCTCAAGGTGGCTCGCTAGAGGAGGTTGTTAAGTATGGGATGAACTCAGAGTGCGGATTGCTTGTCAATTCTTCAAGAGGAATCATCTACGCTGATACATCAGAAGATTTTAAGTTAGGGGCAAAAAAAGAAGCGTCTAAAATACAATCCGCAATGGAAAAGCATTTAAGACGCTTAATGTAAATGTTTTTGGGTTTAGGAACCTTATTTTGAAGCTAATTCTTGGAACTCAACATCTTGATCGATACTTCCGTAGGCATCACAGCTTGCTGTTCTTCCAGATCCACAAGAAATTAAAATTGTCGTTACAAAGGCTAGTAAAAATAATAATGTTGCTTTAGTTTTCATGGTAGTATAATTTTGTTGTTCGTGTTAAGTCTAACGAGCCTTACTGACATAAAGTTACAATTTTATTTAAATTTTATTGGAGTTGACATACAAAAAAAAGAATTTTATACGTTATAACATAGGGAAAACTAAGTGAACTTACGTGTATTCATATTGATTGGTATGATTTTGTTTATGGGCAGATTAATCGTCCATGGACAACAATATTATGCCCTGAGATTCAATGATGCAGGATTGCAAAAAAAATTCCCTAAAAAATTAAAGCTCGATACCTCTATTTTATATTCAGTAGATAATAATGTTCGTGCGCTGAGTTATGAACTAACTGAAAAGGGTTATTTCTTGCATGAAATTTCGATTGACACTCTAGAAAAGTCAATAATGATTAACTCCGGTAGGCATTTTGATGATATTATTTTAAATGGTACTCAATCTGCGGAACTGAGTATTTTTAAAAAGAAAAAACCAATTTTACGCTTAAACCCGAAAGAATTGGCTGATTATCTGGAACGGCAAACTATGAAATTTGCAAACATGGGATTTCCATTCGTACAGATTTCATTGGATTCAATTCGTATATCAGAAACTCAAATTGAAGCAAACCTCAAAGTTTCAAAGGGAAAATATTATACATTCAAAAAGCTTAACATTAAGGGAGATTCGAGCATATCTCAAAGAACCATTCATGGTATAATTGATTACCAATTAGATGAAGCATATGCTGAGCTTAAAGTGAGAGATGTAGATCGTAAAATCGAGCAATGCTCATTTATAGCTAGTATTAAGCCTGCGGAGATTATGTATACCTCTGAGGGTTTTGAAGTATTTATTTACGTGAAATCAATAAAAGTTAGCTTCCTAAGGGGCGCTTTAGGATTACAGCCGAATCCGGTAAGTCAAAAAATGGCGTTAACAGGTGAGGTGAATTTAAAACTGGAGAATGCATTAAAGAAAGGGGAGCTGTTAAAATTTAATTGGCGAAGTATAAAGCCACAAACCCAGAGGATGAATTTTAATTTCAACTATCCTTATTTATTTCAAACCCCTTTTGGTATTGAAGCACAGCTTTTATTATATAAAAGGGATTCAACTTTTTTAGATTTAAATACGGAATTAAACATTTCATACACTCTTGGTAATGGTTTTAAATTGCGAGCGCATTATCGTTTTTTACAGTCGAGTATTCTCAGCGGTGCAGCTTCAAGTAATGAATTCTCCAGTTTAAATGGATACCGAACAAATTCCTATGGGTTGTCTTTAGCAAAGCAAAATCTTGACAACCTCGTTAACCCGAGTAAAGGAAGAATATTTTCTTCTAAACTCTTTGTAGGTCAGAGAATACTTGATGAGGACAGTACGGAAATATTAGATCTAAAAAACACAACTTTAAGCGGGCATTTAATGTATCGAGAGTTTCTTCCTGTTTTCCCGAGACACGTTATACATTTTGCAGCACTTTTTGATTTTTATAGTAGTGCTAAAATATTCGAAAACGAGTTGTATAGATTTGGAGGTTTAAATACCCTCAGAGGTTTCAATGAAGAGCAACTTTTTGCCTCTACTAAAGCTCAATTAACATTTGAGTATAGATTTTTACTAGACGAGAGCAGTAATGTGTTTTTATTTTACGACCAGTGCTTTTATGAAAATGTCGCATCGAGTTATTATTATGACAAGCCTTTTGGATTTGGAGGTGGGATTTCTTTTGGTTCGAATATTGGTGTTTTTGCAATTACATATGCAATTGGTAAAGAGTTCAGTAACCCTATTGATTTTAGGTCTAGTAAAATTCATTTTGGATACACTGCGTATTTCTAAGAATTATATCTTTGCCTCATGGATAAACACATCCTTTATCTTTCTTATGACGGAATGACGGACCCATTAGGACAATCCCAAGTTTTACCATACATAATAGGTCTCACGAAGGAAGGGTATTCTTTTCATTTGGTGAGTTTTGAAAAGCCAGATAGATATCTTCAAAATCGGACAACCATAGAAGCCATCTGTAAAGAGCATAACATTGATTGGCGACCTCTGAAGTATACAAAGCGACCACCCTTACTATCAACGGTTTGGGATGTTTTTAAAATGAAAAAAGTTGCCATAGAGTTACACAAAAAACATTCTTTGTCTTTGATCCACTGCCGAAGTTATATTTCTGCATTAATTGGATTAAGTTTTAAACGAAATTACAAAGTACCTTTTCTTTTCGATATGCGCGGTTTTTGGGCTGATGAGCGCGTAGATGGTGGTTTATGGAATCTGAAAAATCCAATTTACAAAAAGGTCTATCAATATTTTAAGCGAAAGGAGGTTCAGTTTTTTAAAGAATCTGACCACGTAGTTTCTTTGACCTCTAATGGAAAAAAAGAAATTTTGACATGGAAAGGTTTGGGGTACTTAGAGGAAAAAATAAGCGTGATTCCTTGTTGTGTTGATACAAATAAATTTAATCCTGCTTTAATTGATGCGCAAGAGTTAGATAATTTAAGACAAAAATTAAACATAAAATCAAATCAGTATGTACTAGGTTATGTTGGATCAATTGGAACTTGGTATATGCTAGATGAGATGCTCACTTTCTTTAAAAGAAATACCGAGAGCAAAATGAACCCTTTGTTTTTATTCATTTCAAAGGAAGACCCTCAATTTATCATAAATCGTGCAAAATCTATAGGTTTAGATGAAAAATCGATTCTTGTTACATCAGCAATGCATCATGAAGTTCCGCTTTTTATGAGTTTATTTACGTGCTCTATATTCTTCATTCTTCCGGCCTATTCAAAGAAGGCAAGTTCTCCTACAAAACAAGGTGAGTTGATGTCTATGGGTATCCCTTTAATTTGCAATGATGGTGTCGGTGATACTGGTGATATAGTTAGAGAGTATAATGCTGGATGCGTCGTTGCTGAAAATTCAATTCATGATTTTATAATTGAGGATATTGAGTTTGATAGAAAAAACACAATGCTCGGCGCAAAAAAATATTTTGGTTTAGACTATGGAGTTGCTACATTTCTGAAGGTTTACAATAAAATTATGATAGAATGAAAGCGACAAAAGGTCAATCTATAGTTTTTATTGTGCCATATCCTAGAGACCAAGCCCCATCTCAAAGGTTTAGATTTGAACAATATATACCCCAACTTGAGCGTCAAGGTTTTAATATAACTTTTGCTCCTTTTCTAGATTCAAAGACATGGTTTAGTCTATACAAAAGTGGGAGTTTAAGAAATAAAATATTTGGTGTAATTCAAAGTTTTTTACGACGCGTAATCCTAGTATTAACCATTCATAAATTTGACCATGTTTTTATTCATAGAGAAGCTTCTCATATAGGGCCTCCGGTTTTTGAATTCATAATTGCTAAAATTTTTCGGAAGAAATATATCTATGATTTTGATGATGCAATTTGGTTGGCTAATTATAGCGAATCAAATGCGAAATTCCATAGATTAAAGGCTTACTGGAAAGTTAAGTATTGCATACGATGGGCAAATGTTGTCACAGTTGGAAATGATTACCTTGCGACTTATGCCGGGAGATACAACGATAATGTAAATGTAATACCAACAACAATAGATACAGAAAATTATCACAATACGAATACGGACTATTCAAAAAAGGTCGTTATCGGTTGGACTGGAACACATACGACTATGAGATTTCTAGATTTTTTGGTGCCAATTATAAAAGAGCTAGAGGCAGATTATGATTTTGAGTTTAGGGTGATCTCAAATCAAAAGCCCATCTATAATTTAAAGTCATTAAATTTTGTAAAATGGAATAGAGAAACTGAAATTGATGATTTAAATGAAATCTCGATTGGAGTAATGCCCCTTGAAGATGAGATTTGGGCCGAAGGAAAGTGTGGTTTTAAGTGTCTTCAATACATGTCCCTGGGTATACCGTCCATTGTTTCGCCTGTGGGCGTTAATAAAAAAATTGTTGCGATGAATCAAAATGGGATTTTTGCAAAAAGTAAAGATGAATGGCGCGCTGCATTAGTTCATCTTATTCAAAATGAAGATGCGCGTATTAAATTAGGTGCTGCAGGTAAAGAAACTGTTCGATTAAAGTATTCAGTATTAGCCTACACCACGTCATTTTTAAACTTGTTTAAATGAAATTAATCTTTGCAACTGCCAACGATAATAAAGCAATAGAACTACAAAAATTAATGGGTGATACTATAGAAATAGAGAGCCTAAAGTCATTAGGATTCACAAAAGATATAGTCGAATCAGAGGATAGCTTAGAGGGTAATTCTTTATTAAAAGCGGACTCTGTATTCAATCATTTTAATAGGGCATGTTTTGCTGATGACACTGGGCTCGAAGTAGAGGCTTTAGATGGAGCTCCTGGAGTCTATTCAGCAAGATATGCAGGTCCGACTTGTGATTCAGAGAAAAACATGACGTTGCTTTTAAGGAATCTGAGTAATACAGAGAATTTAAAGGCACGATTTAGAACAGTTATTACTTTTAAAAGTAAAGGAATAACCAAACAATTCGAAGGTATTATTGATGGTACTATAGTTCTTGAAAAACGTGGGAGTAAAGGTTTTGGTTACGATCCTATATTCAAACCCAATTCATCTGATTTAACTTTTGGAGAAATGACGCTTGAACAAAAAAATGAATTTAGTCATAGAGCAAAGGCTTTTGCAAAACTTAAAGGGTATCTTTTAGCCATTGATAGTATCTAAATGCAAAATTATAAATGAGTAGCATGGGCATATTTACAGGAAAAAAAGTACTTATTCTTGAGGGTGGGGGATTTAAAACTTCTTTTACTGGAGGTGTGTTAGATGCATTTCGTTCTGCTGATTATGAACCTTTTAATTCCTTTATTGGTGTTTCAGGCGGCAGTATAGCGATTTCTTATTTTTTAAGTAATAAGTACGGGTTTTTCTATCAGTGTATGCGTATGCTCTGTCAAGATGAGCGATTTATTAAATATCGTAAGGCGTTCAGTGATGGATTAATGAATCTTGATTTTTTTAATGAGATTGCTAAGAATGAATTTCCTTTTGATTTCGATACAGCCTGTGATAAGCTTATTGATAAAGATTATTTTATTGTTTTAACAGATAGTGAGTTAGGTACGACTCATTATTTGCAGCCCACTAGAGATAACTGGATTGATATGACTATAGCAGCCAGTACAGTGCCTATGCTTACAAAAGGTAAACATAAGGTGAATGGTGTTCATTATTCAGACGGAGGTATTTCAGATCCTATTCCAATAAGATGGGCTGTAGAAAATGGTGCTACGGATATTGTCCTAATAAGGACTACTCATTTTGGATTTAAACCTGGAATCTTCAGGCCTGAATATCTCGTTTCCAAATTTTTAAGAGCAAGCGAGAAAATCATTGAGGATGTAGAAAATTTTCAATTAAATATAAAATCTTCCCTAGATTACATTGACACATTACCCGAACATATTAAGGTTGATCAAATTGCTCCCGATGTCCCTCTGAATACTCAGATTTTTACTAATTCAGTAAAAAGTATTGAATTGGATTACCGAACAGGTTTAGAGTGTGGACTCAACTACCTGCAAAAGGTAAAATAAATTAACTTCTAGAATCTATACCAATAGAAACGAAAGCGACATCGCCATTTATAGGCGGTCTCATTTTTTTTATGACAACTTTGAACTCAGAGCTTTTTGCAGCATTTTTAAGTCTTTTCATGATTCTGTTACCAACTGTTTCTATCAGCTTTGAACGAATCGCCATCTCTTCTTTCACAATTTGATTGACCCATACATAATCAATGGTTTGGCTTAAGTCATCTTTTTCAGCAGCCTCAGTAAATTCTGTTTCGATGTAAACATCAATACTATATTGACCACCAATGAGGCCTTCTTCTTCAAGACAACCATGATAGGCATAGAGTTTTATATCTTCAACGCTAATACTATGCTTCATTTTTGATTTTTTCAATCTCAATAAGCCCCGTACTCATCCGGTTTAGAACCTCTTCTTTACCCAGGAATGCTGCAATATCAAACATCCCTGGTCCAGCACCGACTCCGGTGACTAATAATCTAAATGGAAGTAATACAGCACCAAATCCGAGTGATTTTTCTTCTAAAAAAGATTTAAATTTTGATTCAATATTTGATGCAGAAAATTCATCAATCCCTTCAATGATTTCTTGCCATTCTTGTACCAATGCTGGTGTTTGTGCTTTCCATTTTTTAGAAACTACTTTCTGATCATATCCTTTCGGTTTTTCAATCAAGTATGCACCATCTTTTATAATATCCGCTGCAAATGTTGCGCGCTCTTTCATCAACTCGCATATGGTTATTCTTTTTTGTTGGTTAAGGTTCACTGGAAACGAATCTTTGAGAATGTCGGCTAAAGAATCCGCCGAGCTCGAGCGAATGTATTGTTGCTGAAACCATTTGGTTTTTTCAGGGTCAAATTTAGCCCCACCTTTTGATACTCTATCGAGGCCAAATGCATCTGAGAGTTCTTCAAGGGAGAACAATTCTTGTTGTGTACCTGGATTCCAACCTAAAAAGGCGAGCATGTTAATAAAGGCTTCAGGGAAGTACCCTTTTTCTTTATATCCCGAGAATAATTCATCATCCTTTGTCAACCAATCAATAGGAAAGACTGGGAATCCTAAGCGGTCACCATCTCTCTTCGATAACTTACCATTTCCATCGGGTCTTAATAATAGCGGTAAATGAGCGAATTTTGGTCTATCCCAATCCAATGCATCGTATAACAACACGTGAAGAGGGGCTGAGGGCAACCATTCTTCTCCACGAATGACATGACTAATTTTCATCATGTGATCGTCAACAATATTGGCAAGGTGGTAGGTTGGCATTCCATCACTCTTAAAGAGAACTTTATCGTCAAGATTATTTGTATTAACCACAACCCATCCTCTTATTTCATCCTCAAAACGAACATCCTCATTCCTTGGCATTTTCATACGAATAACGTAGGGTGTATTGGATGCAATCAATTCGTCTACCTCTGACTTTGGAAGTGTCAGAGAATTTCTCATACTTAATCTACTTACACCATTATACTGCCAATTAGGCATTCCCATTTTCTTAGCTTCATCGCGCATTTTAGTTAATTCTTCAGCGGTATCGAAGGCATAGTATGCTTTTTCAGAGTTGATGAGTTTTTGAGCGTATTCGTGGTAGATGTCTTTTCGTTCAGATTGAATGTAAGGCCCGTAAGCACCTCCAATTCCAGGTCCTTCGTCAGGTGTTATGCCACACCAATCAAATGCATTGATGATGTAATCTTGAGCGCCCTGAACAAATCTTGTTTGATCTGTATCCTCAATTCTTAATATAAAGGTTCCATTATTTTTTTTTGCAAATAAATAATTATAGAGCGCCGTACGAACACCACCCATATGAAGAGGTCCTGTTGGAGAAGGAGCAAACCTAACGCGAACGTTATCTTTAGACATAATGTAAATTTGGTGGCAAAGATAATGAAATCAGATGGTTTACATTAAGGATAACAATACAAAGTATCATAATGAGGGCTATACCCTGCCCAAACCCCAAGTGCTCCTTCATTCATGTTGCTAGGTATGTTTATGGGCGTAGCAAAAGGATTCCCTCCGTTCGATATTTGACTGGCTTTGCTCTTAAAAAAGCTATATGTCGCCTTATCTAGCTTTGAAAATTTGACAACTACTGTGTCTCCTAAACGATACATCCTTTTAAATTCCGAAAGATGCGTTGAGTCCCTTCGAGGCATTGGATTTTCGTAAGGAAAATCGAAAGTCAAACCATCAAAAAAGGCATCGTCGAAATAAGCGTCTCTTGTGGTCATGTAAATATCGTCTTTTGGCTTACCATTATTTTTTAAATTGAGTCGTTTAACCTCCCATTTGTAAGCATCGTATTGTCCAGCTTGATCTTTTAATTGTGCCCATGAATAGCCATACTCTATTGTTTGTGGTTCGATATTCCAGTATAAACTTTCCAATGCTGTAGGTTCAGAAATTTGCGTAATTCCCGAGTAGGATTTGCCATTGTGGTTAACAATTAGCTCATAGTTTTGATTTATTTCACCAATTAACATGTCTGTGCTGAATATAAAAATCGGTAATTCAAGAACCTGTTTGTGTTTTTTAAGCCCAAACATTTCAGCCAATTTTTTCTGATGTAATGTATCCAGATTTGTTATGGCCTTTAATTCTAAATTAAAAGTATCTGATTGATTCACAATCTTGACGTCTGCACTATAAATGTAATTTTCGAGAAATGCACTTAAATCTGTGGGACTGTAGATCGATGAAGATTGTGAAAGAAGCACAATAGGGTTGAGCCCTGTTTCGATACATCCGTCAACTACAAGTGTGCCAACATCCGTTGGAATTACTGCTATAGACTTCCTTTTTCTGCAAGAGGTACTAGAAAGGAATAAAAACAGCACTATAAATAAGCACTTATAAAACATAGGATGGGTAAGTTACAAAATCTATTTGTTACGCAAGAAAGCTGAAGAACGAATCCTTAATCAATTATTATGTTTTGATTTCCTAGTGACTTTTTATTTAACTCAATATCAATTCTACCCAATTGAAGTCCAGCCCAACCGACTTGATTGATGATCACATTTTGACTTCTTTTATTTTTTTCGATAGCAGGCTTTTCCATAAAAGTATGGGTGTGTCCTCCAAGAATAATGTCTATATTTTCGGAATTTTGAGCGAGCTTTCTATCGGATACTTTTTCAGAATTCTGATATTCGAAACCTAAGTGCGAAAGGCAAATTACGAGCTCACATTTTTGATTCTTTAAATTTGCTGCGGTCATGTTAGCGATTTCTATCGGGTCTTGGTAAATTGTATCTCCATAGCTTGAAGCTGGCACTAAACCATTTAATTCAATTCCAATTCCAAAGACTCCTATTTTTAGACCTCCCTTTTTAAATATTTTGTAGGGTTGAGTAGCTCCACTTAAAATAGTGTTTGAAAAGTCATA